>Ga0070697_100003739_pt1 | contig 11687 bp, 9 predicted proteins | sample KBSK1501metaG_FD_65475 | JGI IMG/M metagenome (GOLD analysis project Ga0070697, IMG submission 65475) | Corn, switchgrass and miscanthus rhizosphere microbial communities from Kellogg Biological Station, Michigan, USA - KBS K1-50-1 metaG | ecosystem: Host-associated > Plants > Roots >... | reverse complement strand
TGCCCAAGCTCGTCTATCACATGGACGAGCCCGCGATAGACATGGCGATTCCCAGTTATCTGGTCTCGCAAGCCGCTCGGGAAACGCTGCGCGTCATGTTGTCTGGCATGGGCGGTGATGAGGTGTTTGCCGGTTATCCGCGCCAGCTGGCCATGAAGATTGCTGGCGCGTTTGATCCGGTTCCGGGGATGGTGCGCCGCCCATTAATGAAGACGATCGAACGTTCATTACCCGGCGGGCGGCCGGGTCGTCTGACAGCGCCGTTGCGCAACGCCAAAAAATTTGCGCGCAGTGCGGGTCTCGACTTTGAAGAACGATACCTGGGATACGGCACCTATTTTACAGACGAGGCGAAGCAGCAACTCTATGGCGATGACATGCGGGAGGCGACGCAGGGCCTCGATGCTTACGAGGCCCATCGGCGTTACTTTGCTCGGGTCAAAAACGCGGCGCCATTGAATCGTTTACTTTACGTCGATCTAAAAACCTTCCTGCCCTGTCTAAACCTGATAACTACCGACAAAACTTCCATGGCCGCAAACCTCGAAGTGCGAGTGCCTTTTCTCAATCGCCAGATGATTGAATTTACAGCGCGGATGCCGCCAGACTTGAAACTGCACGGCTTCAAACGCAAATACATTCTCAAACGCGCGCTTGAGAAACTATTGCCGCGCGAGGTGGTGTGGCGAAAGAAGGCGGGTTTTGGCGCTCCCATTCGTTCATGGCTCCGCGGAGCTTTACGACCGCTGGTTGATGATCTGCTTTCGGAGGAGACGGTCAGGAAGCGTGGCTTGTTTCGTCCGGGGGAAGTCAGACGCATTGTTGACGCTAACCTCTCCGGCCGCGAGGACTTCAGCCTCCAGGTTTTTCAGTTACTCAACCTCGAGCTTTGGCAACGTCAGTTTTTGGACAAGTGAACAAGATTGGGTAAACCGCAGGAAGTTTAGAGTTCAACGAGCGCCCAAAAGCGGCGTGCTAAAGCTTGAACTCTTAACTACTGGAGCGCGACTGCAGCCCGGTCGTAATTGACAATGCTTTGGGCTGGTCCTATTCTGCCTGTGCCGCACCCAACGGCCAACTCCCAACTTCCCTGAGTTCCGGAATTGATGGTCCAGGACAATTCATCGCTACCAGATTCAGACGCTCATTTGTCACGAATTGAAAATGACCGGCAGACCGCTGTCTTGCTGGCTGAAGACGATCGGGCCCTGAGGCGCTTTCTGGAAGTTGTGCTTGAGCGCGCCGGCTACCAGGTGTTTTCCGCGTCTGATGGCCTGGAAGCAATGAAGTTAGTGTTGTCCGCGTCGATAGACGTTGTCGTAACCGATGCGATGATGCCGAATCTCAGCGGCCATGAATTTTGTCGGTTCCTGCGAAACAGTCCGAAACTTTCTCATCTACCGATAATCCTGCTGAGCGCGCTGGAACGAAAAGACCGGAACCCTGCCGAACAAGCCGATGCGTTCCTCACTAAACCAGTCTCGGGTGAAAAGTTGATCGAGTGTATTGAAAAATTGCTGGCGAACAAGAAGGACTAACTAAAGAGCGAGGGCAAGCCCGCCTTCCTAACCTGAGAGCCTGCCGGCCAGACTCTGCGAATTTACTTGAAAGCCTCTCAGCATTCGGTGGGCACTCATGAGTGTGAAGCTCTGGGTTAGGAAGGCGGGCTTGCCCCCGCTCTGGTTTTTACAACTCAAGAATCAGATCAGGCAGTTAACGCACTGGTAACTTCGATCAAGGCGTCGATCGATGTGTACGATAAATTTTGCGCTTCGGCAACAGCCTGGTAGGTGCAGTGACCGGCGAAGGTGTTTACGCCCGCCTTCAGTCCGGCATCACTGCTGATTGCTTCAAGGAATCCCTGATTAGCAAGCTTCAGCGTGTAGGGTAGGGTGGCGTTAGTCAACGCAAAGGTAGAGGTCCGTGGCACCGCGCCCGGCATGTTGGCGACGCAGTAATGCAAAACACCCTCGACGTAATAAGTCGGGTTTGAGTGGGTCGTCGGATGAGTCGTCTCGATGCAGCCGCCCTGATCGACGGCCACGTCAACAATCACAGCGCCATTCGGCACGTCCTTGAGCATGTTTCTGGTCACCAGTCTTGGTGCCGCCGCGCCCGGAACCAGCACCGCTCCAACGATCAAATCCGCGCTGGAAATCGCATCGTGAATCATGTAAGCACTTGAGGCGAGAGTGGAAATCTTAGATAGAAAAATATCGTCGAGTTCGCGCAAGCGATCGAGATTGTTGTCTATGATCGTGACATGAGCGCCCATGCCCACTGCGATCTTGGCAGCATTTGTGCCGACCACGCCGCCGCCGAGAATTACAACTCTGGCAGCCGGCACGCCGGGCACACCACCAAGCAGAATTCCACGACCGCCGGCCATCTTCTCGAGATAGTGGGCGCCGACTTGTATGGCCATGCGGCCCGCAACTTCCGACATCGGCGTGAGCAGTGGCAGCCCGCCACGCCGGTCGGTAATGGTTTCGTAGGCGATGCCGGTAACTTTGCGCTTGATGAGCTGGTCTGTGAGTTCGTGATCCGGAGCGAGGTGTAGATAAGTGAATAACAACTGCCCTTCGCGCATGCGCGGATATTCAGGTGCAATCGGTTCCTTGACCTTCACAATCATGTCGGCCCCGGCCCAAATGTCGTCGGCGGAATCTATAATCTGCGCGCCTGCTTTTTGATAAAGGGCATCGTCAAAGCCAGAGCCTTCACCCGCGTTCTTCTCAACGTTGACCTGATGCCCGGCATCAGTCAGAGCGCGAACACCCGCGGGCGTTAAGCCAACTCTATATTCGTTGTCTTTTATCTCTTTTGGCAGGCCGACAATCACAGAAGTGTCCTCCGGGGGTAAGAGTGCAGAATTCAGGACTCAGGACTCAGAATTCAGGATACAGAAGTCAAAAGTCAGAAGTCAGGAGTAAAACGGTCCGAATTCTGACTCCTGAATTCTGAATTCTGACTCCTGCTTTATCCCATTCCTTCGATCAGATCGATTTGGGCACGTTGCAGTTTGCCGCTGTAGTCAACGTAGATGGATTTCCATTCCGAAAAAATATCCAGCACCTGAGTACCGGCCTCGCGATGTCCATTGCCGGTGGCTTTCGTCCCGCCAAACGGCAAGTGCACTTCGGCGCCGATAGTTGAAGCGTTGACATAAAAGATGCCGGTGTACATATCGTTCATGGCCCGGAATGCCCGATTGACGTTGCTGGTATAGATTGCCGCGGACAGACCATAACGAACTCCGTTGGCGATTTCGACAGCTTCGTCGAGAGACTTGGTGGGAATCACTGCCGTGACCGGTCCAAAGATTTCCTCCTGCGCGATCCGCATGTCGGGCGCGACGTCGGTGAAGACGGTCGGCTCGATAAAGTAACCACGCGCGTAGTCGCCCTTGGTCAGACGTTTGCCGCCGCAGGCGAGTGTGGCCCCGTCTTCATCCTGACCAATGTCGATATAACCCATGATCTTCTTGGCGGCATCAGCGTTGATGACTGGCCCTACGTCAGTTTTGGGATCGGCGCCGTTGCCTATCCTGAGCGCTTTGGTGCGTTCCACCAGCTTCTGCGAAAACTGTTTGTAGATCTTCTTGTGAACAACCAGGCGCGAGGAAGCGGTGCAGCGTTGTCCTGAAGTGCCGAAGGCACCCCAAAGCGCTCCTTCAATCGCGAGATCGACGTCCGCATCGTCCATGACGATGATGACATTTTTGCCTCCCATCTCGAGCGAGCAGATGGCATTGCGTTCGGCGCAGGCGGAAGCAACGATGCGGCCCGTTTCCGTTGAACCGGTGAACGAGATCAAACGCAGCGCGGGATGGTTGGTGATTGCGGCGCCGGCGTTTTCACCATAACCCGTTACCAGATTCACAACTCCCGGCGGTATTCCCGCTTCCTCGCAAGCGTGGACCAAATTGTAGGTGGACAACGGGGTGTCTTCCGCTGGTTTTAGCACCACAGTATTGCCGCACACCAAGGCCGGAATCAGCTTCCAAGAAGGAATTGCCATCGGGAAGTTCCAGGGAGTAATTAGTCCGCAAAGTCCGACGGGCTGTCGCACGCACATCGCAAACTTGTCAGGCATCTCGGCCGGAGTAGTAAACCCGTGCAGCCGGCGGCCTTCACCGGCGGTGTAGTAAGTGCAATCGATCGCTTCCTGCACATCACCGCCAGCCTCTTTCAGGACCTTCCCCATTTCGCGCGTCATGTCTCGAGTTAAGCGATCCTTGTTGCGGATCAGAATCTCGCCCAGGCGAAAGAGAATTTCGGCGCGTTTGGGAGCAGGCATACCGCGCCAACCGTCGAAGGCGCTCTGGGCGGCATTGACGGCCGCGTTCACATCGTCGCTCGTGGAAAGCTGGAAGCGGCCGATGACGTCGTCGGTGTCGGCCGGGTTAATGTTTTCAAACACCTCACCGGATTCACTCGGGACCCACTTGCCGCCAATGTAGTTGTTGTAGGTTTTTACGGACGCGCGCGACGACGCTCTGGAGTTTTGCTTCGAGCCACTTTTCGCGAGGGCCTTTTTTGCTTGAGCCATGGAATAAGTTTCAAGTTCCAAGTTTCAAGTTCCAAGTTTTCAGGTCGGAACTTGAAACCTGAAACTTGAAACTTGGAACCTGCCTATTGGTAAGTGAATTGAACAATTCTTGTCTGTACGCGATCTCCCACGAAACGCGCCACCTGGAGCACGATCGGATCGCCGGTTTTCAAACCGCTTAGCACGCGCTGGAAATCCGCCAGCGTTGTAACCGGCACCCGGTTTATTCGCGTAATGACATCGCCTTCGTTAAGCGCCTGTCGCCCATTGGGAGCTCGCAACTCCGCCGCCAGCCCACTTGGATCAACTTCTTTCACGTAGAGTCCGCGTACTCCGGCGAGATGCTTGTCAGTGATGAGCTGCTGCGTAAGCTCGCCCAGCGTGAGTCCCAGGTGTAAAACGTTTTTCGTTTCGGATTCCTTGGGATTCATTTTTTGAATGGTGGCATCATCAGGCTCACCCAACTGCGTCGGCTCAGGACGTTCACCAAGCACGGCACTGGCGCTCATTTTTTCCAGTTTGCCGTCGCGGTCGCGCAGGAAAGTGAAAGTGGCTGAAGCGCCCACCGGGGTAGATGCAACCTTCTGAATCAAATCCTGGGCATTAAGCACCGGCTGTCCGTTGAATTCGGTGATGACGTCGTTCGACTGCATTCCTGCTTTCGCTGCTGGTGTTGGCTGGCCGTCCTTCGTCGGCAGGACGTCAGCAACGATCGCGCCCTTCGCTTCCGACAGACCATAGACCCGGGCATATTCGTCTTTGACTGAGTCGAGTGTAACTCCCAGATAGCCGCGACTAACTCTTCCCTGTGCGACAATTTGACGATAGACGAAACTTGCTTCTCCTGCCGGCAGAGCAAAGCCAATACCGTTGTAGTCTCCGGTAGAAGTGGCGATCTGCGAGTTGATACCAATTACTTCGCCGCGCATGTTAACCAGCGGCCCGCCGCTGTTTCCGCGATTGATCGCCGCGTCTGTTTGCAGGAAGCGCTGAAAGTTTGAAAAGAACGGCGACTCTCGTTCGATTTTAGAAATGATGCCGGCGGTGACCGTTTGGTCGAGACCGAACGGTGAACCAATTGCCAGGACCCAGTCACCGACCTGAGCGGAATTAGAGTCGGCCAAGGTGACGATCGGCAAATCCTGTGGGGCGTCGATCTTAACTACCGCTACGTCGGTCTCTTTGTCGATACCGATAACCCGGCCGCGATACTTTTCGCCAGACTGTAGACCGACGATTATTCGAGACGACCCTTCAACCACATGTTCGTTCGTCAGAATGTAGCCTTTTGGACTCACGATAAAGCCGCTACCTACGCCGCGCATAGGCCGCTGGGCCTGACGACGAAACATGTCGAGCAACGGATTGCTGGACGACTGATCGTCTTTATCTGCGTTGTCCTTTTCGCTAACTTCGGTCGAAGCGGCGATGGTTTCAATGTTTACGACGGCGGGTTCGACGCGCTTGGCAATCTCCGCGAACGATGCGGAAAGTGCCTCCGGCGCGTGTGCGATCTGGGCCTCGCTTTGGGCCACGGTTGGCCGTCCCGAAAGCATTGCTCCGAGGCCAATTCCTGCCAACAGGCAGGCGGCGCCTAGAGCAACTATCCACACGCGGAGCTTCCGTAAAATGGCACGTTCATTAATAGTTGTTTGGTCTTTGACTAGGTCGAACATAAAACACCACCTTCGGGTAAAGCTGCAATTCGGGCCTCGGTAAGCGCCACCAGCGATGTGGCCGCCGAAGCGCTATGGGAAGGGCTGAAGTATAACTAATGGCTTGCTGGGGGGCAAAAGATGTGGGGAGGGACGGCGGGAGAGGATAAGAACATTTCTCATTTGTCATTTGGGGCCAAGCTTGAATGGAAAAACACTGGTTCCAGCTTCTGGTATTGAGGGCTTTCCCATTTGTCTCTCAGGAAGTGTGAACCGACCTTTACTCGCACGAGCCTGGTTTCAAATGACAAATGAGAAGTGTCAAATGACAAATGGAAAATGATCAGGGTCTGAGGAACACCTTCAACACGCCTTTCTTCCCAGCGCGTTCCATCGCGTGGACCCCTTCGGCGAGTGGATATTCCTCGCTGATCAAACTGTCAATGTCGATCGCGCCTTTCTTCAGGAGATCGAGCGCCGGCTGGAATCTGCCGCAGCGTGATCCCAATATCGTGATCTCATCAACGACGAGCCGCGCCTGGTCGATCTCATCGATCTTGCCCGGTCCCTGAAAGGTTGACTTCAACACCAGCGTCCCGCGAGGCCGCAATAGTTCCAGAGCTCCTACAAAGCCTGATGGCGAGCCGGACGCTTCAACCACGACATCAAACTCGCGCTTGCGTTTGGCTCCCGCTTTCGGTGCAGCTGTTTCAATGCCGCGTCGCTCAGCGATGCGTAGTTTTTCAGCATGCTTACCAATCAATAGAACGCTGGCACCGCTCAAGGCAATTGCTTGCGCGCAAAGGAGGCCGAGTTTGCCGTCACCGATTACCGCCACACGAGACTCGGGTGTGATTGCGACGCGTTCCATGATGCCGCAGGCGGCAGCCAGCGGTTCCGCAAAAACCGCGTGTTCATCAACCACCATGTCAGGAACAGGCAGAAGGTTTGCCAGCGGGAGTCGCAGGAACTCAGCGTGCGCGCCGTCGCGGCCAACTATGCCGAGGACGGTCCGACTGCCGCAGTGACGCGGATCGCCTGCCGCGCATAGTTCACACTTTCCGCAGCCCGCGTTAATTTCGCCAACCACTCTTTGCCCTAACAGCTTATTGCCGGGAGACTCCTCCACCACGCCGACAAACTCGTGGCCAATTGTTCCCTTGAAGCCGGCGTAGCCACGCGCAATTTCGAGATCGGTGTTGCAAATACCCGAAAGGTGCACGCGCACGAGTGCCTCATCACCGCGTTCCGGCCTGGCGACTTCTTTAACTGCGAGTTTCTTCTTTTCGACGCGAAGGGCTTTCATGGGAAGAGGAGTCAGAATTCAGAATTCAGGAGTCAGAAGAAAGACATTAGAAGCTTGATATTGCCTGGTATCACTAGTGACGCGCACCCGCTTTATTCTGACTCCTGAATTCTGCTCTTAGAAACTTCTCGTGCGCGTGTAGATATTTTGCGGTGTCAGTTCAACTGTCTGCCTTGGTCCGGCGACGTCAAGGTGCAGACGCCACTCGAGATTCTCTTCACCGACCAACTTAGCATGGAGCCACCAACTGCCAGCACTGAGAGCAACGACTCCCCGACCCTGTTTGTCCAGCCTCGCAGCGACCGGAGCGCGACCTTTCATCCGTTGATTCCGAAAGTCGTCGAAGCTTGTGCCGGCGCGACGCTCGGTAAAGTATTCGTTACGCACGGCGACGATATCGACAGGATAAAACTCAATTGAGATGTCGAGCGCATCAGGCCCGGGGTTAACGGGCGGTCGGAATACAATCTGCAGCAGGGTTTCCCCGTTGTTTACTTTAAGGTTTGGTGAATTCTCATGAGGAAGCTTGCTGTAGATTAACCAGCCCGAGGCGAAGAGCGCGATTACCAGCGTGGCGCGGAGGAAGAGAGTCAACAGGTGGTACGAAATGGCGGTTGTTTTCACGGTTCTAGTGTAGGACCGGCATTCGTGCCTGTCCTGCGGTCTTATCTCATTTCTTTAAGCCACGAACATAAGTAACGAGCAAGTCAATATCCTGTTCCGAAAGTTTTTTGCCGTAGGCGGGCATCTTGCCTTTGCCATTCATGATTGAATTAAAGATCCGCTCGTCGCTCACTCTCTCTTGCCATTCGGAATCGCTGAGATTTCGTGCGTGATTGAGCTTCGCTTTGAACGTTTTCGCCCGCCCGTCCCGGCCATGACATGAAGCGCAGTTTTTGGAATACAACTGGGTCGCACTTCTGTCTTCGGCGCTAACCGGTCTGCCTCGAGTACTGATTGCCAACACCCCTAAGGCTGTTACCAGGAAAAGAATTAGGCAAGCATGCTTCATCGATCTATTTCTCCGATTTCGCACTGGACTGGCTTCGTGGGGAGCGACGATGCTTTCCTGGTTTTCCCGGCCCGGAAACTTACAGGTCAGTTTTCGCGAAACTATGATACCGAAGCTCGGGTGTTTTGTGTATTCGCAATTAGCCGTTCGCTTCCGGGTTGAAACGTTTCTAAATGCGAAGTAAGCTCAGAGTGCGAAAACAACAGTAACGCAAACTGTTAGTTTGCGTCGGGGGGCAACTTTCAATTTGAAACGTCCGCAAACTAACAGTTTGCGTTACAGAGGAATCTTGGAAATAGTCTCAGACAAATTTCGCGATGAATGTGGTGTGTTCGGCATCTACGGGCATGCTGACGCAGCGCGTCTGACCTACCTTGGGCTCTACGCTCTACAACACCGCGGCCAGGAATCCTGTGGCATTACGTCGTCAAACGGATCTGAGTTGCGCCTCGAGCGGGCGATGGGTCACGTCGCCGACTCGTTTGATCAATCGACACTTGATCGCTTGCCGGGCGCCAGCGCCATTGGACATGTTCGCTATTCAACCGCCGGCGAAGTTTCGATTCGCGAAGCTCAGCCCTTTCTTGTTACTTGCCAGCATGGCCAGATCGCCGTTTGTCATAACGGCAACCTGCCCTTCGCTCGCGAGGAGCGGCGCAAGCTTGAACGCGAAGGGGCGATTTTTTCAGCCACCTCCGACACTGAGGTTATTTTGCATGGCGTGGCGCGTTCTAAGGCCGGCTCGTTTCGCGAGGCAATACCGGAAGTCCTGCGACAAACAGAAGGCGCCTTCTCGATGCTCTTCCTGACGACCACCGAGTTGATAGCCATTCGCGACCCGCGCGGGTTTCGTCCGCTTGCTTTGGGACGGCTGGGAGACGCCTGGGTGGTTGCGTCGGAAACTTGTGCGTTTGATCTCATCGATGCGCAGTATGTCCGCGACGTGGAACCAGGCGAGATGTTGATAATCGATCAGGACGGCCTGCGTTCTTCCCATCCACTGCCGGCACAAAAGGCCTCGATGTGTCTGTTCGAACATGTTTATTTTGCGCGGCCGGATTCACTTATCTATGGCCATTCCGTGAACGAGTCGCGCCACAAGATGGGGAAGCGCCTCGCTATCGAGCATCCTGCCGATGCCGATCTGGTTGTGCCTGTGCCCGATTCAGGCACGGTCGCGGCGATTGGTTACGCAGCGCAAAGTAAAATCAATTTTCGCTTCGGCCTGGTCCGCAATCATTACGTTGGTCGCACCTTCATCGAGCCGCGGCAGTCCATCCGCTCATTTGGCGTGCGCATCAAGTTGAATCCCGTGCGCCATCTGATCGAAGGCAAGCGAATAGTGCTCATTGACGACTCGATCGTGCGCGGCACTACGTCAAAGAAGATCGTAAGGATGGTGCGCGAAGCGGGCGCGAAAGAAATTCATCTGCGAATCAGTTGCCCCCCGACGATTAGTCCCTGTTACTACGGAATCGACACGCCCAACAAGGCCGATTTGATCGCCGCGCAAATGTCGATTGATGAAATTTGCAGGTTTATCGAGGCAGACTCGCTCGGCTACCTTTCGCTCGACGGGATGATCGAAGCGATCGGCATTAGTCCCGACTCTTCCTGCGTTGCTTGTTGGAACGAGAAGTATCCAACGCGTATTACAAGCGATGCGGAAACGATGTGGGAACGCGATCATGAGGCGGTTGGTGCTGACGGCTAAGTGTTGAAGAACTCCCTCGTTGAATAGCTAACTCTAAATCTGAGGATGCATTTTGGCGAAGCGATCGTTAAAGGGTTGCGGGTGCGCAATTGCGGTTTTGGTAATTGTGCTGGCCGCAGCGGGCGTGGTGGGAGTGAAATATGTTTGGCCTCGCTGGAAGTTGAGACCGCCACCGGCATCGGGCGGCGAACTACAGGTTCACGTGCTTGATGTCGGTCCGGTTGAGGGCGATTCAATTTTAATAATCTCGCCGGGAGGCAAGTCGGTCCTGATTGACGCCGGTGACACGGGCAAGGGCAAAGTCATCATTGAGGCGCTGAAGCGCTACAACGTGCAACAGCTCGACTACTTTGTCGCCACCCATCCGCATCCCGATCACATTGGCGGCGCCGACGAAGTTTTCAAAGCCACTAAAGTTTTGAACGTTATCGATAATGGTCTTGAGCCGGACGTGCCTCAATCGTTAGCCACCCAGGGCAAACCTGCAACGCCGGGCAGTAAGAATTCGAGTAATAAGACCGCACCCGCCAGTAAGTCTAAGGCGGCCTCGATAACGAAGTTTTACGACGAGTACAAGGAAGCTATCACTCAAAGCGGCGCGCATTACGAGAAAGCTCAGGCGGGCGCAAAATACGATCTCGGCGGTGGCGCTCGTCTGACGGTGCTCGCACCGAGCGAGCCGCTGTTTACGAAAGACCAATTGAAGACTGGCGGTAATTTGCCAAATGCCAATTCAATTGTGTTGCGATTGGACTATGGAGACTTTTCGATGCTGTTGCCGGGTGATGCCGAAGAGCAAACAGAACATCGAATGCTGACCAAAGATCTGAATCTGAAAGTGAAGATTCTTAAGGTTGCTCACCATGGTTCGAAGTATGCGACCGCCCAGGATTTCATCGATAGAGTAAAACCGGAAGTGGCGATTATTTCGTCTGGCGAGTGGAATCGTTACGGACATCCAGCGCAGGTGGTGCTCGATCGACTGCGGGCGGCGAACACGAAACTTTATCGTACGGATTTGCAAGGCGAGATCACGATCACGACGCGAGGCAAGGAAAGCGATTACGTGATTAAGACTGCCGGGGAAACGAAGAGCGATCTGTGGGCCGGACGCCCAGCCCAAAAAGACGATTCGTCGCGTTCCGGCTTCATTGCGTATGGCGACTTTGGCCCGCCACCGAAGGCGAAGACAGCTAAACAGTGAATCAAGCAGTTCAGAGTTCAAACTTTAGTTTGCCCTGATGGTCGACTTGCTCGGATCCGAGATCCCAAACTAAAGTTTGAATTCTGAACTGCTTGACTCAACCGTAACAAATGACAAAGCCAATAACCTACAGCGACGCCGGTGTCGATATCGACGCGGCGACACGCGCGACCGACAAGATCAAAGAGCTGGCGCGGCGCACCTTCAATGAGCGAACGCTTTCCGAAATCGGAAGCTTCGGCGGA
>Ga0070697_100003738_pt1 | contig 11689 bp, 14 predicted proteins | sample KBSK1501metaG_FD_65475 | JGI IMG/M metagenome (GOLD analysis project Ga0070697, IMG submission 65475) | Corn, switchgrass and miscanthus rhizosphere microbial communities from Kellogg Biological Station, Michigan, USA - KBS K1-50-1 metaG | ecosystem: Host-associated > Plants > Roots >... | reverse complement strand
ATTCCCTCGGGGCGCTTCAACGCCGGCGAGAAGGCCTGGTTCTGGGGCGGCGTGGTGCTGCTCAGCGTGATCGTCTCCTGGAGCGGCCTGATCCTGCTGTTCCCGAACTTCGACCAGACACGCGCCACGATGCAGGAGGCGTGGATCTGGCACGCGTCGGCGGCGCTGCTCTATATCGCTATAGCGCTCGGCCATATCTACATGGGAACCATCGGCGTCGAGGGCACATACCAGAACATGCGCACCGGATACACCGACGAGGTATGGGCCAGGGAGCACCACGAGATCTGGTCCAACGAGGTGAAGTCCGGCAAGTCCGCCGCGAGAGGCGGCGCGGTTCCAGCCGGCGCGCCGCACATGAAGGAGAAGGCATGAAGAAGGTTTTACTGTTGATTGCTGCCGGAATGATCGCGGGCGCCATCACCGCGTCGCATGCCAAGCTTCCGGCGCCCCCCGCGAAAACTGATGCCGAAAAGACCGCCGAGGCCGACAAGGCGAAAGCCGCCAAGGACAAGGAAGCCGCCGACCTTGGCAAGGCGCAGGACAAGGCGGTCGCCAACTACAAGAAGCACAAAGGCGCCTCGATGGACGCGGGGAAGAAATGAGAGCCGGCCTCGCCGCGCTGGCCGCGGCAGCGCTGGCGGGATGCCAGAGCATTCCCGCCGATGCCCCCAGCGCGACCGCCAGTCTGCAGCCCACCACGGGCAGCAATGTGTCAGGCAAGGCGACCTTCTACCAGGTTGGCGACAAAGTGCACGTGGTCGCGCTGGTTTCCGGTCTCACGCCGGGACGCGAGCACGGCTTTCACATCCACGACGCCGGCGACTGCAGCTCGGGCGACGGCATGAGCGCCAAGGGGCACTTCAATCCGCTCGCCAAGCCGCACGGGCACCCGGGCACGCCCGAGCGGCATGCCGGCGACATGCCTGTCCTCAAGGCCGACCCGTACGGCAACGCCGTGCTCGAGACGGATCTCGACATCATCACGGTGGCGCCGGGGCCGACGAGCATCGTCGGGCGCGGCCTCATCGTGCACGCCGACCCGGACGACTACAGCACACAGCCCACCGGCAACGCCGGCGCGCGCCTCGCGTGCGCCGTTATCCAGCGCAGCTGATTACAGCAGGAGGAGGATTGGAAAGGGCGCCGCAAGGCGCCCTTTTCTTTACGCCGTGCCCTCGACCAGGACCATGCGGCCGCGCGAAGCCTTCTGGCGCAGCTTGAGGAGCGGCGCGTACTCCGGCGAGCGGTACCACTTCAGGGCTTGCTCCAGCGTCGGAAACTCAAGCACCGCGAGGCGCTTCGGCGACCAGCCGCCTTCGAGCGGCTCCACCTTGCCGCCGCGCACGGTATATCGGCCGCCGTACTTGGCGATGACCGCGGGAACCTCCTCGCGGTACTTCTCGTAGGCGGCGGGGTCCGTGATCTCGATCTCGGCAATCACGTAAGCGGACATGGGTCCTCCTCTAGAGCAGCAGCCGGGCGGCGAGGCCGAGCGCGGCGCACGCGGCGATCACCGGAATTATGCCGGCCTTGAAGCGGAACAGCGCGACAAACGCGGCCACGCCGATGACGGCCGAAGCCCAGTCGAAGGGAGCGGAGCGCCCTTCGGGCCACAGCACGTGGTATGCGAAGAACACCGCGAGGTTGAGGATCACCCCCACCACGGCGGCCGTGATTCCGGTCAGCGGCGCGGTGAACCGCAGGTCGCCGTGCGTAGTCTCGATGAAGGGCGCGCCCATGAAGATGAAGATGAACGAGGGGAGGAAGGTGAAGAACGTCGCCACCAGCGCCCCGGCGACGCCGGCGCCAATGAAACCGACGAAAGCCACTACCATGATGAGCGGCCCGGGCGTCGTTTCGCCGAGCGCCAGCCCGTCGATCATCTGCGGCGCGGTGAGCCAGTGATATTGCTCCACCGCCGCCTGGACCACGTACGGCAGCACGGCGTAAGCACCGCCGAAAGTCACCAGCGCCGCCTTGGTGAAGAACCACCCCATTTGCGTGAGCGTCCCGTCCCAGCCATGGGCCGCCGCCAGCGCGCCAAGGACCAGGGCCCAGAGCGCCAGTCCGGCGAGCCCGAACGCTGAAAACTTTTGCCACGAAAAGCGCGCGTGCTCGGGCGTCGGCGTGCCGTCGTCGATGAGCGCGGGCCCGTAGCCGGTTTTTTTCGCGGCGCCATGCCCGCCGCCGGCGCTGAATTTCCCGGGAGTGAAGTAGCCTGCAATCCCCGCCGCGATGACGATCGCCGGGAACGGCGCGTGAAACGCGAAAATGGCGATGAAGGCGGCCGCGGCGATCGCCCACAGCCACGCGTTCTTCAGGGCGCGCGAGCCGATGCGGTGCGCTGCAGCGAGCACGATCGCCACCACCGCGGGCTTGATGCCGTAGAACACCCCGGCGACCAGCGGCACCTCGCCGTAGGCGAGGTAGATCCACGACAGCGCGATCATGATGAACACCGAGGGCAGCACGAACAGCCCGCCGGCGACGATGCCGCCCCAGGTGCGGTGCATCAGCCAGCCGATGTAAGTGGCGAGCTGCTGCGCCTCGGGACCTGGCAGCAGCATGCAGTAGTTGAGCGCGTGCAGGAAGCGCCCCTCGGAGATCCACCTGCGGCGCTCGACCAGCTCCTGGTGCATGATCGCGATCTGCCCGGTCGGCCCGCCGAAGCTGATGAAGCCGAGCTTCAGCCAGAAGCGCAACGCCTCGCCAAAGCTCAGCGGTACGCTGCGGGGTTCCACGTATGCACCTCGGCCTTGCCTTGCTTGCACCAGGCGTAGAGCGCGTCGTAGACGATCATGCCGTGCTCCAGCATTTCATGATCGTCTTTATCGATGCGGGATAACCCGAGCGAGATCGCGGCAAGGCCGGGCGCCTGCGGCGCGAGCTCGAGACGATTCGTGTCTGCGCCGCGCACGATGATCGCGAGCTCGCGCAGCGCGGGGTCCTCCCTCAAGCGGAAGAATTTCAGGAAGGCGTCGAAGCTGCATTCCTCGCCGAAGTGGGAGAACTCGACGTCGGGGATATCATAAGGCTCTGCATTTTTTTCCAATGCAATTCTTCTCACGTCGGACGTGGGGACATACAGAAACTCGGCGTCCGGATCGGTGAAGCGGCGGATCAGCCACGGGCAGGCGATGCGGTCGATCTTCGGGCGCTCTCGAGTGACCCAGCTCGAGGAAGAATTGATGGGTTTGTGAAAAAGCTCCCCGCCCGTTTCGCGCCAGGCTTCGATCCCGCCCTCGAGGTATTTCGCCCCAAGGGTTTTCGCCACAGCCTGGCTCAAGTCGTGGCCGTGAACGCAGTAAACGACCACCGCTGCGGAAGAGGGAAGGGTCCTTGCCCATTCCCCGACACGTTCGGGATCTCTCCTGAGCGCGCCGCGGATGACATCGCTTGCTTCACGAAAACGCTCATTCCTGCGCACGTCGATGACGAGCGGAGGCTGGTCTGAACCGATGGCTTGCCGCAGCGCGGCGGGCCGGATGGCGTCCATAGCTCTCTCCTTAAGGATCAACGCCGCAGGGCCGGCAAGCAAGTGTGGCCGCCGCCTTCGAGGGGCACGACCTGCACTGCGACGTGGTAGAGCCGTTCCAGCGTGTCCGCCCGGATCACCTCGCGCGGCGTCCCCAGCGCGAGAACCCGACCTTCGGCGAGCAGCAGGGCGCGCTGCGCGGCGAGGAAGGCGTGGTCGGGATCGTGAGTGGAAAACAGAATCGAGATGCCGCCGGCGGCGAGCGCCGCGATGCGCTCGAGCACGCGCACCTGGTTGCCGAAGTCGAGGCTGGCAGTGGGCTCGTCCATCACCAGCAGGCGCGGCTCCTGCGCGAGCGCGCGCGCCACCAGCGCGAGCTGGCGCTCGCCGGCGGAAATCTCGGTGACCGGCCGCTCGGCGAGCGGCGAGATTCCCAGCGACTCCAGCACGCGCGCCGCTACCTCTCGATCATGGGCCCCCGGCATGGAAAAAGCGCCGAGGTGGGCGCTGCGGCCCATCAGCACCATGTCGCGCACGCTGTAGGCGAAGTAGGGCTGATGGGCTTGCGGAACATAGCCGGCGATCCGCGCGATTTCCCGTCGGGACAATGATTGAAGATCCTTGCCGTTGAAGTGAATCCTTCCCCCCTGCAGCGACAGAAGACCCAGTAAGGTGCGCAAAAGCGTGGTCTTGCCGCTGCCGTTCGGACCGAGGATGCACATCACTTCGCCGGCGTCCAGAGCGAAGCTCACGTCGCGCCCGACGGTGCGCTGCGGGTAGCCGAAGGCGAGCGCGTCGACGGCCAGCATCACCAGCTGCGCCGCGACAGAGCGAACAGCCACAGGAACAGCGGCGTGCCGATCAGGGCGGTCACCACGCCCGGGGGCAGCTCCACCGCGGTAGCGGCGCGGCACAGCGTGTCCACCGCGAGCAGGAACGCGGCGCCGAGCAGCATGGCGAGGGGCAGCAGCCTGCCGAAGCCCGGACCGACCAGGAGCCGCGCGGCGTGCGGCACCAGCAGCCCGATCCAGCCGATGATGCCGCTGATGGCGACGGCCGCCGCGGTCATCAAGGTCGCGGCGGCAATGACCAGCAAGCGCAGCCGGCCGGGGTCGGCGCCCAGCGCGCGCGCCTCGTCGTCGGGCAGCGTGAGCAGGTTGACGCGCCAGCGCAGGAGCGCGAGCGGAATCAGCCCCGCGACCGCGAGCGGCGCCGCGACCGCCAGCTCGCGCGGCGCCACGGAGGCGAGGCTGCCCAGCAGCCAGAACGTGATCGCTGGCAGCTGGCCCAGCGGATCGGCGAGCGTTTTAAGCAGCGAGACGACCGCGCCGAGCAGAGTGCCCACCACGACGCCGGTGAGGACGAGCGCGAGCAGAGGATCATGGCCGCGCAGCCGGCTGCCGATCCAGTAGACCAGCGCCACTGCCCCGAGCCCGCCGGCGAAGGCGAAAGCCTGGACCATCAGCACATTCAGCGAAAAAATCATCGCCGCCACCGCGCCCAGCGCCGCCCCGCTCGACACGCCCAGGATGTCGGGCGACACCAGCGGGTTGCGCAGGATTCCCTGGTACACGGTTCCCGCGGCAGCGAGCGACGCGCCCACCATGACCGCCGCCAGCACGCGCGGAGCGCGGATCTCGAGCACCACCGTCTTGAGCATGGGGAGGTCGGAGAGCGAAAGCGGATAACGCCCGACCAGCAGGGCGAGCACGGCGAGGGCGAGGAGCCCGGCGAGCGCGAGGGCGAGCGCGGCAGCGTAGCGGATGCGCTCGATGCTATCAAAAAAAAAGGGCGGCGACGCCCAAGTACAATCCCGCTCATGATCAAGCGCATTGTTTTCACTCTTCTAGCCCTGCTGTGCGCCGCCACCGCGCAGGCTCAAACCGTGCGGATGGCGACCACCACGAGCACCGCCAATACGGGGCTGCTCGACTACCTGCTGCCGAAGTTTCGCAGCCGAACCGGCATCACCGTGCAATACGTGGCGGTAGGCACCGGCGCCGCGCTGAAGATCGGCGAGCAGGGCGACGCCGACGTGGTGCTGGTCCACGATCGCGAGTCGGAGGACCAGTTCGTCGCCGCGGGCTTCGGCGTGAAAAGGCACGACGTGATGTACAACGACTTCGTCATCGTCGGCGCGCCGGCCGATCCGGCGCAGATCCGCGGCCTGAAAGACGCCGCCGCGGCGCTGAAGCGCATTCGCGCCGCCGGATCCGCCTTCGTGTCGCGCGGCGACCGCTCGGGCACCCACCTGCGGGAGCTGCAGCTCTGGCGCGCCGCCGGGGTCGAGCCGAAATGGGACGGCTATTATCTGTCGATCGGCCAGGGCATGGGGACGGCGCTGATCATGGCCTATGAAAAGCGCGGCTATACGCTCACCGACCGCGGCACCTATCTCGCCTACCTGAAGAAGACCGATCTGCAGATCATGGTCGAGGGCGACTCGCGCCTCAACAACCCCTACAGCGTGATCGCGGTCAATCCGTCGCGGCACCCGAGGATCAACCACGCCGGCGCAACCAGGTTCATCGACTGGCTGACCTCGGACGAAGGCCAGCGCGCGATCGCCGATTACAAGGTCGGCGGCGCGCAGCTGTTCTTTCCTTCGGCGAAATAGGGCGCATGGATCTCCTCGAGCCGACTCGGCAGGCCTTTGCCCTGCTTTTCAGCGGCGACCGCGAGCTGTGGGGCATCATCTGGCTTTCGCTCTGGGTATCGGTGGCTGCGCTGGCGCTGCTCGCGCCGCTTTGCGTGCCGCTTGGCTTCGTCGTCGCGCGCATCCATTTTCCAGGACGCCGCGCGCTGGTCGTCGCCATGCAGGGCTTTCTCTCCTTTCCCACGGTCGTGGTCGGGCTGGTTCTATACCTGGTCCTCTCGCGCCGCGGGCCGCTCGGCGCGTTCGAGCTTCTCTTCACGCCCGCGGCGATTCTCATCGGCTACATGGTGATCGCGCTGCCGATTCTCATGGTGTTCACGGTGGCGGCCGTGCAGGGCGCCGACTCGCGCATCTATGAGACGGCGCGCTGCCTGGGAGCGCGGCCGTTGCGCGCGATGGCGACCACGCTGTGGGAGGTGCGCTTCGCGGTCACGGCGGGGTTCGTCAACGCCTTCGGGCGCGTGGTGTCGGAAGTCGGCTGCGCGCTGCTCGTCGGCGGCAACATCGCCGGCCTGACGCGCAACATCCCCACCGCGATCGCGCTCGAGACCTCCAAGGGCGAGTTCGCGTACGGCATCGCGCTCGGCTTCGTGCTGATGGTCATCGCCGTCGGCGTCAACGTCGCGCTCGCCTGGCTGCAGGGGGAAGGCGGCCTGGAGTGAGCGCGCTCTTCAAGGCCGAGGGCATCGTCAAGCGCTTCGGCGAGCGCGTTCTGTTCGACGCCGCGTCGCTCGAGCTCGAGACCGGGAACGGCTATGTCCTCACCGGGCCCAATGGCAGCGGCAAGACGACCCTGCTGCGCGTGCTGGCGGGCCTGGACTTTGCCCAGGAAGGAAAACTTGCTTACCGGGCGCGCGAAACCGCCGCGGCGGGCCCCTACCCGGAACCGTGGCGCCGCGAGATCGTGTACGTGCATCAGCAGCCTTATCTTTTCAGGACGAGCCTTGCCGACAACGTGGAATATGGGCTCGCGCGCCGCGGCATGGCGCGCGAGCGCCGCGCCGCTCTGGCGGGCGAAGCCCTCGCCTGGGCCGGGCTCACCGCGCGCCACGGCGTGCCGCCGCACCGGCTTTCCGGCGGCGAGAAGCATAGAGCGGCGCTGGCGCGCGCCAAGGTGCTCAATCCGGTGCTTCTGCTGCTCGACGAGCCGACCGCCAACCTCGATGGCGAGGCGCGCGCGCAGGTGCTCGAGCTGGTGCGCGCGCTCATTACCGAGAGCCATACCGTTCTCATCGCGACGCACGATCCGGAGATCATTCGCCTCGCCATCCTCACGCGCCTGCGGGTCAGCGCGCAGCGCATCGAGGCAGCCGAGTAGCCGGTCGGGGAATGGTCCTAGAATCCGCCACCATGAAGATCTTCGGTTTTGCCGGCTGGTCGGGCAGCGGCAAGACCACCCTCATCGAGAAGCTGATCCCGCGCTTCGTGCAGCGCGGGCTGCGCGTGTCGCTGATCAAGCACGCGCACCACACGTTCGACGTCGACCAGCCGGGCAAGGACTCGTGGCGCCACCGCCACGCCGGCGCGGCCGAAGTCCTCGTCACCTCGTCGCGGCGCTGGGTGCTGATGCACGAGCTGCGCGGCGCGCAGGAGCCGGCGTTCGAGCAGCAGCTCGAGCGCCTCTCGCCTTGCGACCTGCTGCTGGTGGAGGGGTTCAAGTTCGCCGCCATCCCGAAGCTCGAAGTCTGGCGCGCCGCCACCGGCGAAGCGCTGCTGCATCCGCACGATGCGCATATCGTCGCCGTCGCGAGCGACGAGCGCATCGAGACCAAGCTGCCGTGGCTGCAACTGGATGATCACCTGGGAATCGAGAACTTCATTGTCAGATACCTGAAACTGGCATGAACCAGGGCCTGCTCTCCGTTGACGATGCTCTTCAGCTGCTGCTGTCCGAGGCACGCGCGGTGGTCGACATCGAGGAAGTTCCAACCCTCGAGGCGACCAGCCGCGTCCTCGCGCGGGCGCAGCGCTCGACGATGGAGGTGCCGCCCATGGACAACAGCGCGATGGACGGCTACGCGGTGCGCACCCTGGACGGGGCAAGGCTGCGCGTCGCTCAAAAGATCATGGCGGGTTCCACTGGAAGACCCCTGGAGCCCGGCACGGCCGCGCGGATTTTCACGGGCGCGCCGATCCCGCCGGGCGCCGATGCGGTGGTGATGCAGGAGCACTGCGAGGTTCGCGGCGACGAAGTGCTGATCAAGGAAGCGCCCAAGGCGGGAGACTGGATCCGGCTCGCCGGCAGCGACGTGCGCAAAGGCGGCGAAATCCTGCCGGCAGGCAAGCGCCTGCTCCCTCAGGACACGGGACTGGCGGCCTCGGTCGGCATCAAAACCTTGCCTGTCTTTCGCAGAATCAGGCTGGGACTGTTCTTTACCGGCGATGAGCTGGTGATGCCGGGAGAGCCGCTCGCGCCGGGGCGCATCTACAACTCGAACCGCTTCACGCTGCGCGGGCTCGCCGAAGTGTTCGGCTGCGAGGTGCGCGACTACGGCATCGTTCCGGACAACCTCGACGCGACGCGCGAAGTCCTGAGGCGCGCAGCCGGGGAATGCGACCTCATCGTCACTTCGGGCGGCGTTTCGGTCGGAGATGCGGACTACGTCAAGCCCGCGGTCGAGGCGGAGGGGGCGCTGCTCATGTGGAAGATCGCCATGAAGCCGGGGCGGCCGCTCGCCTTCGGGTCGATCCAGCAGGCGTTTTTCATCGGCCTGCCCGGCAATCCCGTCTCCAGCTTCGTGACCTTCCTCCTCTTCGTGAGGCCGTTTGTCCTCAGGACCCAGGGAGTTTCCGACGTCCTGCCGCGCGCGGTGGGGGCGCGCGCGGATTTTGCGTGGCCGCAGCCCGATGCCCGGCAGGAGTTCCTGCGCGTAAAATGGAATGCGCAGGGCGGGCTGGATCTCTATCCGACGCAGGATTCGGCGGTGCTCACCTCCACGGCGTGGGCCGACGGCCTGGTCGACAACCCGCCGCGTCGCGCGATCAGGAAGGGCGACATGGTTCGCTTCCTGCCTTACTCGGAGCTGTATCGGTGAAAGTGACGGTGCGTTTCTTTGCCAGCGTGAAGGAGCAGCTCGGCAGGGAGCTCGAGGAGATCGAGGTGCCGGCCGGGATCTCGACGGTGGGCGGCCTGCGCGCCCACTTGCGCGCCCGCGGCGGCCGGTGGGCGGAAGTCCTGGCCGAAACACGGCGCGTGAGCGCCGCGGTGAACCAGGACATGGTGAAGCCGGGCGCGGCGATCAGGCCCGGCGACGAAGTGGCGTTCTTCCCGCCGGTAACCGGAGGCTGAATGAAGATTCTCGTTCAACCAGGGAATTTTGACGCCGGCCTTGAAATAAAGGCGTTATCAAACAACCCCAGCATCGGCGCAGTGGCGAGCTTCGTCGGCGTGGTGCGCGAAGTGGCGATGACGCTCGAGCACTACCCGGGGATGACCGAAAATTCAATAAGGAAAATCGCCGAGGAAGCGCGTTCCCGCTGGCAGGTGATCGACTGCACGGTGATCCATCGCTACGGCGAGCTGCAGCCGAGCGACCAGATCGTGCTGGTCGCGGTGGCAAGCGCTCATCGCGGCGATGCTTTCGCCGCCTGCGAGTTCATCATGGATTACCTCAAGACGCGCGCCCCGTTCTGGAAAAAGGAGCACGCGGCCGAAGGGCCGCGCTGGGTCGAGGCGAAATCCTCGGACGACGACGCGGCCGAGCGCTGGCAGCTCAGGCAGGGCTTAACGCAGCCTTGAGCTCGGCAAGCTCGCTTTCGCCGAGCGTCTCCTTCTCGAGCAGCTTCTGCGCCCAGCGCTCCAGGGCAGCGCGCTCGCGCGTGAGGATCGACCTGGCTTTCTCGTAGACGACGTCGACGATGTCGCGCACCGCGATGTCGATCTCGCGCGCGGTGGCCTCGCTGTACTCGCGGTTTTTCTGAAAAGGCTGAACACCCAGCAAAGCAGCGGGCTGCTCGTCGTACGCGATGTGGCCGAGCGACTCCACCATGGCGTAGCGCATCACCATGCTGCGGGCGATCTCGGTGACCTTGGCGAGGTCGTTCGCCGCGCCGGTCGACTGGTGCCCGAAAATCACCTCCTCGGCCGCGCGCCCGCCGAGCAGCACCGCCATCTTGTTCTCGAGCTCGGTGCGGGTCATCAGGAAGCGGTCCTCGGTCGGCCGCTGGATCGTGTAGCCCAGGGCGCCGACGCCGCGCGGGATGATCGAGATCTTGTGGACCGGATCGGTGCCGGGAAGCGCCATGGCGACCATGGCATGGCCCATCTCGTGGTGCGCCACCACCCGGCGCTCGGTCTCGTTCAGCACGCGGTTCTTCTTCTCCAGGCCGGCCACCATGCGCTCGATCGCCTGGTTGAAGTCCTCGAGCGTCACGGCATCGGCGCCGCGGCGCGTGGCGAGCAGGGCCGCCTCGTTGATGAGGTTGGCGAGATCGGCGCCGGAGAAACCCGGCGTGAGCGCCGCGACCTTCTCCAGGTCCACGTCCGGCGCCAGGTGAATCTTCCTTGCGTGCACCTGCAGGATCTGCAGCCTGCCTTTCTTTTCCGGGCGGTCGACCAGCACCACGCGGTCGAAGCGCCCGGCGCGCAGCAGCGCCGGGTCGAGGATCTCCGGCCGGTTGGTCGCCGCGATCAGCACCAGGCCGGCGCTCGGGTCGAAGCCGTCCATCTCGACCAGCAGCTGGTTCAGGGTCTGCTCCTTCTCGTCGTGACCGCCGAATCCGTAGGCGCCGCGCGCCCGGCCGAGCGCGTCGAGCTCGTCGATGAAGATGATCGCCGGCGCCTTCTGCCGCGCCTGCTCGAACAGGTCGCGGACTCTCGCGGCGCCCACGCCGACGAACATCTCGACGAATTCGGAGCCCGAGATCGAGAAAAACGGCACTCCCGCCTCGCCCGCGACCGCGCGCGCGAGGAGCGTCTTGCCGGTTCCCGGCGGGCCGACGAGCAGTACGCCTTTCGGCACGCGGGCGCCGAGGCGGCCGTACTTCTTCGGCTCCTTCAGGAACTCGACTACCTCCTGCAGCTCGGCCTTGGCCTCGTCGACGCCGGCCACGTCGGCGAAGCTCACCCCGGTCTTGTTCTCGACGTAGATCTTGGCGCGGCTCTTGCCGATGCTCATGAAGCCGCCGCCGAGCCCCTGCTGGCTCGCCATGCGCCGGGCGAGGAGGTACCACACGCCGAAGAAGATCAGCGCCGGCAGGATCCAGGAGAGCAGGTCGCGCAGGAAGGTGCTTTCGTAGACGCGGGTGTACTTGACGTCGTACTTCGACAGCCGCTCGGCGAGGTCCGGCGGCACCAGGTTGGCGACGGCAACCGTCTTGCCGCCTGCGGCGGATTTGAGCTTGCCGGTGATGCGCTGGTCGGAGATCACCACCTCGTCGATGCGGTGCTCGGCGAGCAGCTTCTCGAACTCGCTGTAGGGCACGACTTCCACGGTCTGCGCCCGCTGCCACCACTGCTGCAGCGCCAGCATGGCGATCAGCGCAAACAGCAGGTAGGCGAGGTTGAACTGGGCGCGTCGCTCCATGGCGCTATTCTGCTAGCAAAAACGCGCTTG
>Ga0070697_100003736_pt1 | contig 11692 bp, 13 predicted proteins | sample KBSK1501metaG_FD_65475 | JGI IMG/M metagenome (GOLD analysis project Ga0070697, IMG submission 65475) | Corn, switchgrass and miscanthus rhizosphere microbial communities from Kellogg Biological Station, Michigan, USA - KBS K1-50-1 metaG | ecosystem: Host-associated > Plants > Roots >... | reverse complement strand
TTTTGGGAATGGTCAAATCGGGTTTTCTCGTGATTACTTCCTATACTCGAAACATTGAGTACATCCGCATCTATGGAGATACGGCAATCGTGGCTGGGAACGAAGAGGTGGTATGGGGCGGCAGGATGCCGAATGCCGGGAAAACAGAGCATTTGCGCTTCACAGGAATATGGATGAGACAGGGTGGGCGCTGGCAGCAGGTAGCCCGGCACGCGAATATCGTGCCGGAGCAAGTGTCGAGTTCTTCCGTTCAATCCGGTTCGGCACATACACTGCCTGCCGCAAATTCCCCAGCCAAGCCGCTGTTACTCGAACAGAACGAAGGAGAATTGCGGACGCGGCGTCCGCGACCGCAGCCTAGCCCAGCATCACAATTCACCCTAAAAATCGGGCCGAAGATCAACGGGTCAGAGCACCTTGCGGTTGGGACGGAGCCGATAGCACAAGGCGCATCGATCCCTACTCACAAACACCAAACAGAAGATGAACTCTTGCTGATCCATTCGGGCACGGCGCACGTCGTGCGTGGCGAACAGGAACGAGACCTGCACGCTGGAGGGCTGGTCTTCATTCCTGCAAATACTTGGATCGGACTGAAAAATGTCTCCAGTGAATCCCTCGACCTGACATTTGTCTTTTCTGCGCCCGGCTTTGACGACTTCCAACGGTGTATCTCCGTTCCCGCAGGCGATACCCCAACACCCATGACCGAGGCTGAATTGCGAGCGTGCCAGCAGCAGGGACACATGATTTACAGGAATGCCGATCCCACGCGGAACTGACTGTGAGCACGGCGCAGGCACGCCATGAAAGATGCCTAGAAGCAGTCGCCTGCGCTGCCCCAGCTTGGGTGGTCGCTGGTTCGGAGGAAAATCTTCAACGAGGATCGCGACGTTCTGGATGCCGATTCGGAACTCTTCCGGCAGCGAATCCAAGGTCTCTTCTGCAACTTTGACGAAATCTTTGCGCTTCATCCTTCACCTACTGAAATAAGCAAGGGCAGGCTCACTCCGAGTAGCCGTCGTCATTGTCGTCATCATCGTTATCGTCTTTGCCGTCGCCGTCGTCTTCCAGGGCTCAGTTCTTTCTTGATGTGGCCTCGGGTCCGTTTTACGGCTTCAACAGACCCGGCGCGGAAGGCCTCTCAGGGAGTCATCCAGAATTGGTGGCGTCAGGGGATGGTGGGCAGCGCACTCGCTCATTATGAAGGCATCAAGGCTTTCTCCGAGACAGACCAAACGGAAGATCTGAAAGCGATCACCGTGCCGACTCTCGTGATGCAGGGCGACGATGACCAAGTCGTCCCGTACAAAGACGCTTCATTGCTGCAGGCCAAGCTGCTCAAGCATGCCACCCTCAAGATTTACCCAGGCTTCCCGCACGGCATGATGACCACGAATGCCGACGTGATCAATGCGGACATCCTCGCATTCATCAAAGGGGTGGCAGTCAAGGCTGCCTGATGCTTGACCGAAGACGGCTGCGGTCTTTTTTGTGCGGCGGAGAGCAGCGTGTTCGCCGAGCGTTCGTCAATGAACTCATGGACGACAAGAACATTGTGGTGGCCAATCAGGAAAACGGGACGCAAGAAGATCGTGCTGGCCGGGCTTTGGACAGAGAGGTGTGTGGCCCTGCCCAGGGTTGTGCGCTGAGAGCGACCGTTTCTATGCTCATGAACTCTAGAAGCTATGTGCGCAAGTCTGCAGTAGAAGCTGACAAGCGGGCGGCCTTCATCGTAGTAGCCGCCCTGGCACTCACGCTACCACATTTTCGGTCGACGGTCGGGTTCGTCCGACGGCGTTGAGCGCTTGCTCTATAGCTTGTGGAGCGGCGAGACGCGAGCGATTTCCGGCCCGTCCGATATAGATGTCGTGGGACACCGAGTTGTCCACGGCGGACCGCAACATTTTGAGCCCTCGGTCGTTACCGCGAAGGTCAAGTCGGCGATCGAAAGCGTTTCCGCTTTTGCGCCGCTGCACAATCGCGCCGAACTGGAAGGCATAGAGATTGTCACAAAATTGCTGGGTCCAGTGCCGCAGATCGCCGTCTTCGACACTGGTTTTCATCGCATGATGCCTTTGTCGGCGGCAACTTACCCTGGTCCCTACGAGTGGTTCGAGCAAGGGATTCGCCGCTACGGATTCCACGGGATCAATCACCAATATTGCGCGCAGCGTGCTGCGCAACTGCTGGGCAAGAACCTAAATTCCCTGAAACTCGTGACTTGCCACCTGGGGAATGGCTGCTCTTTGGCGGCGATTCGCGAAGGTCGAAGCGTGGACACGACCATGGGTTTTACGCCGCTGGAGGGTCTCATGATGGGCACCAGGTCGGGCTCCGTGGATCCTGGCATTCTTACCTACTTGATGCGACAGAGACAGTTCTCGGGCCAGCAGCTTGATGAGATCCTCAATCAGAAGTCGGGATTGCTCGGCATATCGGGAATTTCCAGCGATATGCGGCAGATTATTACCGCCGGCAAGAAGGGCCATGAACGCGCAAAACTGGCGCTTGATATTTATATCCACCGCCTGCGATCGGGAATCGGTGCCATGATTGCCGTGCTGGGCGGAATTGATGCTCTCGTATTCACTGCGGGAATCGGCGAAAACTCACCCGAAGTTCGCGCTGCGGTGTGTGAAAATTTTGCGTTCCTTGACTTGAGGCTCGACCAAGTGAAGAACGCAGAATCGCCTTTGGACGAGGATATTTCTGCTCTGGATGCGACCGTCCAAATTCTAGTTATTCACGCACAGGAAGATTGGATGTCGCTCGGGAGTGCTGGAATCTCGTGCGAACGGCTACAACGTCCATGGGATACTGACATGCCTTAAGCTATCGGCAGTTGAAGCGATCGAGCACGCAAACGAGTGCTAGCAGCTAGGTTCCGCCCGCAGGCCGGCGGCAGACAAGACCAGCGACAACCTATCTCAAGGTTGGTTTTGCCATCGCCTCGGTTTGTGTGATCAGTGATCTCTCCCAACGACAGCCTTACGGTCGGGCCATGTCCTTCGTTATACCCGTTCGTCTACATCTTCTACCGAGTTCCACCGACCGCTGCCATAATGTCAAAATGGCTGTTACTTTCCTTGACGACGGTTGGCTTCCGAAGTCGGTCCTCTGTCTCCGCGGCTACACCCGTCACAAATTCCTTCTCGACCTGATCGCCGGAGTCACCGTCGGTCTGGTTGCCCTTCCTCTGGCCATGGCCTTCGCCATCGCCTCGGGGCTCACGCCGCAAGCCGGGATTTACTGCGCAATCGTCACTGGCTTCCTGGTCTCGGCCCTCGGCGGATCGAAAACGCAAATCGGCGGACCGACCGGTGCCTTCGTAGTGGTGATCGCGGCAATCATCGCCGCGCACGGAGTTGATGGCCTGTTCATGTGCACGATCATGGCCGGGATTCTACTAGTCATCATGGGAGCGACCGGGCTCGGTACCGGCGTAAAATTCATTCCGCGCCCCGTTGTCATTGGATTCACAAATGGCATCGCGGTCCTGATCGCCAGTACGCAGATCAAAGATTTCTTCGGATTGCGTCTTGATAAAGTCCCCGGCGTCTTCTGGCTGCGCATGGAAGCTCTCGCCGGAAACTTTCACACGCTCTCCTACGAAGCAACCACGCTGGCGGTGTTCACTGTGCTGGTGCTGATCATCTGTCGCAGTCTCTCCCCGCGTATTCCCGGACCCATCGTCGCCCTGCTCTTAGGAACCTCAGCCGTCTACTTCTTCAGACTTCCCGTGGAAACTATCGGCACCCGTTTCGGAGGAATCCCCAGCGGACTGCCGCACCTGGTGATCCCCAAGTTCCGAACCGACTTGATCCACGGCCTGCTCGGCCCGGCCTTCACCGTAGCCATGCTCGGCGCGATCGAATCGCTCATGTCCGCGGTCGTCTCCGATCGCATGAGCAACGACCGCCACAATCCCAACGTCGAACTGATCGGCCAGGGCGTCGCCAATATCTTCTCCCCCATGTTCGGAGGACTGCCCGCGACGGGTGCCATCGCCCGCACTGCGACCAACATTCGCTCCGGCGCGCAGTCCCCGGTCGCGGGCATGATCCACGCCCTCACGCTGCTCTGCATTCTTCTTTTCGCCGCCCCATTGGTGAGCTACGTGCCCATGGCCGCGCTCGCGGGAATCCTGATGATCGTGGCCTACAACATGGGCGAGTGGCACGAGATTCCGCAACTGCTGAAGCTCACGAAGACCGACATCAGCATCTGGCTGGTCACCTTTGCCCTGACCGTCTTCGCCGACCTCACCGTCGCCGTCGAAGCCGGAATGATTCTGGCCGCGCTGCTCTTCATCAGCCGCGTCGCCGCGACCACCACAGTCTCGCAAGTCACCGACGACTACATCGAAGACGGACGCATGCACATTCTCCAGGACAAAGACATCCCTTACTATGCCACCATCTTCCGCATCCACGGACCGTTCCTGTTCGGCGCCACCGACAAACTCTCCGTCGTCACCGAGAACCTGCACAAGCTGCCGCCGGTGGTCATCCTGCGCCTGCGCAACATGACCGCGCTCGACGCCACCGGCATCTTCGCCCTGGAAGAAGTCGCCAAGACCCTGCACGCCAGCAAGCGCACCCTGATCCTCTGCGGGGCACGCGAGCAGCCCGCACAATTGATCCATCAGGGAGAGTTCGCGGAAGTTGTCGGCCCAGAAAATATCTGCGACAACGTGCAGGAAGCATTGCGCCGTGCAGAGGAAGTGTATGAGAAGCTAGAGGCGAAGTTCGTGGTAGGTAAGAGCTAGGGCCATCTATTGCCAGAGTCTCACTTCAACCCAAATCGCCCTGCGTGACCGGGATGTAGCTGCAGCAGGGCTCTTCCGCCAGTGGATCCCGGGTGAGCGCGAAAGCCCGAGCCCGCGAGCCCCCGCACACGTCCTGAAACTCACAACGTCCACATTTTCCTTTTAGTTGCGAGACGTCGCGAAGGGACAGGAACAAAGGGCAGGTGCGGTAGATATCGGCCAACGGATCCCGGCGGATGTTCCCGGCTGAAAGTGGCAAGAAACCGCTAGGATACACTTCACCTGTGTGGCTGATGAAGACAAAGCCTTTGCCATCATTCACTCCTGAAGGAGCATGGGCGATCAGATCCTCAATAGCCCTGCTGGACTGCGCAACTTTGGCGCGCTCCTGTAGGACATAACGTCGATAGTGCTGCCCTTCGGTCGTCTTGATGTGGAAGCAAACGCGCTTCGAGGCCGAATACAGTTTGGCGAATACAACCTCATGCTCTACGGGTGAAAGCAGGTTGGAAACCTGTCCTCGACCGGTCGGCACCAGAAAAAACACGCTCCATAGGACGATTTTAAGCGAGTTAAGCAATTCGACCAGGTTGTCGAGATCGTGAAGGTTGTGGCGCGTCACTGTCGTGTTCACCTGCACGGGTAGTTTGGCTTCACGTGACCACTCAACTGCGTCCAAGGTTCGCTTCCAGGATCCGGGGACGCCTCGGAAACCATCGTGCAATTGCGGTGTGGAACCATCCAAGCTCAGCGCCAGACGCATCAAGCCGCTCTCCTTCAGTTCGAAGACCCCCTCACGGGTAAGTAGCGGAGTGGCACTCGGAGTCAATGAGGTCTTCACCAACCGATGGCGAGCATATCGAACTATCGCCTGCAAGTCGGGACGCTTTAGTGGATCGCCACCCGTGAGCACAAACATTGGAACGCGCGTGTTCGCTACCTGATCGACAAGGTTGAAGGCCTCAAGGGTGGAAAGCTCGAGCGCATGACGCATAGGTTGGGCGCTAGCGCGGCAGTGCATGCACTTTAGATCGCAGGCCTGCGTCATCTCCCAGATGACCAGTAACGGACGGACAGCAAAATCACGAGCCTTGAAAATCGAGCCAGGAATTTCGTTCAAGCAGCGTTGACAAACTCTGCTGTGTACTGCCCCAGTCCGCGAGGAATGACCCATGAGTTGCAAGCGTGCATGACATGTCTGCTCCACAACCTCCGTAGAGGATTAAATACTATTGCAATCGCTGCGGCTTAGCCCTTTGTTTGTTCAATGATTTTTTCTCATGAGCGGTTAACAAACGGTTCATTCGTTCGATTATGGCGGCCAGCTTTTCCGAGTTAGGTTCTTTTTGGGCCATCGCTTGCAGCTTTCGCCAGCCTTTCGGTTCGTCGGGTAAGCGTTGTTCCATGACACCCTCCAACCCGAAATTAATTCGACAAGTCGCAAAACTATGTGACCGGAAATATCCGTTAGAGTGATGGCGATCACACGCCAGCGTGATCGCCATCATTGCAAGCCCAAGTGGTCCTTGCGAGTCTAGGTATCAGGAGGTGATGTATGGCACAAGATGAGCGCGAAGTACTGGAACTCCTCAAGTTTGAGCTGAAATTCCTGGAAGATGGAGGCTACGGGCGCTCTCCCCGCACACCATGGCGTCCTACGTTCGTCTTCGAAGACTCACCCACTTGCCCGAACCTAGGCGACCCCGCTCGGCCGCATCCGTGTAGCGAATGTCTATTGATGAACTTCGTTCCCGATGAGTCGCAGAATGAAGACTTCCCATGCCGCTTTATCCGCCTCAACGAAGCGGGGCAGACCATTGATTATTTCTATCGCTGCGGCACGCAGCTCGAAATGGAAGAAGCCCTTGCCGGCTGGTTACGCAACCAGATCACTCGAATCGAACAGCAGCTTGCGAAATCGATAGGGCCATTGCCGGAGGAATGCGACGAACTCTCGAAGGTCGCAGAAACCTAAACAGGTCGCCTGCCAGTTTCGAGCAGGGTCTCCTGGAACACGGCGCACTCAGGAGTTGAGCATTTTTTCCAAGGCAGGTTTATTGCGAATGATCAGGGTCGATCCCTTCAATTGCAATAATTGCTTCTTCTTGAAATCAGCGAACAGGCGGCTGACCGTCTCGCGCGTGGTGCCAATCATTTCTGCGATTTCTTCATGCGTGAGCGTCAATTTCAGGTGCGCAGGCTTGTTCGCGCTCCCCGCTTGGGGCGACCACGAGAGCAGAAGCTTTGCAAACTTTTCTGAAGGTGAACTCGTCAAACCCAGAGTTCGGATTTCCTCATATGCGGTGTAGTAATTGCGACTGAGTTGCTCCGCAACTCGCAATGCTACCTCTCCGTGTTCGCGCAGGAATTGCAGGAGCGCGTCGCGGGCGATGAAATTGGCCTGGCCCGGCTCCGTCATCTCGGCTGTTACCTCATAAGGCCGATTGGAGATGGCCGCGTTCAGGCCCAAGACGTCCCCAGCTCCCGAAATCTTGGTGATGATGGTTTTGCCATCGCTCGAAGATGTGAAGAGTTTGGCCTTTCCCGCACAGAGCACGAACACGCCACGCGGTTCCTGGCCCTCGATAAATAGCATCGTCGTTTTCGGATACACCGCAGTGGACTTGATTTCATTCAGCCTTTGTACTGCAGGCAAAGGTAAATTACAGAATAAATGCTCCTCACGCACCGGGCAGATCATGCAGTTATCGATGATATTTAAGCCGTAAGGAGCGCGCATTCAGCACCTTCCAAGTGAGCGTATTGTAGCACCCGATGTGTGATTGGCATCACGGACATCCGTGATCTCGGCCACCGCTTTGATGGGTCCGCTGGCACAAAATCGTCAGGAACAATGGTAGTAGTAACCGTGACACTTCCATCTCCAGAATCAGTTGGCGGAGCAGCAACCACCAATTTGGAAATTGGAAAGCAGGGCCTGGAATACTGAATGGAAAATGAACATAAGTACCGCGTTGTAGCGTGGTGGACGTCCGGACAGATGGGTATCGCCAAGTCTGATTCGGCCCCTAACGCTATCCATTTCACCGCGCCATCGCAGTTCGGCGGTCTCGAAGGCAGGTGGACACCGGAAGACCTGTTGATGAATGCGCTCGCGAGTTGCTTTACGACAACGTTCCACGCAATCGCGGGCTACTCGAAATTCGAATACACCGACCTGGAAGTGGAGGCGGAGGGAACCGTCAGTAAAACGGACTCTGGCTACCGCTTCAGCGAGGTTGTCATCCGTCCCAACTTGAAAATTGCCGGTGAAGAGAGCCGTCAGCGGGCGATCAGTCTCTTGCATAAGGCGAAGGAGCTGTGTCTGGTGTCGCGTGCGCTGGCAACACCTCAGAAATTTGAAATCCAAGTCGAGATCAGCAAGGATTCACTCGTCTAAATGCATTCTGAGATCGCGAGCCGCTCTTCACCTTTGGGCAGGAGGTTTTATGAGTCAAGTTCAAGAAAGTCCGATTGGCCAAACGAAGAGCGCCGCGGAAAGGCCAGCGAAATCTGAATCGAAGCTGGCTGTCGGCTTGGTTTCAGGATTTACCATGAAAGATGGAACAGACGTTTCCCTTCGGCCGATCCACCCCTGTGACGAACCGCGGATGGCACAATTCCATCAAACGCTTTCTGGCCGAAGTGTCTATATGCGCTACTTTCGCTCCCTCAGCCTGGAATCGCGTCTGGCGCACGAGCGCCTGGTTCGCATTTGTCGCGCTGATGGTGAGCGCGAGGTCGCTCTGGTGGTCGACTACACAAATAAAAGGACGGGGCAGCAGCAGATCCTGGGAGTGGGCAGACTGATCAAACTCGGCGCACAGAATGAGGCCGAAGTTGCCATCCTGGTGTCCGATCAGTACCAGAAACAGGGTCTGGGAACCGAATTATTGCGCCGGTTGATCCAGATCGCGCGTGACCAGAAGCTGCACCGTGTATGCGGTGAATTATTACGCGACAATCTGGCCATGCAGATCATTGTCAAAAAACTTGGTTTTCGTTTTCGTCTTTGCGCCGGCGGCGCGTCCATTCCTGCGGTTCTCGAACTGTGATTCCCCCTTGTGTTCACTATCACAGGGAACTGTAACTAAGGTCATACGTCCTGTTCTCGGAAAGGAATACAAGTACGAACAGAAAGGAGTAAGCCATGTCCCAAACTTCTAACGCATTACTGACAGAGCGGGAGGGAGCAACCTCCACGATGAAAGCACTGGTTTTTTACGGACCAGGAAAGATCGGCCTCGAAACAGTGCCCATCCCAAGGCCGCGAGCGGGTGAGGTGGTAATTCGCGTAACCCTCACCACGATTTGCGGTACGGACCTCCACATTCTAAAAGGCGAATATCCCGTCAAACCGGGCTTGATCATCGGCCATGAGCCCGTGGGCATCATCCACGAGCTTGGAGAAGGCATTACCGGATATGAAGTTGGAGACCGCGTCCTGGTGGGCGCAATTACACCGTGCGGACAGTGCAACTTCTGTCTGGGTGGAAACTGGTCGCAGTGTGGTGGGCCGCTTGGCGGCTGGAAGTTTGGCAACACCATCAACGGCGCTCAGGCGGAATATCTACTGGTGCCGAACGCCCAGGCGAACCTGGCGAAGATCCCCGACGAACTAGCCGATGAACAGGTAGTACTGCTGGCCGATATTGCCTCCACCGGCATTTCGGCGGCTGAGAGTGCCAACCTGCAAATCGGCGATTCGGTCGCGGTCTTCGCCCAAGGGCCGATCGGGCTGTGCGCCACGGCTGGAGCAAAACTGAAAGGTGCGAGTCTGATCATTGCGGTCGAGTCCGACCCGGTACGCACTGAGATGTCAAAACGTATGGGCGCGGACGTTGTGCTCGACTTCACCAAAGAAGATGTGGTCGAGAGTATCAAACATCTCACTCGCGGCAGAGGGGTCGACGTGGCCGTCGAGGCATTGGGAACCCAATCCACCTTCGAGAGCGCACTCCGCGTTCTGAGACCCGGTGGTACGCTCTCCAGCCTTGGTGTGTACTCTGGAAAGCTCTCGTTGCCGGCGGAGCCGTTTGCAGCCGGCCTCGGAGATCACAAGATTGTCACAACGCTCTGCCCGGGTGGCAAAGAGCGCATGCGCAGGCTGATGGAATTGGTCCGGCATGGCAGGCTGGATCTGACCCCGCTCCTGACGCACACGTTCGCACTCGATCAGATCAATGAGACATATCAGGTCTTCGCTGAGCGACGCAACGGCGTGATCAAGGTTGCAATCAGGCCCTAGTTGGAATCCGGGGAACCGCAACTCGGCAAAACGAGGTAGCGGTTCCCCTATCCAGAACAAATCATTCAACCGCCACCCCGCGCCCTTCGGCGCGGATGAATCACATCATCCCTGCTGTTAACGGGCCGATCCTGGCTGGAGATGGGACTCGACGTTGCACATCCTTGTCCCAGTCAGACCCTGTCTTACTTTCTAGTCACGTTGCTGTGTGATTTGGATCACAACCGGGTGTGCCTGTCGCCACAGACCATATCGTTGCCCAGCCACATAATCGGAAAGATACCAAGTTCCTGTGTAGTTTTCATTCTCGTTTGAAGGAGAACGCTATGCGGTTCACGCATTGGGCACTAGGTTTTTGTCTCGTTGGAGTGGTCTTGGCAGCGGGCCCATACAGTCAAGCCATTCCCGCGTTTTCACGTCAGTATGGCACTTCTTGCAGCACCTGCCACGTCGATTTTCCTAAGCTGAATGACTTCGGGAAGGCCTTCAAAGATGCCGGCTTCAAGTTTCCAAAAGACGACGAAACCTTCATGAAGATTCCGCCGGTGCTTCTGGGCGCGCCGGCGCAGAAGGATATCTGGCCCCACTCCATCTGGCCGGGCACACTTCCCGGCATGCCCATGATCGGCCTGAGGTTCAACACTTTTTTCCAGGTCTATGGAAGGAACCGCAATAACTTCCGGCCGGCGAATTCAACCGACCCCACCATTCCCCGCACCGATTTCCAGCCCGGACTGTTCAGCATCTTCACTGCGGGCAACTTTGGCAGCGGCATCGCGTTCTGGGTGGATGACGACTTCAGCGTGGGCGGTGCGAACAGCAACGGAGGTCTGGGCGACGGCTACCTGAAGTTCCACAATATTGGCCGGCTCTTCAAGCTTCCAAATGACTCGCTGAACCTTCGCATCGGGCAGTTCGAGATTGACTTGCCCTTCAGTCCAGCGCGCTCCTGGAATTTGAGCGGGTGGGACATTTACGACGAAGCCAACTTCGGGGCGCTAAACGGCGCGAATCCGCAGAACGTCAACAACAGCTTCGCTTTCTCGTCACCAGGACAGGGCGTTGAGATCAGTGGCGGGCACATGTACAAGGGGTATCACTATTCCCTGGCAGTGCTGAACCAGAACACGAGCGGCACGACCGCTCCAGGGGACAATGTCAGCCCGACGGTAGGGATCTTCTCCGATTCCAACTTCAAGGATCTCTACGGGCGATTCCAATATCGTTTCAACCTGGAGAAGGATGCCGCCAGCCGAAATGAAATCCAGGCGGCGGGACCCACTGGGCCCCGTGATCACACGTATCTCCAGTTGGGCACGTTCTATTTCTATGGACGTTCCGTACAGCGCACTAACGGCGAAAGCGGAGTTCTGGTGGCGCGGGAGCCCTTTTACCGCACCGGCGGCGACTTCAGTTTCAACTACCACAACTTGAATCTGTTCGGTCTCTATATGTACGGACACGACAAGAATCTGTTACCGAATGCGGATGGCACTGGCTTCGTATCCGGTGTTCCCGCGCACTTCAACGGCGGATTCTTGGAAGCCGATTACCTGGCACTGCCCTGGCTGATGGCGATCATGCGGTATGACCGGGTGCAGTCCACGGCGGACTTCATCAATGGGCAGAGCGGCAATTCGACCAACTTCTTTTCGCCGGCGGGCTCGACTCGC
>Ga0070697_100003732_pt1 | contig 11699 bp, 16 predicted proteins | sample KBSK1501metaG_FD_65475 | JGI IMG/M metagenome (GOLD analysis project Ga0070697, IMG submission 65475) | Corn, switchgrass and miscanthus rhizosphere microbial communities from Kellogg Biological Station, Michigan, USA - KBS K1-50-1 metaG | ecosystem: Host-associated > Plants > Roots >... | reverse complement strand
GGGCTTCAGGCGCTACTGGGCGTGGAAGAGCCGACGCCGAAGCGGTCGCCCCGGGATCAGGACGGAGTTGCGAGAGCTGATTTGGCGGATGAGCCGAGCCAATCCGCTCTGGGGCGCGCCCCGGATCCACGGTGAGCTGCTGAAGCTGGGCCTGACGGTATCGCAGGCGACGGTTTCGAAGTATATGTTCCGGTCTCGGCGGCCGCCGGCGCAGGCGTGGCGGACGTTTTTAAAGACTCACGCCCGGGATGTGATCGCTATGGATTTCTTCACGGTGCCCACAGCGACCTTTCGAGTCCTGTTCGTGCTCGTGGTGCTGAGCCACGCCCGCCGTCGACTAATGCACTTCAACGTCACCGAGCATCCGACGGCGGAATGGACGGCGCGGCAACTGCTCGAGGCGTGCGGGCTGGAGGAGGCGCCCCGGTATTTGATTCGAGACCGAGACCAGGTTTATGGCGAACGATTTTCGCGTCAGGCCAAGACGATGGACATTCGGGAAGCGGTGATAGCGCCGCGCTCGCCGTGGCAAAACGCGTATGCCGAGCGGGTAATTGGCTCAATTCGACGCGAATGCCTTGACCATGTCGTGGTGATCGGCGAACGGCATCTGCTGGGGATTCTGTCGAAGTACGTCGACTACTACAACGGGACCCGGACCCACCTATCCCTCGCTAAGGACGCGCCGAGATCCCGGAGTGTGCAGCTGCCGAGCCAGGGCAGGGTGGTGGAGGTGCCGCGCGTCGGTGGACTGCATCACGAATACCTGCGGCGGGTAGCGTGAGCCCGATCGGACGAATAAGTGGAAGGGACAAGGTGTGAAAAAGGTGTGGAGACTGTGGAGACCGTCGACGACGTCGGACGCTGCGTCGCTGAGCCCCCCGGGGGTGCGCACGGTCCCCAGGGATCGCCGGGTCCCCCAAGCGAATCCGGGGGCGCGGGTCGGCCGGGGGCGCTCCTTTGACCTTTGACGAGGCGAGGGTGGCTGTTCTAGCGCAGGGATACCAGCCCCGAGGGCAGGACTTCACGCCCTACCTTCGGACCGTGCTGCGCCAGGACAAACGGCTCGTCAGGGACGACGACGGACGATGGAGCGTGCAGGCGCCACTGAAGGGAACTGGTCCTTTGTGTTTAGTGCCCGTCGGAGAAATCGTGGTTACGCCGGCGGAAGATCAGCCATCGTATTTAGCTGGTCTTGCTCTTTGGCACTGCGCACGCTACCGTCATGGCAGTGCCTTTCAGCCTCGTCGCGAGTGGGCAGATCAAGTTGCGCCGGATCGACGGCTGGCGGAAGATCGCCAGCGTGTTCAGCCAGCAGGCGCGGGTGGCGGCATGAGGCCCGAGACGAAGTACGCCCTGAGCGGCGACGTTAGCATCGCGTATCAAGTCATTGGCGGCGGTTCGATCGATATCGTCTACATCCCTGGATTTGTGTCGCACCTCGAGTACGCGTGGGAAGACCCCAACACGGTTCGTTTACTCGAAGGACTCGCGTCGTTCGCTCGGCTCATTTGCTTCGATAAGCGTGGCACCGGTCTCTCCGATCGCAACGTATCGATCCCGACGCTCGAACACCGGATGGACGATGTCCGCGCCGTCATGGATGCTGCCGGGTCCGAGCGCGCCTGCCTCTTCGGGACGTCCGAGGGAGGGCCGATGAGTCTCCTGTTCTCCGCGACGTTCCCGGGGCGCACGACGGCGATGGCGCTCTATGGTAGTTATGCGCGCTTGGCATGGGCACTCGACCATCGGTGCGGCCGGACGCGCGAGGAACTGGATGCTCGCCTCGCCAAGTTCCGATCCGCCTGGGGAACCGGCGCGACGTGGGAAACATTCGCCCCGAGTCTTGGACGCAGCCCGGGGTATCGAGAATGGTGCGCGACATTCGAGCGGCTGAGTGCCAGTCCCGGGGCGGTGGCGGCGCTCCTACTGATGAACTATGACATCGACGCGCGGCAAGCTCTGGACTCCATCCGCGTCCCGACGCTTGTGCTGCACCGTACAGGAGACCGTAACATTCCTGTAGAGCAGAGTCGGTACATGGCCCGCCGCATTCCGGGGGCGAAGTACGTCGAGCTGCCGGGCGACGACCATTCACCATGGGCCGGTGATGTCGACGGCCTCGTGGGGGAGATCGAAGAGTTTTTCACGGGCGTGCGCCACCGCCCAGAACCCGATCGCGTCCTCACGACGATTCTATTCACCGACATCGTCGACTCGACACGCAAGGCCGTCGAGCTCGGTGACCAACAGTGGCGCGACCTGCTTGAGCGACATCACACGATCGTCCGGGCGCACCTTGGACGGTTTCGTGGGCGTGAGATCGACACTGCGGGCGATGGGTTTCTTGCGGCGTTCGACGGCCCTGCGCGCGCTGTCCGCGCGGCGACGGCCATCACGTCTGATGTGAAGAAGTTGGGTGTGAATATCCGCGCCGGCGTTCACACCGGCGAGTGTGAGACGATGGGCAAGAAGTTGAGCGGCGTCGCGGTGCATGTCGGTGCGCGTGTGGCGTCCCTCGCCGCACCAGGCGAAGTGCTGGTCTCACGTACGGTGAAGGATCTCGTGGCCGGCTCCGGCCTTCGATTCCGCGAGCGCGGCGCGCACCAACTCAAGGGCGTCCCTGGCGAGTGGCATCTCTATGCTGTCGACTGGGACTGATGCAACTCGCTGGTGACATTACCCGAGAGCCGTATCTGCGGCTGCCGATGGGACTATCAAGGGAAACCGGCAGAAGCCGCTCGATCTCCAATCACTGGGGACACTACCCAAATCTAGTGACCGGCCCGTATCTCGGGTTTTAGGCCGTTCGTGTTCACAAATCCCCGCCTGCCAATGGCGATCGAAGGCTTCGTCGAGATTCGCCTGATCGATCCGCGTGGCGGTGGTCTGGTTGACGCTACGAACGAGCCGCCGAACGTCTTCCTGCTCGAAAACCGTGCACTGAAACGGCGCCAGCGGTCCCGGAACGTCCTTGACTGCGACATCCACCAAGAGCGAGCGACGCGGGCCGTGTCAATCGACCGCGACGAGGACGACTGATCGGGACTGATGCAGATTGATCGGACGCGTCTCGCGTGTGGGGGGCATCGGGATACTTCCCGGTGCCCCTCCACACCGACTTCCCTAACGCCTGCGCGGGGCAGGCCCTGCGCGTCCGAGAGGACGGCGGTCAGTGGTCCGCGACGCTCGCCTACCGGGTGAGTTGCCCCGAGTGCGAGGAGGTCATGACACTCCCCGACGACGTGACGGCGGGAGATACCATTCAATGCTGCCGCCGGAGGCACCGGCTGACGTTCGAGTATGGGGCGTTCGCCGCAGAAGAAGCGTAGGAGGACCCTATGAGGTTTGCGACGCTCACCGCTGGCGTGGTCGCGTGGATCGGGGCCGGACTTGCGTCCCTGTGTTGTCTTCTGCCCCTCACGGTGATCGTGCTCGGCCTCGGAAGCGGCGCGTTCATGGCGACGACGATGCGGTACCGATGGCTGCTGGTGCCGGCCGGGATCATCGGCATCATCGCGGGCTTCATCCTGTATCTGCGCGAGCGACGACGCTGCGACACGCTGGCGTGCCGGATGGCCGGCAGCCGCATCACGCTCGCGTTGCTGATCCTGGCGAGCCTCGTCGTCACCACGGCCATCGTGCTCGACCGCTTCCCCGAGTTCACCTCCGGTCTGCTGGCGCGCGTCATGAGTGAAGACCAGTCCCACACCGGCCACGACATGGGAGGGATGAGATGAATCGATGGACGCCGGCCCTGGCTCTACTGATCACGCTCCTGGCATTGCCCCAGCCTATGTTGGCAGCCACCTCAACGGCGGTCCTCACCGTGGACGGGATGACCTGAGGCGCCTGACCTGTCGCGGTCAGGAAGGCCCTGGAAGGGCTGAAGGGCGTGAGTCGGGCAGAGGTGAGTCTCAAAGCGAAGGAAGCAGTCGTGACGTTCGACCCATCCACCGTGACGGTCCCGCAAATGATCGAGGCCGTTGATCATCTCGGATTCCGCGCGGCGCTGAAGAGTTCGCCACCAACGCGCTGAATCAGCAGGAGGAGGCAGACATGCCGACCGTGATTGACCGCCATGCCGTCCAGCAGCTTGTCCAGCAGGGCGCCCAACTCGTGGACGTCCTCGCCGTGCGCGAGTACGAGGCCGAACACATCCCGGGCGCCCTCAACATCCCGCTCAAGACATTAAATCAAGAAACCGGCAAGCGGCTGGACTCGCGCAAGCCCGTCATTACCTACTGCCACGACTACCAGTGAGACATGAGCGCGCGGGCCGCGTCGCGGCTCATTAGCCTCGGCTTCGCACACGTCTATCGCTATCAGGCTGGGAAGGCTGACTGGTTCGCGTCAGGGCTGCCGCGCGAGGGGAAAGAGGCACACATCCCGCGAGTCGCGGACGTTGCGAAGCGCGACGTTGCGACCTGTCGGCTGGACGAGCGGGTTGGCGACGTGCGCGATCGGGTGGGCGACGAGCCGCTCATCGTCATCGATGCCGATCGCGTCGTCCTGGGTCTCGTCGGTCGCGACGCGCTGACCAGCGACCCGGCAACGCCCATCGAGCACGTGATGGACCCTGCTCCAGTGACTTTCAGGCCGAACCTCCGGGCAGGCGACCTGCCCGACTACTTCACGAAGCAGGGCGTTCGACACGCCATCGTGACGACTTCCGACGGTGTCCTGGTCGGGTTGATACGCCTGAATCCGGTGGAGGATGGGTAACCCCCCGGGTGGCTCCCGCCGGCTCTCGCTGAACGAAGTTCGCCACTCGCACAAACCGGCCAACCCCGCTCTTGACTCTGCCCCAAGGGGCAGGGTTTACCGTTGATTCCATGAAGATCGGTGAAGTTGTGGAGCGCAGCGGCGTCAGCCACAAGGCACTCCGGCTCTACGAGGCGCGCGGCATCCTGCCGTCACCGCGCCGCACCGTGTCGGGTTATCGGGTCTATGCCGATGACGTGATCAGTCTGCTCGACTTTATCCAGCAGGGGCAACGGCTGGGGCTGACGTTGGCGGAGATCAAACACATCATCAGCCTCCGACGCAGTGGGGCGGCCCCGTGCGCGCACGTCCGCCGCCTGTTGGCGCAAAAGGAAGCCGACCTCAAGGCGCTCCTGGCCGAGGTCCGCCGCATTCTCAAGGCGTGGCCGCTCACCAATGGACTCCACGCCGCGATCTGTCCGCACATTGAAGCGAGAGGAGGTGACGCGGTATGGAAAAGCACTCGCTCTGCCCCGGGTGTACCGCGTGCCCGGAAGTCGTCATCGACGACGATCAGGTCCGCATCGGTGAAGATGCGAACACGGCCATCCTCACGAGGGAGGAATGGAACGTCCTTGTTGACCTGATTCAATCGGGGCACCTGTCCAAGCGCTAGCGGGGGGCGGCGGGTCATCCGGCCGATCGGTTGGCCCGCCTCCTTCATAGCGTTACCATTCCAGATGCTAAATGCCTCGCTTCGGGGGATCAAGATGAAACGCATAATCACCGCGACAGTCCTCGTGCTCGGGCTTGCCGCCACGATGGCATTCGCTCAGCAGTCGTCGCCTCAGCCGGCTCCCGCTCCCGGACATCAGCATCCCATGCAAGGTGGCATGTGCCCGATGATGTCGGGCGGGATGATGGGAATGATGGCCGGCGGCATGATGGGTAACCCGTCCGATCCGCGGATGCTGCAGATGCGCGGCGAGATGATGAAGGCGATGGGCGACATCATGATGAAGTACGGCAAGATGATGGAAGGGCCCTCTCGCTAACCTTCTCGCCGAGCACTGACGAGGCAGATCCCGATGAAACTGAACTGCCTGGGCTGGCTCCGATGCGCCGCACCCGCACGGCGCAGACCGGCGACTGGGTGAACATGCAAAGGCTCGCGCGTGTTTGGGCCGAGCCAGCGCGTGAAGGTGAACCTGAGTGGCCTGACGATCAAGGGTGTCGCCTTCAGCCAGAACGTGCAGGAGGCGCTCGGGACAGTCATCCAGTGGACCGCTGCCGAGCCGCCTACGTACCTCATCGAACTGCGGTTCAGCTTCAAGGGCGTCAAACGTGTGGGAGTCCCCGGAGAGCGAATCCGGCGAGCGTAGCTCGCCCACCAGGAGAAACCAGTAGGTCGCCCGATGAGCACACTGTCCGCCGAACGGTGTATCGCCTGCCGCCGCGACTCGCCGCGGGTGACCTCGGCGGAGGTCGCGGAGCTCAGGCGCGAGATCTCAGACTGGCAAGTGCTGGAGCGTGATGGCATAGCTCGGCTCGAGCGGGTCTTCCACTTTCCGAACTTCGCCGACGCGCTGGCCTTTACCAACCGGGTCGGCGCCCTCGCCGAGACGGAGGGCCACCACCCCGCCATTCTCACCGAGTGGGGGCGTGTCACGGTGACCTGGTGGACCCACAAGATCCGCGGACTCCATCGGAACGACTTCATCATGGCCGCGAAGACCGATGCGCTGGTAACGCGTTGAGCGGACACCACGCCTGAGGCCGTTCGCGAGCTGATGGTCGGCTGAATAGTACAGTCGAGTGGATCGGTTCACGGCCTTGACTCGTCGGCGTCGGAAGTCGGACCGTAGTTCGCGTCCAGGTCGGGCGTTCGTTCCGCGCGGAGCATACCCGCGCTGACGAAAAGGGCACCCCGGCGACGCACAGGGTTTTCCGTCCTGGAGCAGTCGCCGGCAAGGGCTTACGCGACCAGATCGGGATCGAACGCCAGGCGGCTCGATATCGGTAATTGCGGCCCCCGCGCTCTTTGAAAAGGCTGAGCGGGGCGAAACGGTCCAGGTCGACGTGAAGTTCGTGAAAATTGCTGGGCGGTGGGCATTTCAATACACCGCGCTCGACGACTGCACGCGCTTTCGAGTGTTGCGGCTTTATCGCCGACTGCACCAGAGCTCAAGCCTCGCATTCCTCGGCGAGCTCTGCCGAGCGTTTCCCTTTCGGATCCGGAAGCTGCAGTGCGACAACGGCCACGAGTTTCCGTTCGCTTTCGCCCTTGCCCTCCAAGCGCTGGGGATTCGACATCGCTACATCAGGCCCCGGCGGCCCTAGCAGAACGGGAAGGTCGAACGCAGTCACCGAATCGACCAGGCGGAGTTCTGGGGGCGCCGGCGATTCGATGATTTCGCGGCGGCCGCCGTTGGCCTCAGAGCTTGGGAAGCTCACTACAACCACGAACGCTTCTCGCTCGCACTGCAGGGGCGGACGCCAGCCGAAAAACTTGCCGCCCTCATGCCCGCCGTGGCTGGCTAACGCGCGTGTCGACATCCCTAACAACGAACCGCAGGCCCGGGGTCAATCTTGACGAGACCCAACAAGCCAGCCCTCAGTTCTTGACGATTGCCCATCGGGGACGTAGGGTTGCCGTGCCCCATCTTCGCGGGGAGGCGAACGTGAACCCTTCGACCCCCGTCCTGCCGTCGAGAGCGTCTATCCCGTCCCGACGGCAGAGCCTGAGCAACGTCCCGGCGTGAGCCAAAGGAGAGCGCCATGCGCCTACTGAGCCAGGAAGAGCTCGACAGCCTGCTGCCTGCGGAGACCTCGGCGTTCCCATCGCCCATCCCCACCCAGATCGTTTCCAACGATGAGTACTACCCGACGCCCCAGACTCCCCGGCAGCGCGAGGTCGAAGCGCGGGTGAAGGCGCTGGGCAACGAGCTGGCGAAGAAGATGGGCGTGAGCCGGCGCCACTTTTTCAAGACGGCCAGCGGGATGGCCGCCGCCTTCGTCGTGATGAACGACGTTTACGGCCGGCTCTACGACGCCTCGCGCGCCGAGGCCGCCGACAAGGAGATGGCGGCCGCCCGGGCCAAGGCGCTGAGCGGCCAGTTCATCATGGACGATCAAGTGCACTTCCTGCGCGACGACACGCGCATCCAGACGTTCGTGCTCCAGCGCCAGGCGGTCGGCAAGGCGGGCTGGAACCCCGCGCTGGTGGACAAGCCGCAGACGATCGAGGACCTCAAGTTCAACAACTTCTTCAAAGAAGTGTTTCTCGATAGCGACACCAAGGTGGCGGTGCTCTCGAGCGCGCCGTCCGACATCCCCGAGGACTGGTTCCTGACCAACGAGATGGCGGCCGAGGCGCGGACCAAGGTGAACGCGAAACTCGGGGCGCGGCGGCTGCTGACCCACGCGATCTTCACGCCCGGTCAGCCGGGCTGGATGGAGGAGGTCGACAAGGCCATCGTCCAGCTCAAGCCCGACTCCTTCAAGGGCTACACGATCGGTGATAACACCAATAAGAAGACCAGCAAGTACCCCTGGCGGCTCGACGACGAGAAGCTCGTGTACCCCTTCTACGAGAAGGCGGTGAAGGCCGGGCTCGTCAACATCTGCATCCACAAGGGCCTCTTCCCGCCGTCGGTCGAAAAGCAGTTCCCGCATCTACTCCCGTACAGCGACGTGCGGGACGTCGGGAAAGCGGCGAAGGACTGGCCGCAGCTCAACTTCATCATCTACCACGGCGGCTATCGCTTCCCGGGCGGTGGAGTCGCCGCGGACGCGTGGGCGCAGTTCGAGAAGACGGGGCGGATCGAGTGGGTGTCGGACCTCATCGAGATTCCCGGCAAGTACGGCGTGAAGAACGTCTACGCCGACGTCGGCCAGCTCTTCGCCCAGACCACGGTGGCGGAGCCGAGGGTCACCGCAGCGCTGATGGGCATGATGATCAAAGGGCTCGGCGCCGATCACGTCGTCTGGGGCACGGACGCCATCTGGACCGGCGCGCCGCAGTGGCAGATCGAGGGCCTGCGGCGGCTCGAGATCCCGGAGGACATGCAGAAGAAATACGGCTACGCTCCCCTCGGGCCCGCCGACGGGAAGACCAAGAACGCGATCTTCGGCGAAAACAGCGCGCGCCTGTACAAGTTCCAGCGGAGCGCTGAGCTGGGCGGGCCGCGCGACCGCCTCACCGCGATGAAGGAGGAGTACGAGCGCTCGGGCTCGGGGCGCAGCAACCTCCGGTACGGCTACATCGCCAAGGCGTAGGGCGGGATCCCTACTGTCGGACGGCGGAGTCGGTCCGGCGACTTCGCCGTCGTCTCAGTGAGACCACCCGGCCCACGCCTCCGCCTACCCACAGACGAGTCGGAGGAGGCGCGATAACGCGGTCCGCGTGGTCGCCGGGCCCGCGGAGGCGATACGCCGAGAGAACCGTAGGAATCGGGAACGCACTCGCCTGAATCAGGAGGTTTCGAGATGCGTGACCTCACAGGACGGATCGCTCTCGTTCTGGTCTCCATGCTGGCGATGCTTGGCACCGAGGTTGGTGCGCAAAGCCAGCCGGACGGCCAGTTGACCATCGCCTTCGACGCCTCAATCGCGCCCTCCTTCCTCGATCCGGCCGAGACTCCGGGGATCGCCACCCCGTTCGCGTTCCTGTATGCCCTGCACGATGCGCTGATCAAGCCACTGCCGGGTAACAACATGGCGCCCTGTCTGGCGGAGTCCTGGCGGGAGAGCCCGGAGGGGCTCGCGTACGACTTCAAGCTGCGCGAGGGCCTCACGTTTCACAACGGCGACCTGTCCTTCGCCAAAACCTCATCCCACTCAGTGGACGACGACGGCCGACGCTCTCGCGACAGGCCAAGGAACGTTTAGGAGACTGTAGACAGGAGGGGAGGCAAGCAGTGCGGGCCCGTCGGGCCGCCACTGAAGGACGCCGGACCTTTAGGGGGTGGGGCGGCGAGCCGCCTAACGGAAGGACGGGCCCGATCGTGGCGAACCGATCGAGCTGGATCAGGCCGCCCGTCGGACGTAGCGATGGTGGAGGCCACCGACTTGGCGAATCGGGATGACCTTGCCGAGTTCCGGCCGCTCAATTGGGCGGCCGTGGGGCGCATCCTTGTCGAGCGAGAGGTGAGTACGCGCCCGGTGGTAGTACGCGAAGTAGCGAGCCAGGGTGCGGCGCAGGTGCCGTTCGCCAAGGACGAGTACGTGATTCAGACACTCGCGCCGGATGGAGCCGATCAGCCGTTCCGCGACGGGATTCTGCCACGGGCTGTGAGGGGCCGTGAGGACTTCACCGACGCCCAGGCCCTTCACGCGTTGCCGGAACACGTGACCGAAGACCGCGTCGCGATCGCGGAGGAGGTAGGACGGGGCGGAGTCGTCCGGGAAGGCGTCCACGATCTGCTGGGCCGTCCAGGCGGCAGTGGGATGCTCGGTGACATTGAAGTGGAGGACGCGCCGGCAGTCGTGGGCGAGCACGACGAAGACGAACAGCACGCGCAAGCGCGCGGTGGGAACCGTAAAGAAATCGATGGCGACGAGATCCCGGACGTGATTGGTCAGGAACGTGCGCCACGTCTGCGACGGCGGTGAGCGGCGCTTCGGGAGCAGGCGGGAAACGGTGCGCTCAGCGACGTCGATTCCCAGCTTCTGCAGTTCGCCATGGATTCGAGGCGCACCCCAGAGAGGATTGGCCTGAGCCATTCGTACGATGAGAGCCCTGATCTGGCGGCTTACGCGCGGGCGTCCCGCCGCGGGGCGAGCGGAGAGTCTGGCCCAGTACTCGCGGAAGCGGCGGCGCTGCCACCGCAGGACGGTGTTGGGCGACACGATGACGAGAGCTTGCCTCCAGCCGGCCCACACCCTGGACAACGCGACCCAGAACAGCCGATCGCTGCTGAGCAACTTCGGCCGGTCCACCATCTTCTTGTAGACGGCGAGTTGGTGGCGTAAAGCAAAGTTCTCCAGGGCGACCTGACGGTGGCCGCCGCAGAGCATCGGGAGGAGTCGAAGCAGGTGGAGCAGGAGAGTGACCATTGAGCGCGAAGATCTTCGCCGTATCAGCGCCGAGAGATCAATCACTTGGCGACGGACTGCGTTTTGGCGAAGGACGGGCATGAGACCGATAGGACGAATAAGTGGAAGGCACAACAAAGGGACCCGGACCCACTTATCGTTGGCCAAGGACGCACCCGAGCCACGGAGGGTGCAGCCGCCGAGTCCGGGCAGGGTGGTCGAGGTGCCCCGCGTGGGTGGGCTCCATCACGAATACCTCCGGCGAGCGGCGTGAGCCGATCGGACGGATAAGTAGAAGGCACAGGGCAGGGGCTTACGTCAATGGCTACGTTCTGGCGGACTGTGAGCTCGAATGAGCAGGGGAGATTCCGACCAGGCTGTTAAGCCGCTACTTTGATTCCGCTACTTGTTTCTCCAGGACGCTGGTGCAATCGGCGAGGACGTAGCCGTGGTCTCTGCGCTGCACTCTACGAAGACGGTCAGACGGCTCGAATTCGGGCCTGCGGGTTTCACGGCGCTGACGATGGGTGTGCAGGCAGAGGGCAGATGGAACCGCTCCCTTCGTGCCTCGTCAGACAGGGAGACGATTTCCGCAAATTCCTGGACGGACGCATCAAGAGTGAGGACGAGGGCAAGGACACCGACAGCAACTCCCGTGGCTACCCTCATCGACATCGGACACCTCTTCGGTGCGTTCAGCGATGGATCATTCCACACGGACCAGAGCTGCATAAGTAGTGCCGGTAACACGAACCAGCCGTAAACGAGTGCTTGGAGTGGGCCGTAGCCCGGTACTTTAAGACAGAATGTTCCCGCTAGATGGACAAAACGCTTCTAATTTAGTCGTGAAACCCGGACTGGGGTTTCCGGAAACATCGAGAGGAGCCGAGGGTTGAGAAGGTGGGCGAGGTGAACCTATAAGGGGGTATTTCCTACATACAATCAAGTCTCAACTTTAC
>Ga0070697_100003731_pt1 | contig 11699 bp, 13 predicted proteins | sample KBSK1501metaG_FD_65475 | JGI IMG/M metagenome (GOLD analysis project Ga0070697, IMG submission 65475) | Corn, switchgrass and miscanthus rhizosphere microbial communities from Kellogg Biological Station, Michigan, USA - KBS K1-50-1 metaG | ecosystem: Host-associated > Plants > Roots >... | reverse complement strand
GGGCGGTTCGTGGAGCGCCACCGCGCCTGACGACCGCGCCTGACGGGCAGACGCCTGTAACGCCGGGCGGCGGGCCTGAATGGTCGCGGTCACGTCCCTGCCGTCACGGTTGACCCGTGAGTGGAGGAAGAGGCACTGCCACGGCCATATCCCTCGAGGTGGTCCGTGACATCCGGTTCCAGGCGCGCCTGACGCTCAGCGGTCTCGACCTCCTCGCGACGTCTGTGGCGGCATTCCTCGGCGGCTGGATCATCGGCTACCTGGCCAGCGTCAACTGACGGCGCCCCTCGCCCAAGCGCGGGGCCGGCGTGCGCGGAGCCTGTGCCAAACTGTCGGCGATGGGGCTCGTGCTCGTTGGCTGTGGCCTGACGGCGCTCTCGATCGGCGGGTGGCGCGGGTACGCGCTCGCCCGGGAGGCGCTCGCACCCCTCGCCCGCGCCGGTGAACCCACCAGGACGGCCATCGAGGCGGCCCGCCCTGTCCACGCCCGGTTCCGGGTTCGGCTGTTCGTCCGGCGCGTGACGACCGCGGCCGCCTGGCTCGTGGTCGCGCTGTACGGGCTCTACCTCGTGCAGGCGGGTTCGATCGCGCCATGACTGCGACGCGATCCGAACCGTCGTCCGCGTCGGTCCTCGCCCGGTACGAGCCGGTCATCGGCATCGAGGTCCATTGCCGGCCCAGGACCGCCAGCAAGATGTTCTGCTCGTGTTCGGCCGACTTCGACGGCGCCCCACCGAACACGCACGTCTGCCCGGTCTGCCTTGGCCTGCCGGGCGCCCTGCCGGTGATCAACCGGCGGGCCGTCGAGCACGTCCTGACGACCGGGTTGGCCATTGGCGCGTCGATCCCCGCGGCGACGCGCTGGGACCGCAAGAACTACTTCTACCCTGACCTCCCGAAGGGATTCCAGATCAGCCAGTACGACCTGCCGCTGGCATCGAAGGGCCACCTGGCATTCGAGACGTCCGAGGGATCGGTGACGGTCGGCATCACGCGGGCCCATCTCGAGGAGGACACGGCACGTCTCGTCCACGCGCCGGGGCCCGACGGCCAGCCGGCCAGCCTCGTCGACTTCAACCGCTCCGGCGCGCCGCTGATGGAGGTCGTCACGGAGCCCGACATCCGCAGCGCCGAGCAGGCCCGCCGCTACGCCGAGGAGCTCCAGCTGCTGCTGCGGGCGATCGGGGTGTCCGATGCGGACATGGAGCGCGGCCAGATGCGAGTCGAGGCCAATATCTCGCTGCGACCGCGCGGCGAGGAGACGTTCGGGACTCGCGTCGAGATCAAGAACATGAACTCGTTCCGTTCCGTCGAGCGAGCCGTGGCGTCGGAGATCGAGCGCCAGGCGCGCGCGCTCGATGTCGGCGAGCGCATCGTCCAGGAGACGCGCGGCTGGGACGAGAACCGCGGCACGACGTACCGGATGCGGGTCAAGGAATCCTCGGACGACTATCGCTATTTCCCCGAACCGGACCTCCCGCCGCTCCACCTCGACGCGGCGTGGCTCGCCACCCTCCGCGCGGCGCTGCCGGAGCTGCCCGCGGCTCGACGGACGCGCTACATCGAGGCACTCACACTGTCGGCGTACGACGCGGCGGTCATCGTCAGTGACGCGGACGCCGTGCGGCTCTTCGAGGGCCTGTTGGCGCGAGGCATTCCGGCGAAAGCCGCGGCGAACTGGACCAGCGGTGAGTTCCTGCGGGCCAGGAACGAGGGTTCGGCGATCGACGTCGACGCCCTGATCCCCCAGCTCGCCCACCTCATCACGCTGCGGCTCCAGGACGCGATCACCATGACGAACGCCAAGGAGGTGCTCATCCGGCACATCGCGACCGGCGAGTCGACGGCCAGGCTTGCCGCGGACTACGTCCAGATCGCGGATGCATCGACGCTCGACCGCGTCGTCGGCGGGGTCCTGGCCGCGAATCCCGCCGCCGTCGCGGATTACCGCGCCGGCAAGACGCAGACCGTGGGATTCATCGTCGGCCAGGTCCTGAAGGCGACCCGGGGCCAGGCCAACGCGGCGCTCGTCCAGGAGACCGTCCGCCGGCTCCTCGACGAACCGGGCGACCGCTGACGTGGGCACGCTGAGCGTCGGCCTGTGGATCATCGGGGCAGCGCTGTTGGCCGTCGGCTACAGGCGGGCTCGCGGCCCGTGGGCGCGCTACCAGGCGCTCAAGGAGCAGGACGCCAATATCGCCCGCTACGACGCGTGGCGTGGCGGGATCCGGGATACGGGCCAGACCGGCGCTTCGGTCGCGATGGAGATCCTGCGGCGGCAGGCGCAGCTCGGAGCGGCAACCGCCGTCGTCGGCGCCGTCATGATCGTGTTGGGCTTCGCCGCCCGCTGAGGCGGCGTCGCGCTACCGGTCCCGCAACCGGCGGTGCTCGATGGCGGTGCAGCGGTCCATCACGACCAGCAGGCCCGCGTCGCTCGCGATCCGCGCCGCCTCCCAGTTGACGACGCCCAGCTGGAGCCACAGGCAGCGTGCCCCCGCGTCGACGGCCTCGCGGGCGTGCGGCTCGCACAGCTCCGAGCGCCGGAACACGTCGACGATGTCGAAGGCCCCGGTGGCCACGACGGCTTCGGCCAGCGTCCGGAAGGCGGGCACGCCCAGGATGTCGCGCTCGGCGGGGTTGACCGGCACGCAGTCGTAGCCGTGATGGAGCAGGTAGCGGAACACGCCGAACGACGGCCGCGACGGCTTCGACGAGGCGCCCACGACGGCGATGCGGCGGCTGGTTCGGAGGACCGCCTCGATCCCGGCATCGCCGAGCAGCGGGACCGTCCCCCGACCCTCCTCGACGTCGAGCATCTCGCGCGCCCGGCGGCGCTCCTCGGCCGTCAGGTCGCGGCCTCGCGCTCGTACGGCTGGCCGTCGGCCGCCGGCGGGATGCTGCGGCCCACGACGCCGGCGAGGACGACGATCGTCACGAGATAGGGGAGCGCGTCGTAGAACTGGGCCGGGATCGAGGTCATGATGCTGCCCAGCTCGCCGCCCGGCGGCGAGAAGCTCAGCGCCTGGCCAAGGGCCTGGAACGACGAGAAGAGCAGCGCCGCGAGCAGCGCGCCCACCGGCGTCCAGCGTCCCACGATCATCGCCGCCAGGGCGATGAATCCGCGGCCGGTCGTCATTCCGGCCTGGAACGAGTTGCCCGATTCCATCGACAGGAACGCGCCCGCCAGCCCGGCGAACAGCCCGGCCAGGATGACGTTGCGGTAGCGGACCCGGATGACGTCGATGCCGACCGTTTCGGCGGCCTTCGGATGCTCGCCGACCGCTCGCGTCCGGAGGCCCCAGCGCGAGCGGAACAGGAGCACCTGGAGGACGACGACGAACAGCAGCACGCTCATCGCGATGGGTCCCTGGGCGAAGAACATCGCGATGATCCAGCCGATCACCGGCAGGTCGGTCAGGGCCTGTGGTGGCGCCCAGGCGGTGAAGGCACCGGCGCTCGTCGGCGAGGCCCGGGCGATGATCGCGTTGAGGTAGCCGGTCACCCCGAATGCCGCGATGTTGATGATCGTGCCGCTGATGATCTGGTCGGCCCGGACGCTGATCGAGAGCCAGGCGTGGACCGCGGAGATCAGCAACGCCACCCCCAGCGCCGCCAGCAGCGCGATGACGAGCGCGGGGGTGATGCCGAACAGCGCGGTCGGCGTCGCGGCGAAGACCGGGGCGAGGCCGACGCCCACGACCCAGCCGGTGAACGCGGCCGCCAGCATCGTTCCCTCGATGCCGATGTTGACCACGCCGGAGCGCTCGCACAGGACGCCGCATAGGGCCCCCAGCGCGAGTGGCGTCGCCGATCGCATGATGATCGGGGCGATCGGCGGGACGATCGCAATGATGTAGCCAAGCAGCTGGAAGACGATGCCCAGGATCGGGATGCCGTAGAGGGCGTCCATCAGGCGCTCCGGGTCATGGCGCGACCTCGCCGCCGTATGAGCGGGTGATCGTCGGGGTTGTCGCGATGCCGGACCGAGCGCCGCGCAGCCGCAGGAGCCGCCGCAGGACGGGTGTCGCAACGAGGACGAGCAGGATCGTCGCCTGGATGACGTCGATAAGCTCGACCGGGATGCCGGCCTGGATCTGCATCAGGCTCGCGCCGGCGCGCATGGCCCCGAAGAGCAGCGCGGCCGGCAGGATGCCGTACGGCTCCGTGCGGGCCAGCAACGCCACGGCGATGGAGTCGAAGCCGACCGTCGTCCCGAAGCTCGACGTCATCTGGTGGGTCACGCCAAGCACGACGTCGGTGCCGGCAAGACCGGCGAGCGCGCCGGCCAGCGACATCGTCACGACGATGATCCGCCGCGGCCGCATGCCGGCGTAGGCGGCGGCATCGGGATTGGTCCCCGCAGTCCGGATCTCGAAGCCGATCGTCGTCCGGTAGAGCAGCCAGCGAACGCCGAGCACGGCGAGGACGGCGATCAGGATGCCGAGATGACCGTTACGGCCGAACAGGATGGGGTACGCCGCGTTGCCCACGTCGTACGTGACGGGCGACGGCGAACCGGGCACCTTCAGCGGGCCGCTGACGAGCGCTGCGAGGACGCTGACCGCGACGTAGTTGAGCATGATGGTCGTGACGACTTCATGGGCCCCCGAAACGGCTTTGAGCAGGCCCGGAATGAACCCGGTGAGGCCGCCAACGAGGATCCCCGCCGCGACTGTCGCGACGATGGCGATCGGCATCGGCTGGCTCGACAGGGCGACCCCGACGACGACGGCGCCGAGTGCCCCCATGAGGAACTGGCCCTGGACGCCGATGTTGAACAGGCCGGCCTTGAACGCGGTTGCGACCGCGAGGCCGCCGAAGACGAGCGGGCTTGTCGCGACGAACGTGTCGACGATGGCGTCGAAGCTGCCAAACGCGCCGACGATCAGCGCACGGTACGCGGTGACCGGGAGGAACGGATCAAAGCTGCCGCCCAGGATCAGCTCCGAGCTGAGAATTACGATCGCCCCGACGGCGAGGGCGAGGACGATCGCGATGAGCGGAAGCGCGGCGAGGCCCCACGCCGCCGCGGCCGCTCGGCGTGGCGTCCAGCGGGCGCGCGGCGTGGTCATGCGGCCGGAGTTCCGGCCGGCGTCGCCTCGCGACTGAGGCCGCCGGTCGCCATGAGCAGGCCGATCTCGTTCTTGTCAGCCGTTCGCCCGTCGCGCGTGGCGACGATCTCGCCGCGGTACATGACGGCGATCCGGTCCGACATCTCCAGGATCTCGTCGAGCTCCGCCGATACGAGCAGGATCGCCGCGCCCGCGTCGCGCCTGGCGATCGCCTGGCGATGGATGAACTCGATGCTGCCCACGTCGAGCCCGCGCGTGGGCTGATCGAGGATGAGCAGGCGCGGGTCGGCCCCGAACTCGCGGGCGATGACGACCTTCTGCTGGTTGCCGCCGGAGAGGGTCGATGCACGCGCCAGCGCCGACGGCGTCCGGATGTCGTACTCGCCGACTGCGCGCTCCGCGGCAGCTTCGATCGCCCGATCGTCGCGCAGCACGCCATGTGCATATGGAGCGCGGTAGTAGCGTGTCAGGGCGAGGTTGTCAGCAATGGTGAAGGGGAGCACGAGACCGAAGCGATGGCGGTCGGCCGGCACGTACGCCACGCCGGCCTCGTTCATCGAGCGGGGTGAATGGCCGGTGACGTCACTGCCTCCGAGGCGGACGTGGCCGGAGGTCGTGCGCCGCAGCCCGATGAGCGCCTGGACCAGCTCGTCCTGGCCGTTGCCCGCGACGCCGGCGATGCCCAGGATCTCGCCGGCCCGGATCTCGAACGCAACGCCGCGGACGGCATCCTTGCCGCGGTCGTCGCGGACGACCAGGTTCTCGACCCGCAGGAGCGGCTCGCCCGGATGCGACTGGCCACGATCGACGGTCAGCTGCACCTCGCGGCCAACCATGAGCTCGGCCAGGTCGTCCTCGTCGGTTTTGCCCGGGATCCGCTCGCCCACGACGCGCCCTCGTCGCATGACCGAGATCCGGTCCGCGATCTCAAGCACCTCGTAGAGCTTGTGGCTGATGAAGATGATGCTGCGGCCCTCGCTGGCGAGCCGCTTGAGGACGCCGAAGATCTCCTCGGTCTCCTGCGGCGTGAGCACCGCGGTCGGCTCGTCGAGCACGAGGATCCGGGCGTCGCGGTAGAGCGCCTTGAGGATCTCGACCCGCTGCTGCCAGCCCACCGACAGCGAGCCGACCCGGGCATCGGGGTCGATCTCGAACCCGAAACGGCGGCCCAGCTCGATGATCCGCCGGTGGGCCTCGCGGCGATCGAGGAAGACCGGCCCGGCCATCGTCTCCTCGCCGAGGAGGATGTTCTCGGCGACGCTGAGGACCGGCACGAGCATGAAGTGCTGGTGGACCATGCTGATCCCGCGCGCGATGGCATCTGCCGGATCCGCGATCCGGACGGGCACGCCGTCGAGCAGGATCTCGCCTTCATCCGGCCGCGCCAGACCGTAGAGGATGTTCATCAGGGTGCTCTTGCCGGCGCCGTTCTCGCCGAGGAGCGCGTGGATCTCGCCGGGCCGCACCAACAGGTCGACGTGGTCGTTGGCGACGACACCGGGATAGCGCTTCGTGATGCCGCGCATCTCGAGCGCCGGAGCAACCAGCGGTTCTGCCTGCTCAGTCATCGTGGCTCCGTTTTCGGGCCCCGAACGTCGAACGGGCCGGCCGTCGCCGGCCGGCCCGTTCGCGGTTTGCCTCAGCGAGCGGTCACTTCGGTCCCACGCCGCAGTCGGTGGGACAGGTCTTTAGCGTGCCCGCCTTCATCGCGGCAAGCGCATCGGCCAGCTTCTGCTTGGTGGCGGCCGTGATGAGCGACGCCTTGTCGTGGAAGTCGGCGACGCCGATACCCTCGATGCTGGCGGCGAACTTGCTGCTGCCGGACGTGGCGGAGTGGGCCGCGATCGCCGTGATCGCGTCGGCGACCGCCTTTTGGAGGTGCTTTTCGGCGCTCGTGACCAGGCACTTGTCGGCGTTGGGGTACGACACGTACTGATCGACATCGACGCCGATCCCGTAGATGCCCTTCGCGCAGGCCGAGTCGAGCACGCCGTTACCGGTCAGGCCGGCGACCTGGAACAGGACGTCGACCTTGGGATTGGTGGTCAGGAAGTTGTCGGCGAAGGCCTTGCCGCCGGTCTGGTCCTGGAATGCCTTGGCCGAAAAGTCACGGGTGACGTAGGCGATCTTGACCGCGATGCTCGGGTTGACGGACTTGGCGCCCAGCTCGTAGCCCTGGATGTAGCGGACGCACGGGGCGCACAACGTCGTGCCGCCGATGGCGCCGATCTCGGCGTTCTTGCTGATCGAGGCGGCGACGATGCCGGCCAGGTACCCCGCCTGGTCTTCCTTGAACTGGAGCGTGATGAAGTTCGGCAGGAGAGTGGCGGCATCGCCCTTGCAGGCGAACGTCGAGTCCGGCTTGCCGTCGGCCGTGACGCACGGCGCCTGGTCGACCCCGACGAACCAGATGCCGGGGTTGAGCTTGGCCACGCACACAGTTGGCGTCAACAGGTTGAAGCCGACCGTGACGATGATGTCGTAGGACTGGTCGATATAGGTCTGGATGTCCTTGAGGTATTCGGACTGGTCCTTCGGGACGACCGACTGCGGGGCGGCTGCCTTGATCGCCGTAGCCCCATCCTGGGCGCCCTTGAACGAGTACTCGTTGAAGTTCTTGTCGTTCAGGGTGCCGATGTCGGTGACGACGCCGATCTTGGCCTTGCTCCAGTCGGTGGGAGCCGTGTGGGCCGGACCGGCCTTGGCGGCCGCGCAGGGGTCGGGGGCCACGCTGGCGGCCGGACTCCCGCCGCTGCTGGTACATGCCGAGAGTAGGAGGGCGGCCCCCACCACGAGGGTCAGCCCAAACGATCGTACGTGCACGCTTCCTCCTCCAACGTCGGCCCCGCGGGCGGGCCGTGACGGCAACTCCTCGCCGGATGTCGCAGGCGCCCGCCGCGGCGGGGGCCATTGCGGGCCATCGTAGTCGCGCCGAGATAGCGGCCGCAAGTCCATGGCCGATGCGAAACTCCGTCCGTGCGTGACCCTCGGCCGTCGTCAACAGGTGCGGGGCGCGAGTGGGTGGCGCTCGGCGACTCCTACACGATCGGGACGTCGGTCGCCGAGGCGGACCGGTGGCCGAACCAGCTCGTCGCCCGCCTCCCGGTAGGGCGGCTTCGGCTGCGGGCCAACCTTGCCGTGAACGGCGCTACGTCGCGCGATGTCATTCGGCGGCAGCTCCCCGGCCTCGCCTCGATCCGGCCCACGTTCGCGTCGCTGCTCGTCGGTGTCAACGACGTGGTCCAGGAGGTGACCTCGGACGCGTTCCGGGCGAACGTCGCGACGATCCTCGACGCGCTCGTGGTCGGACTGTCGCCGCGAGGGGTCGTCGTGGTCTCGACCCCCGACTACACGGTCACGCCGGAGGGGGCGCAGTACGGTGCGCCCAGCGCGCGGCGAGCGGCGATCGTCGCGTTCAACGGGATCGTCGCGGAGCTGGCGCGCGAGCGCGGCGTCGCGTTCGTCGACATCCTCGACCTCTCCGAGCTCGCCGGGGACGACCCGTCGCTCGTCGCCCGCGATGGCCTTCACCCCAGCCGCGCCCAGTACCGGCTGTGGGTCGATCGGATCGCGCCGGTCGTCGAGACGCTCCTCGACCGCTGAATCACTCAGCGGCGGCGGTCGCGGGCGAGCTCACCCAGGCGCCGATCGTCGATGCCGAGGTGGTGGGCGACCTCGTGCCGGACGACGTCCTCGACAGCCGCGGCAAGTGCCGCCGGGTCCCGGTGCGCTCGTTCGATCGGGCCGCGAAAGATCGTGATCTTGCTGGGGACCGCCGCGGCGTCGGCGCCCCAACGGGTCCGCGGAATGCCCTGGTACAGGCCGAACAGGCCGAAGGCGCCAACCGAAGCCAGCTGTTCGGGCGTCGGCTCGTCCTCGACGACTATGGCCACCGAATCGAGGCGTTCGCGAAACTCCGCGGGAAGGTTGCCGATCGCCGCGTCAACAAGCCCGCCGAATGCGTCTTCAGCGCCTGGTTCGAGGTCCATCGCCGAACCATACGCGCTGTACAGCCGCCCGCCGGGAGCTTCGGGGGTCGTCCGACCGGCTACCATGAGCGCTCCGTGGCGGCCCTCGCGCCAAGTGATTGTTCGCAGTTCCCTCTCATTGGATCGGTGTTTGCGCACGAAAGCGTGACCTGTCGGGCGCGCGTCGCCGAGCCCTGCTCCGGAACGAGGTGAACGCATGCTCGCCGATGCGATGGTCGTTTCAACGGTTGCGGTGACCGACCTCGACCGTGCCAGGCGATTCTTCCAGGAGCAATTGGGCCTGCGGCTGCTCGACGAGACACCGTTCGCGTTCCGCTTCGGCGCCGGCAGGGGAACGCAGATTTCGGTCCGGCGCGGGCAGCCGAACATCGGTCAGACCGCCGCGCACTTCGAGGTCGACGACATCGAGGCCGCCATCCGGGAGTTGACCGCGCGCGGCGTCACCTTCGAGGAATACGAGACTCCCAAGACGACCAACTTCATCGCCCAGATCGGTCCGGCTCGTGGTGCGTGGTTCAAGGATCCGGACGGCAACGTATTCGGCATCCGCGAGGGACCCATTCCCGGCGCTAAGTAGGATCACCTCTCCGTTGGAGTCCGTGTGACGACCATCGCCCCGAACGATTTTTCGCACCTCCAGCTGTCAATAGCTCCGAGTTTGCATTCAAAATCCGCGATCAGCGAAAGGCCGGGATGACCTCCCTGGCGAACAATTCGAGGCTCCGCCGGTCGTGGAAGTAGACGGTCACGAGCGTGACGCCGAGGTCGATGAGGGGCCGCAGCTCGCGGATCGCGTCGTCTGTCGTTGGGCCGATCACCCAGTCGATCTCGTTGGCGAACGCGCCAGCCGGATCCTGGGCGGGGCTTATCGCGGCGACCGTGGGCTCCGGGAAGTCGGCTGGATCGGCGGGGAAATACGCTTCGGTGCCTGTGGAGAGGCGGATGGTTGAGAGGTCGCGGCCATGCTGGGCACAGGCCGCGACCAGGTGTTCGTAGGGAACCCGGTACCGGTCGATCGGGCCATCCCACTGCCAGATGTCGGCCTTCTCGGCAGCGACGCGCATGAATTTCGGCCTGCGCCCACCGACAAGGATCGGGATCGGTGGCGCTGGCCGTGGCTCGCAGTAGGCGTCCCGGATGTGGTAATGCCGCCCGTTATAGCTTGCCGGCGACTGAGTCCACATGGCCCGAAGAACATCGATCGCCTCGCCCAGCTGCTCGACACGCGTGCCGGCGCTCGGGAAGGAATAGTCATAGGCGCGGTACTCGTCGGCTTGCCACCCGGCCCCGATCCCCAGAATCAAGCGACCGTTTGTCAGGTACTGGAGCGTGGCCGCCATCTTCGCCAGAAGAGCCGGATTCCGGTAGCTTTGGCTCAGGACAAGGTTGCCGAAGGTGTAGGTCGGGAATTCGGCCGCGAGGAACGCGATGGTCGTCCAGCCCTCGAGCATTGGCCGGTCGTCCTTCATCAGATGGTCGGAGACCCACGCGGACGAGAAGGCGCCTTCGGCCCGCACCAGAAGGTCGCGGTAATACGCGTGCCGGTCGCCCATCTCCTCCGCGCTCGGCGCGCCCAGCAACAGTCCGAAGTCGACCATCCACTTGTCCTCCCGTTCGCCCTCCAGCCTCCTGGGCGGCAGAGTAGTCCCACAGCCCGGGTTCCATCGGTCGTCTCGCCCTGCCGTCGGGCTACCATTGAACTCCCGACGACCTTCGCCCCAAACGATTTACGCAGTTCCACCTGGCAATAGCTCCGAGTTTGCGCACCCCGCAGCCGGCGCGGCGGCGCCCCGAACTCCGAATCCCGTTTTGCGTGTATCGAGACGAACATCGGAGGATCGTCGTGCCCCAGGTCGAGACCAGCACCCCGACCAACACGCCGACACCCATCGGGCCATACAACCACGTCGCCAAGGTCGGTGGGTTCATCACCATCGGCGGGACTGCGGGCGTCAATCCGGCGACAGGACAGCTGGCCGGACCCGACGTCGAGTCACAGACGAGGCAGATCCTCGACAGCTTCGAGGTGATGCTGTCGTCCGTCGGGTCGGATCTGGCACATGTCGTCCACGTCAACATCTTCCTCGCCCAGATGACCGATTTCGAGGCCATGAACGCGGCCTACGTCGAGAAGATGGGCGACCATCGGCCGGCTCGCACCGTGATCGGCGTCCGTGAGCTTCCGAAGCCCGGGGTGCTCCTGACTATGAACTTGACGGCGGTTACCAGCGACTGAGCCACGTCAGCGCCGGTACCATTGACCTTCCGTGACGACCCTCTCTCCGAACGACTTCACGCACCTCCACGTCCACTCGGAGTTCAGCCTCCTCGACGGCCTCGGCCGGATCACCGACCTCGTCGACGCGGCCGCCCAGCAGGGCATGGACTCGCTGGCGCTGACCGACCACGGCGCCCTCTACGGCGCCGTCGCCTTCTGGCAGGCGGCGACCAACAAGGGCATCAAGCCGATCATCGGCGTCGAGACATACGTCGCGCGCCGGTCGATGACCGACCGCGAGGGCAAGGCCGACGCCCAGCCCTACCACCTCATCCTGCTGGCCCGCGACTGGACCGGCTACCTCAATCTCTGCCGGCTCATTACCGACGCCCACGTCGACGGCTATTACTACAAGCCGCG
>Ga0070697_100003728_pt1 | contig 11700 bp, 15 predicted proteins | sample KBSK1501metaG_FD_65475 | JGI IMG/M metagenome (GOLD analysis project Ga0070697, IMG submission 65475) | Corn, switchgrass and miscanthus rhizosphere microbial communities from Kellogg Biological Station, Michigan, USA - KBS K1-50-1 metaG | ecosystem: Host-associated > Plants > Roots >... | reverse complement strand
GCGCCGACGAGCGGCGCGAGCGCCGCGACGAATTTCTCGTCATTGGCGCGGCCCGGCGCGAGCAGCAGGATCGCGTCATAGGGCGGGATGGCGTGCGCGGGATCGTCGAGCACCACGAGATCATATTGCGCAATGCGCCCCTCGCTGGTGTAGGCGGAGATCACGTCGACTTCGCCGTTCGCCGCCGCCTGATACATGAACTCCGGCTGCACCAGGCGCTGCGCGCGAAAGGAAAGGCCGTAGGCGGCTTGCAGCGCCTTCCACTCGGGCCGGGCGAAAAATTCGTAGTCGCCGGCGATCGAAAGGCGCGGTGCGGCGCGCGCGAGATCCGCGATCGAACGGATGCCGAGCGCTTCGGCTTTCTTGCGGCTCATCGCCAGCGCATAGGCGTTTTCGAAGCCGAGCGCGCCCAGCATCTCGATGCGCTGCCCGGCGAGCCATTCTTTCAACTCGGCGAGCACCTCCTCGCGCGGCTTCGATTCGGTGCGCTTCATCTGCGTCGTCCACAGCGTGCCGGAATAGTCGACATAGAGGTCGATGTCGCCGGCTTTGAGCGCGTCGAAGATGATGGTCGAGCCCAGCCCGTCGCGGCGGCGGCTGGCGAGCCCCGCGGCGCGCAGGCGCTCCTCGATCAGCGCCTCCAGGATGTATTGCTCGGTGAAGGTCTTCGCGCCGATGATGTAGGTCGCGGGCGTTCGGACGTAGCTCGGCCACAGTGACGCCGCGAGGATGAGGACGAGCCCGGCGGCGCCGAGCCAAACCAGCCCGCGCCGGCGCGCGCTGACGCCGCGCTCGACGAGAGAAAGCAGTTGGTCGACCGCGAGCGCGAGCACCGCGGCGGCGACGCAGCCGAACAGCACGAAGATCCAGTTCTGCGTCTGCAGGCCGGTGAAGATGTAGTTGCCCAAACTCGTTTGGCCGACAGGGGTCGCGAGCGTCGCGGTGCCGATCACCCACACCGCGGAGGTGCGGATGCCGGCCATGATCACCGGCAGCGCCAGCGGCAATTCCACCATGGTGAGCGCCTGCCGCCGCGTCATGCCGACGCCGAGCGCGGCCTCGTTCACGGCCGGATCGATGCCGAGAATGCCGGTGACGGTGTTGCGCACCACCGGCAGCATCGAATAGAGCGCGAGCGCCAAGACGGCGGGCAGGAATCCGAGCGCGGAAAAGCCTGTGCCGAACAGCTTGCCGGTGAGCGCCGAAAGGCCCAGGAGCAGCGGGTAGAACAGCGCCAGCAGCGCGAGCCCCGGAATGGTCTGCACGGTGCTGACGAAGGCAAGCAGCGCGTTGCGCAAAAACGGCCGGCGGATCGAGAGGATCGCGAGCGGCAGGCTGACGGCGAGGCCGAGCGCGAGCGCGCTCACGCTGACCAGCACATGGCTGCCGAGATAATCGGGCAGCCGCGCCAGCGCGTCGTAAACGCGCGGATCGAGGCCGCTCATGGGCCGCCGCCCTTCAACAACGCGCCGAGGCGCGCGGCCTGTCGGCGCGGCGTCTCGATCAGTTCGCGCACATAGGCGTGCTTGGGCGCGGTCATCAATTGCCGCGGCGTGCCTTCCTCGATCAGGCGGCCTTGATGCACGACCACGACGCGGTCGGCCAGCAGCACGGCTTCCGTCAGATCGTGCGTGATCATCACGGAGGTGAGGCCGAGACTGGCGTGCAGCGCGCGATAATCGCTGCCGATGGCGTCGCGGTTCAGCGCATCGAGCGCGCCGAAGGGCTCGTCCATCAGCACGATCTTCGGCTCGGCCGCGAGCGCGCGGGCGACGCCGACGCGCTGGCGCTCGCCGCCGGAAAGGGCGGCCGGAAAGCGGTCGCGATACTGCGCGGGATCGAGCCGCACGAGTTGCAAGAGTTCGTCGGCGCGCGCCGCGCGCTTCTCCCGGCTCCGGCCGATCAGGCGCGGCGTGATCGCGACGTTCTCGGCGACGGTAAGGTGCGGGAACAGACCGATGCCCTGGAAGACGTAGCCGATGCGGCGCCGCAGCGCCGGCGGATCGGCCAGCCGCACGTCTTCGTTTTGCACGCGCACATGGCCGCTGGTGGGCTCGGCGAGCCGGTTGATCAGGCGCAGGAGCGTCGTCTTGCCCGAGCCCGACGGGCCGACGACGGCGAGAAATTCGCCGGTGCCGACCGCAAGCGTCACCCGGTCGAGCGCGCGCGCGTCGCCGTAGGTCTTCGATACGTCGTCGAGTTCGATGATCGGCGCGCGCGGCATGGCTCTTGCCCATGACTAGCACGCCGGTGGCGCCGGCATCAGGTAGCAAACGCCGCTCGCGGCCTAGCGCGTAGTATCGTTATTTTTCGATATCGCCGTTTTGGCTTCAGACGCCAGGCGTTCATATTCGCGGGCTACGGCTTCAAGCGCCGGTTTAAGCATTTTGTCCGAAGTGTCTTGGGCCTTTTGCCGATATTCGAGGGCCTTCTGTGAATAATAACGCACCGCGTCTTGACCCGGAGGTACTGGTTCAATTCGGTCAGCCATAATCTTTCTATTACGCACAATTCCGATCGATGCGCGTTGATTCAGGTCAAGCGCAAGGCGTATGCCCAGGGTCGCGGCAGGCACAGACAATCGAACGGAGCGGAGCACGGGAGAAACACAGCCCAGTACCGCGCGCGGCCTTCACCAAAGATATTTCAGCACGGTGAAGCCGGGCGCCAGCAACGCGAAGGCCCACACAAAGGCGGAGACCCAGTTCGCGATCTGAAAGGGAACGAAGGGCATTTCGAACATGCCGGCGATTAGCGGGATCACGGCGCGCACCGGCCCGAAGAAGCGGCCGAGAAAGATCGACCAGGTGCCGTAGCGCTTGAAGAACGCCTCGCCGCGCGTGACCATTTCGGGATGGCGCGAAAGCGGCCAGACGTGTCGCGTGGCGTTTTCCAGCTTCAGGCCGATCCAGTAGGAGATCCAGTCGCCGAGCGCCGCGCCGATCGCGGCGCCCACCCAGGTCGGCCAAAACAGGATGTCGCTGGCGCCGATCAGCGCGCCGATGCCGATCAAGGCCACCGTCGCCGGAATGAGCAGCGAGATGATGGCGAAGGATTCGCCGAAGGCGAGCACCCCCGCGATCAGCGGCGCCCAGACCTGGTGCTCCTTCACGAAGTCGAGGATTTGCCCGATCAGCGCATGCAGGCTCATGGCGGCGGCACCGGCGGATTGTAGGGGGAAGGACGATCGCGGGGCGCCTTTGTGGGGCTTCCGGGCCGCGCGCGCAACGGCAAAATTGTCTCGTCTTCTTTCGCTTTGCGGCGGCCGTTCGGGAGCGCACTCATAAATCGAGGTGGGCGTGCAACCACTGATCAATGTCCGCTAAGTGCCATAAGCGGATATCTCGATTTCCTGTTTTGTTGTGCTCTAAGCGGCTCTTCGGCTCACGCCTAGGGTTATGCAACGACGAGTGGTAGACCGCAATAAAAAAGGCCCGCTCGTTTTCGAGCGGGCCTTTACGCGTTCAACTGCTCTTATCAACCGGCGCCGCCTCCGCCGCCGTCCGGCAGCACAGGCACATTGGGCGGAGGCTCGACTAGGATTGAATTCCCTCTCAACGTTGTGTCCTGGCTGGAATAGGCGTTGATGACGCTGCTCCAACAACCGCCCAAGGCCGTGCAGAGCAACGCAATCGCAAGCAGTCGTATCATTGGACCGGACCCCCTTGCCCATTGGATTCGTCACGCATGTTATTATTTTGGTGCCTCAGCGCAAGCGAAATTTTCTCCCCGACTGGGCTTGGCCTATCCGGCCTTCTGATTCTACCGGGTTCTTCTAGGCAAATGATTGATTCATTTCGCACCTAACGGATCGGCGACCGGGATTGCCTTGAGGCCTGGAACTGTGTTGCGTTGTTTTCTCTGGCCGCAGAAATACAGGGGACATCATGGCCTATTTCCTCGTCATCGCCCGTGACGGCAATGATGCCGATACGCCGTGGCGTCGAGAAAAGACTCGTCCTTCTCATCTCGAGGGCATCAAGCCGATGGTGGAGAAGGGCGAATTGATTATGGGCGGCGGGATTCTCAACCCGGCCGGAGAAATGATCGGTTCGACCTTGATCATGCGATATCCGAGCCGCGCGGAGCCGGACGCTTGGCTGGCGATGGAACCCTACGTTGTGAACGGCGCGTGGAAAGACATCCAGCTGATGCCTCTCCGTATGACAGTGCGGGACGGCCAGATCACGCCTTGATGCAGTCGTATATTCGCGAATGGTCGCGGGCGGTGAAGCGCTGGCATAAGGGCCGACGCTCAAGTAGCCTTCTGTTCGATCTCATGCGCGAGCGGGGATGAAACTTCGATCAAACCACAAATTGGCGATGCTGGCGCTCGCGACGGTGATCGTCGCGGCGGGCGAGGTAAGATCGTCCGTAGTGGCACAGAGCAATGAGCCCGTCGTCGTTCTGGACAGCTGGTGGAGCGTCGACTACGCGAAAAATATGTGTTCGAGGACAAATGCTTGTTCTGTGGATCCAGCGGCCGAGGCGCTGAATTTCGAGGATCGGCTCGCGACGCAGCTCGCCGCCAATTCGCAATGCAGCGGTGTTTTTATCGCAAAATATAGGGGCCCAAATTTTGATCACGATAAAACGATTATGGATGCCCTGCAAAAGAGGCCGCATTGGATTCTAATCATTGACTATATTCCCGGCCATCAAACGCAATCATGGTGGTTACGCCTCGAGGGCGGCCCACACGCGCAGGGCGAGGGCGATCCAAGGGAAATTGCCGGGAATGTCTGCCCGATCGTGACTGAACGGGGCGCAAAGATTTTGAAATAATCCGACGGACATCTGACCCAAATATAGGCGCTCTGCGCTCAAGCGCGTTCGAGATGTTCGAGAACGCGTCTCCGCGCCAGTGTCTCTAATTTCGGAGTAACCCCTTGGTCTGAAGCTCGTCCAAAATTGCAGTGGCGACACTCGCCGGCCCAGATCGATTGCCGACAATCAATAGCCCACTCTCCGTGACCTTGCCTTCGCCGGCCCAAAGGAGCTGGCCGGTCGACGGCTCGATAAGCTTGGCCGCAAAATTATTATCTCCCCGAGTTGAAACCGATTCGAGGCCGGCCAACAACGTGCCCGCATATTCCTTTATTACTCGTGTGTTGCCCACTTTTACGATCAGGACGCCATCGACACCCCGTGAAGCGAGCTCACGTTTTATAACCTGTTCCGAGTACGAATGCGTGGGAGGGAAAATGTAGAAAGCATTGTCAAGTGTTACGCCGTGCTTCGCCGCCTGCGCGGTCAGGCTCGCACTTGTCTCGTTCGAAATAGACGTCGGCCCGGAGATATACGCCACGATGTGAGTAAGCGCTCGCGATTTAAATTCACGATCCGCATAGCTCTCGATCGTGGTCTGCGTGCATGAACACAGCAGAGCGATGGAAAAAAAGCACCCAGCTCCGCGCATGAGTACACCTCAAGGAACGACTGAATACCCTTTTCCTTAACTTCCGGCCGACTGTCGCTCCGGCATCGGTCGCCTGATGGAGCAAGCTCCCCGCGCCGATCCCAATATATACGACCTTCCAATGCCCGCTTCGGGTCAATCGCTTCCCTTTCGCGATGTCCGCGTCGAGTGCGTTCTACCCCCGATAGCATCCATCTTGCCGCAACGCCCGCACGTTGAAAAGTGTCGACAAGCAGATGTCGGCGCAGACCGTGGCCATCGTGCGAGATCCTGCGGCACTCGACCGCATCGCCTTTCCCCGCCGAGCGGGTGAAAACTTTCTCGTCTCTGAGCGATAAAAATCTGGAGGAAGCCGATGCGTAAATTCATGCTCATGCTCGCCGCCGCGGCGGCGCTTCTGTTCGCGGGTGCGCTTGCCTGGAAGGCCGAGGCCTCGATTTTGGGCGGCGCCGGAAGTCTCGCCATTACGGCGAAGGACTTCACGCCGATCATCAAGACCGGCTGCGGCGGACCTGGTCCGCACTGCCGCTGGGGCCGCCACTGGGTGTGCGGTCCCATGGGCCGCCGTTGCTGGTGCGCTCCTTGCTGATTTGAACGGATCGAAAGCCTACGGGCTGTAGTTTCCGATTGAGGCCGCCGCAACGGCGGCCTCTTTCTTTTCGAGCGGCATTGCACTGGAACTATCAGTCTATTTAAGACTTAGTTCATGCGGCGGCATTTCAAGCAATCTTAATGGTGACAGGAGTGCGGACGACAACTAACAGGCAACCCAGAGGCAATCATGAAAACGATCATGATAAAATGTCCCGAGACGGGGCGTTGGGTTTCAACTGGAATCGATGTCGACCCGGAAACATATCCGTCCATCCCCGAGACACTTGCAAAGACACGATGCCAAGCTTGCGGAAAGGATCACTGGTGGTCAAAGAAAGACGCGTTAATCTGCGAGTTTGCGACGACGGGTAGCCAAAGCGGAAAAGATTTATTCAAATTGTGAGTTGCTTTGGCTTGCCGCTGTTTTACCCTTCGACAGTCCGATCGATTGGAGGTCGCCATGAATGACAAGTCATTCCATCTGATAGCGGGTACAATTTTCGCTCTTGTCGCGCTGTTGCAGGCCTTGCGAATTTATATGGGTTGGACCGTTGTGATCGGCGGCTGGAGTGCGCCAATGTGGGTTAGCTGGATTGCCATCGTTGTCGCAGGCAGCCTCAGCTATTTCGCCTTGACCCTCAAAAGCCACAAGTAATCGTGCGGCCGCCGGGTTCACGAAGCTTCGTGACCCTGGCGAATAATTTCGGATGTTCTCGTTTGGGTTTCCGCTTGGAGTCGGAAGAGGCCGCGGATCCCATTCCGCGACCTCCTCGCAACCGCTCTGATTTTCTGATTTGAAGGCGCCTTCGAACGCTACCTACCGCCTATCGTTCATTTGATCGCCGGGCGAGAATTCGGACGCCCCGCGCGAGCCTCTCGTCGGCCCGCCGCTATCCCGCATTTGATCGCCGGGCGAAAATTCCGACGCCCCGCGGGATCCTTTTTTCGGGCCGCCGCTATCCCTCATTTGATCGCCTGGCGAAAATTCCGACGCTCCGCCCGCATTGCCTTTAGGTGCCGCATATCCGCTAACCGACGAAGCTAGAAGAAGGGCGGCGGCAAACAAGGTCAATTTTTTCATATCTGCCTCCTTCATGCATCACGCTGTTGTGCAGCGTTGCTACGAGGAAGAACATTCATGATCGACAAAGGTTCGATCAAATTTCCTCGACCGCGCTTTTGTCACGTTTTAGCCAATCGAATGCCTCGCTTGTCGGATTTTCGTTTTATTTCTCGTTGCCTTCACCAGAATTAAGCGGCCTACTACTGACTTAATTACTCGCTGCCCAGACGACGGCGATGTTCTGAACTTGCCGTCGGCTCAATAAACAACAGGGCAGCCCAACTTCCGTCGGTGTGCTAATCAATATCTGATAACGATGAGTGAGAGGCTTTGCCGTGTCAGGTCATAGATCACTTTGTTCGCTGATCGGGCTTTCGGTCGCCTTCATCATTGGGGCGCTGTGGCCGAGCGTCGCCCAGCAGCCGATCCGAATCGGCGCCTCGATTGCAATCTCCGGGCGGGACGCTATCCAGGGCGGCTATGTCCGTGAGAGCTACCTTCTCTGCCAAAAACATGTAAACGAAAAGGGCGGAATCCTCGGACGCCCGATCGAGTTCGTGATCCGTGATGATGGCTCCGATCCGAAAGCCGCCGCTGCCCTCTATGAGCAGCTCATTACGGAGGACCGGGTGGACGCCGTGATGGGTCCCTACGGTTCGCCGATGACCGACGCCGCGGCCGATGTCACGGAGAAGCATCGAAAGCTCATGGTGGCGCCCGCGGCGGGCACGACCTCGCTCTGGGGGAAGGGGCGGAGATACCTCGTCATGGTGCTCTCGCCACTGGAAGCGGCCACGGCAGGGACGATCGATCTTGCGGCTCGCAATGGGCTGAAGACGATAGCCTTGATCAACGTAGAAACCCTTCCCGCGAGGGCCGTGATCAATGGGGCGATCGAGCTAGCGAAGAAGAAAGGCCTGGAGGTGGTTTTGCACGAGACCTATCCACCTGGCACCACCGATTTCTCTGCCATTCTCAACAAGGTAAAAGCAGCCAAGCCGGATGTCCTGGTGGTGAACTACGTCCCGGCCGAGGTCATCGCGATGACCCGCCAGATGATGGAACTGGATGTCAACGTCAAGATGTACAACGCCACGCCTGGAGGGAGCTTCCTTGACTACTACAAGGCTCTCGGGAAAACGGCAGAGTTCGTCTACGCCGGCTCCTACTGGGACCCGAGCCTTGACTACCCCGGTAACCGGGAGTTCGTTGCGGCCTATCGGAAGGAGTTCAACCACGCTCCCTCCTTCCTCTCTCCGGCGGCCTACGCCGGCTGCCAGCTCTTCGCGGAGGCCGCGCGGCGGGCTGGTAGTTTAGATTCCGACAAGGTTCGGGAGGAATTGCTGAAGTTGAAGACCAAGACTGTATTTGGCGACTTTGCCGTGGACGAGCGCGGTTTCCAGATCGGTCAAAGGGCCGTCACCATCCAGTGGCAGGACGGCAAACAGGTGGTGGTCTGGCCCGACGACGTGGCTGGCGGCAAGCCGAGATTCCCGACTCCACCATGGAGCCAGCGATAAGGGACAATCCCCGTTTCGTAATACCGAACTTTGCGGCATGACCGCGACCACGCATCAGTAGCGCACATCACATCTAGGTTCGCATGACGAAAGAGGCCGCCAGCGGAGGCGGCCTCGATCCAGCTTCTAACGCACCGCGACTATGAGTAAAAATACGTCAACGCCACGCCTGCAATCACAAGCAACACGATAACCAATCCCACTATTTTCATCGTTCGATCAAAGGCAGCATCCTCGGCGTTGGTGATCGGATGATTGCTGTGCGTTGTCATGGGACATCTCCAGGGGCGTCTGTCGCCCGCGCGGAAGGCCGGCGTGACGGATTAAGGGCCGGATCGCCCCTAATTTCAGCGTCCAGCATCCGCAAGTTAGCGTGTGTGACTTTAGCCGGATGGATGACCGACACATTGAGGTAGATCAAATCGGGCCACCTAAAATTCAAAAGTGACCTCGCGCCGCAGCAAGCGCGCCAAGGCCAGCGGCCGGGTTGATTTGAACTACTGGCGCGGCGGCAGGCCTTCAAAGGCGGGCACGCCATCCGCAATGAGATGGAAAGGCTGACCTTCTGCCGTGAAGATTGCCTTTTGTGCGCCGCCATAGACCAAAGGATTGTCCAGCGTTCCGATTTTCAGAACCACCGGTCGCAGGCCAGGCCGCCGCGACATCATGTGGGTGCCGCATACCGCGCAGAACTCTCGCGTTACGGCGTCAGCCTTATCGGGCCGCCTATAGGTTTTTGGCGCGCCTTTGGTGTAGGCGAATCCTTCCGCTGGCATGAGCATGAACAAATTAGGTGCGCCGCCCGAGAAGTACTGACACGCGCGGCAGTGACATTGCGCTCGTAAAACCGGCTCACCCTCCGCCACATAGCGCACAGCACCGCAATAGCACCCACCTTCGAGCCGCATGATACCTCTCCCACGTCGCCGACGAACATATGGCCATTGATGATTTTGCATACCAAATCGCGAATGACCCCTCAATGTTGCGATGGGCCGACGCGATCGTTCTATGGTTTGTTTATTTCGTCCGCTTGGTCATTCTCGACCAAGATGGTCAAGGTCGACGTTTGTACTTGTCCGCTTCTCCCCGAAAGCGAACGATAACTATCCCGGGGCAGAATGACGCTTCGTGCCAAGAGCGGACATCTCGATTTCTTGCTTCCCAGTTCCCGCTCTTCCGCAGTTTGAAACTCAAGCGATTTTAGTTCGATTTGGGGTGTGGCCTAGCCAAACGGGGTGTCGTCCTTACATACTGCAACGGATGCGACCGCTTTCGCTTCAAGCTATCGATGCAAGCATGAGGATGATCCCGCCATGCCGCGCTACTATTTTCAGCTTACCGACGGCAAACAGGTCTTGAACAATCACCAAGGCGTTGACTTGGCAGGCAATGCCGCCGCACGCGATGATGCGGTGGTGCTGGCACGTGACCTCAAGCACGGCAATGCGATGCCGGGCTGGAATTGGACCGGCTGGTTCGTCGCGATCATGGACCAGCACGGACATAAGGTCGACGAGGTGCCGATAATGGATGTCTGAGTTGTAAGTCCCCGCGATGTCCGCTCAACGCCGATAGCTCGCTTTTCCTGTCTCAAGTTCAAAAGCCCCGGCATCGTCCCCGGCTTTTTGTTATGTGACCGCGTCGCGAATGTCGCTTATGGGTCAGTCGCGTCACAAATAGCAAAGGCCGACGCCCTTGCTTGTCCGCTGTTAGCGCAATAGCGACCGTTCAAGGTATGGGTCCGAACTGACGCGAAGTGCCAGTCGCGGACATCCGGCTCGCCGGTATGAGGTGAACTGAGGGGTGTTTCTTATCGGCGCCGTGAATTGCCGAGGCGAGTTCAAATGGCCTACCCTGATCCAATGCCGATTGGGGAATTTCGGCTGATCGGGTAGAAACGCATGCGTCAATCAACATTGTTGTCTAGCATCGTATTCGGCGCCGGCGGAGCGTTGATTATGGGCGCTGCGGCGCTCGCGCAAACCACACCACCCGTGCCGGCTCCCGTCGCTCCCGCCGCAGCCGCTGCGCGCGCGCTGCGTTTGGCCAGCGAGCCGGTGGCTTTCAACACGCGGGAGTTCGACTACCTGCAGGTAGACGGGAAGATGTTCCAGGCGACCATCTACCAGCCCGAGGGCTCGGGTCCATTCCCCGCCATCCTGGATGTTCATGGTGGAGCCTGGGTGCGGGAGGACAAACGCCGCGATGAACATGTGCTCATGGACAAAGCCCTCGCCGCGATGGGCATCGTGGTTGTCGCCATCGATTATCGCCAGAGTGATCAACACCACTATCCCGACTCTGTTGTGGACGTTAATTTCGCAATCCGCTGGCTTCGAGCCAACGCGTCGAAGTTCAACGCCTCTCCACGAGTCGTCGGCGTATTTGGTTCTTCGAGCGGGGGACACTTGGTCTTATTGAATGTCATGCGCCCTTCCGACCCTCGATACGCGGCGTTGCCCTTGGCGGGGGTCAACGCCAGTCCTGATTACATCATTCTCGTCTATCCGATTTCAGATCCGCTGGCCCGACGAGCGTATGCGCTTGAAGTCGGCAACAATGGTCCGGTGAAAAACACGGACATCTATTTTGCGCCGCCCGGGAGCCTTCAGGACGGCAATCCGCAGCTTATCTTGGACCGTCACGAGTCGGTCAGGCTGCCACCAGCTCTGTTGCTGCAAGGCAGTGCGGACGCGAATGGCGTCGTGAAGGATACGAACATGTCGCCGGTAATTCAGCAGCGGTTCGCTGCTTCCTATCAAGCTGCGGGTGGCAGGCTTCAGCTGGAGTTATTGCCCGGTGCTCCCCACGACTTCGTCAATACGGCCGGTCCAAACCTAGACCGTGCTCTCGTCTTGATGAAACCGTTCATTGAGCAGCAGCTGGCACAACAGTAGCACGGGCATTCGCTGAGTCAGCCATTGCTCTGAGGAGCGTGAGGGATAGCTGTGACGAGTACGAGGGACATTCGGCGGCATCCGAAGTTCGCTTTGGGTCAAAAGCAGACATGACACCTATGGATTGCGAAATGGCAGCTAAGTGCCACAAGCCGACATCGCACCTACGGTTCGCATGACGAAAGAGGCCGCCAGCGGAGGCGG
>Ga0070697_100003727_pt1 | contig 11701 bp, 11 predicted proteins | sample KBSK1501metaG_FD_65475 | JGI IMG/M metagenome (GOLD analysis project Ga0070697, IMG submission 65475) | Corn, switchgrass and miscanthus rhizosphere microbial communities from Kellogg Biological Station, Michigan, USA - KBS K1-50-1 metaG | ecosystem: Host-associated > Plants > Roots >... | reverse complement strand
CGGTTTGGTTACGCCGGATAATTTCCTCAATCGGCGACAACCAAGCATCCGGGTGCCGCGTCTTAAGATTAGGTAAAGGGCAAGAGCCCAGAACCTAGGCGAGATCAAGCGCCTGCTTTACCCCTGAGTTTCCGGGTTCGCCCGGGTCTTCCCCTTTTCAGAACAGCACTACCGATCAGGTCAGCCGTTCCTGTCCTGATCAGGGTCACCGCGGCCGGTTGCAGGCCGGGACGGCCGGAGTCAGTCCGGCCGGGATCGCGGTGGCTAGCAACAACAGCCGTGCGCAGGGTACGGCTGTGGTTCCAAGAAGGGAACATCTATGTCCTTCAAGAGCAAGTTGCTCGTCGGCGCGGCGACGCTGGCCCTAGTGGGTGGCGTCGGCACGGCGGGTGCGCTCTCGGCCAGCGCGGCCACCCCATCGTGCGGCAACAGCTGCATCAACATCTTCAGCCGCGACTTCGGCACGTTCGCCACCCCGAACTTCACCATGGACGTGTGGCGCCAGGGCGCGAAGGTCGGCCAGCCGATCATCCTGTTCAAGGTCAGCAACTCCGACCCGGCGCTCGACTTCACCCCCTCCTTCCAGGGCCTCACGTCTGACTTCTTCGCGGCCGGCCTGGTGTCCTCCGCGGTGAACCTCCACTACGGTGGCGGCGGCTGCCTGGTGTTCAACCCCGTGACGCGGACGTGCACCAAGGCTACCCCGGATGACCCCGCGGTCGAGCTGGAGTACGCGCCCTTCGGCGTGGACAGCGGCCTGTGCGTCGGTCTGGCCACCACTGCCATCAGCGGCGAAGGGGTCTCCCTGCAGCCGTGCGGCGTCTCGGCCAAGACCGTGTGGATCCTGGACATCGGCGGCACCCGCTTTGCAGGGGCGGATGACATCAACGCCGCGCGCGAGGGGTTCATCCCGCTGATCAACGGCTCGACCACCAACTTCTCGCACCCGCACGTGCTGACCTACCCGAACAACAGTTTCCCGACCGACAAGCCGCGTCCGCAGCTCCAGGTCCGCAACCTGACCGGTTTCTCCAACGGTAACGGCGGCCCGGTCCTGGGCTCCGTGTCCAGCAACCAGCTCTGGGGCGCTACCTTCGGAGTCCTCCACTAGGAGTCTCTGAGCCCAGAACCGGAGCAACACAGTGGCGTCGGCCCCCCGGTGGGGTCGGCGCCACTGGCATGTCCGGGGTCGGCACGGCGGGCGCATGTTCCGGCCCTGAACAGGGTAGGACCGCTCACATCGATCACCTTCCGTCGCAGATGGGAACGGGCGTGAGCCAGGACAGTCACCGGCACGCGCCACCGGCCTGCCCCCGGTGCGGCCGGGCCCTGCAGGAACCGACCGCGTGGTCCAGCGCCTGGCGCTGTGACTGGCACGGCGAGGTGCACCCGCTGCTCCCGGCGTTCAGCCCCTCCCGGGACGGACTGGACGGCCTGCTCCACATGTTCCGGCCGGGCACCGCGGGCGTCCCGGTCTGGCTGCCCTGGCCGCTTCCGGCCGGCTGGCTGGTCACGGGCTTCGCCGGGGCCGGCGATGAGCGCACTGGCGTCCGCGCCTGTGCGGTCGCCCTGTCCGGCCCGAACCCGCTCGGCGGCCCGGCCGACATGGTGGTGGTGGCCGAGGAGCCGGGCGTCGGACTCGGCGCGGCGCTGGCCGGGCTCGACAGCGTGGACCCGGGCGCGGGCTTCGCTTCCGCCCCGGCGATCGCCACCGCCTGCTTCGGCAAGCACGACTTCCCGCTCTGGCAGGTGGCCTCGCCGGATCGCGCCGTGTTCGCCGGCGAGGTGAAGGGCCTGTGGCTGTGGATCGTGCTGTGGCCGGACACCGCGGGCATCCTGCTAGTGGAGCCGCTCAGGCTGCGTGACCTGCGGGATCCCGGCCAGGATCTGGACCTGCCCTTCGGCGCCGCGTCGCCGCGCCTGCCCGCCCGGTGATGCGGCCCCTTGATGCGCACTGATCTGCACGTGCACAGCAGTGCCTCGGATGGGACCGATCCGCCCGCCGAGGTGATGCACCGCGCCGAACGGGTCGGCCTCGACGTGGTGGCGCTGACCGATCACGACACGGTGGCCGGCCACGCCGAGGCGCGCGCCGCGGCCGGCCCCGTCATCCTGCTGCCCGGCATGGAACTGTCCTGCCGGCTCGATGGTCGCTCCCTGCACATGCTGGCCTACCTCTTCGACGCGGACCAGCCTGAACTGGCCGCCGAACTCACCCGCATCCGCGGCGACCGCGTGCTGCGCGCCCGGGCCATGGTGGACAAGCTCGCCGACCTCGGCGTGGACGTCAGCTGGGAGCAGGTCGCGGCCATCGCGGGCCAGGCCGTGGTCGGCCGGCCGCACATCGCCCGCGCGATGGCGGCCAGCGGCGCCATCGCCTCGCCCCGCGAGGCGTTCACCCGTGACTGGATCGCCGACGGCGGCCGCGCCTACGTCGGCCGGTACGCGCTCGACCCGGTCGACGCGATCGGCCTGGTCCGGGCCGCCGGCGGCGTCTCGGTGCTGGCCCACCCGCGGGCGGGCCGGGACACCAGGGTGACGGACGAGCAGATCACCGGGCTGGCCGCCGCTGGACTGGCCGGCCTGGAGGTGTTCCATCCCGACCAGTCAGATACCGAACGGGCCCGGCTCCTCGCCCTGGCTCACGATCTCGACCTGGTGGCCACCGGCGGCAGCGACGACCACGGCAGCCTGACGGACTACCGCCTCGGCTGTGAGACCACCCCCGCCGACGCCTACCAGGACTTGCTCTCCCGCGCCCCCCGGCACCCGGCCTAGGCCGGCCTGTAAGTGCCGCCATCTCGGTAGCCCGGCTGTGGTAAACAAGGGCGATGAGCACTCGGATCGACTGTTTCTCCGCGCCCGCGCCGGACGGCCCGGGTCCAGTCAATTGCTGGATCGTCGGCGACGACGAGGAGGTCATCGTCATCGATCCGGGCGCCTACGCCGCGGGCCTCCTCGACGCGGTGGGCGACCGCGAGGTGCTCGCGGTCATCTGCACGCACGGCCACGCCGACCACGTTGCCGCCGCGTTCGAGGTGGCCGAACGGGACGAGGCGCCGGTGGCCCTGCACCCGAGGGACCGCTCGCTGTGGCGGGAGGCCCATCCCGACGAGGACGCCGACATCGAGATGGAAGACGGCGGTGTCTTCGAGGTCGCCGACGTCGCGCTTGAGGTCATCCACGCGCCCGGCCACACCGCGGGTTCGGTGTGCCTGTACTGCGAGGACCTCGGCGCGGTGTTCACCGGGCACGTCCTGCTGGCCGGGGGAGCCGCCGCGCACGATGGCGAGTTCCCCGACTTCGCCCGGCAGCTCAACGCGATCGGGGAGAACCTGCTGACCCTGCCGCCTGACACGCGGGTCCTGCCCGGCCACGGCCCGGAGACCACGATCGCGACGGCGGAGAAGCAGTTCGACTGCTGGATCGCGGCCGGCCCGGTCCTCGGCGACTAAGACCAGGAGACCCCGATGGAGCAGCTGGGCTTCGAGGGGATGCCGCGGCGGCTCTACACCTGCACGCCGACCCGGCTGTCCGCCTGGCTGGACTGCCCGCGCCGGTACCGGATGAGCTACCTGGACCGGCCGTCGCCGCCCAAGGGCCCGCCGTGGGCGCACAACAGCCTCGGCGCCAGCGTGCACAACGCCCTGGCCGGCTGGTGGCGGCTGCCGCTGGCCCAGCGCACCGTCCCTGCCGCGGGAAACCTGGTGGACCGCGGCTGGATCAACGAGGGCTTTGCGGACGAGACCCAGTCGGTGCGCCAGCGCGAGCGCGCCATCGCCATGGTGGAAGGCTACGTGGCCGGGCTCGACCCGGCCGACGAGCCGCTCGGCGTGGAGCGGACGGTCGCGACCCGCACCGAAAAGATCGCCGTCTCCGGCCGGATCGACCGCCTCGACGCAAGGCCCGAGCTCGTCGTGGTCGACTACAAGACCGGACGGCACCTGCTCACCACGGACGACGCGCGCAGCTCGATGGCCCTGGCCCTGTACGCGCTGGCCGCCGGGCGGGCGCTGCGGCGCCCCTGCCACCGGGTGGAGCTTCACCACCTGCCCACCGGCGAGATCCTGGCCTGGTCGCACACCACCGAATCGCTGGCCCGGCACCTGAGCCGGGCCGAGGCCATCGCCGAGGAGTGCGCCGCGGCCGACGAGCGGATGCGCGACGGCCTGCCCGCCGACGCCTACGACGAGGTGTTCCCGCCGCGCCCCGGCTCGTCCTGTGCCTGGTGCGACTACCGTCGGCATTGCCCCGAAGGCACAGGGGCCGCCCCGGCCCGCCGCCCCTGGGACGGCCTCGCCGCCGGCTGACCCTCAGGCGGTACCGCTGACGGTGACGTGATACGGCTGCGCGGCCTCGGCCGCGTCCCAGAACTGGGTCAGCGCGCTCGCCGTGGTGGCGGGCGCCTCGACCGCGGGGGAGTGCACGGCCGCCGGGATGCACAGCCGGCGGGCGCCGAGCCTGCGGGCCATGTTCTCCTGCGCGGCCGGGGACCAGGAATTGTCGTTCTCGCCGTAGATGACCAGCATCGGCAGCTGGTCCAGGCGGGCCAGCTCCGCCGTCCGGTCCGGTGCGGCCAGCATGTGCGCGGCCATCAGGACCAGGCCGTCCGGGTCGTTGTCCCGCATCCGGCGGCCCAGGAACGCGACGATATGACCGGGGACGCCGGCCGCGATGGCCTGCGGCTCCAGGTACGACCGCCAGAGCTCGGCGATCCCGGCCCGGAGGTCGGCCTGGTCCGGTCGGTCCCCGTCGCCGTGCCCTTCCCCGGCACCGAGGGCGGCGAGCAGCGCGCGCAGGTCCTTCGCCCGGGCGCCGGTCAGCGCGCCGGGGCCGGAGCTCATCAGCGTGAACGAGGCGAACTCGGCGCCGGCCGCGGCCAGCACGGCCTCGCGGCCGATCAGCCCGCCGTAGGAGTGCCCGACCAGGTGTCTCGCGCCGGTCGCGTGCATGACCGCGAGGATGTCCGCGCCGAGGGCGTCCGCCGCGTAGCCGCGCGGGTCACCGGCGCCCGCCGTCTCGAACTGGCCGCGCATGTCGATCGCGATCACCTGGCGGCTGTCGTCGGCCAGCAGGTCCAAGATGGCGAGGAAGTCTTCCTTGCTGCCGGTGTAGCCGGGGACGAGCAGGGCGGCCTCCCGCTCGCACACCCCCGACGCGGGCGCCGCCTCCAGGGCCGCGAACGCGCCGCGGGCGGTGCGGATGGTGGTACGCCGAACCCCGTCAGGCAGCTCGAGGGAGGTGGGAGTGCTCACAGTGGCGAACCTTACCTCGCGACGTTGAACAGAACCTCTGCGTCAGCTCAGCGGAAAATGGAAACCCTGGTCAGGACGCCTTGCGGCGGGTTTCCTCGGACTGATTTCCGCTCCGGGCGGACGTCCGCCGCCTGCGGCGCAGCCGCGGAGCCTGCGCCGAGTCCTTGGCTGGGTCCTTTCCCTCTGCCTGCGCCTCGCCACGGGGCCGTGCAGCGGTTTCCCCCTGCCCGGCGCCGATGTCGCGGCCCGCCCTGGTCCGGCGGCGCTGCCGCCCGGCTGTGCCACTCGCCTGGGTCGCGGCACCGTCTGCCGGGCTCTTGCGCGCCCGGCCACCCCGGCTGCCGGAGTCCCGGCCCGCGGACCCGCGCCGGGGCGTCCGGATCCGGCCGGTCTCGCCGATGTCCTCGATGGCTTCGGCCTCCAGCCCGGCCCGTTCCCGCTGCGTGCGGGGGAGTGTCCCGGTCGCCTCGCGCGGGATGTCCAGTTCGGCGTAGAGGTGTTCGGAGGTGGAGTAGGTCTCCTCCGGCTCGGCCATGCCCAGGCCCAGCGCGTCGTTGATGAGCTTCCAGCGGTGCATGTCGCGCCAGTCCACGAACGTGACGGCGACACCGGCCCGGCCGGCCCGGCCGGTCCGGCCGATACGGTGCACATAGGTCTTCTCGTCGTCCGGGCATTCGTAGTTCACCACGTGGGTGACGTCCTCCACGTCCAGCCCGCGGGCGGCGACCTCGGTGGCGGTGAGCACGTCCACCTTGCCGCTGCGGAACGCGCGCAGCGCCCGCTCCCGCTGGCCCTGGCCCAGGTCGCCGTGCACGGTGGCCACCGCGAAGCCGCGGCTGGCCAGCGCGGTCGCGACCTGATCGGCGACCCGCTTGGTCTGGCAGAACACCATGGTCAGGCCGCGGTTCCTGGCCTGCAGGAGCCGCGCCAGGACCTCGATCTTGTCCAGCTGGTGCGCCCGGAACACGTGCTGCTGGGTGAGCGGAGCGGGCGCGGGCTCGTCGTGCCCCTCGGCCCGTATGTTGGTCGGGCGCCGCATGTGGCGGCGGGCGAGCGTGATGACGTCCCCGGGCATGGTCGCGGAGAACAGCATGGTCTGCCGCTGCTCAGGGGTGAGCCGGACGATTCGCTCCACGTCGGGCAGGAAGCCGAGGTCGAGCATCTTGTCGGCCTCGTCGAGCACCAGCGCGCGGACCTCGCTCAGGTCCAGGTGGCGGCGCTCGGCCAGGTCGAGGAGCCGGCCCGGAGTGCCGACGACGATGTCGACGCCGGCCGTCAGCGCGTCGATCTGCGGTTCGTAGGCGCGGCCGCCGTAGACGGTCAGCACGCGCACGCGCAGGTTGACCGCTGCGGTGCGCAGGTCGTCGGCGACCTGGATCGCCAGTTCCCTGGTGGGCACGACCACGAGGGCCTGCGGCTTGCGGCTCTGCCCGTGCTCTTCGATCAGGTGCAGCAGCGGGATGCCGAACGCCAGGGTCTTCCCGGTGCCGGTCCGCGCCTGCCCGATGATGTCCTGCCCGGCCAGCGCGAGCGGCAGGGTGAGCGCCTGAATGGGGAAGGTGGTGAAGATGCCCGCGGCCTCCAGGCCCGAGCAGATCACTTCGCTAACGCCGAAGTCACGGAACGGCACGGCGTGTGCGCCGCCAGGAAGAGCCGTCACGGACCCGGCCGGAGCAGCCGGTGCCTGGGCCTCGTCCCCGCTAAAAGTTTGAGTTGTCAGGGGTTCCATCCTTCATCGTGGCCCTGCCCAGCGGTTCCGGGACGAGGCCGTCGTGTCTGCTGGCTGCGCGCGGTGTCCGCCGCGACGCGAGCTGCTACCTGTGACCATGCCGCGACGCCTGTCGCACGCGACGATGGCCAGGGAGCCCGCTGTCGTCGTTCGGGACACTGCCGTTTACTCGGGATCCCCCCAGGGAGGCCGGACACGATGCCCAGCTCAAAGAGCAGCGCGTAAACAGCAGCCGATTGAACAACACGACCCTTGGTTATGTCATTCCATTGACCAGTCGTTATCAAGTGTACCAGGAGTCGATCCGGCCCACTCGGCAGGCCCGGTCGCACCTAGACGATGTTGCCGAAGCCCACGCGGCGCGCCTCGGGTACGCCGAATTCGACGTAGGCGATCTTGTCCGCGGGCACCAGGATCTTGCCGCCCTTGCTCATCGTGACCGCGAAGACGGAATGGTCGTCGCCGGCCAGCGCGGTGGCCAGCTGACGCTCGATTTCTTCCGCCGGAGTGTCGGTCTCCACCACGAGTTCGCGGGGTACCGACTGAATTCCGATCTTGACTTCCACGGGCTCCCCTTCGGGAATCAGGCCTTCGGGAATCAGGCCTTCGGGAATCAGTGCTCGCTGCGGGGCCAGCCGCTGATGCCGCGCCAGGCCAGCCGGGCCACCAGTTGCTCGGCGGCTTCGCGCGGGATGTGATCCCGGGTGCTGAGCCAGTACCTCGCGGTGACCTGGGCCATGCCGACCAGCCCGACGCTCAGCAGGTGCGCCTCGTCTTGGGAGATCCCGGCGTCCTCCCTGACCGCGTTGCTGACCATCTCGGCGCACTGGCGCTGGACCTCCTCGAGCCGCTCGCGGACGGCGGGCTCGTTGCTCAGGTCCGACTCGAACACCAGCCGGTAGGCCTGGCCCTTGCCGCCCACGTACTCGAAGTACGCGCCGAACGTGGCGGCGACCCGCTGCTTGGGGTCCGGGTTGGACCGCAGCGCGTCGCGCACGGTCTCTACCAGGGTGCCCACGCTCCCGTCGAGCAGGGCCAGGTAGAGGTCGAGCTTGCCAGGAAAATGCTGGTAGAGAACGGGTTTGCTGACGCCAGCGCGTTCGGCGATCTCATCCATCGCGGCGGCGTGGTACCCCTGGGATACGAACACCTCAAGCGCCGCGTCCAGTAGCTGCCGTCGCCGTTCATGCCGCGGCAGCCTACTGCTGCGTGGCCTGGTATCGGACGTTGCAGTCAATATTCGGTCTCCGGCAAATTTCGGTCTCAAGGTGTCGCCCGCGGTTATTCTTCCGCGTCCGCCTCCATCCTAAGCTGAGGTCAGCGGTAGTCGTCATCATCGAAGCCGACGGCGCGCTCCTGTTCCGCCGCGTCCGCCTCGTTCACGTCGAACGGGACTTCGCGCCGCGCGCCGATCACGCTCTCGTCCGCGATCACGTCCTGGTGCTGCTCGATGGCGTCGCCCTCGGGCGTCTCCATGTCCAACTCGCTCAACGTTCCGGTCCCCTTTTCCTGCTGGTCGGTACGTACCGCCCTGCCCCCGGGCCCCGCCAGCTCCCGGAGCGCCGTCTGCAGTGCTTCCCCGTAGGTGGGGAAGGCATGCACCACGTCGGCCAGGACCGCGACGGGAATCCCGGCCCTGATGGCAACGGTAACCTCGCCCATCCAGCTGGCCGCGTCCGGCCCCACCGCGACCGCGCCGGCCAGCACGCCGGTGCCGGTGTCCGCGTAGAGCTCGAGGCAGCCGAGGTCGTCCTGACCCAGGTAACCCCGGGTGGTATCGCCCAGCCTGGCCCGGGCCGTGATCAGCCGGCCTCCGTCCTTCACCTCAGCCGGGACCTCAGCCGGGACCTCAGCCGGGACCTCCGCCGGGATCGGGGCCCTGGCGATCCGCAGCATCCGGCGCGTCGTGGCCCCGTTGCCCGGGCCATGGTCCGCGGCAGCAGACCTTTCAGCGGGCCCGGAATCCTCCTCCGCCCCGTCACTGGCGTCCGGCACGGTGCCGACCGCGAACACCGAGGGCGTGGTGAACACGCACCGCGGGATCGCGCTGTAATCGGCCTCGCGGTGCTGGCCGAGGATGTTCGCCGCGACCACGCTGGCCTGGTAGTGGCTGGCGTGGGTGTGCGTGGTACCGGTGACGTCGCCGGCGGCCCAGACCCGGACCCTTTGGCCGCCCGCCCCGGCTACCTCGCACCGGGTGGTGGTGGGCAGCGCCATCCCCGGCGTGACCTCCAGGCCGAGCGCGTCTAGGCCCAGGCCGCCGAGCCGCGGCCGCCTGCCCGTGGCGAGCAGCAGCCGGGCCGCGTCGATCCGGGTGCCGTCTTCCAGCGCGAGCGTGAGCCCGTCGGCGGTGCGCTCCGCCTTGGTGGCCCGGGAGCCGAGCCGGATCTCCGCCCCGGCCCGGCGCAGCGCCACGGCCAGGATCTCGCCGGCAAAGGCCGGCTCGCCAGGGAGCAGCCTCGGTTCCGCCTCCACCAGCGTCACCTGTGAGCCGAACGAGGCGTAGACCTGCGTCAGCTCGCATCCGGCGGGCCCGCCGCCGAGCACGATGAGCCGCCGGGGCAGGTCGGGCGAGCTCAGGCTCTGCGCGGTGGTCCAGGCCGGGATGTCGGACAGCCCCTCGATCGGCGGCGCGACCGGCTCGCACCCGGTCGCGATGACCAGGTCCGAGTAGGTCAGCGTCATCACCCTGCTGGCCGTGCCGCCTGCGGCGGCGGGGCTGGCCTTGCCGCCTGCGGCGGGGGGTCCGGCGGCGGGCTTGTCGGAGTCCGGCGCGAGCGCCACCTCAACCGTGCCAGGAGCGGTGATCCGGCCGGTGCCGCGGATCACCTGCACGCCCGCGCGGCGCAGCCGCTGCGCCGGCGCCGAGTCGTCCAGGCCGCCGGTCACCTCGGTCCGCCGGGCCACCGCGTCTTCCCAGGACTCGCCGCGGGCCGCGGAAAGCAGCAGCGAGTTCGACGGCAGGCAGGCGAGGTAGGCGGACTCGCCGCCGATCAGCCCGGCCTCGACGAGCGCCACCGCCTTGCCGCCGGCGGCGACCTCGGTGGCGACGTGCACGCCGGCGGTGCCGCCGCCGAGCACGACCACATCGAATGCAGCCATATCTCTCCGTCCCCCTCGAACTTCGAGTCACGCCGGGACTGGGCCCAGGCATCCCTCATCATCGCAGCCGTGACTAAGCTCGCTGGGAGAGTTAGGCGAAATCCACCTATGCTAGCCCTATGACCACTCGAATGTATGCTCGATTTCGGGAATAGGGATAACACGGATGATCAGTGTGATGCCAACCGGGGTAGGTGAAGACCATGCGCAGTATATGGACCGGTGCGATCTCTTTCGGCCTGGTCGTGATCCCGGTGAAGCTCTACGCCGCGACGGAGCAGCGGGACATCACCTTCCGCCAGGTGCACCGCAAGGACGGGGCCAGGATCCAGTTCCGCCGGGTGTGCACGCTCGACGGGGAGGAAGTGCCTTACTCCGACATCGCCAAGGGCTACGAGCTGCCCACCGGTGACATGGTGGTGCTGACCGACGAGGACCTGGCCGACCTGCCGCTGGTGACCGCGCACCGGATCGAGGTGCTGCACTTCGCCCCGTCCGCCCAGGTCGAGCCCATCTACGCGAACAAGAGCTACTACACCGAACCCGAGCAGGCGGGCGCGCGGGCCTACGTGCTGTTCCGCGACGCCCTGGAGGCGTCGGGCAAGGTGGCCGTGGCCAAGGTCGCGCTGCGCCAGCGCGAGGCGCTCGCCGCGCTGCGGGTCAGGGAGGGGGTCATCACTCTGGAGACCCTGCTGTGGCCCGACGAGGTGCGCAAGCCCGACTTCGCCTTCCTGGACGAGGACATCGAGGTCCGGTCGCAGGAGCTGAAGATGGCCGCCTCGCTCATCGACACGATGACCGAGGACTTCGAGCCCGATCAGTACCGCGACGCGTACCGCGAGGCGCTCGAGGCCGTGGTCCAGGCCAAGGTGGAGGGCAACGACGTGGTCCGCCCGTCCGGCCTGGACCTGCCCGAGGCGAAGAAGCAGCCCGCCGACCTGACCGAGATCCTGCGGGCCAGCGTGGCGGCGGCGAAGGGCGGGCGCGGCAAGTCCGACGAGGACGACAAGGACGACTCCAAGTCCGGCACCAAGGCCAAGCCCCGCCGCAAGGCCAGCGCGTGACGCAGGTAGCCGAACCCATCCCGCACTGGCCCGGCCGCCTGGTCGGTGTCAGTAACCACGGGGCCGGCGACCACCAGGTCTACGTACGCAGCGCCCCGCCCCCGGACAACGCTGAGCCCGCGCTGTTCGTGCACGGCCTGGAGGGCTCCTCGCGGAACTGGACCGACCTGATGGACCTGCTCCGCTCCCGGCTCGCCTGCGAGGCGGTGGACCTGCCCGGGTTCGGCGACTCACCGCCCCGGCCGGACGGCCGCTACTCGATCGCCGCCCTTGCGCACACCGTGACCAGCCTCATCCAGCAACAGCCAAGGCCGGTGCACCTGATCGGCAACTCCCTGGGCGGCGCGGTCTGCGTCAAGGTCGCCGCCACCCGGCCAGAGCTAATACAGTCCCTCACCCTCATCTCCCCGGCGCTGCCCGACTCGCGGCCGCGGATGGACCTGATCCGCTTCCCGGTGGTGAGCCTGCCCCGGGTCGGCTCCCGCATCGTGAAGCAGTACCAGGTGCTGCCGCCGGAACGCCGGGTCGCCGACGTCATCACCACCTGCTAC
>Ga0070697_100003726_pt1 | contig 11705 bp, 7 predicted proteins | sample KBSK1501metaG_FD_65475 | JGI IMG/M metagenome (GOLD analysis project Ga0070697, IMG submission 65475) | Corn, switchgrass and miscanthus rhizosphere microbial communities from Kellogg Biological Station, Michigan, USA - KBS K1-50-1 metaG | ecosystem: Host-associated > Plants > Roots >... | reverse complement strand
CAGAAGCAGCGAAGGCCTGCGATCTCGGCGTCAGCGAAGGCTGCGTGCGAGCGCGGGCGTTGAGCGTACAGCGCTGACGCGATTGCAGTCTGGCGACCTTCAGTCCGATCGCCGATGCACGCACCATGCCCGCAGCGTGCCGATTGCGAGCTGGTGGCGGAGAGCCTAGGCGCGCCGGGGCCAGGTGGCGGCAGGCCGTCACTTGTCCGGAGTTGCTACAGCCGATCGCCGCGCTCGCCGTTTCATGAATCGCCGAAATATCTCCACCTATCGAGGAACGCGAGCCACCGGCTCACCCGTGAATTGCCCGTGGCACCAGCGTTGCTAGTCGGGTTCAGCCATGACAAACCGCGCATTGGCAGTGGCCCTCTCGACGTTGGCGCTCGCCGCTTGTCGCCACAGCGAAGCGAGCCCTGCACAACAGCCCGCTCCCTCCGTGCAGGTCGTCCGGGTTGTGCAGCAGGATGTGCCCGTCTACCGGGAGTGGATCGGCACGCTGGAAGGGTTCGTCACTGCGGAGATCAAACCGCAGGTCATCGGTTATGTCCGCGAGGTGGTCTATCGGGAGGGCGCTTTCGTCCGCGCAGGACAGGTGCTGTTCCTGATCGATCCCGGAACCTACCGGGACGCGGCCGCCGCCGCCCGGGCCACGCTCGAGAACAACAGCGTGGGGCTCGAGAAGGTGCGCCTCGACGTGCAGCGCGACCGGAACTTGATGGCCGGCGGGGCGATCACGCAGCAGCAATTCGATCACGACCTCGCCGCCGAGGGCCAGGCCGCAGCCGCCGTGGACCTGGCCCGCGCCAACCTGCGCCAGGCGGAGCGCAACCAGGGGTGGACGAAGGTGACGTCGCTCGTCGACGGAATCGCCGGCATCGCCGAGGTGCAGGTCGGAAATCTCGTCAGTACCTCGTCGACGATGACCACGGTCTCGCAGGTCGACCCGATCAAAGTGCGCTTCAGCATCAGCGAGGCGGAGTATCTGGAATCGGCGAAAGCGAGCCACTGGGCCGAGCCGCGACGCCCGATCGGCGAGCCGCCCCTCGAGCTCATCCTCCAGGACGGCAGCCTCCACGAGCAGCGCGGGATTGTCGTGACCATCGATCGAAACTTCAGCACGCTGACGGGGACCATCACCGTCCAGGGCGTCTTCCCGAATACCGGAAATCTCTTGAGGCCCGGCCAGTACGCGAGGGTCCGCGCCGCCATCCGCACTCGCAGGGACGCGCTCCTCGTTCCCCAGCGCGCGGTCAACGAGATCCAGGGTTCGTATCAGGTTGGCGTCGTCGGCGCCAACGGCAAGTTCGACCTGCGCGCCGTCAAGACCGCCGAGCAAGTCGGCGCGATGCTGGTCATCGAAGGCGGGGTGAGCGCGAGCGACCAGATCGTCGTCTCCGATGTTTCACGCCTAAGGCCCGGCATGGCCGTGCGCGCTGTGCCGGTGGAAGCCCCTGCCAGGGCGGAGCGCTGAGATGGCCCGCTTCTTCGTCGACCGTCCGATCTTCGCCATGGTGATCGCCGTCCTGATGGTGCTCGCCGGCGGCGTCGCGATCCTGGGCCTCCCCATCGCGCAATACCCGAACATCGTGCCTCCGCAGATCCAGGTGACCACGACCTACGCGGGCGCGGACGCGGTCGCCGTCGAGCAATCGGTGGCCACGCCGATCGAGCAGCAGATGTCCGGCGTCGAGAAGATGCTCTACATGCAATCCACCAACGCCAACGACGGAACCTTCAACCTGCAAGTCACCTTCGACGTCGACAGCGACATCGACATCGACCAGGTGAACACGCAGAACAAGGCGGCCGGCGCCCAGCCGCAGCTGCCGGCCGACGTCACCAACTACGGCCTCAGCTACGTGCAGGCCGCCGGGCTCCCGCTGCTGGTCATTTCGCTCTACTCGCCGAACGGGACCTACGACCCGACGTTTCTCGGCAACTACGCCACCATCAACGTGAACGACACCATCCAACGGGTGAGAGGCGTCGGTCTCATCCGGCAGTTCGGGACCGCCGACTACGCGATGCGGATCTGGGTCAAGCCCGACCAGCTCGCGAGGCTCGGCTTCACCGTCTCCGACCTGGCCTCGGCGGTGTCGGCGCAGAGCAGCGTCAACCCGGCCGGCCGCCTCGGGGCCGAGCCTGCGCCGGCGGGGCAACAGTTCACCTACTCCGTTCGCGCGCAGGGGCGGCTCATCAACCCGGAGCAGTTCGGCGCAATCGTCCTGCGGATCAACCCGGACGGTTCCACGGTGCGCCTGCGCGACGTGGCGCGGATCGAGCTCGGCGCGCTGACCTACACGCAGATCGGTCGGTTCAACGGCAAGCCGGCGACCATCATCGGCGTCTACCAGACTCCCGGCTCCAACGCGCTCGCCGTCGCCAAGGGCGTCAAGGAGGCGATGGCGCAGCTCAAGCAGCAGCTCCCGCCGGACCTGGACTACGCCATCTCCTTCGACACCACGCTGCCGGTGACCGCGGGCATCGAGGAGATCCTCATCACGCTGCTCGAGACTACGCTGCTGGTCGCGCTGGTCGTCTTCCTCTTCTTGCAGAGCTGGCGCGCGACGCTGATTCCGCTCATCGCGGTGCCGGTCTCGCTGGTGGGCACGTTCGCGCTGTTTCCCATGCTCGGTTTCTCCATCAACACGCTCTCGCTGTTCGGCCTGGCGCTGGCCATCGGCCTCGTCGTCGACGACGCCATCGTCGTGGTGGAGGCGGTCGAGCGCCACATCGAACAAGGCCAGTCCCCCCGCGACGCCACGCTCGCAGCGATGAAAGAAGTCACCGCGCCGGTGGTCAGCGTGGCAGTGATCCTCGCGGCGGTCTTCATCCCCATGGCGTTCATGAGCGGGATCACCGGCCGACTCAACAAGCAGTTCGCGCTGACCATCGCGGTCTCCGTGGTCATCTCTGCGTTCAACGCGCTGACGCTCTCTCCAGCGCTCTCGGCGCTGCTGCTCCGGCCGCGCGCGAAGGCGAAAGGGCCCCTCGGCCGATTCTTCGCCGCGTTCAACCGCGCCTTCGATCGCGTGCGCGATCGGTACGTCGGGGTGTCAGGATTCTTGATCCGGAGGGCAGCGCTCGGCTTCGCCGTGCTGGCCGCCTTCTTCGGGCTGTCGGCCTTCGCCGGCAAGCGCGTCGCCCCTGGCTTCTTGACCGAGGAGGACCAAGGCTACTTCTTCGTCAACGTCCAGCTCCCCGACGCTTCCTCGCTGCAGCGGACCGACGCCGTCTGCCGCAAGATCGACGCCATCCTCGCCGCGACGCCCGAGATCCGCAGCTACGACACCATCGCCGGCTTTTCGCTCTTGAGCTTCAGTGCGGCGACCTATAACGCGCTGTACTTCGTCTCCCTCAAGGACTGGTCCGAGCGCGAAGGAAGCGGGCACGCGGCGGAAGCGGTGATCCATCGGCTCAACCGCGAGCTGGCGGCGAAGATCGATGAAGCCGGCGCTTTCGCGTTCGGTCCGCCGGCCATCTCCGGACTCGGCAACTCGGGCGGTTTCTCGGCCTGGGTGCAGGATCGCAGCGGCGGCGAGGTCGGCTTCCTCTCGGCCAACGTGGACAAGTTCATCGCCGCCGCGCGCAAGCGGCCCGAGGTGGGAATGATCGCCAGCTTCTTCCGGCCGTCGGTTCCCCAGGTCTACGCCGACGTCGATCGCGACAAGGCCATGCGGCAGGGCATCAACGTGAGCAGCATCTACCAGACGCTACAGGCCTTTCTGGGAGGCGCTTACGTCAACCAGTTCAACCGATTCGGGCGGACCTGGCGCGTCTATCTCCAATCAGAAGGCGATCAGCGGCAGACCGCCGACGACCTCAGCCGATATTACGCCCGTAATGCGAAGGGCGAGATGGTCCCGCTCTCCGCCGTCGCCACCACGCGGCGCATGTACGGGCCCGAGTATACCAATCGCTTCAACCTCTATCGCGCGGCGCACCTGATCGGCTCGCCGGCGCCCGGGTACAGCTCCGAGCAGGTGATGGCCGCGCTCGACCAGGTCGCGGCCGAGACCCTGCCGCGCGAGATGAGCCTCGCCTGGGCGGACATCTCCTACCAGCAGCGCGCGGCCGGCGGCGGCGCGGCCGTGTTCGGGCTGTCGCTGGTCTGCGTCTTCCTCATCCTCGCCGCGCTCTACGAGAGCTGGTCGCTGCCGTTCAGCGTGCTGCTCTCGGTGCCCATCGCGGTGTTTGGCGCGCTCGCCGGCCTCTGGCTGCGGAACTTCGAGTTCAACGTCTACGGTCAGATCGGCCTGGTGATGCTGATCGGCCTCGCGGCAAAGAACGCCATCCTGATCGTCGAGTTCGCCAAGGAGGAGTTCGAGAAGGGCCGATCGCTGCGGGACGCCGCGCTCGAGGCGGCCAGGCTCCGCTTCCGCCCGGTCTTGATGACCTCGTTCGCGTTCATCTTCGGCCTGCTCCCGCTCTGGAACGCCTCGGGCGCGGGCGGCCTCTCGCGCCAGCAGCTCGGCACCGCCGTGATCTGCGGCATGACGCTCGCGACGCTCATCGCCATCCTCATCATCCCCATGTTGTTCGTGTGGGTGGAGCGCCTGGGCCGCTCCGGGGAGAAACTCGAGGTCGCGCCCGCGCAGAGCCAGATTGAACCGCTGTGATTCGATTGAATCCGCTTCAAGGTGAAGTCCTCCGGCCGCCTCGTGGCGAGGCGCCAGAAAGGGAGTCGCGCAATGCAGACGATCACGAAGCATTACATCGATGGAGCATTCGTTGAATCGCATGGCCGCGAGGTCATGGAGATCATCAGTCCCACCAACGGCGAGGCGATCGCGAGAGTCACGCTGGCCGACGAGGAGGATGCGAGGCTGGCCTGCGCGACCTCGACCGCCTGCTGCGAGGCATGGATGAGCGCGATGTCGGCGACGAGCTGGAAGTAGAGCTGGACGACCTGCGACTCGACCGCGAGCTTGACGGCTTCGATCTGCAGCGCGCCTGCCGCGGCGATCGTCCGCGCCGAGGCCACGCGCTGAAAGGCGGCCAGGTCGATGAGCGGCACGTTGAGCGTCGCCGTGCCGTCCCACTGGTCGCGCGGGAGGAGGGTCACGGGCGCGAAGCCCGGGAGCGCGATGGTCACGTCGTACTGGTTGCGCGCGTACGAGCCGCGCAGAGCGACGCCGGGCAGCCGCTTGCCGAGGGACGCATCGGCCTCTGCTCGCTGCTCGTCGGCGGTGGCCCTCGCCTCGAGCGCGTCGGCGTTCTGCGTGCGCGCCGAAGCGACGAAGGCGTCCAACGGCTGCAGCGCCAGCGAGGGCAGCGGATAGAGCAGGCAGATCAGGAAGAGCGGGACGGCCAACCAGATGTCGCTGCGCGCATTCGAGTCCATGCAGGCCGGCATTTCAGGTTTCGTGCCGGGCCTCTTTCGTGCCTTTCGATGCGGATTCGAGCGGGACTGTGCGGCGGGCTGACAGCGATGCCCGGAAGACGGTCAGAGGCGCGTGGTCTTTCCTCGACCATCGTGACCTCATCGCGCCATCGGAGACCTGGTCATGAACCCGTGTCTCTTCAATCTCTCGATCAGCGTGCTGCGGCTCAGCCCGAGCTGCCGCGCCGCGCGCGACTGATTGTTTCCGACCTCGGCCATCGCCCGCGCGATCGCGCTTCGCTCGACCGCGTCCATCTGGTCCTTGAGTGAAGCGTGTCCACCGGGTCCACCGGCGGCGCCCCCGACCGAAGAGAGAACGCCGGCGATTTCGAGCGACTCAACCCCCAGCTCGCCACCGCAGCTCATCGCCAGCAGGCGCGCGATCGCATTCTCGAGCTGGCGTACGTTGCCGGGCCAGTCCAACCGTTTGAAATGCTCGATCAGCTCGGCGGAGAGGTGCGTGGCGCCGATGCCGAAGCGCTCGCCGTAGCTGCGCGCAAAGACCTCGGCGAGCGCCGGGACATCGTCGCGGCGCTCGCGCAGCGGCGGGACCGACAGCTCGACGACGGCGAGTCGATAATAGAGATCTTCGCGAAAGCGACCCGCTCTGACCTCCGCCAGGAGCTGCCGATTGGTGCAGGCCACCACGCGCACGTCGACGCGGTCGACTCGCCCCGCTCCGACGGGCTGTATCTCGCCTTCTTGCAGCGCTCGCAGCAGCTTTGCCTGGACGTTCAAGGAGAGCTCGCCGATCTCATCGAGCACCAGCGTGCCGCCGCTCGCCTCGACGAAAAACCCGCGGTGCTTGTCGACCGCGCCAGTGAATGCCCCGCGCGCATGGCCGAAGAGCTCCGCCTCGGCCAGTTCGCCAGGGATAGCGGCGCAGTTGAAACGAACGAAGGGTCCGTTGGCCCTCCGGCTTTGTCTGTGGACGAGGGAAGCGATCAATTCCTTGCCCGTGCCTGTCTCGCCGACCACCAGGACCGTGATGTCCTTGGTCGCGACGCGAGCGACGGAGTCGAGGAGCGTTCTCATGACCGGGGAGCTACCGACGATTTCATTCGCCACGGCGTCCTCCTGCGCGATACAATAAAAGCAGGCAGCGATCGCAGGAAGTGAAGAGAAGTGATCCGTCGTTGCGAGCCGGCGCGCTCGCCAGCCAACGGTGTTGAATGACTTTGAATGCTTTTTAACGTGCCGGCGTGACCGCGTTCGCCCAGACTCGCGCCAAGAGGCGATCGGACGCGCAGCAAGTGGTTGAGAAGGTCAGCGATGAGCTCAGACGAACAAAGCTTCCGACTGATCCTCGAGATGATTCCGGGCCTCGTCTACACGATGGCACCGTCGGGCGAGCTGGAGTTCTGCAGTCAGCAAATCCTGGACTTCCACGGCAAGACGCTGGAAGAGCTCCGTGACTGGGCCCCGCTGGTTCACCCCGATGACCTGGATCAGATAGCCGAGTTTCGCCGCTGCGTCGCAACCGAAGAGCTGGTCGACCTCGTGCTTCGTGGACGCCGGCACGACGGTGTCTATCGCTGGCTTCACTCTCGGGCCCTTCCCTTGAAGCGGGACGGTCAGATCGTGCGCTGGTACGGCCTGATGACGGACATCACCGAGCTGAAGCAGGCCGAAGAGCGGCTGCGCCGGAGCGAGGCGTTCTTGCTCGAGGCGCAGCGATTGAGCCAGTGCGGAAGCTGGGGATTCGATGCCGCGACCGGCAAGGTGATGGGTTCGCCGGAGATGCTCCGCATCGCCGGCGTCCAGCCGTACGAGGATCCGTCATCGGTCGAGTTCTGGTTCGCCAGGGTCCATCCCGAAGAGCGGGAGCGCGTGCGAGCCGTGTTCGGGAAGGCGGCACGGGAGCTCACCGAATATCGGGCCGAGTATCGGCTCGTCCTTCCCGACGGGACCGTCCGGCACCTGCTCTCCAGCGGCCATCCGCTGGTGAACGCCAGAGGCGAGCTGGTCGAGTTCGTCGGCACGTCGATCGACGCGACCGAGCAGTGGCAGCGGCGCCAGGATCTCCAACGGGCCTTCGAAGCGCTGCGGACGACGGAGGCCAGGCTGTCGCAGGCGATGCAAGTTGCCACCGTCGGCGAGCTGGCCGCTTCCATCGCTCACGAGGTCAACCAACCGCTGGCGGCGGTGGTCGCGAACGCTCACGCCTGCCTGCGCTGGCTGTCGGCCCAGCCCCCCCATCTGACCAACGCGCGCGAAGCGGCCGAGCGGATCGTCCGCGACGGCAAGGACGCCGGCGACGTGGTGCGGCGAGTCCGGTCGCTCTTCCAGCGGGTGGAGCCCGAGCGGGTTTCGCTCGACCTGAGCGAGGTGATCGGCGAAGTCCTCCGGCTGATCGAGCGCGAGCTGGAACGACGGCAGGTGACCGTCGAGACCCATCTCGACGATACGCTGCCGCGCGTGATGGCCGATCGCGTCGAGCTCCAGCAGCTCGCGCTCAACCTGTTCAGGAATGCGCTCGACGCGATGGACGCGGTCAGCGGCCGGCCGCGGATGCTCTTCATCCGCGCGCGGCGGCAGGACGATGAGTTTGCCCTCGTCGAGGTGCGCGACACCGGCAGCGGGATGAAGGTGCCGGAGAGGGCATTCGAAGCCTTCTTCACGACCAAGGAAGGCGGCATGGGGATGGGCCTCGCCATCTGCCGATCGATCGTCGAGGCTCACGACGGCAAGATCTGGGTCGCGCCCGGCGATGAGTCGGGGACCTCCATCTGCTTCACGATTCCGCTGGTGGTGGCGACTTGAGCAGCGATGCACCGATCGTCTTCATCGTCGACGACGACTCGCGCGTGCGAGAAGCGCTCTCCGGCCTGCTGGCCTCGCTCGGCATGCGCGCGGCGGCCTTCGGCTCGGCGTCGGAGTTCCTCGCCTTCGAGAAGCCCGACGCGCCGGCGTGCCTGGTGCTCGATCTGCAGCTGCCGGACCTCAGCGGCCTCGAGCTGCAGGAAGAGCTCGCGTCAGTGCCGGCGCCGCCGATCGTGTTCATCACCGCGCACGGCGATATCCGCTCGTCGGTGCGCGCGATGAAAGCGGGAGCGGTGGAGTTCCTCTCCAAACCGTTCGGCGAGGAGGAGCTCTTGCGCGCGATCGAAGCCGCCATCGCGCTGGACCGCGAGACGCGCGCCAAGCGGTCCGAGCTCGCCGAGCTGCAGAAGAACTACGGCCGTCTGACGCCGCGCGAGCGCCAGGTCCTGCCATTCGTGGTCGGCGGCTTCCTCAACAAGCAGACCGCCGACGATCTCGGCATCAGCGAGGTCACCATCGGCGTCCACCGATCGCAGATCATGCGCAAGATGGTGGCGCGCTCGCTGGCGGAGTTGGTGCGGATGGCCGACAAGATGGGGATCCGGCCGCACGGAAGCACCACTAAATGAATCCATAATAGCGGCTTGACGCGCCGGTCTTTTATCGTCTGTTCGTGGACGGCGAGATCACTTTCGGCCCTTTCCGCCTCTGCGCGCGCGAGCGACGGCTCGAGCGCGACGGCGCGAGCGTCAAGCTGGGCAGCCGCGCGCTGGAGATGCTGATCGCCTTGACCGAGCGGGCCGGCGAAGTCGTGCCCAAGGAAGAGCTGACGGCGCGGGTCTGGCCGGACACGGCGATCGAGGAGAACGGCCTTCGCGTGCAGATGGTCGGTCTGCGCAAAGCGCTCGGCGACGGCCACGGCGGTCCGCGCTACGTAACCACCGTCCCTGGTCGCGGGTACTGCTTCGTCGCGCCGCTTTCGCGCCCTGCGAAGTTTCCCAAGCTCGCCCGCCTTCCGTTGCGCCTCGAGCGCGTGATCGGGCGCGACGCGGACATTCTCGCGCTGCGGAAGCAGCTCTCCGAGCAGCGCTTCGTCAGCGTCGTCGGGCCCGGCGGAATGGGCAAGACGACGATCGCGGTCGCGATCGCGCACGCGCTGCTCGCGGAGTTCGACGGCGACGTCTGCTTCGTCGATCTCTCTTCGCTGACCGACGCGAGAAAGGTCCCCGCCAGCATCGCGGCCGCGCTCGGCCTGGCGGTGGCCACCGAGGCTACAGCGGATGGTCTCGTCGCTTTTCTGCGCGATCGGCGCGTGCTCGTCGTGCTCGATTGCTGCGAGCATCTGCTCTCGTCGGTCGCGCCGCTCGCCGAGCGGATCGTCGGCGACACGGCACGGGTCCACGTGCTCGCCACCAGCAGGGAACCGTTGCGCGTGGCGGGCGAGCACGCGCATCGCCTCCCGCCGCTCGAGATCCGCGCCGCCGTGCAGCTCTTCGTCGAGCGCGCGGCTGCGACCGGAGCGCAGCTGGCCATCACCGGCGAGGGCGAGTGCCTCGTCACCGCCATCTGCAACCGGCTCGACGGCATCGCGCTCGCGATCGAGCTGGCGGCCGCCCGCGTCGCTTCGTACGGCCTTCGCGGAGTCGCGTCGCTGCTCGACGATCGCTTCAAACTCCTCTGGCGGGGACGGCGAACGGCGCACCCGCGCCACCAGACGCTGAGCGCCGACCTCGACTGGAGCTACGACCTGCTCGACGAGACGGAGCGGGGAGTTCTGCGACGCCTCGCTTGCCTGGTCGGGTCGTTCTCGCTGCAAGCCGGCGTCGCCGTCGCGAGCGACGCCGCGATCGAGCCGGCCCGCGCCGTCGATGCGATCGGAAGCCTGGTCGAGAAGTCCCTGGTGGCGATGGAGGGCGGCGCGGTCGAGGCGCGCTATCGGCTGCTCGACACGACGCGTGCCTACGCCCTGGGAAAGCTGGAGGAAGCGAACGAGCGCCAGCCGATCGCGCGGCGTCGCGCCGAGTATTTCTGCGCGCTGCTCGAGACCGACCACGGCGCCGAGCACCTCGCCAACGTGCGCGCCGCGCTCGAGTGGAGCTTCTCTGCCGAGGGCGACAAGCGCCTGGCGACCAGGCTGGCGGCGGCCTCCGTGCCGCTCTTCATGACCCTCTCGCTCTTGAAGGAATGCCAGGGATGGGTCGAAGCCGCGCTGGCGATGCTGGACGCTGGCGAGCGTGGAACGAGGCTGGAGCTGCGACTGCAGGCAGCTCTCGGCGTCGCGTGGATGTTCACGCGCGGCCACGGCCCGGACGTGCGCGCGGCGTTGAGTCGCGGCCTGGCGCTCGCCGAGGAAGTCGACGATCCGCAGGAGCAGCTGCGACTGTCCGGCGCGCTCAACCTCCTGCTCACTCGCGCGGGCGAATTCCGGGATTCGTTGCAGTTCGCCGTCCGCAGCGAGGCGCTGGCCGAGCGGCTGATGGATCCAGCGGTCTGCTTGCTCGCAGATTGGATGGTTGGAACTTGTCGCCATCTGCTCGGTGCTCAGGCCGAAGCCGAGCGCCGCTTCCAGTCCGCGCTCGAGCCTTCACCGATCTCGCGCCTGAGCGCGATACTGCAATTCGGTTTCGACCATCGCATTCGAGCGCTGGTGTTGCTAGCGCGGGTGCTGTGGTTCAGAGGTCGCGCCGACGAGGCCAAGAGCCTCGCGACCCGGGCCGTGCGCGAAGCGGCCCAGGTCGGGCAGCCCACCTCCGTCGCCATGGCGCTCCTTGGCCACGTGTCGGTGTTCTTGTGGGCCGGAGACTTGGATGGAGCGGAGCCTGTCATCCACCGGGTCATCGATCACTGCGTCAAACACTCGCTTCAGCCGAACTACTGGCTGGCCCTGGGGATGAAGGGGCAGCTCGCGGTCGCGCGTGGAGATCCGACAGGTCTGGAGTTGTTGTCCCGCGCCATCGAATCGCTCCAAGCCAAGCGCCACGAGATCCACACCACCATCCTCGCCACCTCGTGGACCGAGGGACTGGCGGGAATCGGGCGGTCCGCCGAGGCGCTGGAGGTGATCGACGACGCCATCGCGACGACGGCCGCGCGAAACGGCTCATCGTTCGACATGCCGGAGATGTTGCGAGTCAAAGGGCTCGTGCTCGCCGGGCTGTCTCCGGGCGGCACGGAGGCCGAGCGCTGTCTGGTTCGAGCGGTCGAGTGTGCGCGCGCGCAGGGGGCGCTCGCCTGGGAGCTTCGCGCCGGGACCGCGCTCGCGCGGCTGCTGGCCGCCCGGGGGCGCGCCGCCGAGGGCCGCGAGCGCCTGTCCGCGACGTACCAGCGATTCACGCAGGGCCTGGAAACGGCCGATCTCGTCGCGGCGAGACAGCTCCTTGCCGAGCTATAGAGCAGCGTCACCTCGAGCGAGGCCGTGGTGTCCGGTGCTGGTCACCTTGGAGTACGGGCCGCCGCCTGCGCTTGCACCGGCTCGGTCAAACGTCCGACGGGCCGGGTTGACGGGCTTCGTGCCGGGTGCCTGGAAGGCGCCACTCGGTGCCGCTGGGGAAAGGCTCCG
>Ga0070697_100003725_pt1 | contig 11705 bp, 10 predicted proteins | sample KBSK1501metaG_FD_65475 | JGI IMG/M metagenome (GOLD analysis project Ga0070697, IMG submission 65475) | Corn, switchgrass and miscanthus rhizosphere microbial communities from Kellogg Biological Station, Michigan, USA - KBS K1-50-1 metaG | ecosystem: Host-associated > Plants > Roots >... | reverse complement strand
AACTACCCTCACCGATAGTTGAACTCCCCTGACAAGGAACTGTCAGGGCTTCGCCTTTATTAATCGTTCCTGATCCGGCCTGGCCTACAAGTTGTGCCTGACCGCTAAAGGCTGTCGCCGTTGCGTTGCCGTTATTATCGATTGTGATCCGGTACGTACCGGGCTGCTGCAAATCGATAGCGCCGCACGGCGTGGCTACTTCGAACGTCTGACCAGACCCGAGCGAGCCGACATCGAACAGTGCTGAGCCTTCCCGCAATGCGACTTGCGTTCGCTCGTTCGAGAGATCGAGGATGTCCAGCGAAGTATTTGCATCGACGGTCGCGAAGTTGCGGCCTGTGAACGCTATCTCGCTTCGAGAATTCTCGCGCGTGTACAGGCGATCGCCGACCGTCATCGGAGCGTTCGCTGTGGCGGCGATCCACTGATTGTTCGAGCTATTATCCAGACTGTGATTTATCGCTACCTGCCCATCAACGCGCTCGATCCGAGCCGCGTTTGGCAGAGTTTTAGCGGACGCCGTTGGTTCATATTTTCTCCAGAAAAATACCGCCGCCCCCGCGACCATCGCGATTCCCAAAACGATTAAGATCGCATGCGGCCAAAGTCTTATACGATTCATGAAACCAAACCTCCTTTTGCCTGCTCTAATACATGTTGCAATGCTCTGGCTGTCGGGGAAGCCTGAGGAGAGCTGTTTTTGTGACGCAATCTGTCATCCTAAGTATGTCGATTAAATTAAGGTTCGCAATTTGAAATAATTTTGCTGCAAAATTGCAGCATTAGCTTCGAACTCTGATCTTCAGCGATGAACAATGTGACGATACGTTTGGCGGAGTTAAAGGATGCGCCAGCAGTCGCTTGCCTGTTATTCGATGCGTTTGCTGAATATCGGCCGCTCTACACAGATGGTGGCTTCACCGCGACCGCAATCAGTGCCGAGGAGGTCGCCACGCGTATGAGGGAAGGACCTGTTTGGGTTGCGTTATGCGAAAACGTAGTCGTAGGAACCATATCGGTTGTTCGAAAAGGCAACTCGCTGTACGTACGCGGAATGGCGGTCCATCCGCAAGCGCGTGGCCGGCGAATAGCTGAGCGCCTGTTAACGCAGATTGAGGATTATGCTGCGACGCATAGTCTGGAGCGACTTTTCCTGAGCACAACACCTTTCCTCGATCGCGCTATTCGTCTGTACGAGAAGGTCGGTTTTCGGCGTATTGCCGAAGGCCCTCATGGATTGCTGGGCACGCCACTCTTTACGATGGAAAAATTTCTGACTCACGACAATTTAAGGAAGATTTCATAACGGGATTTGAAAAGAGTCATGTACAATTAGTTTGGAATGAAGGAATTGGATGTCATTAGTGAACGCGGCCAGACACTGGGCGAAGAAATCGCCAACAGCATTAGTCATGGGGTCGGACTTGGTCTGGCGATTATAGCCACACCGATTTTGATCGTGGCGGCGGCACGCGCCGGCAGCGCATGGAATCTCGTCGGTGTCAGTGTTTTCGCGAGCTCGATGATGCTTCTTTATCTTGCGTCGACTCTCTATCATGCATTGACTCACGACCGCGCCAAGCAGGTTTTTCGCGTTCTCGATCACGGCGCAATCTTTCTTTTGATTGCCGGCACCTACACACCGTTCACACTCGGGGTTATGCGCGGACCATGGGGCTGGACTTTGTTTGGATTAGTTTGGTCTCTCGCGATATTTGGCCTCACCACGAAGGCGATTTTCGGCGCGCATCATCGCTGGCTGACCGTGCCCTTGTATCTCACGATGGGCTGGCTGGCAGTAATCGCTGCGCCCCAGATACTATTTCGCCTACCGATACCAGCCCTCATCTGGCTGCTGGCAGGCGGGTTTGCGTACACGGCCGGCGTTCTTTGTTTCAAAGCTCACAAAATCCGCTACAGCCACTTGGCGTGGCATTTATTCGTTATCGCCGGAACAGTCTGTCACTTCTTCGCGGTCCTCTGGTACTCGTCATAAGCACAACTGAGACCCGACCGTCAGGGGGGTGCTTTTTTTCTGCACCCTCGCTTTTCTGCACGCTCCCTGACGGTCGGGTTTCTGCCTTTTCTGCACGCTCCCTGACGGTCGGGTTTCTGCCTTTTCTGCACGCCTCCCTGACGGTCGGGTTTCTGCCTTGAGTATGTGATATCATCCTCCGCATCGAGCATCATGTTTGAGAATCAATTCACATATTTGCGACCTCTCGATGACCGCGCCAACCTCTTCGCGGATTAGCGTTAGTCCATCCAATCTCGCCTGAAGCGACACCTCCAGAGTGTCAACCCGCTAACTTCTTTCAAGGAGTAAGAGATGATGTCAACCGCTGTTGCACCAAAAAGACCTGAGATAAAAACCGAACTGCCTGGCCCGAATGCCAGGAAGATTATTGCCGCCGACGCTGAGTACGTGAACCCTGCTTACCCACGACCGGACTTCAAACTTGTCGCCGAGCGAGCGCAAGGCGTTTGGGTGGAGGACGTCGACGGAAACACCTTCCTCGATTGCAACGCCGGCGTCGCAGTCTGCTCCACGGGTCATTGTCACCCCGAAGTCGTCAAGGCCATTCAGGATCAGGCCGCGCAACTTATTCACATGTGCGGCACTGACTACTATTACCGGCAGATGCCTGAGTTGGCACAGAAGCTGAATGAAATTGTGCCGATTCCGAAACCGACGCGCACGCATTTTGCCAACAGCGGCACAGAGGCGATTGAATGCGCGCTCAAGTTAGCGATGCATGCGACAGGTCGCGAAAAGTTCATTTCGTTCTTTGGCAGTTTTCACGGCCGCACCCTTGGGTCGCTATCGCTAACCTCGTCAAAGGTCGCCCAGCGACTCGGATTCAAGCGACAGGCGCTTGACGTTGTGCATGTGCCGTATCCGAATGAATATCGCAATCCGTTTACGGCGGAAATGTGCGGAAACGGAGGAGCAGCGGAAGGCGCGCTCAACTGGATCGAAAATCTTTTATTCAAAACCACCACGCCGCCCACAGAAGTCGCCGCAATCGTGGTCGAGCCTGTCCAGGGCGAAGGCGGCTACATTCCCGCACCACAAGGCTTTCTTAAAGGCTTGCGCCGTATCTGCGATGAACACGGCATCCTGCTCATGGTCGATGAAGTTCAGAGCGGAATGGGCCGCACGGGAAAGATGTTCGCCTCGGAGCATTATGGCGTTCAGCCGGACATCGTGTGTATCGCGAAAGGGATCGCGTCAGGTTTACCGCTGGGTGTTTGTGTTTCGCGTGCCGATTTGATGGATTGGAAACCAGGCGCGCACGCCTCGACTTTTGGTGGCAATCCGGTCTGCATAGCAGCGGCATTAAGAACGATCGAATTGCTGGAACGCGAACTAATAGCCAATGCCGCCCAGGTCGGCGATTATCTGAAACGCGGGCTTCAGAAATTGATGGTGAAGCATCAATGCATTGGCGATGTCCGGGGCCTGGGTTTGATGCTCGGCGTTGAATTTGTCAAAGATAAGACGAGCCGGGAACCCGATGCCAAGCTACGTGATCGGGTTGAAATGGCGAGCTTCGAACGCGGTTTGATCCTGCTCGGTGCCGGAACGAATACCATTCGCTGGTCGCCGCCATTGATTCTTACGAAAGAAAATGTCGACGTCGCGCTGGAGATTTTCGACGAAGCTATAACAGCGTCGGCGTAAGAAGCCCGACCGTGAGGGAGGGCTTGGTTGTTCAGGGTAGCCCTCAGTGACGCGGGCTACCGACATGAAAGCGGCCCGAGTCAGTAGCCCGACCGTCAGGGAGGGCACCACTTCTCAGGGGGCCCTTGCTTACGCGGCCACCAACACGATATCCGAGGAACAAAAATGTTCGAAGGCACCGTAATCTCAATCAATGTCGCGCCATCGGCCGAGGCCCCCATGGTCTCGATTCCAGAAGCTCGCGCTGTTCCCGGCAAAGGCCTGCAAGGCGATCGGTACTTCTTTCGGCAGGGCACGTTCTACAAGTCACAACCGGATCGCGAACTCACTTTGATCGAAGTCGAAGCGATCGAAGCGATGAAAAGCGAACTTAACGTCGATTATGGACTCGGCGACAGCCGCCGTAATGTCGTCACCCGTGGCGTCCCACTAAATCATCTGGTTGGAAAGGAATTTTGGATTGGAGAAGTTAGAGTCCGCGGCCTGAGGCTCTGCGAACCGTGTTCGCATCTACAAAAGCTATCTCATGAAAAAGTTCTGCCCGGACTCGTGCATCGCGGAGGCCTGCGCGCGCAGATTCTGACTGAGGGAATGATTCAAGTCGGAGATGTCGTAAAAGAACAATAGCTATCGCTCTTAATACGGGTTTATCGTTTAGCCGTGGGAATCACGTGCACCGCCTCGATGCTTCCCGAACCGCTGAATCCATCAGCTATCATTGACGGCAAAGACACGAAATCGATCGATAAAGTCTGATCGTCATTCGTAAGTTTGCCCGTAGCCTCAAGCCCGTTGTTTGGTGGACTAACCAATGCGCCCGCGCTGAGAACCGAAATGCTGATCACGCGGCTGGTCTGAACGGTTCCCGTCGCGAAGTCAGCCAGCATGACCTTACTGTTTTCCAGCCTGTTCCTCAGCGTGAAACTCAAACTTACAAGGCCTTGCTCTCGCAGCAATCCCACCTGCCCCATAAGCCGGAACTCTTCACGTCGTCCGGCAATACCGCCAGTCATAGTGAATATTCCTTTCGTCACACTGTAATGTCGAACACTGGAATTCCATGCGGGATCGATCTTCAGGTTCATTGGCGTGCTCTTCTCGACCGAAACAGAAACCATCTTGAAGGGTGAGGTGATCATCTGCGGCACCATCATTCCCTTCCCTGGTTTCCGCTCGCTGATACGGATTTCGCCATCGGAGCCCTGTACAATCTGAACGCTATAACCTCCGGTATTTCGCTGTCCCAGAAAAGCAGCAATTAATAGGTTCGATTTGAAGAATTCTGTCTTGAGCTTTGGTAAATTTGCGTCAAGTTTGTTCAGCGCCAGATAAGTTTCTTGATCCCGGATGACCGCAACAAACGGATTTGTAATTGAAGAATGAAAACCGTCCGCCAAAACGTTCCCCTCCGCCGAAGTTTGTTTCTGTTCATTCTGCGGCATTGATGATCCTTCAGCTTTCGAGTTCGCATTCGGTTTCATTCGACATCCGGACGCACTGCTCCCGCTAAATAATAACGAAATGATAGTCGCGAATATTAACTGTTGCGTTAACATTGAATCACTAACCCCTCTGCTGGAACGAGCGGCCGGTCATCGACTTGCGTTTTGAATCTACAGCCGGTACCGAACTCGCTTCCGCAGTTCCTCATCTTCAACATCGACGTTTTGAAGCCGCAGCATAACGTCTGCATTCAAATCCCAACCGGCTCGTTCGCCCGCCCGCAACTTTACCGTTCCGGCCGCGGCGATCATGGCCGCGTTGTCGGTCGAAAGGTGCGGTGAAGGAAAGTAAACGGGCACGCCGAGTCTCGCCGCTGCTTCGCGCGAAGCGTCCCGCAGCGCGCCGTTACATGCAACACCGCCGGCGACAATCAAAGTCTTTGGAAAATATTCATTGGCCACACGCTCCATTGTCGAAACCAGTGAACGCACGACCGTACTTTGAAAACTTGCAGCCAGATCTTTGATGCCCTGCGACGCCAGCTCGCCATTGTTCACTGGTTGCAGACCGGACTCGCGGACGTACTTCTGAACAGCCGTTTTCAAACCGCTGAAGCTGAAGTCCGGACGATTGTCGCCCATCCGCGGGACAGTAAACTTAACCGCGTTCGGATTCCCTTCTCTCGCGAGCTTTTCGATAATCGGTCCGCCCGGATAACCGAGGCCGAGCAGCTTGGCGACTTTGTCAAAGGCTTCACCCGCTGCATCGTCTCGCGTGCGACCCACAACTCTGTATCTGCCGGCTTTCGGCACAAAGAAAAGATTTGTGTGCCCGCCGGAGACAATCAGCGCCAGCGCGGGATGCTCGACCGGCGGGTTTTCAAAACAAACTGAGTAGATATGACCTTCGATGTGATTGACGCCGACGAGCCGCTTGTCAAGCGCAAACGCCATTGCCTTTGCGTACGAAACACCAACCAGCAGCGAGCCGATTAGGCCCGGACCAATCGTCACCGCAATTCCATCAAGTTGTTCTTTGAGTACGTTAGCGCGCGTTAACGCTTCTTCTACGATGGGGACAATCTTGTCCAGATGTTCGCGCGACGCGAGCTCCGGCACGACGCCGCCGAACTTCTGGTGCGTAGTAATCTGCGAAGCAATAACCGACGAAACAATTTCACGGCCGTCACGCACGACCGCGGCTGCAGTTTCATCACAGGAGGTTTCGATACCTAGAACTAACATGTCAGTCGGAAGTAGTCAGTGGTCAGTTGTAACGATAGCGTCGCGCATTTCTCTGTGCAACTCTGTGATTCTCAATGTCTCTGTGGTGAATGATCGTTCTTACCCACACAGACACAGAGGAACACAGAGATCAAACAGAGACGTTCGTCTTCAGAGCATAGAAACTCAAAGATGAATCGCCCTGCTTGACGCGCCGGTAACGCTTTAATGAAGCGAATTCTTCATCGAGAACATTCTTCGAAAAATGCTCGACAACGACTATTCCTTTCTTCGATAAGATGCGGACTGCGTGTTTGCCGACGTAATTCAACACTGAGTCGTAATCACTCACGTACGGTGGATCGAAAAAGATGATATCGAACGGCTGCGCTTCTTTCTTTGCGCCCCTGCGCAGAAATTCAGACGCCTCGGCTGTCACGACATCCACCCTATGCGGATCGACCTGGAGGGCGTTTACATTTGCTTCAATCAACGTGCGGATCTTCCTTGCTTGATCCACAAACGTGACGTGCGCAGCTCCGCGCGACAGAGCCTCGATTCCCACCGCGCCTGACCCGGCACAGAGATCGAGAAACCGGGCACCCTGGATTCGCGGCATGAGGATATTGAAGAGCGTCTCACGCAAGCGATCAGATGTGGGTCTGGTTTGCCGCGACGGCGGGCTCTTTAGCCTCCGTCCGCGATATTTGCCCGCAATGATTCGCATTACGTATCCATCCTCAGATAGGCAGATTACGCAGACGACGAAACCCAATAACAAAGCGTCCTAATTTTGTCTGCGGAATCTGTGTAATCTGCGGATTAACCGACCGCGGCAAGTTTTATCCGAGCATCCTTCTGCACGCGTTTCACTAGTTCCGCGGCTTCGCGAGAGGTCTTACGCTGGTTGACATAGAACTCAGCCTCTTTGCGGGCCGCTTGAAGGATCTCCAGATCACGAACGAGATTGGCGACACGAAATTCAGGCAGGCCAGCTTGTCGCGTACCCATAACCTCCCCAGGCCCCCGCAGTTCCAGATCCTTCTCAGCAATGCGAAAGCCGTCGTTGGTTTCTTCCATAATCCCCAGACGCTCGCGCGCAACCTCAGTTTGCTTATCTGAAGCCAGCAAAACGCAGTAACTCTGTTCAGCACCCCGGCCTACTCGTCCACGCAGCTGATGAAGCTGCGATAAACCGAATCGCTCTGCGTGTTCGATCACCATTACCGAAGCGTTCGGCACATCTACTCCGACTTCCACCACTGTTGTTGAAACCAGAATCTGAACCTCGCCACTGACGAACCCCCGCATCACTCGTTCCTTTTCTTCGGGCTTCAGGCGACCGTGCAAAAGTCCAACAGAAAACTTTGGAAAGACAGCATCGCGCAAGTATTCGTAACGGCGGGTAGCATCTCGAAGGTCCAACTTCTCGGATTCTTCGACTAAAGGATAGACAACATAGACCTGTTGGCCGGCGCGCAGCTCGCGCGACAGCAACTGCTTCACTTCCTTTCGATCTGTAGCATTATCAGCAAAGACCTTCGTCACTATAGGAGTGCGGCCCGGAGGCATTTCATCGATGATGGAAACGTCCAGATCGCCGTACACGGTCATGGCCAGGGAACGCGGGATTGGCGTGGCCGTCATCACAAGCACATCAGGATTCAGACCGCGCTCGCGCAATTCGGCGCGTTGCATCACACCGAAGCGATGCTGTTCGTCGATGACAGCTAAACCGAGATTCTTGAACGAAACGCGTTCCTGAATTAGTGCGTGCGTTCCGATGCAGGCGTGTACTTCGCCTGCGCCGATCGAGTCGTGTAGTCGCCGTTTGTCATTCGCTTTCAACGATCCGATTAGCAATTCAACGCGGTAAGGCGACTTCGCGAGAATGCGTTTGATGTTGCGCGCGTGCTGTTCGGCGAGTATTTCCGTCGGTACCATCAATGCCGTTTGGTAACCATTCTCCATTACCGTCAGCATCGCGATGAGCGCCACGACAGTTTTGCCGCTGCCAACGTCGCCCTGGAGTAGACGGTTCATGGGTGCGTCTGATCGCATGTCTCGGAAGATTTCCTTTACGACTTTGCGCTGCGCTTCCGTAAGCTTGAAGGGCAGCACTGAGGCAATACGCCGTTTAATAGGATCATCGATTTTGATCGAGGCAGACTTGCTTTCTTTAAACCGCTGGCCGCGCTTTACAAATAATGCGAGCGCTAACCAAAAGAACTCTTCAAAGATCAGCCGTCGGTGTGCGGGACTCCGCGCATTTTGGTAGTCGTCGAGTGAAACGTCTTCTTGTGGAAAATGCACGTTCCGAAGAGCGTCTTTACGCCCCATGAGTTTACAGCGCGAGAGCAGATCCGGGGGCAGAGTTTCCTCAATTCCTTCGTCCGGAATCTGCGTCAGGATTCCGTGAATGATCTCGCGCACACGTTTGGTCCGAAAGTCTCCCAGCTTGCGATAGATCGGAACTCGCCGGCCCACATGAATTGCGGCCAGGCTTGGATCGCTTTCAGCTTCGCTGTCTTCGTCATCTGCGCCGGTAATCAATTCGAGTTCATCCGGTCTGTTCAATCTCAATGAATACGTGCCATGCTTGTCCCATTCCCATTTTCCAAAAGCAACGAAGCGCGTTCCGGGAGTGAACCGCTTCGCATGATATTGAATTATCTGTTGCGCGTGAGGCCCGGAAACAAACCACCAAATAATGACTTGCGGACCCGTGCCTTGTTGATCGGTTGCGCCGATCTTGAAGATGTAGAGCCGTTGCCTGAACGAGCGACGATTGCGAACTGGATATCCGCCGGCCAATCGCACAGTTAGATCCAGTGAAGCTTCTACTCCATGGAACAGGTGGCGAATCTCAACCATCTTCGAACGATCTTCGTAGCGCTTTGGCAGGTAGAGGAGCAGGTCTTCAACTGTTGTGGTGTTGATATCTTTTCCCGGCGACACTTCGGTGAGACCGAGGGCAAGTTTCCGCGCCGTTATCGATCCGAGACGTGCAATGCCCATCGATGGTAAAGCGAGGACGCGGGTTTCGAGGGAGATTGATCGATTCAAAGGCATCGGCGGATCATATCACGTCGATTTTTATCCTGCGCAGTCCGATGTCAACGGACGTATTCGGAAATTGAAATCGCGCGCGGCGCGGCGCCGTCGCCACTAATTGAGATTCTCCAGGCACCGGGAGGCAAAGGATATTTGCCCATGCGCTCGGCCCATTCGATGATCACAACTGCATCTTCATTCGAGAGAATCTCATCGAGGTCGACGGCGTGAGCCGCGGATGCTCCCTCATCCAGGCGATAAAGATCGATGTGATAGAGCAACAATCGCCCTTCGTATGGATTGACCAGAGTAAATGAAGGACTGGTTACATCCTGCTCATTGACGCCAACCGCATGCGCGATGCCTTTCACCAGAACAGTCTTGCCCGCACCCAGCGAGCCGTTCAACAACAGGATTTCGCCGCCGGAAAGCTGATTCCCAATCGTGATCCCCAGATCGAATGTCTCTCGCTCGTTGCGGGAAACGAAATTGCCGATAGGAATCGATTGTGCCGGCGTTGTCATGAAAATCGATCGAAGGACTGAAAGAAGGCACAAGCGCCGAGTTTGCATGGATGAGATTTAAGGCCTCTCTCCACGAGGATCGAGGGAACAAATCGCCGTGCTCAGCTGTTGACGAATATCTGATGCCACCATCGAGCGCATGCCATGTTCGCGTGCCGCCAAATCACCCGCGAGGCCACTAATGTAAAGTGCAGCGATGACGGTTTCTAAGGCACTTACGCGCTCGCTGCCGTGAGCAGGTCTGTACGCGTATGCCTGTGCCAGAAATCCGGTGATGATTCCAGTCAGGGTGTCGCCCGCGCCGGCTGTGCCCAGACCGGCATTACCCGTCGGATTCACAAAGACCCGACCATCGGGCGCAGCAACTAACGACCGCGTTCCCTTTAGCAACAAGAGTAGTTGGTGTTTTCCGGCAAATTCGCGAGCGGCTGTGACTCGATCATGCAATGCGGATCTGTCGCTCGTTCCCATTAATCGCAGCATCTCTCCAGGATGTGGCGTCAGCACGATGGGAAATTCCTGAGAGCCGCGTATTTCTGTGGGCCATGCTGACAAGCAATTTAATCCATCCGCATCTATGACTACGGGCGTGCTCCGCTCTTCGACAACCGTACGCACGAACTTCCGTGTTCGTTCGTCTTCTGCCGAGAGACCCGGGCCAATCGCAATTACATCTGCCCGATTAACAAACTGTGAAAAATAATTGATCGCTTCGTCGCTTACTACGCCCCGATCGGTTTCCGCAAGCGCTGTGGTCATCACTTCAGGCATGACCTGGGCAGCGACCAACGGTTGTGCGGAGGCAGGCGTCGCCACCGTCACGAGTCCTGCGCCCGCGCGCATCGCCGCGTCCGCGCATAACGCCGCCGCGCCCGTAAAGCCGCGCGAGCCCGCAACAATCACAGCATGCCCGTGAGTATTCTTATAGGAATCAGGCGTGTAGCGAGTTTGAATCAACCAGCGCCGCGCGTCGGCTTCTTCTGGAAGAAAGAGAGTCGATTTAGCTTGTTCAATTAACTCAAGAGGCGAGCCAATATCCGCGACAATCAGTTTTCCATTATAGTTTGACGCGGGCGGCAGCACATTGGCCAATTTAGGAGCTGTCAACGTAACGGTTATGTCCGCGCGAATTGCTCTACCAATTAACTGAGCTGTATCTGAATTCAAACCTGACGGGATGTCGATAGAAACAACCAAATTACTTGCGCTCTGATTATTGCGCAGGCGATTTACATGTTTGACTAATTCTTCGTGAATTCCCGCGAGTGGCCTCGTCAGACCTGTCCCGAAGAGCGCATCGACGATTACATCAGGCGGATCTGCCAACTGGGTGGAAATTATTTTTCGGGCGTCGTCGTCTGTCTCGCATTCAACGAATCGCACGGTGCCGGTTGTCGTTCCTGACGAATGATCCCCCGCCAAACTAGTTAACGCTTCGAAATTCGTGCGTGCATCGCCTCGTGTTTCGCTTACTTTCCCAAACAGAATTGCCTGGACACTCGAACCGGTATGCGCCAGCAACCTGGCAGTCGCTGCGCCGTCACCTCCGTTATTGCCGCGGCCGCAAAGAACCAGCACCGACTTGTCTGCAAGTTCTCCTGACAACGTTGCCACAATTACGCGAGCCGTTGCGGCAGCGGCATTTTCCATCAGAACTAACGACGGAGTGCCGAATTGTTCGGTGGTTAGGCGATCAATCTCGCGCATCTGCGCGGACGAGATAACTGGTTGCACGTGGCGATGATAGGGAGAAGCTCAGAGGTGGTCAATTAAGCC
>Ga0070697_100003723_pt1 | contig 11707 bp, 10 predicted proteins | sample KBSK1501metaG_FD_65475 | JGI IMG/M metagenome (GOLD analysis project Ga0070697, IMG submission 65475) | Corn, switchgrass and miscanthus rhizosphere microbial communities from Kellogg Biological Station, Michigan, USA - KBS K1-50-1 metaG | ecosystem: Host-associated > Plants > Roots >... | reverse complement strand
GTTGCCGCAATTGACCAGGTACTCGACTCGCCCGTCCGGGTAAAGGCCTTCTACGACATCGACACCCCTATCACCTTGGCGCGCCTTCGCTCCAATGCCGATCCTGACTATCTGCTGCGCCAACAGATTCCAGGATTCAATCTCTATTTCAGTTTTACTGGCGGCGAAATGTTGCGCGAACTGGAGCAGCGCTTCGGGGCGCGCCGCGCGGTGCCGCTCTACTGTTCGTTTGATCCGGAACAATACCGCCACTGGCAGCCCAACCGCCGGTTCGCATGCGACCTCAGTTACATGGGGACCTATGCACCCGACCGGCAGCCTAAGCTGGAAGAGTTGCTCTGCCAGCCTGCGCGGCAGTTGCCGGGGAAGAAATTTATTGTTGCGGGTCCGCAGTATCCACGAGGAGTGCGCTGGCCGAAGAACGTGCGCCGGATCATGCACCTGAATCCGCGCTGGCATCCGCAGTTCTATTCTTCCTCACGGCTCACGTTGAACGTCACGCGCAGGGAAATGGTGCTGGCTGGATTCTCGCCCTCGGTTCGCCTGTTTGAAGCCGCAGCCTGTGCCGCTACGATTGCCAGTGACAACTGGCCTGGTCTCGACGAATTCTTTGAGCCCGGGAAAGAAATTCTGTTGCCGACGGGCACAGAGGATGTCGTTCGCTACATCAGCGACTACGGCGAAGGAGAGCTGCGGGAAATCGGCGAGCGCGCGCAGGCACGAGTCTTGGCCGAGCACACCAACCAGAAACGCGCAGAACAGTTCGAGACATACGTTGACAGCAGCACTGCTGGCGGAAAAATTGCATTTCAACCAGTCGAATCAGCGCTAGCCGTTCCCGTTTGATCGTCGGCAGTCAACGTTCCAGCCAAATCCAGCATCTTTACACTATCACCGCCTTCAGCAAGACCTGCTGTCGCTGTATTCTGTTACCCATATGAGAATTGCTCTTATATCGCCGCCGTTTATTAGTGTCCCGCCCAAAATGTACGGTGGCACAGAGCTGTTTATTGCTCAATTGGCGCTGGGGCTCAAGGCGCAAGGCCTCGAGCCCGTCGTCTACACCAATGGCGAGTCCACCATTGAGGTGGAGAAGCGCTGGCTTTACGGAACCCCGCAGTGGCCGATCGAAGGCGAAATTTACGACAACCTGAAAGACCTGAACCACACCACATGGTCGATCCGCGATGCTATGGACTCGTGCGAGATCATCCACCTTAACAACGTCGCTGGCCTGGTGTGTTCGCGGTTTGTAGAAAAACCATTTGTGTATACCGTGCACCATCCCCATGTCCCCGGATTGAATGAGTTCTACAGCTTCTATCCGGATACCTGGTACGTGACCATCAGCGACTTTCAAAAGAAGAAGCTGGGCCTGCCCAAGATGAAGACCATTCACCATGGCCTGGATCTTTCGGTGTACGAGCCGGTGCTGAAGAAGCAGAAGTATTTGTCTTTTCTGGGCCGCATCGCTCCCATCAAAGGTACTCACTTGGCCATTCAGGTCGCCAAGCAGTCGGGAATTCCCCTGAAGATTGCCGGCGAAGTGCAGCCCCTGTTCAAAGACTACTTCGACAGCGAGATCAAACCACACCTGGACGGCAAGTTCATCGAATTTATTGGTGAAGCTGATCTGAAAACTAAGAATGAACTGCTGGGGAACTCGCTGGCTTTGCTTTTTCCGATACAGTGGGATGAGCCGTTTGGATTGGTTATGATCGAGGCCATGGCGTGCGGCACCCCCGTGCTCGCCTTCCCGGGCGGAGCTGTTCCGGAGGTGGTGAAGGACGGCATTTCCGGTTACATTTGTAATTCGGTTGAAGACATGGCTGGCCGGGCAAAAAACCTCGATCTCGACGCGGCTTCTGTGCGCAGATACGCGGAAAAGAACTTCAGCCTTGACGGCATGGTTTCGAGCTACGTGCAGCTCTACCGCGAGATCGTCGCAGGCGATCAGCGCAAGAAAGACGACAGTGAAGCGGGACAACGCGCGGTAGCATGAGCACGGTCGCGAACATCCAACTGGTGCACGAGCACGAACTGGTTGAGATTCCGTCTCCGCATGTTGAGCCGCGGATTGCCTATCAGACCGTCGAGCCGAGGAAGGTCAACAACCTCACCCTCATTGACGGCAAGACGTTTCTCTCCACTACTGTTGCCGGCGATATTGCCCCGGCGGGCGCTCCCGATGTCGGGTTCTTTCACGACGACACTCGCTTTCTCAGCCAGTTGGAGCTGCGCATCGGCGGGCACCGCGCGGTGGTGCTTTCATCGAGCACAGAAAAAACTTTTTCCTCGCAGATTGAGCTAACCACCGGCAACATCACGTTGCGCGACTCGTTTGATCTCCCTGAAAACACGATTCACATCCGCCGCGAGCAACTGCTGGCCTCCGATACGTTTTATGACCGGCTGACCTTCGAAAACTTCAACTTCGCGCCGATCGACTTTGTTGTCGAGTTGAGTCTGGACGCTGATTTTGTCGATGTGTTCCAGGTTCGCGGGTGTGCCCGCCTGGTGAGCGGGCAGTACTACCAGCCGTTGGTGCGGGGCAACACCATCCGGTTTATTTACCGTGGGCTCGACAAAGTGGTGCGTCAGACGATCGCCGAGCTTGATCCTCAACCCGATTCGATTACCGGCCGCACCGCTCTCTGGGAAGTGCGATTGCAGCCGGGAAAAAAGGTCAACCTGAATCTCGCCGTAGTGCCGCTGGTGGCGGGCGACCCGCAAGCTGTCAAAACATTTAGCACGAAGAGGACGGAATTCGCCGCGCATTTGGCACAACGTCGCCAGGCATTTTCCGTGTTTGCAGGCGCCTCCACGCGGTTTAAAAGCAACAACGAGGTCTTTGACGCCGCGCTGAATACCGCAGTCGGCGACTTCCATGCCCTGCAGATTCCCGATGGCCGCGAGCACACTATCGCCGCCGGCATTCCGTGGTTTGCGACAATTTTTGGCCGCGATAGCATCATCGCCTCGTACCAATCACTCTCGCTGAACCCGCAACTGGCCATCGATACTTTGCGCGTGCTGGCGCGCTATCAGGCGGACCGCCGAGACGATTGGACGGATGCCGACCCGGGGAAGATTTTGCACGAATACCGCACCGGGGAGATGACGCGCACCGGCGAGATGCCGTTCGGCCCGTACTACGGTTCGGTTGATGCGACGCCACTGTTCCTCATACTGCTGAGTGAGACCTTTAACTGGACAGCGGATGAAGACCTGGTGCGGGAGCTTCTGCCAGCCGCTTATGGTGCGTTGGAGTGGATTGACCGCTTTGGCGACCTCGACGGCGATGGCTTCGTGGAGTACCTGCGCCGCTCCCCCAAGGGTCTAATCAATCAGGGCTGGAAAGATTCCTGGGACGCTAACATGCATCGCGATGGCTCGCTCGCGCAGCCGCCACTTGCGTTGGTGGAGGTGCAGGGTTATGTCTATGACGCCAAATATCGCATGGCATCGGTGATGCGGGCACTGGGCGACATTCCCACCGCCAATCGGCTGAAGCGGGAAGCGGTGACACTGGCGAAAAATCTGGACAAGGCTTTCTGGATGCCGGAGCGCGGCTTCTATGCCATGGCGCTCGATTCCGACAAGAAGCAGCTCGAAGTGATTTCTTCGAATCCCGGCCACCTTTTGTTTACCCGAGTTATTCCGCGCGAACGGGCCCGCGCCGTGGTGAACCGTCTGATGCGTGAGGACATGTTTTCCGGGTGGGCATGGCGCACCCTGGCGAACTCTGAAAAAGTATTCAATCCACTCAGCTATCACCGCGGCTCAGTCTGGCCGCATGACAACTCGCTGATCGCACACGGAATGGCGCTCAACGAATTCCGCCAGCCGGTGGAAAAAGTCCTGACCTCGCTATTTCAAGGCGCTCTCAATTTCCGCGATTACCGCTTGCCGGAGCTGTTCTGTGGAGTGCAGCGTCGCGAACACGACGAGCCGGTACATTATCCTGTCTCCTGTTCGCCGCAAGCATGGGCCTCCGGGGCCTGGTTCCTGATACTCAGTTCCTTGCTGGGTATTCGTCCGAGCGCGCACCGGCGGGAGCTGAATATCGTAAATCCCATCTTGCCTGAATTCCTGGAGTACCTGCATATCCGCAATCTGCGGATCGGCAAGAGCCGTGTCGGGCTCGACTTTACCAGGCGCGGAGAGCGCACTTTCTGTAATGTAGTAGATGTCGAAGGTGAAAAGCTGCTGGTGAACGTTACCTTTAAGAAACAGTAACGCCAATTAATCGGTCAAGGAGAACGCATGGCGCAAGTAAAGATCACCGCGAAAAGAAACGGTCCTTACAGAGTAGAAGCGCCGCCCGGAGCTATCGAACTGCTTGATGCCGACGGCAATGCCTATGATATTTCCAACAAGCCGGCATTTTCATTGTGCCGATGCGGCGCCTCGGTGAATAAGCCGTTTTGCGATGGCACCCACTCCAAGCTTGGTTTTCAGGCTGCCGAGGCGGCAGTACAGAAAGCTGAAGGAGCGCCGGGCAGCGAAACCCAGGCTTTGCCAGTTAAGCCCCAGACCTAAACGTGAAGGCGTCGTACTAACAGAATTAATGGATGGTCTTGGTCTTCCGCGACATGTAATCCATCAACAGATACTGTCCGAGTGTGAAGGGCGTCGTGAAATACGCTTTTCCGCGGCACATTTCGGTTACCTTCTGCACAAACTGCACCAGCCCATAATCGCTGGCCAGCATGAAAGTATTGATCATGATCCCGGCGCGCTTGCACTTGGAGACTTCTTCCAGCGTCTGGCTCACCACCAACGGGTCGAGCCCGAAGGCGTTCTTGTAAATTCTGCCATCTTCGAGCGTCAGGGCTGAGGGTTTGCCGTCAGTGATCATGATGATCTGCTTCATGTCTTTGCGCTGTCGCTGCAACATCCGCTGGGCCAGGCGCAATCCTTCGCGGGTGTTGGTGTAATAAGGACCAACTTTCACGCGTGCCAACTGCGAAATGGGAATCTCTTCCGCGGAATCATGAAACAACACCAGCCCCAGCGAGTCGCCCGGATATTGCGTGCGAATAAGCTGTGAGAGGGCCATTGCCACCTTTTTGGCAGGCGTAAAGCGGTCCTCGCCATAGAGGATCATGGAGTGCGAACAATCGAGCATCACCACCGTCGCGCACGACGATTGGTATTCGCACTGGTGCACTTGCAGGTCTGAGTACTCGATGTTGAGCGGCAGGCTCAAGCCATCGCGCTGAATGGCGCTGGAGAGCGTGCTGGTAATGTCGAGGTTCAGCGTATCGCCGAATTCATATTGCCGCGAAGCCCCGCTCGATTCGATGCCGGTAGCGAGATCGCGCGTGTCATGGCGGCCAAAACTGGAACGCCCCAGCGAACCCAGCAAGTCACGCAGAGTTTTGTAGCCCAAAAAATCCAGGCTCTTGTCAGTGACCTCGAAGCGCGCATTGTTCTGAGCATCGCCGGTTTGTCCGGGCGCGGTGGAAGATTTAGTGGGATCGTGCGGCTGATCCACGGAAATGTAATCTTCCTGCTCGAGCCGTTCGATGATGCGCTCGATTAACTCGTCCATCGCGCCATCCATGCGCATCTGGTCGAGCTGTTCCTGAAGCTGCTCGTCGAACAACTCGCCGTTGGCCAGCGCCTGCTCGATAGCTTGGCGCAGGTCTTCCAGGGTCTGGTCCTGCCCCAGTTGATAGAAGTTCATGTACTGCTGCTGAAAACCGCTTTGCAGCAGGTAGTCGGAGAGCGCATTGAGCAGCTCTTCCATGCTCATCTCGCCGGCGGGATCGGCGACGTACTTGCTGTAGCGTGTGAACTTCAATTAAACGACCTTCGTCCCCGGTAGGGCTCTTCGCGGTCCACGGGCGACTCCGGACGGCGCGGCTTTTCTCCGGCGGTGAACACGCGCTCTTCGCTACGTCCGATGCGCTTGTGCGCGTGCAGGCCTTCAAGAATGAACTCGGAGGCCGCTACCTGCAGTTCTGGCGCGTCTTTGGATTTCACGCCCAGTGTGCCCAGCTTGTCACCGAGTCCCTGAATCTCCTTTATGGCGGAAACAATCTCGGCTGCCGCGGCGCCGCTGGCCAGCTTTATCTCGCCGCCGAGATCAAACCACTGCACAACCTGCTGCATGTTGGCGCCGGTGAAATAAGAATCGTAAGTACGGGCTATGGCAACGCGAATTAGTTCGCGGGCGACATTGTCTGCGCCTCGCACCTCGCCCTCATATTCCAATTCCAGTTTGCCGGTGATCGCCGGCATGGCAGCGTAGATATCGCCCACGCGTGCTACTACCAGCTCTTCGCGGTTGCGAATGGCGCGCTGTTCGGCGTTGGAGATAACATTTTCCATGCAAGTGATAGGCAAACGCTGGCTCACGCCGGAGCGCTTGTCGACGCGCTTGTCTTCGCGCGCCGCAAATGCAATTGCCTCCACGATCTCGCGCACGTATTGCGGCACCACCAACGCCCTGTCGCCACGCTGCTGCCATGCTTCCTGTGAGGTGATGGAGATACCTTCTTGCAGCGACCCGGGGTAGTGCGTGCGAACCTCAGACCCAATGCGGTCTTTCAGCGGCGTAACAATCTTGCCGCGCGCCGTGTAGTCTTCCGGGTTCGCCGTGAACACCAGTGCCACATCCAGAGGCAAGCGCACCGGATAGCCTTTAATCTGGACGTCGCCCTCCTGCATGATGTTGAACAGCCCCACCTGGATCTTTCCGGCAAGGTCAGGAAGCTCGTTGATGGCGAAGATGCCGCGGTTGGCGCGAGGCAATAGGCCGTAGTGAATGGTGTACTCGCTGGCAAGATCGTGGCCACCGCGCGCCGCCTTGATGGGATCGATGTCGCCGATCAGGTCCGCAATGGTGACGTCCGGGGTCGCAAGCTTCTCAACGTAGCGCTCTTCGCGGCTGAGATAGTCGATGGCAGCTGCGTCGCCCTCGCGTTCAACCAGCGCCGTACAGCGACGGCAAATCGGCGCATAGGGATTGTCGTGAATCTCGCAACCGGCAACAAAAGGAGTGCTCTCATCCAGCAGCTCGGTCAACGCCCGCAAAATACGGCTCTTGGCCTGGCCGCGCAGTCCGAGAAGGATGAAATTATGGCGAGAGAGAATGGCGTTGACGAGCTGCGGCACCACGGTATCGTCGTAGCCGATGATGCCCGGCAGAATTCGCTCCGGCCTGCCGTTGGCATGCAGTCTGGCAATAAGATTTTCGCGGAGTTCATCCTTCACGCGACGGTTACGCAGGCGCTGCTCGGGGAATGCGCTCGCGCGCAGTGCACCGAGCGTGCGTGGCAGGTTCATAACCCAGGGGCCTCCGAATGACTAAAAAAGGGCTTCTTGACAGCGATTATACGCCGTTGAATTTCAGGGGCTGTCCGGGCCAAATCAGGCTACGTGACCGTTGCCACCGGCCTTGCTGCGGGCGCGCAGAGCGATACGCAACTTGGGGATCAAGGCGTCGTAGTAGGTGATCATGGTTGCAATGCGTTCCGCCTCCGAGCGCATGACCAGCAGGCCTTGTTTGAAGTCGAGGTCGAGAGGCACGCTGGAGGCGAGTTGGAAGGCAAGGTGCGGATGTTCTGCCTCGGGCTTGGCGGCATCGCTTGTGCCGAGCGAGAGCAACTCGCGATGCAGCTCCGTAATCCTTTCGCGCTGCTGGCGCGGCGGAGTTTCGTCCCTGTCGTCGTCAAAGAAATCGACTTCGCCGCGCAGGAACGAGCGCTCCTGGTTCAAAGTCCGGATTTCGAAACGTCGAGCGCCATGGCTCATGATGTCCATGCGCCCATCTTCATAGGTCTTCAGTAGGGAAGTGACCTCAGCGCTGCAGCCAACCTTCGCCAGCGCTTTTTCTTTGACCAGCACAACCCCGAAGGCCTGCTTTTGTGCCAGGCACTCGCCAATCATCTCTTTGTATCGTGGCTCAAAAATGTGCAGCGGCAGTGGGGTGCCCGGAAAGAGCACAACCTCAAGAGGGAAGAGGGGCAGAAGATCAGCCACCGGGATATTGTACGTTGCGTCGCTTGACTTCGGGTTGGTGAGCGACTAAAAGCAGCGCATGCAAACCGCAGGAAAAATCGTGGTTGTCACCGGCGCTTCTATGGGGATCGGCGAAGCCATTGCCGCAGAATTTGCCGCGCAAGGCGCAAGCGTAGTGCTCTCCGCGCGCGACGCCATTCGTCTCGAAGCAGCGCGGTTACGCGTCGCCACAAGTGGGCAGGCCATTGCCGTGCCCGCCGACGTCACCAAACCGGAAGATCTCGCACGGCTGCTCGAGGCCACGCTCGCGCGCTTCGGCCGGGTGGATGTTTGGGTGAACAATGCCGGCCACGGGTTGATGGATTCCATTTCGCAAGTGGACCTCAACCAGTGCCGCAGGATGTTTGAGACCAATCTGTTCGCGGTAATTCAAGCAATGCAACTTGTCGTGCCGGTGATGCGTAAGCAGGCAAGCGGCACCATTGTGAATATTTCCAGCGTCGCCGGTTACATCGCGGTTCCTTACATGGGCGCCTATGGCGCAACCAAGCACGCACTCAACGCCGTAACCAAGGCGGCGCGGATGGAATTGGCTGGAACCGGTGTGAAGGTCTGCAATGTATGCCCGGGATACATCGCCACCGATTTCGCCGTGAACGCGGTGAAAGGGAAGGAACGCTATCGCCTCGGCGTGGCGGCGCGCACCGGCATTACGCCCGCTCAGGTGGCGCGGGTGGTATTAAAGGCTTACTTGAAGAATAAGCGCGAAGTGGTTGTCCCTGGGAAAGACCGGCTGTTCATCTGGCTATACCAGTTCGCGCCCTGGATTGTCGAAGGGATGATGCGGCGCATGCTGCGTCCCGCGGACGAAGTCATAGCGCAAGCGGCCGCTGTACGCGGAAAGAAGAGTTAACGCTGCCCACGCGCCTTTCTCATGGACCGGGGTTAAATATCCCAGTGCCGGAGGCACGGATAGAGGTAGCCCAAGACGAAAGTCCTGAGTGCAGGTCTACCGAAGTTTGAGTCCCGTAGGGACGGCACTCTGGAAAAGTGTCGTCCCTGCGGGACTCTTCTAACTGTTTTGTACTTACCCAGCACTTACGTGCTGGGCTATTATCTGCCGCCCCTGACGGGGCTGTGACTTGATGCTCTCCGTGAATTCTCGTGAGCTTACGCAAAGCTAGGGCTGAGCAAAATTGCGTATTTTGCCGGTGGTGTCTTCTGAGTACTGGGCACTGAGGACTAGGCACTCAGTTCTTCCAGCATTGCCTGCATCTCTGATTTGGCGTGAGCGTTGCCGCTGCGCGCGGCACAAGCGATTCCGTCGGTCAGCATCTTGCGTGCTTCTTCAGTTTGGCCAGTCTTGGCCAGGGTTTGTGCAGCCATAAAGTAACCGGCGGTGTAGTCAGGATTGCTTTCCAGAAGCGTGGCAAACTCCTGCAAGGCGCGCTCGTTGTTTCCGGCCTTGGAGAATTCCATGGCCAATCCATAGCGCGCGAACGAATCGGTAGGATTCTCCTTGAGAAACTGGGTCAACATTTCCACCCGGCTCAGCTCACCCATAGGCAGACATCTTACAGCCAGCAACGGCGCAAGTGCATGTTCCGTGCGACAAGACGCTTGATAGAATCGGGAGCATGAACGCGAGTGGCCGTGACGGCAATCTTCTGCCTCGCCCAGTAAAGGGTTCGCAGTCGGAGATGGCGGAAGTTGTCCTGCCCAACGACGCCAACCCACTGGGCAATCTGCTCGGCGGACGATTGATGCACCTGATCGATCTTGCCGGCGCGCTCGCCTGCCACCGTCACGCCCGCAGCTACGTGGTTACGGCCTCCATGGACCACCTGGACTTTCTCGCGCCCGTACATGTGGGCGACCTTCTGATCCTGCGCTCGTCGGTGAATCGGGCATTCAATACTTCGATGGAGGTAGGGGTAAAGGTTTGGGTTGAAAACTACATTTCCGGAAGCCAGCGTCACGTGAGCTCGGCGTACCTTACATTCGTGGCGGTTGACCGCCACGGCCGCCACATCTGTGTGCCACCGGTTATTCCCGAAACTGAAGAGGAAAAACGCCGCTACGAAGACGCCGGACGGCGTCGCGCCGCGCGCAAGGCCGAGCAGGAACGCAAGCGGCAGTCAGTCAAGAGTTGAACCCCACGTTCGTATGCGAAGCACTCTGAGCCTGCCGATGCTCAGCATTCTGCTGCTCGCAACAGCGATGCTCGCGAGCAGCCAATCACTCGCGATTGGTGCCGTGCTGCCCGAGTTACGGGGAGAAAATCTGGATGGCAGGTCCCGAGCTCTTCCTGCTGCTGCCCAAGGCAAGATTGCCTTTTTGACAATCGCCTTCAGCAAGAGAGCAGGGGAACATTCCCGCACATGGAGCGAACGGTTCAGCAGAGATGAGCGCCCACCAGCGAACGTGACCAACTATTCGATCGCAATGTTGGAGGGCGTGCCCCGCCTGCTCCGCGGGATGATTAAGTCGGGGATCAAACGAGGTGTGCCAGCGCATTTCTACGACCGGTTTCTGATTGTTACCACTGAACAGGCTGCATGGGAAAAATATCTCGCCGTCAAGGATCGAGACTTGCCCTACTTGGTTGTGATTGATGGCGAGGGTCGACTCCAGTGGAAAGATCAGGGCGCCTTCGACGAGGAGAAATACAGGGAACTTAGAACTCGCATCACGGCCCTTCAGCGGCCATAGATTTCGATGAGTTCACATTGCTGGCGAAGTTCAAGCGCAAAATCTTGTTTGTTATAATCCTCATATTCCGCACGCGTTCGATCCTTTGTAATACACCTTCAGCGCACCTTCCGGGACATTCCCGATTGCGGATTTGAAGTGGCCAGGTAGCTCAGTTGGTAGAGCGCAGCCCTGAAAAGGCTGGCGTCGGCGGTTCGATTCCGTCCCTGGCCACCATGAATTTTGCGGTGGAGGCATTTCAGGGCGGCGCTCAGATTTGCGCGCAGCGCACTGAAGAAGCCCGCAGCTCCTGAAAAGGCTGGCGTCGGCGGTTCGAGCGGGGTCCCCAGAGTGCGCCGCTTTTGCGCGCGATGGGGTGCATCGATTCCGTCCCTGGCCACCATGAATTTTGCGGTGGAGGCATTTCAGGGCGGCGCTCAGATTTGCGCCGCGCTAGGCGGCTGCCGGTCCCGGCGCGTAACCGTCCTGCAGTTCTTGGCCTGACTTTGAGATCGCGGCGAGCTTGCTTGGTCTCAGGAACCACATGATCTCATTGATGCCTTGAGCGGAGGCATCAATAGTAAGCCCAATTGGAACGCCATCGCGCAATATGAGAACAGCTGCCTGTCCGTTTGTCTCGACCCAGTCAAACGTCACGCCCTTCCAGCACCATGTAGAGACAGCGGCAACGAACGTTGCTACGCGCTTGCGACCGGAAACTGGGACTCCCGCGGCGCCGGAGGTCGCACAAGGGGGACCAATTCGGCGGGCCGCTGCATAAGATGAAGGGGTGGCTCCCTCCCCCTTAAGCTGGCCAAGGTCACCACTTGACCATCGGCAGGGGCGTGAGCGGGTGCTTCCAAAATCGATCAATCGTCAGCTGAACGAGCCGTCGATGGAAGCCCGCGCTCGGCCACGTGGTGGCGACAGCCGCGATGAGCGTGCGCGGAAGGCCGAAGCTTCGTAACCCGCGCGACACGTCGATCCAATCTGCGCGCCGAAATGATTCGACCAGCGACTGCGGATTTGCGCGCGACGGCGTGAC
>Ga0070697_100003721_pt1 | contig 11709 bp, 3 predicted proteins | sample KBSK1501metaG_FD_65475 | JGI IMG/M metagenome (GOLD analysis project Ga0070697, IMG submission 65475) | Corn, switchgrass and miscanthus rhizosphere microbial communities from Kellogg Biological Station, Michigan, USA - KBS K1-50-1 metaG | ecosystem: Host-associated > Plants > Roots >... | reverse complement strand
GTGATTCGAGGTTGGGAGGCTGAAGTTGTGTCGCCTGGGGGCATTTTTCAAGAATCGATCTAATCGGCCTATCTCATTGGGGAACAGTATGGAAATCCGCCATACAAACGGCCGTTTGGATTAGATCGATCTAATCACAGAATTGCGAGCTGTCAAAAACTTAATCTCTTTTTTTGGCCTCATCCCAGGAATCGCTTTCCGTCTTTGCGAACGAAGATCTGGTGTAATCTCTGTTTTTCCGGAAATTCACGTGATGACCGCTTCTCGGGTTGAATCAGGCCAGAACAGGGATCGGCTACGGCACATCTGGGACGCATTCGTCAGTTGGCACATGACCGTCGATTCTCCTTACCCGGACATGGCCGAAGGCTTGCGCATGGCCGTCGGAATCTTTGTTCCTATCCTGATCGGCTGGGAGTATGGTCACATTTCATGGGGCGTACTTGTCGCCCTAACCACTTTTTGGGTTCTGCTGTGCGATACGGGCGGTTCCTACCGCAACAAAGCCATCTCCATGGCTGTCGCCTCGCTCGCAATCATAGCCGCATTCATCGTCGGCGGCTGGGCAAGCCAATCGAACCTCACGCACCTCGTCGGCATCTTTGTCTGGCTTTGGGTAGCCGCACTGGTTGGCATAACCGGAAACGCCGCAGCTCAAGCCGGATTGATGAGTTCCACGATGTTTATCGTGAGTGTCGCTTTGTACGTGCCTGGTGAATTTTGGATCCGTCCCGGGCTCTGCTGCCTCGGCGCACTCTGGGCGATGGTGCTTTCGTTAGCTCTCTGGCCCCTGCAAACCTCGACTCCGGTTTTCAAAGCCCTGGAAATTAGCTATTTGAAACTCGCTGAACTTCTGGAGGCGTTCTGGTCGGGTACCTCGGCAGACAGACCAGTTAATAACATTAACTTCGCCTTGGCATTCGATTCATTCATCACGCAGCTTGAAAACACTCGAAAGATTTGGGGAGCGATCCGTGCCCGGCGAGCTGGTCCGAGTGCCCGAAGCATTCAGTTGCTTCGGTTAATCGAATTCCTCGACAGAATTGGCGGATCCGTGGTGGCTTTGCGTCAACTCCTTGGCCGGCTCGATGAGAATCCACGCCGCGCTGCAATCATGCAGGAATTGCATTCGCTCACGGCAGATCTTGTCATGATCACCCACACTCTAGCTCGTTCGCTTCCGAAGCGGGGTCGAACTTTGGATTCGAAGCAGACAGAGGCCACTCTCAAAAAGGCGGAGGAAAGAATCGAAACGTTGTTCGGGACCGAAAGCAGCGGACGGGATCCCCTTCATTCAAACCCGGAACTGAAAAACACGGCGCTAAACCTGGTCAAACAGATCCGAAAAGCAACCAAAGTGATTGCTAATCTGGAATCGAATGGAGACGAAAAGGATAGGCCCACGGAACTCAGCTCCGAGCAGGAAACCAAGCCCTTTCGCTTTTGGAGAACAATTAGAAACAACCTATCATTTGAATCCGACGGTTTCCGTCACGCTTTGCGACTCGGGGTCATCGCCGTATTGGGTCAGACCATCGCCACCGTTCTGCACCTGCCCCGTGGGTATTGGATTACCGTAACAATCCTATTCATACTCAAACCCAATTTCGGAGGAACATTGCAGCGGGCAGTACTGCGACTTACCGGAACTGTGTTAGGAGGATTGATCGCAGCCGCTCTCTCCTTAACAATTCAAGAAGAGGTCATCCTGATTGCCATTCTGCCGGTTCTCGCTTTCGCGGCGCTCTCCGTGCGACCGATTAATTATGGCCTGTATACCCTGGCTCTCACACCGATGATCATGGTGATGTTGGACGTCGGCCACACCGCCACCTGGGAGACCAGCTTCCTGCGGGTGTTCCACACTTTTGTCGGCGGAATCTTAGCCGTAGTCGGCGGCTATTTACTCTTCCCGATCTGGGAAAAGCAAAAATTACCGGGCGAACTCGCGGCGGCAATTAAGGCAAATGCCGATTTTCTTCGGACCATCCTGGCCAAATCGCCGCCGGAAGACGATGGAGAAAGAAGGCGGCGACAGCTTCAGCGAAAAGCGGGGTTAGCTCTGGCCAATGCCGCGACGGTGGGTCAACGGGTACTGAGTGAACCAACCCATTTGGGCAGTGAAGTGGAATCGTCGCTGGCCGTGATCAACGATGCACGCGAGGTCTTTCAGATTCTTTCAGCGATCATGGAAAGCCACGCGTTGTCGTCGGGTTTATCCGAAAATCTTCGCGCACTCGGGATCGATTTAGCAGACTTTCTCGATGAGTTGGCCAATAGAGTCCCTCCGGATCAGCCCTTACCTAGACCTCCGGATGTGACCGGCTGGAAGGAGCGACTGCATCAAGAGCAAGCTCACGGTTCCGCCGATCCCTCGACCGATTCTAGCGCGGAGGCAGCCCAGCGAGCGTGGCTCGTCACCCAATTTGATGCGCTAATTGATGCCATCCAGGCGCTCTATTCGGCTATCTGCCGGCTGCACGATGATGAAGAGCACGCGGGCAAAGAACCATCGCTGGAAGGGCGAAGCACGACTCCGGCCCAAGTGGTTGCGCCGTAGGCTTGGCGAAGGTGTCCCATCGTCAAGCGACAGCGAAGTACGATACTCGGCCGACGAGGCGGCATGGCGGTGTCCAAAGGCGATAGGTGGCTCACAGTCGGCTCACAAGTGGCTCACAGTCTTTAGAGACTGTATCGCCCTACCAAGCCGATTCTTGTCTCCGAATCCGCAATCCGCATTCCGCGTTCCGCATTTCATCTCAGTCTCCTAACTCGAACACACACCGAAAACCGTAGGTTGGATCGCGATCGCCAGGAGCGACCACGTTACGGTATGAAGTCAGCAATAAGCGGACTCCATAGGTGTTCCAGGACCCGCCTCGTAGAACGCCGAAATTGGCGAAAGTACTGGATCCGCCGTATGGATCCGAACACCATTGCCAGACGTTTCCGGTGAAATCGTAAATACCGAATCGGTTCGGCAAAAAACTTCCGACTGGCGAGGTGTGCGCAAATCGCCGCTTCACGTTACGCTGATCCGGCGGATTTCCCAGGTTGCCGATATCCGCCGGCGGAGGCCAGATTTCGCCCCAAGGATAATGTTTTTGGTCTCTGGAATCGCGCGCCGCGGGAGACTCACCTTGCTCTCCTTCTAAACCGGCCAAGCGGCTCCACTCGAGATCGGTTGGCAATCGATACTGATCGTTCGAGCGGATTAGGCCTTCCCCTCGTTCTTTTTGAGTTAACCAATTGCAAAATGCTTCTGCGTCGGAGCGATTGATCAGTACGACAGGATCATCTTCAGTTTGCGCGAAGCCCGGAACCGGCATTCCGCGGTTTGTCGCGCGGCAGTAACTTCGGAAATCCGAGACTCGCGTATCCCAGACTGCGACCAGCATGCGGTCGACCGGTAAGAACCTCATTCCAAGCGAATTTGTCCACGCCTTATCGTGCACCGGCCACTGGACTGGCACTAATTTTAAGAGAGGCAGATCGAGGTCTTGGCGTGCCTCAATGTTTCGATCGATAAACTCGGTCTTATAGCCGTTCAGGCGAATCTCAAACTTGGCCGGACCGGGCTTCACGTTTTCGAGTACCAGCGGCGTGCGCCCAATCTCTTTCCCATTGAGAATCACCGTCGCGTCTTTAGGTTCCGATTGGACTGTGACAATGCCGTAGACCGGGGTTTGCAAAACGCATCGAAAACCGTAGCAATCGGTCAGGTTATCAACCACGGCATCAATCCGCCGGTTGGTTTTCAGCAGGGCTGGATCAGCATTAGCCCAGGATGCACCGCGTAAAACCCGCGAATCGCCGCTCGTTGAAAACTTGTCCATACACCATTGCCAAACGTTTCCGCCGAGATCGTAAATCCCGAATGAGTTCGGCTTAAAAGATCCAACGGGAGAGGTGCGAGTAAATCCATCGTCGTAGTTTTGAATGAATCGCCAGTTTGGTGGCCAATCGGCTCCACGCATCTCCGATCCGGCATAGTTTCCAGCGCCAGCGGGCGGAGGAAAACCATTACCCCAGGGATAGAGATCGAGCGGATGCCCAGAACGCTCCTCCGGTGTCGTTCCTTCTTCGCGTTCGATGCCAGCCGCTTGGCTCCATTCCTGGTCGGTCGGTAAGCGGTAATACTGGCCTTCTTGCAGCAGGCCAATGCTGCGTTCCTTTTGCGTCAGCCAGGAACAGAACTCCATTGCATCTTTCCAGCTGACTCCAACAACCGGGTGATCTGGTGTCTGAGAAAAGCCGGGCGAATCCCAGGTCTTTCCGTGTTGCCCTTGCACACCATCCACGATGCTTTCCATCGGCCCGGTCACTTGGTAGCTGCTTGCGTGCACAAATTCTTCGAAATCACGGACCCGCGTATCCCAGATCGCGAATAACAGATCGCCCACCGGAACAAACCGCATTCCAATTGTGTTGGTCCAGGCTCGACCACTCACTGGTGCTTTCGCAATCTGCAGGTCTTCAGCGAGAAGCAACGTTTGATCCGCCTCGACCTGTCCAGTCACTTCAGCGTAAAGATACCGCTCGAGTTTCAGTTGCAGCCGGATTGGCCCAAGCGGCACATCCGATAACCGAATTGGTGTCACTCCCAAAAGCTTGTCACCGTCCCAAACTTGAGCCCCACGCGGATTACTCTCTACGTGGGCAACGCCGGTCTTGGGCGTTTCCGGAGTCGGCAACGCGGTAGCAGCTGGAACCGGGGTGGAAATAGGAATTGCGGTGGGTGCAGGAGTCGATTGCGGATTTGGCTGAGGTGGATGCATCCACCAGGGCAGACTGATCAATGCTGCGGCAGCGACGATAGCGCCAATCAGAGCAAGTGAACGGTAATTTCGTTTCGGAAACTTTGGTACTGGCCGGTCATCGATTGACCGAAGCGCTTGAACAAACTCCCCAGCCGACGCGAATCGCTGTTTTGGTGTCCGGGCACAAGCCTTCAGCAGCACTGAATTAAGCGCCACGACTTTCTCTTTGTCCGGCAGATCGGGAAGATTGGTAGGAATCTCCGGAAAATCGAGCCGATCTTTTCCGGTAGCCGCCTCGTACAAAACCTTGCCCAGCGCATAAACGTCGGCATCTGGTGAACCGGGACCTTCAGGCGGAACATAGCCTTCGGTACCAACATAGGTTTGGCGACCCGCAGCTGCAACCAAACCGATGTCAGCTAACTTTGGTTGTCCGTTTACAAAAATGACATTCGAAGGCTTGATGTCACGATGGGTTAACTTCCGCTCGTGCATATAACTGAGCGCCTCGCCCAGAACAATGCCGAGTTGCAGGCAACGCTCGGCGGAGAGACGTTGATCGGCCTGCAAATCGCTTGCCAATGTCCGTGGCCGATAATTGAGCGGATCGATCTTCTGGCCACCGACAGAATCGTCGGCTAACTCCATCGTGTAATAGAGGAATCCGTTCCCGCGGCCGACATGATAAATGTTGACGAAACCGGCATGATGCCGCGAGATCGGTTCAAAAGTCCGAAGCCCGTCAAACTCGCGGTAACTCGTTTCGGGGTCAGGTGACAAAACCTTCACCGCGCGAAATGCTCCGGTCAGGGTCGTTGCCAACCAGATTTCTCCGTAGGCCCCTCGTCCAATGGATCGGATCAGCTCATGATCCGGAATCTCCGGCACTCCCAAGTTGGTACTCCCCCTTTTCGATTCGGGCGACAATTTCCCGCAGCATGGGTGAAAGGCGGTTTTTGGCAAGATAAACCGAGTTTGCACGAACCCCGAGTACCTCTGCGACTTTCTGCGCGGGCCACCCTTTGATGACGTAGCATTCGAAGAGCTGGAATTGCTCCGGGCTGACCTTGCGTTTCAAGATCTCAAGTCCGCTCCCGAGGAGATGTCTTTTCCATTCTTCCGCCCACACAGTATCAAAGTTGGTCACAGCTAACTCGGCAATTTGCTCGGTGCAGGCCGGTTCGATCTGCCGTTTTCTGAATTGATCGGCGATTCGCCAGCGCGCGATCGTCAGTAGCCAGCCACGAAAAGAACCAACCGCAGGATCATACCGAAACTCCGGAATTTTTCGGGCGGCGGTGATGACTGTCTCCTGGACCACTTCTTCCGCTTCGAATTCATCCAGCCCGGAACGTCTGGCCACCGCATAAATCAGCCGCCAATAGATTTCGAAGAATTCTCGCCAGCCGGCGTGATCATCCACGTTCCGCAATCGATGCAGCAATGTACGCCGCGTAGCCAGGAACCGCTCCTCCATAATGGCAGGAATGGTAGCGGATTCCTCCGAGGAAAAGAAGCGCAGAACGGCGGAGAGGTTGCGGGTTACAGGTTGCGGGTTACAGATTACAAGTTGCAGGTTACAAGTTGCGGAGCCAAACGATCGGCCCGGGTCTTCTAACCTGTAATCCAACCTCCAAGTTATTGCGCTAGAGCGACGCGCTCCCGACTTTCGTCTGGTGGCTGCCCATGCGCCTCAACTTAAGGAAAGTAGACGCACCCCGACTACGCCGAGCCTACGTCGCGGCCAAACCGAACGGCATGGTCCAACGCTGATAGGGCGCGCCGAAGCTTGCGAAGGCGGCTTCCAGGTGCGGAACGCGTTGCCCGCTCAGAACGCTCGACTCTAGCAACCGCTACTTCCAAAAAACATCCCTCAGAGCAGCCGCAGCCATGAAAACATCGTGAGCGTACGATACGTTTCGCAGCTAGAAGCCGCCTTCGCAGACTGCGCGCCTAAGGCTTATAACGATTATCGCGTGCTAGGGCCGCGACGAAGGCTTGGCGTAGTCGGGCTGCGGCTACTCTTCTTAAGTTCACGCGCATGGGCGGCTGCCGGATCGCGACCAAGCTCTCTGATGTAGCAAACTCAATGCGAGGGCGCGCCAAAGCTTAACCGACGGCGGTCTGCGCGTCCGTATCGAAACCGGACCGGCAGGAGCCGGTCCCTAGCGTTTTCCTGAAAGAAACGTCATCCCCTCCCCGTACTGGATGATGAAACCAACAATTTATGCAGAATGCCTTCACCCAGTTTTTCCGGACAACCGGTCAATTCCTCGGATCCGTCCTCGCCTTACTGTTCGGGGAGATCTCCTGGCGACCTCCTGCCTGGTGCCACCGGGCGACCGGGGCTATCAACCGCCACCGCTGGACCACGGCTGGACTGTGCATCGCGACGTTTATCGGAGGCTACTTCCTATCTCATTTTTTGAATCAGCCAAAACCCGCTTTCAATTCCATTACCGTTACCTCGCCGGCAGTCACTCCGCTTCAACCCGAGCTACGCCCGCAACCCGCTTCGATTGACTTTGGACGGTCGGCCGCTCCGCTGGGTAAGGTCGGCACGGTAGTTCCTTTCGTGATGACGCCAAGCTTACCCGGAGAATGGAAGTGGACGACTGACCATACTCTGACTTTCCAGCCAAAGACCGATTGGCCGGCTAATACCACGTACCGTGTGTCTCTTCCGAGCGAGCAGTTGTCGAAGAGCATTCAACTGGAAAAGGATTACGCGGAATTCAAAACGTCCACCCTCGACGCAAAGATCGTACAGGCCGAGTTCTATCAGGATCCGGTTGAAATAAACAAACGACAGATCGTTGCCACCATCGAAACAAACTTCCCCGCCTCAACCGAGCTTCTCCGGAAGCAGATTTCCATTGATGTGTTGGGCGGTTCGAACCTCTTCGATAGGAACGAAGAATTTGGGCTAACCCCGAATCTGCATCAGCGTCGATTCTTTTTGCATTCAGCAAATATCAAATTGCCGGAACATCCGGACTATGTCCGCTTAGCGGTCCACCAGGGTTTAGTGAGCGGCGACGGAAAGTCGATGACCGGGAAGGATGCAGTAACCAAGGTCGCTGTTCCCGATCGTTACAGCTTCTTTCACATTGATGGAGCTAAAGTATCGGTGGCTCGCCATGAAAACGGAGACGCCGAGCAGATTTTAGCGGTCGCAACCAGCGTAAATACGAGGCCCGCTGACATCGCTGCCTCGGTACAGATCTGGTTTTTACCAGAACGGAAAGACGCCGGTAATGACTCGGTCCGACCCTGGAAAAGCATCAACGAAATCACCGAAGAAATCCTCGGCAATGCGGAAAAACTGCCGGTTAACTTGGTTCCGGAAAAAGAAGAGTTTTCCAAGGAACACCTGTTCCGATGTTCTCTGGTAAAGGGAGGGCAGCTCTATATTCGCATCGCGAAAGAGACGCCGGCGGTGGGCGGATATCTACTGTCGGACGATTACGTTGCAATCGCCGATGTAAATCCTCTCCCCAAAGAAATTATAATCGAGGGAACCGGAGGCCTCCTCGCATTGAACGGGGAACGCACTCTTTCGATCATTTCGCGCGGTGTCCAAAGCATCGAGTTTGAAATCGCCAAGGTACTACCAAACCAAATCCATCACCTGGTCAGTCAGACTTCCGGCGCTTTCGATAAACCAGAATTCGTTGGCGACAATTTCGATGAACGCAACATTAGTGTTATTAGCCGTCCGGTGCGTCAGATCGCTGACCAAGGCGACGGTGCGGCCAGGTACACCTCGCTCAAACTAGACCCTTTCTTGGAAAGGGAGGGCAAGTTTGGCCTTTTCTTTATTCGCCCGAGAGCACTCGATCCGGTCACCCACGAAGCAGTAAAGGCCCATACTGAAACACGTTTTGTGCTGGTTACGGATCTGGGGATTATCGCTAAGCGAAACTCCGATCATAGCCGCGAGATATTCATCGCCTCGTTGAAGAATCAAACCCCGGTAGCGGGCGCTCACATCACCATTCTCGCAAAAAACGGGACCTCGGTGTTCGATGGTACGACCGACGATCAAGGTCACGTCCATACTCCGGTGCTTGACGAAAAGGAGACCGACGAAAGCAGCACGGAACGAAAACCGGTGGCAATCGTCGCGCAGTTGGGAGATGACCTTTCTTTTCTGGCTTACGAACGAGATGACAATTCGATCGATTATTCGCGTTTCGACATCAGCGGCGAGGTTTCATTCGAGGGAAAAAGTGTCGATGTCTTCTTATTCACTGAGCGAGGCGTTTATCGACCAGGGGAAACGATCCATGTAGGCTTAATTGCGAAATCTTCTGAGGATTCGGCCAATGTCATACCGTTCTCGGTTGATTTACGCGATTCCAGCGATACGTCGGTGGAAATCAAAAAGGTGCAGGTCAGCGGATTCGGGGAAACGGAATTCGATTTGCCTGAAACCGCCGCTACCGGCGAGTACCATCTGGTGGTCCAACTCGACGCGAAAGATCAAGAATCGGTCGCGGATTATTACTTCCATGTAGAGGATTTCCAGCCCGACCGAATGAAGATTGCCGCTTTCGGACCGGATCCGGAGAAATACGCCTGGATATCTCCCAACGAACTCACGATCAACGTTCACCTGGAGAACCTGTTTGGCGTTCCGGCCAACGGGAACAAGATCAGCGCGAAACAGAAAATAAACCCGGGAGGATTCCAGATCACCCGCTGGAAAGATTTCACCTTTTACAATCCGTCGAACTATGGAACCAATCACCCCGACTACAACGAGGAACAGGAGCTTGAAGGGGCGCAAACCGACGAGAACGGCGACGCCAAGCTGGACGCGGACCTGAGCAAATACGCGAATGCATGTTATCGCGTTGATCTCAACATCGAAGGATTCGAAGCGGATGGCGGTCGAAGCGTTCACACCAGCGTCGGATACGTCGTTTCCGACCGGGAATTTGTGCTGGGTTATCGCACCTCCGCAAAATTGGCTTTTTTGCCCTATCAACAGCCTGCTGCAATCGATTTTCTGGCGGTGAATCGGTCCGGTGAGGCAATTGCCGTCTCCCGGGCTCATCTTCGGATCATCGAAAGAAGGAAAGAGCCGGTACTGACGAGGCCGGACAACGGCACCTACAAGTACGAGCCAGTCCTTTACGAAACAACGATCCGTGAAGAATCGGTGGCACTAACCAGTCAGGTTACCAGTTACTCGCTCCCGACCAACCAAGTTGGCAATTTCCGGTTGGAGATCGTGGGCGAGGATGGACAAAAATTGTGCACTCTCGATTACACGGTAGCTGGTTCAAAGTCCGGCGCAGTCGCGGTGGATCACGACGGTGAATTGCGGCTGGCGCTTACCACTCACAAGATCGTGCCGGGCAACAGTCTGGAGATGAGTGTTGAATCGCCGTTTGTGGGTTATGGCCTAATCACAATCGAACGGAATCGCGTCTTCGCCTGGAAATGGTTTCGCACAGAAGCCCGAACCTCCGTTCAGACGATTGAAGTTCCGAAAGACTTTGAGGGACCCGGATATGTCAATGTGACTTTTGTCCGCAGCCTGAACGCTTCCGAAGTCTACACCGCGCCTTTGAGTTACGCGGTAGCTCCCTTTCAGGCGTTACCACCCCAACGCAAAATCAACCTTTTGCTGGATGCGCCAAGCAAGGCTAAGCCCGGCGATAAACTAACAATCAAGTTGAAAGCCGACCGTGACTGCAAAGTCGCAATTTACGCTGTCGACATCGGGATTCTTCAGGTGAGCGATTATGAATTACCCGATCCATTGGCCTGGCTTTTCCGGAAACGGCAGCTCGAGGTATTAACCCACCAGGCTCTGGATTCGATTCTTCCCGAATACTCCAAATTAAAGTCCCGTTCCGCTCCCGGTGGAGGGGATGAACATGTGGCGAAGAACCTGAATCCGTTCTCTCGAGTGACAGAAAAACCGGTTGTCTTCTGGTCCGGCGTCATTCATGTCGGGCAACAATCACAAGCACTGACCTACACCATTCCCGATTTCTTTGACGGGAGCATCCGCATTATGGCCGTGGCTGATGCTATCGACGGAGAAGGTTCCGTCCAAGCGGATACAATGATACATGGGCAACTCATCATTACTCCACAAGCCCCTTTGGCCGCGATTCCAGGTGATGAATTCATCGCTACCACCAGCGTGATCAATGCCAGTGAAGGGGATCTCGATACCGATGTGCGACTTGAGACCGAGGGTGGCCTGAGAAGCTCCGGTAACTCCGCTCAACACATCCATCTGCCGAAAAATGGCAGCATCGTTCTTCGATGGCCAACTCAAGTGAGCGAACCGTTGGGTAACGCCGTCCTCCGCTTCACCGCGAAGCTACCGCAAGAAGTAATTCAGCGAAAACGCACGCTCAGCATACGCCCGTCTACCGCGCGAGTGACCCTACTCGAAAGTGGCAAAATGGAAGGCAGCGAAAAGGAGATTGAATTGCACCAGCAATTCTATCCTCAGTACCTGACGCGGTCGGCTGCTCTCTCGAGCGCGCCCACCGTATTCGTCGGTGGGCTAGTCAAATTTCTCGATAACTATCCATTCGACTGTTCGGAGCAGCTCACCAGCCGGGCGTTCGCGAACCTCCTGGCCGTATCGCCAACCCGCACATCTTCGGCCTCAGCGCAGATGAATGAAAGTCTGGCGACCTATTTCAAGACGGTCGGAGAAAGGCAGGGAAGCGATGGGGCCTTTCACTATTGGACTACGGACGACTCCGACCGCACGGATCAGATCTCTACCTACGTCATGGAGTTTTTTACGGAGGCGAAGGCGCTGGGAATTAAGGTGCCGGCCGAGCCGGACAAAAAAGCAGTCGACTATCTGAAGACTTTGGCCGGCGCCACGCCAGATTCCTCGGCTGATGCGGAGATCACGGCGAAGGCGATCTACCTTTTGACTCGACGAGAATTAGTGATGACCAACGAA
>Ga0070697_100003719_pt1 | contig 11714 bp, 7 predicted proteins | sample KBSK1501metaG_FD_65475 | JGI IMG/M metagenome (GOLD analysis project Ga0070697, IMG submission 65475) | Corn, switchgrass and miscanthus rhizosphere microbial communities from Kellogg Biological Station, Michigan, USA - KBS K1-50-1 metaG | ecosystem: Host-associated > Plants > Roots >... | reverse complement strand
CGAAATCCTGAACGAAGTGAAGGACCCTCCCGACAGCTTTGAACAGCTTGGTCGGCCCTAGAGGACGATTTTCGAACGCTTCTGCTAATCGAAACCCCGGAAAGCCGCATCTGGACGACCTGATTGTTGGTGGTAATGGCGATGTTTCGCCAATAATCGCGTGGCTTCCGGTTTGCCGACGATACGCCCGGTGCTCCTTTGTATCCCATTGCGACATTCTCGACTGCGGTCCGAGTTTTGTGACTACCGCGAACGTCATCGTTTTGCTGCTGGCGCAAGCCGGCGAAGCTCCTCCGACCAGTTGAGCACAACGTTCAATTGCGTCGGCGCTGATTCTTGCTCACTTGCCTTAATCATCAGGAACCTCTGCCCGTCCGGGCTGACGTCGTAGTTTCGCTCAAAAGCAAAGACGCCTGACTCGTAATGCCCTTCGAACAGCAGCTTGGGTTTGGCCGCAGCGAACACCGGCGTTGTCTCAACGGGGGCAGCCATGATTTTGTCGCCGTCGCGATAGAACAACTCGCGTCCGTTCCGCGCCCACACCGGCTGAACGCCGCCCTCGGTCGAAATCTGCCACTTCCCGCCGGGGCCGGGAAAGGGCCGCACGTATATCTCCTGTCTGCCTGATTCATCGGAGCCATACGCGAGCCAGCGGCCGTCGGGCGAGAACACTGGCCCGTATTCATCAGACGGCGTTTGGAGAAAGGGCCGCGGCTTGCGCTCTCCCTGTAGCCCCAGTACCCAGATGTTGTATCCGGTCGTTGGATCCGCTTCTGAGAAGGCGAGCACTTGGCCGTTGGGAGACCAGGAACCCGGCCACTGCGCGTTTTCGTTTGTGGTGAGAGGCTCCGCGGCACCGCTGCCATCGGCGGGCATCCAGTAGAGGTTCAACTCGCCGCCCGGCGCAGACGCGAAGGTCACATGCTTGCCGTCCGGGGTCCAGATTGGAAAGGGAATAGGTAGAGATGCCGTCAGCCGAGTTAACGTGCCGCGCGCCAGATCGTAAAGCCACAGTCCAGGGTTTGTGCCTTCGATCGCGAGGGCCAGCCGCTGGCCGTCGGGGGAAAGCCGAGGGGCCAAGTACCCACGCGGGGGTGCCGGAAGCGGTTGGGGCGCTCCCTTGCGATCCACCCAGAGAAGTGTGCGCTGGCTAAGCCTCGACCCTCCGGCGACATAGGCGAGTGAACCGTCAGTAGAAGAGCTGAACTCGGCCGCGCCGAAAGTTGGATTCATGCTGACGCCTCCAAGAACTGATACCGGGGGGCCCATCACCTCAAGCCGCCTGAGATCAAATGGCACCGCCAGCAACCCGCCCGCCCGGGCATAGACCACATGACCCGAGGGCACATACCGTGCGTAAGTGCCCCCTTCGGCCAAGACCCGTCGCTTGCCCGTCTCGAGCGACAGCACCTCAATGCGCGCGTCATCGAAGCTGGTGCCGGTCCAAACAGTGAAGAGCACGGCGCTGCCGTCCGGTAGAATTTCCGGCCAGCGATGCCCGAACTCCCCCTTCTTGCGGTCCGGGACGGTCAGGGGCTTCGGTGCTCCCCCGGCAGCCGAGACCCGAAATAGGCCGCTAGTAATGGAGGGTGCGAAGATAATGGTGTCATCGGGGCCCCAGCTCCCGCCACGGTTGACAGGCGCGCTACAAAGGCTCAATGGCGCCCCTCCGCTAAGGGAAATCTTCTTAAGTTTGCCTTGGGCGAAAAATCCCACCGACTGCCCGTCAGGAGAGAAGAACGGGCTTTCTGCATTCTCGGTGCCGGGGATCGGCGTCGCCTCGAAGCGGTCTATCGAGCGCAGGTAAAGTTGGGTGCTGCCACCATGGTTCGCGACATACACCAGACGCGAGCCGTCGGGCGCAAGGGCTAGATGTGGGAGAGGCCCGAGCTCCAGTCGGTCGGTTAGTGGAATCGTTACCACCACCCGCGCGATTCGCCGGGTTGGGGCCTGCGTTGCACGAAACACGTCGCGGACGATCAGCACCACCACGACGATGGTTAACATGGTTGCCAGCCCCCAGGGCAGAGTGCGGCCCCAGGCTGACGGTAATGTTCGCGCTTTCGCCGCTGCTACCTGGCTTCCAGCCGCCGCAATCCATTCCAGTTCCGCCTTCAAGTCGACCGCGCTTTGCCAGCGCTGTTCGGGATCTTTCGCTAGACATCGGCTGATCGCGTGGTCGAGAGCGGGTGGGGTCATGGGCCTGATCAGGCTGATCGGCTGCGGCTCTTTCTCCAGAATCGCCGATGCCATGCTCAGGTGGCTCTTACCCTCGAACGCCTGTTTGCCGGTCGCCATCTCGTACAGCACTGCACCCAACGAGAAAATATCGCTCCGCCCGTCGAGCTCCTTCCCCTCGACTTGCTCCGGGGACATGTACTGAAACGTCCCAACAATCTTTCCCTCTTCCGTTACCGGCGATTCCGCGCTCGCGGACGTCAATGTCGCGAGACCGGCGAAGGCCGCCACCGGCTTCGCCAATCCGAAGTCCAACAGCTTCGCACCCGATTTCGTAAGCATGATGTTTCCCGGCTTCAAATCGCGGTGAACAATTCCCTTGTGGTGGGCCTTGTCCAGTGCATCGGCGACTTGCGCGCCGTATTTCACGGCCGGCTCGAGCGGCAGCGGCCCTTTCTCCAGCCGTTTCGCCAGCGTCTCTCCCTCCACGCACTCCATCACCAGATAATCGACGCCGTCCTGGTGCCCGATGTCATGGAGAACGCAGATGTGCGGATGATTCAGGGTGGAAATAGTCTTGGCCTCGTGCTCGAAGCGCTGCTTGCGCACTGGATCGGAAGAAAATTGCGGAGGCAAAATCTTGATCGCCACGTCCCTTCCTAGTCGCGTATCCCTCGCCCGATACACCTCTCCCATCCCGCCCGCGCCCAGCGGCGCCTGAATCTCATACGGTCCGAGTTTTGTTCCTGCAGCGAGAGCCACGATTGGCCGTCATTATACGCAGTAAGCCTCAAAGCGCGGGGGGCGCTTTAATACGTCTGGAAGAAAAACATATTGAAATTATTGGTCGGGACGGGCAGATTTGAACTGCCGACCCCTCGCACCCCAAGCGAGTGCTCTACCAGGCTGAGCCACGTCCCGACGGTAGGAAGCCGCTGTAGAAGTGAACCAAAACCAAGCGGCGGGGCTGACCAAAGAATTTTACACTAGCGCAACGATTTCCGTCCGGTTCTTCCCCTGATTACGGCCATTGAATCGAGCCCTGAAACAGCTAACGGATGGTTGCCTTTAGCACGTCTCGATTATCGTCGACCCGCTCTCTTTCGCCCACGTTGCGGTTCTTCCTCCAACAGCGCTAACTGGATCTTCTTTTCCACTGGATCGATGCGATCCACGATCACGCGTACTTTCTGCCCCAGACCATAAATCTTGTGATTACGCTGGCCGATGATCTCGCGTGTGTTCTCGTGATAAGCGTAACGATCATCGGTGAGCGTGGCCAGCGGCACCAGCCCTTCGACGAAAAGATCGGTGAGTTCCACAAAGAATCCGAACTTGGTCACGCTGATGATCAGGCCATCGAAGTCTTCGCCCACGCGGTCGTCCATGAACTTGGCTTTCTTCCATTCCATCAGTTCACGTTCAGCATCATCCGCGCGGCGCTCGGATTGGCTGGATTCATCCGCAACGTCGTGAAGTTCTTCTATCGGGATGGGTCCACCGAGAGATTTGAGCAATTGCTGGTGCGTGGCATGGTCGCGACGCTTCGACCAGGGTGACGGTTTGCTGCTCCCCGCCTCTCGACGGTCGCCTTCGTCCCTGGAAGCCTGTTTTCCCGAAATTCCGATCGCTACTTCTCCATCCCGCATTTCCGGTGAATCCCGTAAAACATCTTTCAAGATTCTATGAATGATGAGATCGGGATAACGCCGGATGGGCGACGTGAAATGGGTATAAGTCGGCGCCGCCAGCGCGAAGTGTCCCAGGTTTTCTTCCGAATAGCGAGCTTGCTTCAGCGAACGCAACATTAGGTAAGAAACAATTCTTTCCTCCGGCTTGCCCGCAATCTTCTCCGTCAACTTCTGATACATACGGGGCGTGATGTGCACTTCTTTCGGGATTTCAATCTCCCTAGCGCGCTTGCCCGTCCCGTAATTGGCGCGACGATCCGTCTTAGGCTGTATCCGTTGAATGGGCAATGGGCCGACGCCCAGCGAATAGCCGAAGGTCGCGGCAATGACTTCAAAGTCGTAGACGCGCTTGGGATCCGGCTTCTCGTGCACACGATAGATCGAAGCCACCCGTTTGTTCTCCAGATATCCAGCGACACTCTCGTTGGCCGAGAGCATGAATTCTTCAATGATGCGGTTAGCGATATTGCGTTCCGAGCGGGTAATGCTTTTCATCAGCCCATGTTCATCGAACTCGATGACCGGCTCGGGCAGATCGAAATCGATTGAACCCCGTCGCTCGCGCTTGCGATTCAGGATCATGGCCAGCTCACGCATGGTCTCAAACAACTCCACCAGGCTGGCGTAGCGCTTGCGAAGAACGGGGTCTCCTTCGAGTACCGCCTTTACATTGGTATAGGTCATGCGTTCCGCCGAACGAATCACGCCCGGACACAATTCGCAGCCAAGAATTTCTCCGCGATGATCGATTTCCATCACGCACGACATAACCAGGCGATCCACCTGCGGCCGCAGGCTGCAAATATCAGTAGAGAGCTCGAGCGGCAGCATAGGCACCGCACGGTCGGGGAAATAAACGCTGGTGCCGCGCAGCCGCGCTTCCTGATCGATGGCGGAATCCGGAGTGACGTATTGAGCTACATCGGCGATGTGCACTTGCAACTCGAAATTGCCGTCATTCAAACGTCGCACAGTAACCGCATCATCAAAATCACGGGCCGTTTCTCCGTCAATGGTGACGATCGGCAGATCCCGGAAATCTCGCCGCTTCTTCAATTCACTCGCGGGGATGAGCGGTTCCGCTTCCTGAGCTTCGTCGAGAACTTCCGGCGGAAATCGATGGGGCAAGTGATGCTTGCGGATCATGATTTCAACATCCACGCCGAAATCGTCTTCATAGCCGAGAATTTCGACTACTCGTCCGCGCGGATTCTGCGTGGCCGTAGGCCAGTCCGTAATCTCAACGTCCACCACAACGTTCTCCTGATTGTCTGGCCGTGTGCGCTTTGCTTCTTCACCGAGCACACGATCCACGCTCTTCTTAGTTTTTCTCCTGTCTTCCTTTCCAGGAGATGTGCCACCATCGCTGGCCTTTTCCGGAAGCTCAAGTCCCGGCGGGATAACAATTTCCTGCGAGATTTTCTGATCAATCGGCGTCACATAGTTGTGGCGATTTCCATAGTGGAAGAGGCCGACTACTGTGGAATGGGCGCGATGGAGCGGCCGTACGATGCGACCCTCGGCCCGACCATCAGGACGAAATGCGGTGATCTCCACCAGCACGCGATCGCCGTGCATGGCTGAACCCACAGCAGGGGGAGGGATAAAAATATCTCCGCTGAGGCGGGTTTTCAGACGTTCATCGAGCGAACTGGCGTCGGGTATCACAAAGCCGAAGCCGTCGCGGTGCATGCTCAGTCGGCCCACGATCAGGTTCTTGTTCGTTGCAACCTGAGGAATCGCAAAGCGATCGGAATCCACTTGGATCAGCTGCTTGCTACTCACTAAACGCTTCAGGCGTTCGGAAAGCTCGCGTCGAGCGTCGCCGTGGATCCCCATTTCGCGCACTAACTGTTTAAATCCCGCAGTCCGTTTAGGCTGGTGTTCAATCTTCTTGAGGATGGCGGAGTCGGAGATCATGGGGCACTTTCCGGATACGGAACTGCGAGGATCTTGGCTAATTACCGGGCGTGCCCTTTCAGTAAACACGGTTGCAAGCCCGGCTAGATGGATAAGAACTGCCGATTCAAGCGGAATTTACATTGTAGTAAGAGGCCGAAGCTGGCACAAGCGGGCGGCAAACCAAAGATGTTGCACCAACGGTTCCCATCAACCTCAATAACATCAATGAAAACCCGAATTTCCACAGTCATGAACACGAATTAGCGGAGTACAATTTGATTTGGTCACAGAAGTGCGACTCTGACCCCGAATCCATCATTAGGAAAGGATCTTTTGCCACATGTGGAAGCCCACAAATCAACCCATGACTCCAACCCGGCCGGGTGAGCCGGAGCGTCCCGCCATGCCTACACCGACGAGCTCTGCCGTGAGCGAAGCTCCCACGGTAACGCGTCCGGTAACCAGCACTACCACTACCACCGCGGACCAGGCTACGATCGGCAAATCGCTGGTGATCAAGGGCGAGGTAACCGGTTCCGAATCTTTGTACATTGACGGACGGGTGGAAGGTTCGATCAATCTTTCAGGCAATCGCGTGACCGTCGGCCGCAATGGCGTGGTCTCGGCCAATATCAATGCGCGTGAGATCGTTGTGCTCGGTAAAGTGCGCGGCAATTTGACCGCAAGCGACCGGGTCGACATTCGCAGCGATGGTTCCCTTACTGGCGATGTAGTGGCTGCGCGAATTTCTATCGAAGACGGCGCGTTCTTCAAGGGCGGCATCGATATCCGCAAAGCCGGCCAGAAACCCAATGGTGAAGAATTGCCCAAGACGATGACTCCCTCGGGCGAAGTGGCGACCGCAGCGCGCGCTTAATTTTCTCTCCACGGCGGGCCTCCCGTGGTTTCCCGGGTAGGCCCGTTTCTGTTTCTATCCGCCCGTCTCTCTGCCCATACCCGAACAAATCCCTCCAAGTACAGTTGCTGGCTGAGTGTTCCTTTACAACCGGCGTAGCCTCACTGCATCAAAATTTCGGAGGCGGAATCAGTGGCGGTTACTAACATCATTGTTGGCGAGAGGCCGCAAGCGTCGAACGTTATCCCTATTGTTCCGGGCATGCGGACCGATGTCAGCGGCCGTCAGGTAAAAAACGTTATTCTGCTGTCCCTCCCGGACGACGAATACAGTATGCTTCGCCCCCACTTGGAATTTGTGGAACTTCCCCACCACACGATCATGCACGAACCGGGCGAGAAGATCGAATACGCTTATTTTTTGAACGAAGGTATGACTTCGTTGGTGGTGTTGACCAGCGATGGAAGGAGTGTGGAAGTCGGTATCGTTGGACGCGAAGGTGTAGTCGGAACGCCCTTAGCGGTCGGACTGCAACGCGGTCCGTGTCGTGCCATTATGCAAATCCCAGGCAGCGGGCTCAGGGTTAAAGCAGGTGTGTTGGAAGACCTCTTGCTCGCCGCTTCCACGCTGCAAATGGCGCTTAGCCGGTACGTCCTGATGCAGGGATTACAGGTCGCGCAAATCGCTGCCTGCAATCGGCTGCATGAAATCGAGCAGCGCCTGGCGCGCTGGCTCCTGATGTGCCAGGACCGGGTGGATTCGCAACTGCTTCCTTTGACCCAGGATTTCATGGCCCAGATGCTGGGCACGGGACGTCCGACCGTAAGCCTGGCGGCGGGTATCCTGCAGCGTGCCGGCCTGATCCAAAACTCGCGTGGCACGGTGAGAATTCTAAATCGCAAGAGCCTCGAAGGTGCAGCCTGTGAGTGCTACGGAGTGATCCAGCACTTCAACGGCGGACTTGGCCTGAAATAACCCTCCTGCAACTCTCAGTTCGGTGCAGAACTGACAAGCCTGTGCGCGATCACTAGCCTACGCATTTACCAAACGGACCAGATTACGGTTTCGCAGTTTTTAGTTTCTGGTTTGACGGGAAACTAGAAACCGGACACTCGAACTTCCAGGGAACCTAGTGACGGAGCAAGATATCCGTTTGCCAAAAACACGCAAGCTCGAGAAACCAAGCACGCTGCGCGCCAGCATGCGAACGGATATTACGGGCAAGCCGATCAAGAATGTAATCCTGCTGTCGCTTCCGGATCGCGAATTCAATCTACTCAGGCCTTATCTGGAGTACGTGGATCTTCCCCACCATCGCATTCTGCACGAAGCCGGCGATCGCATCGAGTCCGCCCATTTCCTAAATCAGGGCCTGGCCTCGCTGGTAGTGATCACTAGTGACGGCCGAAGTGTCGAAGTCGCGGTCGTGGGCAAGGAAGGTATGGTAGGAACTCCCTTGGCTGTCGGCCTGGATCGCGGCCCTTATCGCGCCATCATGCAAATATCAGGCGATGGATTACGAGTGAAGTCGGATGTGCTGACAGAAACTCTTCTCTCCGCTCCCGAACTACGCGTGATACTAAGCCGTTATGTATTGATCCAAGGCTTACAGGTTGCGCAGATCGCCGCATGCAACCGTTTGCATGAAATTGAACAGCGCCTGGCCCGCTGGCTACTGATGTGCCAGGACCGTGTCGACTCCGACTTGCTGCCAGTCACTCATGAGTTTCTGGCACAGATGTTGGGTACGGGTCGTCCCAGCGTCAGCCTGGCAGCTGGGGTTCTGCAACGGGCGGGGACGATCGAAAATGTTCGTGGCTCTGTCAAGATTTTGAATCGCAAAGATCTGGAAGATGCAGCATGTGAATGCTATCGCGCGCTGCAACACTTTCACGAAGGCATGGGGCTTCGATAGTTTTCAGACTCTGATTCTGATGGAGAGAGCGATAATCCTAAGGTTCGATTCCCGCGCTCAATTCTTCCGCTTGTCTCTCCGCCACGCGCGGATATGGTGTTGCTTTGCGGCGCCGCAAGTGGCCGGGCAAACTCGATCTGGTGAGCCACAATCCTGCTGCGACTGCCCCCGCCCATGTGATTGCAATCAAACCCAGTGCTTCGAGATCGGCAATACGACTGCTACTTACCGGCACCAGGCGCGCTATCTGATAACTCAGCAGGCCAGCCACAACAGCCGTAATTCCCGCTTTGGCCAATTCCTTCCATGGCAGTTGCTCTACCGGCACCAGTTTGCGCCGGTGCAGAAGGATGGCGAACGTGACGGTGTTGGCGACGATTCCAATATCGGAAGCAATCGCCAGTCCCGTGGCGGAAAATGTCCGATAGAGCGCGGAGTACACAGGAAGTGAGGCCAGCGTGATCACGCTGCTGGCGATCATAGGCGTGAGCGTGTTTCCCGCCGCATAAAAGGCGCGCGCATAGAGGCCTTGCGCCGACCAGAAAGCAAGTGAGAGCGAGAACCAGAAGAAATAAACCGCGGTTTGCTGGGAGTCAGAGAACAGAAACTGTCCACGCCGGTAGACCAGATCGATCAAGGGCAATGCCGCAGCCATCATGAAGCTGGTGAAGAGCAATGAAGTCGCCACGATGCGAAAAATGGATCCATTCACCGTATCGGCAAATTCGCGCATCCGTTTCTCTCCGAACAGGTGCGCGAAAAATGGCAGTGAAGCCTGACTGGTGGCTTGTCCCAAGACAGCGATGGGAACAGCGAACAGCCGCTTGGCATAATTCAATCGCGTGATATCGCCCACTCCGCCAGAAGCAAAGTAACGCAGTATCCAATCATCGGCGGTGACTAACGACACGCCCAGCATGAGCGGAATCGAGAGCTGTACCCACTCCCGAAACGCCGGATCGCGCACGTCAAAAGAAACGCGATATCCAGTTCCGATCTTCGCCGCTCCGATCGCGTTAATCAGGAACGGCCCCAGAAAACTGCCCAGCAGCGCCCCGCAGGCGAGAGACGAAATTCCCAGCCGCCGCGACAAGGCAATTCCGCCCAGGATGATGAACACGTTATAGATCAGCGGTCCAAAGGCCGGGAACAGGAATAGGCGCCGAGAGAGCAGCACCGCCGAAACCACGCCTCCCACGTAAAAGAAAATCTGTGCTGGCAGCAGAATCCGTGTGAGGCGAACGCACAGCTCGAGCTGTTCCGGGCTGAATCCCTTGAATAAATGTCGCGAAATCTGAGGAGTGAAGATTTCCGCCAAAATGACGCCAATAACCAGCACCGTCGTCATGACAGTGATGATGACCGAAAAAGTTTTCTGAGCGTCCTCCTCCCTTTTTTCCGCAAGGAAGCGAGTATAGATAGAGACAAAGGTGATGGACGCCGTCCCCCCAGCCACGATGTAGTTCAGCCAGTCGGGAATAGTGAAGCCGGCAACGTAGGCATCGGTCTGCGGCCCGGCGCCAAACGCCCAAGCGATGTATGCCTCGCGGACGTACCCCACCACACGTGACAGCATGATCGCCGTCATCAGCAGCAAGGTCGCTGAGTAGGCGCTGTGCTGATGCGATGGCCGGAAGAAACGCAGAAGTCGCTTCACTATCCGCAGATTAACTCAAGCAGGAACATCACGGTGCTGAAATTTCCCTGTTGTTCCCTTCGACGCAATGAAATTTTGACAGCGTTACTCTGCCCGCTCGATAATCCGAGACGTGGATGATCCCGTCCCATTTCCCTCAGCACTTCTGCGACGCTCCTTCCGCAAAGCGTTTCCTCCCGCCGTACGCGGAGAAGGCGTGTATCTCTGGGACGATCGCGGACAACGCTATCTGGATTTTTCAGGCTCTGCGGCCGTGAACTTTGTCGGACACGGAGTACAAGAAATTCCCGATGCCATGGCAGCACAAGCCCGGCATCTCGAATTTGTGCACAGCAGTCAATTCACCACTCCGGTGGCCGAGGAGTACGCGCAGGGGTTGCTGGATTTTGCCGGGGAAAATTTTCGAGGCGGCTGCGTCTATTTCACTTCAGGCGGCTCCGAGGCGATCGAAACCGCGTTGAAGCTGGCGCGGCAATACCAGGTGGAGATCGGGCAAGCAAAACGCTATCAGGTGCTCAGCCGGTCACAGAGCTATCATGGGTCTACCCTCGGAGCGCTGGCGGTTTCAGGCAACAAACGGCGGCGCGAGATCTATCTACCGATGGTACGCGAGTTCGCGCAGATCGCACTCCCATACTGCTATCGCTGCGCATACGACTGCGAAAAATGCGCACGAAAATATGCGGAGGAGCTGGAACGCGCCATCGAGTTGACCAAGGGCGAAGCCGCAGGCTTCATCTCCGAGCCGGTAAGTGGTGCGACTCTGGGTGCTGTGGTTCCGCCGGACGGCTATCTCCAGCAGGTGGCCGAGATCTGCTGTCGGCATGGTGTTCTATTCATCGCCGATGAAGTCATGACTGGCATGGGGCGTACCGGACGCAATTTCGCCGTCGAGCACTGGGGAGTTGCGCCGGATATCCTGGTAACGGCGAAAGGATTGTCGAGCGGCTATGCGCCCTTGGGTGCGGTACTTGTCAGTAAGAAGGTCGCCGACGCGATCTCTAGCGGATCAGGATCGTTCCTGCATGGCTTTACCTACAACTCGCATCCCATTTCGCTGGCGGCGGGCCGAGCAGTTTTGCGCTACCTGCAGAAACTGAAACTGGTGCAAGCTGCGGATTCAACCCGTGATGCCACTCCAGCCTCAGAGTTGCGAAAGGCTTTAAGGAGTCTACGAGAACTGGAGCCGGTAGGCGATGTTCGAGGCATTGGGATGTTGTGGGGCGTGGAGTTCGTCACCGACAAGCCGAGCAAAAAGCCATTCGCCCCCGCATTGAATTTTGCCGGTCGTGTGGCCCAAGCAGCCATGAGACGCGGGCTGCTTGTATACCCCATGCAAGGTTCTGTAGACGGCGTCTCCGGCGATCATCTGCTCATTGCCCCTCCCGCGGTGATTACGTGCGAGCAGATCCACTGCGCAGTTGACCAATTGGGGGATTCTATCCAGGAAGCCTCTGGGTCGAGACCTCAATCGGCGTAGTTAACATCTGCCGCTATCCAGCCTGTTTTCTTTCG
>Ga0070697_100003718_pt1 | contig 11716 bp, 11 predicted proteins | sample KBSK1501metaG_FD_65475 | JGI IMG/M metagenome (GOLD analysis project Ga0070697, IMG submission 65475) | Corn, switchgrass and miscanthus rhizosphere microbial communities from Kellogg Biological Station, Michigan, USA - KBS K1-50-1 metaG | ecosystem: Host-associated > Plants > Roots >... | reverse complement strand
GGGCGGTCTTGCCGCAAGCTCAATACGCCACGGGAGGCCCGCGCCAAGGCCGCCTGTGCCTCCCGCTCGCGCAAGCATGACCGCATCTCACGAGTGGCGACTGACTGCAGATTTGCTAGTTGACGACAAACGAAAGGGATAACCCAAATAAGATCTGGGAAGACCGCTCGCTAACAAGCCTTCCGCGCCGCTCAGCTCCTCGCCGTCGCAGGGCGGGGCAGCGTTCTCGGGCCCCCTTCTTGGCGGGCTGCGGCAGGACCTCGTCGCGGGGCTTTCACCTTGCTCCGGCTGCAGAGCGAGCTCCCGGCGACCGGGCCGGCGCGTCAATCCTCCTCGTCCCCCAGGGCGAAGCGGAGGCCGGCGCGGAGAAGGAAGCCGTCGCCGCCACCACTTCGCGCCATAGCCAGACACGAGGCTTCTGGGGCAAAGGGAAAGCTCAAGGGCTGAGCGTTCGCCTGACCCGGAATCCGTTGCTGAGGATGCGACGATCGGGCTGGCTCTTGATGCGACTTGCCGAGCGCAGGAGGGTCGGGGCGCTGTTCCAGGAGCCGCCGCGCAAGACGCGGTAGGCGCAATCCAGCGATGTCGCAGCAGAACCGTCGAGCGGCGCCCCGGAGTAGCTGTCCGTGTAGCAGTCCTCCACCCACTCCGAGACGTTGCCCTGCATGTCGTACAGCCCGAAAGCGTTGGGGGCGAACGATCCCACTTCGAGGGTTGTGCTTCGGTACATGCCCCTCGCACTGCCACCATACATGAAGGAGCCGTCGAAATTGGCCTGCTCCGGCACGATCGTCCTGCCTGTCGAGAAGGGCTTCGTCGTGCCTGCGCGCGCCGCATACTCCCATTCCGCCTCGGTCAACAGACGATAGGCCCTGTCGGTCTTGCGTGAGAGCCAGGGCAGGTACGCGTTGGTGATGTCATGCCAGGAGACGTTGATCACCGGCCGCCTGCCACGTCCCCACCCGGCGTCGTCAGGCCGGTGCAGGCAGTCGCCGGCAACCACGCAGGCGTCCCACTCTGCGAACGTTACCTCGAACCGGCCGACCGCGAATGGCCGAGCGATGATGACCATGCGCCGCGGCTCCTCGTTGTCGAGGCGGGCTTCCTCGCTCATCGGCGACCCCATGATGAAGCTTCCCGCCGGCACCATCACCATTTCTGGGCATTCTGCGCAGTCCCTGAACGCATCCTTCGGCCTGAGGCACCGCATATCGCTGCCGACCTGAGCTTCCACGCCGTCGCATCCAGCATGTGCGAACGACGCCGCAGGGAGCATTGAAAGGGTCAAGACGAGCGCAACCCACCACATCGTCACCGCCGCTCCCTCTGGCACCCTACACGTCGCATCTCAGCGCAGGATAGCGGTGTGTGTTCGCGACACGCCGGAACGTCTTCGCCCTTGCCCTTCACGCGATAGAGCCGCTCACCGGCATCGGTGCGTGGCAGCGCGCTCCGATGCGAGCGCGGAAAGCGCCCGCCGATCGCTCGTTGCCGAAAGAGGGCCTCATGAGAATGGTGCCGCACCCCGGTCACTCCGCCGCGGCAAGTTTGCCATGACGCGCCGTATGGGCAGCCGGCCGGGAGCGACGGGGCCGGAAGCTTGCCGGACGCCGCGGCTTACCCTGCGTTCGTGCGGCAGAGTTGCCACGGGTCTCGTTTCGAGGCCGCGCAGCATCGGAGCTGCGGCTCGCCCCCGGCTCCGCCTGCCCGCTACCCCTCGGCTGGCGCCGATCCTCGGCCGGGATGATCTGCCGGATCAGGCGCTCGATGTCGCGCAGCTGTCCGCGCTCCTCGGCATCGCAGAGCGAGATGGCGATGCCCGCGGCACCGGCCCGCGCCGTGCGGCCGATGCGATGCACATAGCTCTCCGGAACGTACGGCAGCTCATAGTTTACAACGTGGGTGACCTCATCGATGTCGATGCCGCGCGCGGCGATGTCGGTGGCCACCAGGACGCGCACCTTCGAGGCGCGGAAGGCCGCGAGCGCGCGCTCGCGCTGCGGCTGGCTCTTGTCGCCGTGAATGGCGGCGACGCGGATGCTGGCGTCGTCGAGATAGCGGGCGACGCGATCGGCACGGCGCTTGGTGCGCGTGAAGACGAGCGCGCGCGACATCTGCGGGTCGGCGAGCAGCTGCACCAGGAGGGAGAGCTTGTTGCCGCTCTCGACGTGGATCACGCGCTGCGTGACGCTGTCGACCACGGTGGCCACGGGAGCGACGGAAATCCTCGCCGGATCGCGCAGCAGCTCATCGGCCAGCTTGCCGATCTCGCACGGCATGGTGGCGGAGAAGAACAGGCTCTGGCGCTTCGATGTCAGACGGGAGACGATGCGGCGGATCGCAGGCAGGAAGCCGAGGTCCAGCATCTGGTCGGCCTCGTCGAGCACCAGCACCTCCGTGCCGGCAAGAGCGATGTTGCCTTCGGCGAGGTGGTCGAGGAGCCGGCCCGGCGTGGCAACCAGCACATCGACGCCGCGTTGCATTCGCCGCGCCTGCGAGCGATGGTCCACGCCTCCGAGCACCACCGCGAAAGTCATGTCGAGATGGCGGCCGTAGTCACGGAAGCTGTCGGCGATCTGCGTCGCCAGCTCGCGGGTCGGCGAAAGGACCAAGACGCGGCAGCCCCTGCGCTGCAACGGCCGCCGGTCCTCTGCCAGCCGCTGCAGGATCGGCAGGGCGAACGCGGCAGTCTTGCCGGTGCCGGTCTGGGCAATGCCGAGAACGTCGCGTCCGGCCAGGACGACGGGAATGGCTTGGGCCTGGATGGCCGTAGGCGTGTCATAGCCGGCGCTCTGCAGCGCCTTCAGGATGGGCGCGGCGAGACCGAGGTCGGTGAACTTCGTCAATTGTCGATCTTTCTTGCGACCGCACAGGAGGGCCGAGCCGACATCGTGTCGATGCACGGCAACCAAGGTGCGGCCAGTTGTTGAGGACACCCCGCGTGTCTGGGCTGTCGGATGGAATGCCTCGGGGCGCTCAACAGGAGGGCAGATTGGCCAGCAGGCCGGTGTTTGCCCTTCACGCGGCTGGAGCGCCGCAAATCGCTCACGATTATTCTTGGGAGCGTGGCTGCTTCTCACACGTCGAGGGGTATAAGTCAAATTCAATCGCGCGCTCGTTCAGCCCCGTGCGACCGCGACGACGTGGTGCGTTCGCTCCGGCCCGGCGCGTATGCCGGACCTGTGGACGAGGACAACGCGAAGCGCCAACACCTCCAGCCCCGTCGGCGGCGCCGGCGAGGTGCGACGGGTGCGCGAGTGCCTACTCCGCAACCATGAATGGGGCGGTTGCCCGCCCGCAAAGGGGTTGCCTTTCGGCACCCGCGCCCGGCGATTTTCCGTCCCGCTGCGAGCGCCGCCGCGCACTATGGTCAGCTGGTCTGACCCCGGTCATCGACGGCGCCATGAGCCCCCGGATCGGACGCCATCGCTGACGCTCGCCAAGGGCCGACGCAGCGAGCCTCCTGGATCTCGGGCCACCCCTCCTTCCAGGACGCCGGCCGTCTGCACGTGAACGTCGGATGGCGCCATCCACGTCCCGTCGCGGCAAACGACGCGCGTATTGTATCAGGCAGCCTCGGGCGGCCGGGGATAGGCGCCGCGGCAGGAGCCGTCAGGCATCTGCCGACAGCGTTGACAGAGCGTAAACGCACAAGCGTGGGCAAACCGTAGGGTGCAATAGCGCGTTAGCGCGTATTGCACCGATGTCGCTCGCCTTTGTGGAGCCGCTGAGAGGCGAATCGGTGAAACGCGCTTCCGCTTGTTGCACCTACGAATGCACCGAAGAAGCTGGGCGTGGACAGTCGCACCCGAGGCCACCGTAGCGAGCGCAAGTCAAATTGCAGAGGGGCCCACTTTGAACGTCAGTCCGGTGCTGGCGCCGCCCGCAGTCAGCCGAGCGCACGCAGTGTCGCACCTGGAGGGGCAAAAGCGTATACCGCACCCAGCGCCAGGATGGCGAGAGCGCTGGCGCCACCGACGATTTGGCCGATCTTGCGGCCCCCGAGATAAGCCGCCATGGCCGCTTTCGCCGCCGTATTGACTGAGGCGGCGAGCAGGATCGCTGTCGTTGCGGCGTGGAGTGTGACCCCTCCACCTGCGAGCCGCGCCATCGAGAGGGTCAGGGCGTCGACGTCGGCCACGCCGGAGGCTGCGGCCAGCAGAAGGATACCGCGGGCTCCCAGAGTATCGGATAGAACCTTGCTTGCGATCATGATGACGGCGATCAGCCCTGCGAACTTCACCACCGTGATCACCTCGAAAGGATTCTTGAGTGCAAGCGTGGGGTGCAGGGCATCGGGCGCGCGCGGTCCGAAAAAGAGGTAGGTGCTCGCCGCCACGAGAACGAGAGCGGCCGCTGCCAGAGGCAGGGCCAATCCGACGATGAGCCCAGGGTTGAGCGCGCCGGCAATCGCCAGCACGCGCGCGAGCATGGTGATACCGGCAATCAGTATGCCGCCTGCCAGCAGCGGCGCAGCCTGCGGATTCTCCCTCGCGAGGCGCGCGAGGGAGACCGTGGTCGCCGTCGATGACGCGAGTCCGCCGGTGATCGCGGCCACGACTATCCCGGCCTCGTCGCCCAGGGTACGCACCGCCACATAGCCGGCGAACGACACACCAGCAATGAGAATGGCAAGCAGCCAGACCTCGGCGGGGTTGAGCGCACCCCACGGGTCGACCGGCCGGTTCGGCAGCACCGGCAGCAGCAGGAAGGACATCGCGAGCAGGACCAGCACGGCCCGGATCTCGACCCAGGTCAATCGCCGCAGCCACTTGTGGAGCGGCGCCTTCAGGGCCAGCAGGATGGCCATCGCCACGGCAGCGGCGACGGCCACCTGCTCATTGCCCAGCACGGCGTAAGCGCCCAGCGCAAACGTCAACAGCGCCGCGACCACACCGGTGACGCTGAAGTCGCGCTCGCTGGTGGCCTCGAACCAGCTGAACAGAGTGAAAGCCCCGGCAAACGAGACGAGCACGGCGGCCAGCACCAGCGGACTGCTGGCCAGCGAAAGCGCGGCGGAGGTCCCGCCGAGCAACCCGGTCAGGGCGTAGGTTCTCAAGCCGGCGGTGCGCTCGCCTTCGGCCTCCTCGCGCGCCTGCCATCCGCGCTCAAGCCCGATCAACAGGCCGATCGCCAGCGCTACCGCCAGACGTCGAAACAGCTCGTCCTGTTCCATAATGGGTTGGGTAAGTCCAAGACGGTCGCCGCGGCGACGTGCTCGATGCTGGTGGCCGCTCTCCAGCCAAGTCGGTGGCGGCTTGTGTGGGTACACAGCTCAGTGGAGCGGTTGGCTTCCATCAAGACCCAGCGCGATCTCGTTTGCAAGCCTCGAACAGCGTCAGATTGGGGCAGAACTCCGGACGCTTCCCGGCTGCCGCGGGATCGTCAAGCCAGCGTAGGCATCTTTCGCTCATCCCGCAGGAGAGGCAGCCGGCGCGCGCCTCGGCGTAGGCATCCCCGCGCCGCAGCCGCGCGAGCTTGCCGGGATCGACGTGAAGACGCGCCATCATCTCATGCATGCGTACGGCGCGGCGCTCTACTCGGCGGAACATGGGCCAGGACATGGGCTGTCTCCGAGGCTGTCTCCGGGGCAGCCATGCCTCGGAAGTCATTACCGGCGGCAGGCCTGCCTCATCGACGGGGAGCGCATCGATGGTCAGTGAGGCGAGGCAGTAGCTGGCCATCCCGGCTTGTACGTCTCCGTTCGCCAAATCGCGCGCGCAGCGACGCCACGCCTTGCACATCGCGCATGTTCGCTCCAGGTCGCGATACGTGGCGGTCTGCGCAGACCTGACATATCCGGGGTCGATTCCCAGGAGCTCCAGTCGCAGCGGCAGGAGTTCGCTGGGGTTGCAATGGGCTGCGGCGACGATCCGCAGGTCGCTGACACTCACCCCGGCATCCTGCGCGACGCGCTGCAGCTCGCTCGCCGGGCACGCTGCCAGGTCTGCCAACGAGCTGCGCCTGCGGCGCAGGCGCCACCACCTTTCGCGCAACCCAACAAGGGCATCGTAGACTGACAGCTTGACCATGGCGCTCCTCCAACGGATGCGAAGCCACGCTGCTGCGACGAACACGCCTCGCGTTCACGCCGCCAGCACGCCTGCAGGACGCCGACACAGTATCCAATCGGAATCTGGGGGGGCCCGCGCGCGCCTGCTTGACCTGGATCAAACGGCGGGCGCGGCGGATCGTCCGGAGGGGGTCGGGTCACGACACGCCGGCCGAGATCGCCCAGGGCCTTAACGTGAAGGACTGGGCGCGCGGGAAATGCGAGCCCATCCCCGGCAAGGCCATGCCCACCGCCACGGTGCTTGAGCGCGACCATCCCAACCTCGACAATCGCTTTACCTCATTGGCGCCACGAGAAGGATCGAGGGCCGAGCGCCCCATGCTCTGGCGCCGCCCTTCAACGGGCGCGGTGCCCGGAGCGCCCCGTCAGGTGTCGCGCGACGCAGAGCATTCCCTGCAGGTTTATCCGGCTACAATCACCGCACCGAAATCCTGCCAGCATAGGGGAGGGTCTACCGCCGCACAGCGACGGTCGCACGAGTGAAGCTCTCGACGTAGTCCATCAGTTTGTCGGAGGCGGCCATCGCTCGAGTAGGGTTGCCCTTGGCTATCGCCCGTGCCTCATCGGCGTGCAGGCGCGCGCATTTCGGCAGATCGGCGGCTTCCTTGTAGTGAAGGTACCAGAAGCGGCGCGAGTGGCCGTTGAGGGAGCGAATCGCCCGCGCGGCATATTCATTGTGTGCCGCGCTGGCGAGCAGGGTGTTGAGCTGTCGGTCCAGCCGCATGAAGGCGATGTCATCGTTGCTCTTGGCGGCCGCCTCCATGCCTTCGGCAATGTCATGGAATTGCCGGCGCTCGCCTCCCGTGGCCCGTTCCGCGCTGGCCCGCACGAGCAGTCGCTCCAGCTCCCGGCGCACCTCCAGCACGAGCAGCTGCCGCCTCGGATCGGTCTCGGTCACGATGATCGCCTTGCGCGGCAGCACCAGCACCAAGCCTTCGCGTGCCAGTCGCTGCAGGGCCTCGCGGATGGGCGTGCGGCCGATGCCCAGCTCCGCCGAAAGCGCCTGCTCGGCGACCACCGAGCCCGGCGCGAGCGCGAGCGTGACGACCATCTCTTCGAGCCGGTTGTAGGCCTGCTCGGTCAGCGTCTCCGGCTTGCTTCCGACCCCGCGCGCCGGCTTAGCGGTAGGCGTTGCGCTCATCGTTGGGACGGATCGCGGTGCTGCTGTTTCAGGCCAGCCCTTCGGCGTACCGCCATCTCACACGCGACGGCGATTCGCCACCATCGTGGCGAACTTCTCGTATTCGGCCACGTTGACCGTGTAGCTGTGGTCGTCGTCAGGGAACGATCCCTCCTTCACCTCCTTCACATATTGCCTGATACCCGCCACGGCAATCTCCGTGAGCCGGGCATAGCGCTTGGTAAACTTCGGCTTGAAATCGGTGAACACGCCGAGCAGGTCGTGACACAGCAGGATCTGCCCGTCGGTGCCGACGCCGATGCCGATGGTCGGGATGGTGAGCTACTCCGAGATCAGGCGGGCGATCTTCGCCGGCACTGCCTCGAACTCCAGCATGAAGCAGCCGGCGTCCTCGATGGCGAGTGCATTGAGTCCTCCCTCACGAGACGAGGGCGCCGGCCGTGAGCGCAAGGCCCAGTCCGAGGCCCGTGAGCAGCAAAAGTGCGGGGGCTTCGTCGACGAAGCTGTCCGGCAGCGGCCGCAGGACCAGCGGAGCGATCAATACCATGGCCCCGCCGCCGATGACCGCAGCTGCAGGCGGCACGTGCCGCCACGCGAAGACGAGGGTAGCGAACGCGAGGACGGCACAGAGCGCCATCGTCCCCCACAGCCAGATCCGCCCCGCCGCGGAGCGCAGCGAGGCCCTCCGGTTCTCCTTGGGAAAATGGCCACTGACCGTCAGTCCGTAGAGCGACAACACCAGCACGAGGGCCATGAACAGGGTCAGCTCGGGAAGCCGTGTGGGGGCCATGTCCTCTTCCCGGGGGCCCTCTAGCCCGCCCTGTTCTCGTCGCCTGCCTGCGGCTTGCCACCCTGCGCCTCTGGAAAGACCCACATGGCAACCACCGCGAATACAGCGAGGCCGATCGCGAACCAGAACAGATGGCCGTTGCCGTTGACGTGCTCCCAGTAGCCGAAGCCGATTCCCACCAGCAGCGTTATGAGCGAAACGATCGCTTTGACATCGCTGGGCATCGCTCCGCTCCTGGCCGGTTGAGCGCGTCAATAGTTGCCGAGCGGCGCTGCCGAGGACTCGTCCGGCCGCTTCGGCTGGCTGCGGAGAGTTGTCTTCAGGAAATGCGTGTCATAGCCGTTGAAGAGATGGCCCAGCAGCCCGCGGTCGAGATCGGAGGTACCGAACAGCCAGTCAGCGATCGGGAACGTCAGGTTCATATTCGTCTCCATCATCAGCCGTGCGTTGTGGTGCGCGGTGTGATGGCGGCGCAGCGTGTTGACGAACGGGCAATCGCGCACGAACCGGTTCTCGTCCACATGGCAGCAGAAGTGCATGAACTCGTAGATCAGGTACATGCCGGTCGTGGTGCACATGAACAGCCAACCCACGTTGGCCGAGAATATGTGCCCGAGCAGCACGCCACCCGGTAGCGACATGAGGATGAACACCACGAGGGCATACGGCGGGAACACGGTGACTCGCCAGTCCTTGTGATCGCGAAAGCGCATCTCCTCGTCGGTGAAGAACTGGTGGTGGTTGAGCGTGTGGCGCTCGTAGACCGCACGCAACCCCTTGATGTTGACCGGCCTGTGCATGACGTACTTGTGCACGAACCACTCGAAGACGTTCGTGAACAGGAACGTGACGGGTACGGTGAGCCATTCGAGCAGCGTCACGTTCTGGATGTGCTGCAGGTAGATGAAAAAGGCGGCCGCGCCCATGGCGTAGATGATGGCGATGTGAAGGTAGCCGTCATAGAAGCCCATGATGCGCGAGCGGTACACCGCACGATAGGCCTTTTGCCGTTCCGAGATCATGGCCAGCGACCCTTGCGATGACATGCGACCGGTGGGCGAGCCGTGCCTGGCATCGCGATGGCTCGCTCGCTCTGATATATCAGAGATACACCCTGGTTGCTCCGGAAGTCAACGCATTGCCTTTCATGGCGCTCCCTCGACGACCCACGCCACTGCTGCGCTCTTGCGGACCTCGGCGATGATATATCAGCAGCATGTCAGCTCTCACCCAGGGATATGGCTTCGCGATGACTTTCCCGGGAAACGAAGCCTCGGCGGGCTCGGGCATGTGCACGCGCGCTAGCGGTGCTCTATCTCCGCCACCGCCTTGTCGATCTCGGCGCCCGTCAACGACCAGTCGTTGTCGAGGTTGGCCACGACGTTGCGCATAAATGCCTCGGACAGGCGGATAGCGCGTTCGTTGTCGCGCAAGTGTTCAATCAGGATCGCAAGTGCCAGCTGCTGCGGACTGTCTCCCTCGTACGTCCACTCAAACCCCCAGCTCGTATAGCGCTTTACGTCGTAGTGCTCCGAGAGGCGCTGGCCGTCCACGGTCACGACGAGTCCATCGATGGTGCGCTTGCCTTCGAACGTGCTCACGATGTGTGCCTCCGGGTCAAAGTGCACAGGTGATGTACCACTCGTGGATAAGTGGATGAAGGCTCCTCACGGGCTGTCCGCCGGGGCCTTGCCGACGATGCGCGCAAGGACGGCGAGATGTTTTGGTACATGTGCCTGCTCAGCGGGCCTTTGATGCCCATTGCGCGCCAGAGGCTGCTTCAGGCCGATATGGGGCTGGTTCGCGTACTTTGCTGCCCCGGGGAGCGACGGTCGCCGGATCGCGGTCGCGCGCTCAGTCGACAATGACGACGACGCCCGTTGGCTCGCCCAGCGCCTCCACCGTTCGTTCGGCAGCTCGGTCGATGTGAACTCGAGGTTCGTCGGGCGGTTGCCGCTCGTTATAAGTGCCCGGCCCGTAGAACCGTCCATAGCGCAGCACAACGCCGCCCTCGGCGAGAACCGAATGCTCCAGTTCTGCGACAGCCCGGGCATCGGGCCCGTCAGGCAATTGCCAGGCGACGCTTTGAGCCAGGATTTTCGGCAACCCGCTCCGCCGCGCGGCGTCGATCAGATTCCGGGTTCCCTCGGTTCGGATGCGAGCGTTCAGAGCTGCGAGTTCACGGATCTGCACCGCATCATCCGGCAGATCGGTCAGCTCGTGCAGCACGACGTCCGGCTTGAAGTCGCGAACCGCCTGGATAAGGGCCTCCCGGTCGAACACATTGCAAACAATCGGTTCGGCACCGAGGTGGCTCAGTAGCTCCGTTTTGCTGGGCGAGCGCGTCAGGCCGCCGACGGCGTGCCCAGCCTGAACCAACCGCGGAATCAGCCGCTGCCCAATCACGCCGGAGGCGCCGGCAAGAAATATTCTCATAGTGCATCCTCGTCGTGCCGGCCTCAGCGAGCGTGTGATCGCGGTTCGGCGCGCTGGTCTATCGCTCCCACACCAGCAACGTCCAAGGCTATTGATCGGCGCCCGCCGGCAATCAATATTGTACCTTTGAACGGAAAAAAAAGCCGGACCATCCCTGATTTGAGCCATACGAAACCCGATGGCTCACCCAAGGATGAAAAACACGCCACTGCCGTTTGTGGCGCTCTTGCGCCGTAGCGGCTCGCTGCCTAGGGGTCAGGAGACAGACATCAATCGTGGCGACGCCGTTGGCAGAGAATCGCATGTGACACCATCGCCGCAACGCTGAGAACCCAGGCATGACAGGCGCAATCGAGATCACCGGCGTCCGCATCCGCCGCGCACTGGTGCCCGTGAGGCGGGTACTCAACACCCGCGTCGGTCGCTTCACCAGGGGGCCGTTCCTGCTCATCGACCTGGAGCTGAAAGGCGGCGGGGTGGGCCGAGCCTTGTGCTTCACCTTCATCCCCATCGCATTGAAGGTCGTGCCGATTTTGCTCGATGAGCTGGTCGCCGGCGCCAAGGGCCACAAGATCACGCTGGCGGATGCGCCTGCGGTGCACGACGCCGGCCAGAAGCGTCTCACGCACCTGGGCCACGAGGGCGTGGCGCAGATGGCGCTCTCCATGTTCGACATGGCGCTTCACGACGCGCTCGCCCGCGAAGCCGGCGTGCCGCTCTACCGGCTGCTCGGTGGCACTGCCGTGCCGCTCCCGACCTACAACAGCTGCGGGCTCGGCATCATGGAACCGCAGGAGGCCGCCCGCGAGGCGAAGGAGCTGGTGGCCGAGCACGGCGGCTTCACGCATGTGAAGCTGCGCATGGGCCGCGACGACACCGCCGGCGAGATCGCCGCCTACAAGGCGGTGCGGAGCGCCATTGGGCCGGACATTCTCATCTCCTGCGACTTCAACCAGGGGCTGCCGGCCACCAGCGCGCTCGAGACCTGCCGGGCGATCGACGGCCTCGGCCTCGCCTGGATCGAGGAGCCGGTCGCGTACGACGATTACAACACGCAGGCGCGGCTCGCCACCAAGCTCGCAACCCCCATCCAGATCGGCGAGAACTGGTGGAGCTGGCGCGTCGGCAAGGCGGCCATCGAGACGGGCGCCTGTGACTTGATCATGCCGGACCTGTTACGCATCGGCGGCGTCACCGGCTGGATGCGGCTCGCGGGGGTGGCCGAGGCGCGCGCCGTCCCCTTCTCCTCGCACCTCTCGCCCGACTATTCCGCCCA
>Ga0070697_100003717_pt1 | contig 11718 bp, 7 predicted proteins | sample KBSK1501metaG_FD_65475 | JGI IMG/M metagenome (GOLD analysis project Ga0070697, IMG submission 65475) | Corn, switchgrass and miscanthus rhizosphere microbial communities from Kellogg Biological Station, Michigan, USA - KBS K1-50-1 metaG | ecosystem: Host-associated > Plants > Roots >... | reverse complement strand
ACCGCCGCGGACAGCTGGCCGAACGACCCGGTGATCTTCGGGATCACCCGGACCTCGGCGGCGGACACCTCGCCGGCCATCATGGCCACCCGGTCGGCGATGTCGTCGAAGTCGACGACCTCCTCGGGCGCGTGGGACAGCGTCTCGTGCACTACCGCGATCGAGCCGACCCGGCGGACCGCCTCGTCGAGCGCGGCCCGCGCCTCGGGCGCCCTCAGCCGCCTGGCCTGCAGCCGGAGCAGGGCGGCTACCGTCTGCAGGTTGTTCTTCACCCGGTGGTGGATCTCCCTGATGGTGGCGTCCTTGGTCATCAGCTCGCGCTCGCGGCGGCGCAGTTCGGTGACGTCCCGCACCAGCACCAGGGCGCCGGTCCGGCTGCCGCCCACGATCAGCGGGATCGAGCGCAGCTGGACCACCGAGCCGTTCCCGTCCACCTCGGCCTCGCGCGGCGCCCGTCCCGCGGCCACCAGCATCAGCGACTCATCCAGCGGCTCGTCCGACGCGACCAGGCCGGCCGTGACCACGCTGAGCTCGGCTCCGATCAGGTCGGCGGCCAGGCCGAGGCGGCGGTAGGCCGACTGCGCGTTCGGGCTGGCGTAGATGACCCGCCCAGACTTGCCCAGCCTGAGCAGTCCGTCGCCGACCCGCGGCGACCGGACCAGCATGGCGTCGGCGCCGGGGAACGGGAACGTGCCCTCGGCCACCATCCGGGCCAGGTCATCGGCGCCCTGCAGGTAAGTGAGCTCGAGCCGGCTCGGGGTCCGGGCCGAGTTCAGGTTGGTGCACCGCTCGATGACAGCGATCACCCGGCTCCCCCGGGTCACCGGGATCCCCTCGGTCCGCACCGGGACGCCGTTCGCCCAGTCCGGGTCGCTCTCCCGCCAGATGCGCCGCTCGTCCCTGGCCACGTCGAGTACCCGCTGGTCCTCCGGCCCGGCGAAGGTGGCGACCACGTCGTCATAGAGCGAGGTGGGCCCGGTGGTCGGGCGCATCTGGGCGATGGCCAGCCAGCCGGTACCGTCCTTGGCCGGCGCCCACAGGATCAGGTCGGCGAAGGACAGGTCGGCCAGGAGCTGCCAGTCCGACACCAGCGAGTGCAGGTACTCGACGTCGGCTTTACCGAGGCTGGTGTGGCTCCTGGCCAGGTCGTTCAGCGTGGGCACAGCATCATCATCGCATCCGGGGCTGACATCATTCCCCCATGCGCGATCGATCACACCCGCTGGAGCTCCTCCGGCAGGCGGCGGCCGGGCGGGCGGCGGCGGGCGTGCGCCGCGCCCTCGTCCCGCGCGGCCCCGGCCACGACGGACTCGTCGACCTCGCCTCGAATGACTACCTCGGCCTGTGCGGGGACGAGCGGATCACCGCCGCGGCCGCCGAGGCGGCCTGGGCGTGGGGCACCGGCGCGACCGGCTCCCGGCTGGTGACCGGGACGACCGCACTGCACGCGCGGCTGGAGGAGCGGCTGGCCAGGTTCACCGGTGCGGCGGGCGCGCTGGTCTTCTCGTCGGGGTACCTGGCCAACCTGACCGTCCTGACCGCGCTGGCCGCCGCCCTCGGAGCGCCGAACGACCTGCTGATCGTGTCCGACGCGGGCAACCACGCCTCGCTCATCGACGCGTGCAGGCTGTCCCGGGCCCGGGTGACGGTGACTCCGCATCGCGACCCGGACGCGGTGCGGAAGGTGCTGGCGAACCGGGACGAGCCGAACGCGATCATAGTCAGCGACGCGGTGTTCTCCGTCGACGGCGCCCTGGCCCCGGTGGCCGAACTGCACGCGCTGGCCCGTGAGCACGGCGCGCTGCTCGTCCTGGACGAGGCGCACGCCTTCGGCGTGACCGGGCCCGGCGGCCGCGGCGCCGCCGCCGCGGCCGGGATCGCGGCCGAACCCGACCTGATCCGCACCGTCACCTTGTCCAAGGCGCTGGCCGGGCAGGGCGGCGCGGTGCTCGGCACGCCCGAGGTGATCGGCACGCTGGTGGACACCGGGCGCGGCTTCATCTTCGACACCGGCCTCGCGCCGCCCTGCGCGGGCGCGGCCCTGGCCGCCCTCGAGGTGGTCGCGGCCGAGCCCGGCCTCGGCGCGCGCGCCCGGGCCGCCGCGGCCCGGCTGGCCGCGATAGCGGCGGACCTGGGCCTGCAGGTCAGCGCGCCCGACGCCGCCGTGCTCGCGGTGACGCTGGGCGAGTCAACCCGGGCCGTTCGGGCCAAAGAAACCTGTGCCGCTTACGGTGTGCGCGTCGGCTGCTTCCGGCCGCCGTCGGTACCGCCCGGCCGGGCCTGCCTGCGGCTGACCGGCCGGGCCAGCCTCACCGAAAGCGAATTCGCGGCTGCCGCCCGCGCGCTGGCCGCCGTGCGCGACGATGATGAGAGAGTTGACGTTAACCCTTCATTAAGGCAATGATTCCGGATGACTGCTTCTCCGCTTCCGGCCGACGACACGCCCGGGCTGCCCGGCGCGGGCGCCGGGCCGAGGCTGCCCAAGTACTACCAGGTGAAGCGCCAGCTGCTCGAGCTCACCGCCGCGCTGGACGCCGGCAGCCCGGTACCGCCGGAGCGGGAGCTCGCCCGCTCGTACGGGACCTCGCGAACGACGGTCAGGCAGGCGCTCGCCGAGCTGGTCATCGAAGGCCGGCTGCTGCGGATGCAGGGCAAGGGCACCTTCGTGGCCAAGCCCAAGGTGGCTCAGCCCCTGGAGCTGGCCAGCTACACCGAGGGCATGCGCGCACACGGCCTGCACCCGCAGACCAAGATCCTCGACATCGGGTACGTCGCCGCGGACGAGCCGCTGGCCGATCTGCTCGGCATCCGCCCGGGCGGCCGCGCGCTGCGCATCCACCGGCTGCGGCTGGCCGACGGCGAGCCGATGTCGATCGACACCTCGCACCTGCCCGCGCGGCGCTTCCCCGGCCTGCGCAAGCAGCTGGAGCGGAACCTGTCGCTGTACGAGACGCTGCGTTCGGCGTACGGCATCCAGCTGGCCGAGGCGGAGGAGACGATCGAGACGGTGCTCGCCGACCCGCACGACGCCCAGCTGCTCGAGGTGGACGCCGGGCTGCCGCTGCTGCTGCTGTCCAGGCACGCGTATGACGTCACCGGGGAGCCGGTGGAGTGGGCGCAGTCGTGGTACCGGGGCGACCGGTACAAGTTCGTGACCAGGCTCCGTCGGTGATCGGGCCGGTGATCGGCCGGTGACTGGGCCGATGACTGGGCCGGTCCTGGTCGTCAGCGGTACCGGCACCGAGGTCGGCAAGACCGTGGTCACCGCGGCCGTGGCCGCGCTGGCCGCCAGCCGCGGCCGCAGGGTGGCGGTGGTCAAGCCCGCGCAGACCGGCGAGCCGCCCGGGCCGACCGGGGACCTGGGGGTCATCCGCCGCCTTTCCGGCGTGACCCTGACCCGCGAGCTGGCCAGGTTCCCCGACCCGCTGTCACCCGAGGCGGCCGCGCGGGCCGCCGGGCGGCCGCCGCTCGACCTGACCGCCGCCGCCGTCCTCATCAAGCAGCTGCAGGCCGACGCGGACCTGATCCTGGTCGAGGGCGCGGGCGGCCTGCTCGTCCGCTACGACCCGGCGGGCGGCACGATCGCGGACCTGGCCGCCATGCTGGACGCCCCGGTGCTGGTGGTCACGACCCCCGGGCTCGGCACCCTCAACCACACCGCCCTCACCCTGGAGGCGCTGAGCACCCGGCGGCTGGCAACGGCCGGGGTGGTCATCGGCGCCTGGCCAGCCGAACCCGGCCTGGCCGAGCGCGCCAACCTCACCGACCTGGCCGTCATCGCGGGGCAGCCGCTGGCGGGCGCCCTGCCGGCCGGCGCGGCCCGGCTGAGCCGTGCTGACTTCCTGGCCGCGGCCCGGGCCGGGCTCGGCCCTGGCCTCGGCGGTACCTTCGCACCTTCGGCGCCCAAACTAATAGATCCTCATTAGTTGAGAATTGCCTGGCGAGGCCGGAACCAGCCGATCAGGTGACACTGGCCAGCGGCAATAGCGCGCTCGCTAGTGAGGTGACAATTTCCTCATTGTGCTCGCAAGGCATGTGGATCGTCATCACGCTGCAACGGCGGCTGAGCCCCGGATCGCCCGGGCCTGGCGACGGGGGCCCGGCGGGCGCCGGCGACGGTGAGGTGGCCCGATGAGTAACGTCAACGCCGTCACCTTCACCATCGTCGTCGTCCTGTTCCTCGTCGTCACGCTGACCGGTTTCGCGGCCTCACGGTGGCGCCGGGCCGAGGACATGCTGCACCTGAACGAGTGGGGCCTGGGCGGGCGCAGCTTCGGCACCTTCGTGGCCTGGTTCCTGCTCGGCGGCGACCTCTACACCGCCTACACCTTCATCGCGGTGCCCGCCGCGGTGTTCGGCGCCGGCGCGGTGACCGGCTTCTTCGCGGTGGCGTACACCATCATCGTGTTCCCGATCGCGCTGATCTTCCTGCCCAGGCTGTGGTCGATCGCCCGGGTGCACCACTACATCACGCCGGCCGACTTCATCCGCGGCCGGTACGGATCGCGGGGCCTGGCGCTGGCCATAGCCTTCACCGGCATCCTCGCGCTGATGCCTTACATCGCGCTGCAACTGGTGGGCATCCAGGCCGTGCTGACGGTGATGGGCGTCGGCACCACGGCGGGCAACGCCTTCGTCAAGGACCTGCCGCTGTTCATCGCGTTCCTCGTGCTCGCGGTCTTCACCTTCGTGTCCGGGCTGCGGGCCCCCGCGCTGATCGCCTTCATCAAGGACACCCTCGTCTACCTGATGATCATCGTGGCGGTGCTCTACCTGCCGGCCAAGGTCGGCGGCTGGGGGCACATCTTCGCGGCGGGCGAGGCCCACCTGAAGGCGATCAACCCGGTCACGAAGAAGCCGACCGGCGTGTTCATCCCCACCTCGGCCAACAGCCAGCTGGCGTTCTCCACCCTGGCGCTCGGCTCGGCGCTGGCGCTGATGGTCTACCCGCACGCCGTCACCGGCGTGCTGTCCACCAAGCGGCGCGACATCATCAAACGCAACATGGCGCTGCTGCCGCTCTACTCCATCATGCTGGCCTTCATCGCCCTGCTCGGCTACGTGGCGGTGGCCGACAAGGTGACGGCCGCGAACGTGAAGAAGAGCGGCAACGCCCAGCTCGCGGTGCCGTACCTGTTCCAGCACCTGTTCCCGAGCTGGTTCACCGGGATCGCCTTCGCGGCCATCGTCATCGGCGCGCTGGTCCCGGCCGCGATCATGGCCATCGCGGCCGCCAACCTGTTCACCCGCAACATCTTCAAGGAGTTCATCAGGCCCGACGCCAGCCCCAGGCTGGAGACGAGGGTCTCGCAGTGGGTCTCGCTGGTCGTCAAGGTGGGCGCGCTGCTGTTCGCGATCGAGCTGCCCAAGACGTTCTCCATCAACCTGCAGCTGCTCGGCGGCATCTGGATCCTGCAGACCTTCCCGTCGATTGTGTTCGGCTTGTTCACACGGTGGTTCCACCGTTACGCCCTGCTCGCGGGCTGGCTGGCCGGCATGATCTTCGGCACGATCGCCGCGTACAACGTGTCGACGCCGACCACGTCCCACTGGGCCGGGTCGGTGAACACGTTGTGGGGCCACACCTACTACATCGGGCTGTCCGCGATCATCCTCAACATCGCGGTGTCCGCGGTCCTGACCCTCGTCCTCAAGGCGGTCAGGGTCCCGGCGGGTACCGACGAGACCCTGTCGCACCAGTACACCGCCGATCCCGTCGACGCCAAGGCGCCGACCCCAGCCGGCGCCGTCCTGGGGAGCGAGGTGGCCGGCGGGACTTACCGTGACCGCGAGTCTTAGCGACGGCGAGCCGGCTCCTCGACGGCGGACACGGACTCCGCGAGGGCGAAGAGCGGGCTGGCCAGGATGTCGGTGGCCTCCAGGCGCATGAGGTCATCCTTGCTGCGGCTCAGCTCGGGTTCGGCGGCCAGCCGGTGCGCGTGCCGGAGCCTGGCCCGCTCCAGCTCGTTGCGGACGCTGCGGGCGTTGGCGAATCGCGGTTGCCCCATGCGCAGGGTCAGGTAGTCGCGGAAAGCCATCTCGGCGTCGGCGGACAGGTAATAGGCCGCGCGGTCCAGCATGGCCCGGCCAATGGCCACCAGCTCATCCAGCTTGTACGGCGCGAAGTCGAGGTGATGCGCGATCCGCGAGCTCATGCCGGGGTTGCTCTCGAAGAACACGTCCATGCGGTCCTTGTAGCCGGCCAGGATCACCACCAGCTTGTCGCGGTCGTTCTCCATCACCTGGAGCAGGATGTCGATGCATTCCTGACCGTAATCCTTTGAATCGCCGGACCGGTACAGGTAATACGCTTCGTCGATAAAAAGGACCCCGCCCATGGCCCGTTCGAGAATACGCTTGGTTTTCGGCGCGGTTTGCCCGATGAATTCCCCGATCAGGTCGTCGCGCATGGCGTGGACCAGGTGTCCCTTTTCCAGGTACCCGAGCCGGAACAGCAGGTCGGCCATCTGCAGCGCCACGGTGGTCTTCCCGGTGCCCGGATCCCCGGTGAAGCACATGTGCAGGTTGGGTCGGGGGGCGGCGAGGCCGAACCGATGCCGGACCCGGTCGACCAGCAGCAGCGAGGCGATCTCCTCGACCTTCTTCTTCACCGGCACCAGGCCGACCAGCTGATTGTCCAGGGTGGTGAATACGTCCTCGATGTCCGCGGCCTCCCGCTCCTCGGAGAGGGTGACGGTCTGTTCGGGATGCAGTTCCTCGGCGCGCCGACGGGCCTCGGCTCGGGATTTCCGGTCTCGCGGCCGCGGCCTCGCCGCCACCTGAGATGGCCGGGAACCCTTCTCCTCGGTCTGCTTCCACGTGTTGCGGGTGAGCCCGACCGACAACCCCGCAATAGCCGCGAGCGCGCCGATTAGCACGAAGAAAACGTGTGATAGGTAGGTCCAGGCAAGCGCAATAGCGACCAATATCACGAGTGGCAGCAGGGCTGTTTTTAGATATCTCAGCTTGAAGCCGTACATAGGAATTCGAGGGTAACCAGCCAGGCAACCGCAGGTCAAGCGGCCGGGACGCGACGTACAGACGGCCGGGACGCGGCGCGCGCGGGCGGCCGGGACGCGGCGCGCGGGCGGCCGGCCGGCGTCAGGGGGTCTCGTCCTGGCCGCCGCCGCTGGCCGCCGCGCGTCCCCGGCTGGCGCCCCGCTGGAACCCGGCGAGCCGGTTCCGGGCCGCGTCCGGCGACCTGGCCGGGCCGGTCGCGTCGGACTGCGGCCGTCCGGCCGTGCCGGGCACCAGGTTCGCGCGCGGAGTCCGCACCGGCAAGCCGGCCGTCGTCGCGCCGCTCGAGGCCGGCGCGAGGACCGTCTTCGCGGCGTCCCAGCCGCTATCGGCGGGTGCCCCCCAGCCAGGCTCGGCCGCCGCGGCACCGCCGGACTGCTTGCTGTGACTGCTGAACCAGTCCAGCTCGACCGCCTCGTAGATGGGCAGGCGCCGCTCGCCCGCGGGATCCTCCGCGGGGCTCGCCGCCGGGCCGGGGGCGGCATCCGGGAGGCCGGCGGCGGCCCCGTCCGCGGCCTGCGCGCCCGTGCCGGTACTCGCCTGGGCCGGGCGGTCAGCGGCCGCCGGCTGACTGACCTCGGATCGCCGTGGCCGGACGGGCGCCTCGGACCAGCTGAAGGCCTGTCGCCGTGCGGGCGCCTGGGCTGGGGCCGACGCCTGGGCCTGCACGGGCGCCCGCAGCCGCAGGGCAGGCCGGGCGTGGCGGGGGCGCAGGCCGGGGCCCGCGGGCAGAACCGGGGCCTGCGGCGGCGTCCGGACGTCTTCCGGTGTCGGCGCGGGCCTGGCCAAGCTGACCAGGGTGTCCGTCCCGGCCGGGCCGAGGTCGGCCGCCGCGCCCGCCTCCGGCAGCATGCCGATGGCATCGGGCAGCCAGACCAGCGCGGTGAGGCCGCCGGTGGTGGCCGGCTGCAACCGGACCTTGATGCCGTGCCGGGCCGCGAGCCTGCCCACCACGAACAGGCCCATGTTCCTGGACACCGCGACGTCGACCGGCGGCGGGTTCTCCAGCCGCCAGTTAGCCTGCGCCATCATCTCCGGGTTCATGCCGACGCCCTGGTCGGTGACCTCGACCAGGACGCCACCGGTGGCCAGCGCGCGGCCGGAGATGTCGACCGGCGTGTCCGCGGCCGACAGGGACGCCGCGTTCTCGGCCAGCTCGGCGATCAGGTGCGCCATGTCGTTGACCGCGGGGCCGGGCACCGAGATGTCCGGCTGCACGCTGACCGAGACGCGGTCGTACTCTCCGGTCTGCGCTACCGCGGCCCTGATCACGTCGGCCAGCATCACCGGCCGGTTCCAGCGTCCTGGCAGCTCCTGGCCGGCCAGCACGAGCAGGTTCTGGGAGTAGCGGCGCATCCGGGTGGCCAGGTGGTTCATGGTGACCAGGCTGGCCCGGCGGCCGGCGTCCAGCTCGGTCTGGCCGAGCTCGTCGATGAGCCGGAGCTGGTGCTCCATCAGGGACTGACCACGGCCGGACAGCTCGGTGAACATCTCGCTGAGCTTCCCGCGCAGGCCGGCCTCATTGTCGGCCAGCCGGAGCACTTCGCCCTGTACCTGGTCGAAGGCGCGCGCCACATCGCCTATCTCATCCAGAGCGGAGACGCCGACGGCCTTGACGGCGAGCGGCCTGCCCTGGCTGATCGTGCGAAGCGCATCAGGCAGCCACACCTCGGTCAGCTCGACCGCCCCGGTCCGCAGCTGGTGCAGTGGCCGTAGTACCGACCTGATCAGGATCATCGCGGACCACAGCCCCACGGCCAGGACGACGACCGCGAAGACCAGGGCCAGGATGGCCGACGCGATGGCCCCGTCGCGCATCGAGCTGACGTTGGAGTCGGCCGAGGCGCGCTGGAAGGCGTCGGCCGCGCGGATGACGCCGGCGGTGACGAGGGCGGCGGCCGCCGCGCAGACGACCGCCAGTACGCACAGCCGGGTACGGACGAGCCAGTTCGGCCGCGGCCTGGCTGAATCCGGACGCCGCAGGGTCGTCGCGGCATCCCGGTCCTTGTGGTCGTCGGCGACCGGGGCCGCGGCCGCGGGTTCGTAGGGGGTAAAGGCCGCAAGGGGGGAATGGGGGGACGCGGATCCGGCGCGGGGGCCCGGGAAGGTTTCCCGCCCGGCGTCGTACGCCGGGCCTTCGGGGTACTCGTTCGGGGAATCGCTGGTCCGGCGGAAGAAGTCCGCGGCCACGAGGATGGCGACCACGAACACCAGGGCCGCCAGGACGATTTCAACATGCATTTCTGCTCACACCCCGGGGGTCAATGGCGGGGAGCCGACCCGGCGGTGGGACCGGCACGGCAACCCTTCCTGGAGTCAGTCTTGAGTACGACGCGCCCCGGCGTGCCAATGGCAACTCTAGCCGGTATCCGGGCATTATTTGCGGATTTGCATTTATCCGGAGAATTCGTCACGAGACCCGGCCTGACCACGGCCTGATCGCGAGACAGCACGCTATCCGCATCGCGTCGTGCCTCTTGGATGCCGTCTTGCCGCACTGTTCACGGTGGCAACACGGGTCTCAGGCATGTCTACGGGAAGCAAGAGCCCGGATAGTACCAATTAGCTATTCATCAGCTATTCACCGGCAATTGAGACACGTGGCGTCGCGGCACGGCCTACGATCCCCATTCTCGCCAATGGCGACCTTACCCGCTATTACGAAATTCACCGTCCTTATCACGCGGCGCGGAATCTGACCGTAAGGTTTGAAAAGCAGCTAAACGCAGCGTTCGGCGGGCCATGCCGTTCGCGGGCGGACGCGCATGAGCGCGGGGAGGCTGCAGGCCGGGGCTGGCACGAGGCCGAGAGGAAGAAGATGACGGAACGATTCATGACGGCTGCCCCGGAATCCACCAAGGTACTGCCCGCCCGGCTGGAGCCCGACGCGATCGGGGCCGCCCAGGACACCATCATCGGGATGGCCAACTCCGCGCCGACGGTGGCGATCGGCCTGTCGCTGGCCGGGCTGGCCGCAGCAGCGGCCTACGGCAGCGGGCCGGTCATCATCTTGTGCGGCATCCCGATGCTGGTCATCGCCAATGCCTACCGCAGGCTGAACCTGTGGAGCGCCAACTGCGGCGCGTCCTTCGAATGGGTCGGCCGGGCTATCGACCCGTACCTCGGGTTCATCACCGGGTGGCTGATGATCGCGGCCAGCCTCATCGCGGCGGTGGCCGGCGTGGTGGTGCTCGCCCCGTCGGTCCTGGCCATCTTCGGCGGCAGCGCGCTGAGCACCTGGCCGAACATCTTCATCAGCACCGCCGTGATCGTGGTCCTGCTGGTGATCGCGGTGGCCGGCATCCGCCTCACCGCGCGTACCCAGGTCGCCATGGGCGTGATCGAGTACGTGATCCTCATCGGCTTCTCGGTCTGGGGCCTGGCCGTGGTGCTCGGCCACCACCACGGCACCTTCCCGATCACCCGCGCGTGGTTCAGCCTCAGTGGCATCGGCGGCCAGGGCAGCCTGGCGTCGGGCCTGCTCATCGCGGTGTTCATGCTGGCCGGATGGGACGCCACGGTCTACGTCAACGAGGAGGTCAAGCACCGGCGGCACAACCCGGGCAAGGCCGCCGTCATCGCGGTCGCCCTGCTCATCGCCATCTACACCTTCTCCCAGGTGGGCTTGCAGGGACTGGTCTCGCCGGCCAAGCTGCAGGCCAACTCGTCCTCGGTGCTCGTCTACGTGGCCCAGGCGCTCGGCGGCGGCCCTGCGGCCAAGGTGATGGCGCTCGCGCTGGCCCTGTCGGTGATCGCGTCCACCGGCGTCAGCATCGTCATCCTGGCCCGGATGATCTACGGGATGGCCAGCCACCGGGTGCTGCCCTCGATCCTGGGCAACGTGAGCCTCCGGTTCGCCACCCCGGCCGTCGCCAGCGTCGTCGTCGGCGTGATCCTGGTCGTTGTCACCTGGACCTACCTGCTCTCCGGCTCGATCGCGAACGCCTTCACGCAGCTGATCGACGTGACCGGCGTGCTCTACGCCAGCTTCTATATCCTCACCGCGTTCTCCGCCATCGTGTACTACCGGCGGCGCATCTTCAGCAATGCCTGGGACGCGGTCCTCGTCGGCATCCTCCCCCTGGCCGCCGCCGGATTCCTGGTCTGGATCGTGGTCCGGTCGTGGCAGCACGCGCCCGCGTCGCAGCGGTGGTCGCTGTTCGGCATCGTCATGGCCGGGGTGATCTTGATGCTCGTCGCGCGCTACATCCTGCGGTCGCCCTTCTTCCGGATCCCGCGCGAGAGCGCGCCGAGATAACCCGGAGGTGTGATATGACCCGGCCCGTCTTCGAGACCACCGCCACCGCGCTGCGGGAGAAGAGCAAGCTACGCCGGCACTTCCGGCGCGATCGAGGAGTTCTTCGGGCCGGTGGGGGGCGCCTGGAAGTACGTGTACGCGGTGGCCTTCATCTGGTTCACCATCGGGACGGCGATCGTGTCGCTGCGGTACGGCAAGTGGGTGCCGACGCTCGGCGCCTGGGCGCGCGGGGCGGTGCTGACGTTCTTCGTCGTGTCCGTCGCCATCTACGCGGCCAGGCACGGGGTGCACGGCTTCGGCGGCCACGCCTTCCTGCCCAGCTACGCGGTGTTCATCGCGGTGGTGCCGGTGCTGTTCTTCAACTACGCCGGCCTCGAGGTGCCCACGGCGGCGGGCGAGGAGATGACCAATCCCCGGCGGGACGTGCCGTTCGCGGTCCTGTG
>Ga0070697_100003716_pt1 | contig 11722 bp, 13 predicted proteins | sample KBSK1501metaG_FD_65475 | JGI IMG/M metagenome (GOLD analysis project Ga0070697, IMG submission 65475) | Corn, switchgrass and miscanthus rhizosphere microbial communities from Kellogg Biological Station, Michigan, USA - KBS K1-50-1 metaG | ecosystem: Host-associated > Plants > Roots >... | reverse complement strand
GGCGCAGGGTGCCGTGATCGCGACCAGTCCCGCGAGCGTCCCGTTCGCCAGCATCGAGGGGTCGGGCTTGCCGTACTTGAGCCACATGTAGAGCATCGCGGTGACGCCGCCCGCCGCTCCCGCGAGCATGGTGTTGGTGGCGATCACGCCGATGCGCAGGTCCGAGCCCGCGAGCGTGGAGCCGGCGTTGAAGCCGAACCACCCGAAGGCGAGGATGAACGTGCCGACCAGCGCCATCGGGATGTTGTGCCCCGGGATCGCGTTGGCGGTGCCGTCAGCGCTGTACTTCCCGCGGCGCGGACCGAGCAGCCAGGCGCTGACGAATGCCATCACGCCCCCGGTCATGTGCACCACCGAGGATCCCGCGAAGTCCACATGCCCGTGGCCGAGCCCGACGTTCTTGCCGAGCATGGCGAGCCAGCCGCCGCCCCAGGTCCAGTTGGCGTAGATGGGATAGATGAAGGCACCGACGAAGACGCTGAACACGACGAACGCGGCGAATTTCCACCGCTCGGCCAGCGCCCCCGTGGGGATCGTGGCCGCGGTGTCCATGAACACCATTTGGAACAGGAAGTACGCGAACACCGGGGCGGTGTAGGCGACGCCAGTGAGGAAGAACCCGGTGCGGCCGAACAGGCCCCAGTCCTTACCGCCGATCGTGAGCGAGACTTCGTGCGCCAGTTTGTCGTAGCCGCCGAGCGTCCCCAGCGCCCCGACGCCGCCCGCCTGCAGCGCAAAACCCACAGCCCAGTACGCCAGCATCGCGATGCCGTACACCATGAAGTTCATCGTCATGGTGTGGGCCGCGTTCTTGGCGCGCGTGAAGCCGGTCTCGACCATCGCAAAGCCGGCCTGCATGAACATCACGAGGAACCCGGCCACGAGGGTCCAGACGAAGTTGATGGCGACCGTGTTCGCGGCGGCAGCGGCGCTCGCGGCTTGAGCGAGCGAGTCCGCAGCCGGTGCCGCTTGCACGGTGAGGGATAAAGGCCACGCCAAGCTGAGCATCAGCACGGCAGTCTCCAGGTCAGGGGGTGCAAGACTGTCATCAAATCTGTGCTAAAAATGCAAATCTATTATGACACTTCGCAATTACCTGACCAGGTTAATACGATCAGGTGTATTGCCATTCGTGCATTATATGCACGATATCGTTGACACTGATTGCTCCACGGCAGGTATCTCGGATCGCGATCGGTCCCGCCGTCATCGGGCTGGCGGCTCGCGGGACTCGCCCGGACTGGTTCGTCATCGAGCTGGAGGGTGTGGTCAACTGGAGGGTTGTGGTCGCTTGGAATTGGGGGTGGCTGCGACCGAGCGGGCCCGTCAGCTACGAGGCACCATCATGACACTCCGGTGGACGAGGTTAGGTTAACTTGCTGCATCGCAACCCGCGCCAGTAGCTCAGCTGGATAGAGCGTCGGCCTCCGGAGCCGAAGGTCCCGCGTTCGAGTCGCGGCTGGCGCATAGACTTACGAAAACAGCAGCGGTTTTAGCTGCGAAACTCCACCGCCTAGGCCACGAGCTCTAGCCGCCCCCGCAGCACGCGCCGGTGCTGGTGCACGCGGTACTCCACGACGGCTGCGCGATGCCGGATCTGGCCGAGGTGGCCGTACACCCGCTCAATCATGTCCGTGGCGCTGTGGCCCACCTCACGCGCGACCGTCCACACCGCGACCGGCTGCCCGTGGTCCGTGGTCTGGAGCCGCGTGGTCACGTAGGTGTGCCGGAACACCTTAGTGCGGATGTCACCGGGCTCGGCCTTCCGGCGGCGGCCCTGGTCCATCACGTAGAGCGTGCCGGCCCGCTCGGTCACCCGATCTAAGAGCTTCCGCACGTCCGTCAACATCCGCTCCTCACCCGTGCAGCGGTTGCTCGGAAAGAGCAGGCGACCGCGCGGTGCGTGGGGACCGGTGAGGTAGGCGCGGAGGATGCGCTCCAACTGCGGCCACAGTTGAATGGTGCGGTGCGCCTTCTCGGTCTTTAGACGGCGCCACGTGTTGGGGCGGAAGGTCAGACACCTCCGCTTCAAATCCACGTCCGAGACTTCGAGCCCGAGCACTTCACTCTCGCGCCCACCGGTGAGGAGGTAGGTGGCAATCAACTCGTAGCCGAACGGCACCGGTGGCTGGCCGGTAGCGGCGGGACCGGCGGGACACTTCTCCGCCGCGGCCAGATACAACGCCGCCTCGGCGCTGTCCAACCACAACGGCTCGGCCGCCGCGCCCACCGGCTTCTCCAACAAGTCACCCACCGGGTCATGGGCCGGAGGTGCCCATTCCTCACTGCGCGCGCGCCGAAACAAACCGCTCACCGCGTTGAGGTAATGGCGGCACGTCGCGGGGCTCAGCGTGTGCCCCACGCGGCCCGGGAGCGTCGCCAGTTGCTCCACAAACGCGCGCACATCTCGTGTGGTGATCTCGTTCAGGCGGCGTGTCTTCCCACAGTGGCTGATGAAGCGCTCCAAGAAGTGTTCGTCCGCACCCAACTGGCCGTCCGTGACCTTGTTGGCCTTGGCACGCGCCTTGAGATGTTCCCGCACCGCCGCGTCTAGCGGCCAGTACTCCGGCCTGCCGAGTGCGGCCGCAGTGGTGCCGCGGGCGCGCTGCTCTGTGCGCTCATCAATGAGCTTGACCGCCAGCGCTTCGGCCAAGTCCGCCTCCGCGCGGGTGAGGGCGCGCCGGGAGCCCGGGGCCCGCAGCGCCGTGAACGCCGACCCACCCCACCGACGCAGATCACAGTAGGCCCGGTCCTCCCCGCCCTGGCGCCTCCACCACACATGAGGTGTACTCGTTTGCCGCTTCATACGTTTCTCCTCTTCTTCTTGGGTGACGGTGTTGGGGTCGGGCGCGCGGGCTGCACACGGTCCCGTGTGACTTGGCTCCACCACTCCCGGAGTGCATCGCGGTTGAGCGTTGCGCGGGCGGTGAACCACGGCTGCAACAGGACCGCAAACGACCCGATGAGATGACGGGTCGCTTGCTCCCGCTCGGCGGGCGTGAGGGCCGGGGCCGAGACCAAGAACCGGCGCCGCCAGACGTCGCCGTTGACGAGGTCGGCCAGCGCAAAGGCTAGGTCCGCGTCGCGTCTCAGGGGCTGGGCCCACGGGCTGCGCGGATTCAGCGTAACCGGCGCGTCCGCGAGGGCCGAATCCGCGGCCACTACCTCACGGCGCCACGCCGCTTCGGCTCGGGCGGTGAACTCCATCACGGCCAGCGCCACGGCCGGAGACCACGGCTGCGCCTCCAACGTCCGGGCCCACGCGCCCGCGCCCTGCGGCTGGCCTGCGAGGAAGCCCTCCGTCACGCCGAAGACCCGCGCCAGTTCTCGGCGCACGTCCGCCCGACACGTGCGCTGCTGCTCTGTGAGGATGTAGGAGAGCGTCTGCCGCGCCACACGCACGCCGCGCGTCGCTAGCTGCCGCTGGAGCGGCACGACGCTGACGCCGCGCACCTCCATGGCCGCTGCCAACCAAGGTCCCAGGATCGGCACAAGCGGGTGAAGCTGAGCCTTCTTGCGATGGCGTCGCGTCACCTTGTCCTCTCTTTACCTATTCCGCGTTCACGGCCGGACGCCTGCTGCTATTGCTTACCTAACGTAAATATATATAACCTTACGCAAGGAGGTAAGTGGGCTTGTGAAAGCCAATAAGGAACTGCGCGGGCTGGCGCTGGTCGCCCAGCGGCTGGGCTTGAGCTACCAGACGGTGATGAAGCTGGTCATCGCCGGGGACCTCCCGGCACGGTGGGAGCGGGGGCGCTGGTACGTGCGCCTGACCGACGTCGTGGCATTTCAGCGGGAACGGGCGGCGGAGCGCGAGCAGCGCACAGGAACTACCGCCTAGATAGCGCGCCCGCCAGGGCCCGGGCGCAAGAGGCCTTCATCCGGCCCTGACTTAGAACGGAGGCCCGCGGTGCGCTCGGACAAGGCAGCGCCGCGGGCCTCAGGAGGAACCACAAGTGAAGACGAAGCTAAGGCGTCGTCCCATCAATGGAAAGTCTCGCCACGATTGTCGCCAACCTGCCGATCGCGTGGGCAAGTCATTTTGGTACCACTGCCGTAAATGCAAACCGTACTGGCGCGCGGTGGCGATGCACAAGCGTGCTCTGTTGACGCACCAGCGCGCCCAAGTGGCGTATGAACACGCGAGAGCCGCTTTGGCCGCCGCTGAGGACGAGCAGCACTGGCGGGGCCAGCAGCTTACCGAGGCAATGTGACTGAGCATCAGCCGACCGATGTGGCGGGCGCTCCGGCGTCCGCCACGCCCGCGGACCCGGTAGGGACACCTAAGCCCGATCCGCAGGCGGCGTTGCTGGATCGCCTGAGCGAGGACGAGACATTGGCGATCCTCGGCCCGCCGAGTACGCCGTGTAGCCAGTTGAGCGGCTCCGGAGCTGTTGAAGCAGTGTACGTGCGGGCGAGTGAACTTGAGCCGACCGCCGTTGAATGGCTGTGGGAGCGGCGCATCCCCCGGAACACGCTCACCCTCTTCAGCGGGGACCCTGGGCTTGGCAAGAGCACCCTATTGCTCGACTTGGCAGCCCGCGTAACCACGGCTACCGCCATGCCGGATGGCGCGCCAACGCCGAAGGGTGGCGTGATCGTGCTGAATGCGGAGGATGGCGAACGCGACGTCATTGTCCCCCGGCTAGTGGCGGCCGGGGCGGACCGTGAGCACGTGCTCATCCTGCGTGGGGTGCGCGTTGACGGTGAAGCGCACGAGTTGATTTTGCCCGACCACCTTGAGGCGATCCGGCAGACCATCGCCGTGTGTCAGGCACTCCTCGTCATCGTTGATCCGCTGAACGCATATCTGACTGGCGCCATAAACACTTGGCGGGATCACGACCTAAGAAGAGCGCTACGCCCGCTCGCACGGCTCGCCGAGGACTACGGCGTGGCGGTGGTGGCATCCCGGCACCTGAACAAGAGCAACGCTGGGCCCGCGCTATACCGCGGTGGCGGCAGCATCGCCTTCACTGCCGCCGCAAGGGCAGAGTTCCTCGTAGCAGCCGACCCGGACGACCCCGGGCGGCGTGTCGTCGCCGCGATAAAGGCGAATCTCGCCCCGCCTCAGGCATCGTTGACGTTCCGGCTGACGGATGCTGGGTCAGGGGTGGCACGGGTGGTGTGGGGGCCGAGCTCTCACTACACGGCGGACGCGCTTGTGATGCCGCTGGGGGACGCCGCCGAACAGGATGCGGCGGGCCAGGCAGTAGCTTGGCTGAAGGATGCGCTGGCCGAGGGCGCCCGCCCTTCGGCTGAGGTTGAGCAAGCTGCCCGGGCCGACGGCATCGCTAGCCGGAGCCTAGACCGGGCGCGCAGTCGGCTTGGCGTACAGGCGCGCAAGGTTGGTGGGCGTGACGGACACTGGGAGCTCTACCTCCCCGACACCGGCCAAAGAGCGCCGAGTCCGGCGTCCTTGGCGTCCTTTGAACCGGAAGGCGACCAAAGAACGCCGGATACTACCATCGGCGTTCTTGGCGCTCTTCAAAAAGAGCAGGCGGCGCCTGAGCCGGTAAAGAGCGCCAAAGAACGCCTACCCGAATCTCCGGTGTCCTTTGCCGATGCGGTGCCCGAGACCGATCCGGATGCGGCGGCTCGGGACGCCATGAAGGACGGGGCATGAGGTGGCGGTGGTGGGTGGTCTCTGGCCGTCGCCCGCCAGCCATGCCCGGCAACCGCCCCCGCGGCGCCCCAGGCCGCTGCTGGCGGCGCAGCTGTGGCCAGAACGTTCAGCAGCGGCGCGATAGACCTTCGGCTCGGGCGGGCGACGGGCCAGCGGCATGACGCCCCTAGCCCAGCTACGCGCGCTAGCCGAGCAGCTGCCTCCGGGCGCCGCTGTCACGCTCACGAAAGAGTGCTTGCTGGCGCTGACGGCGGAGCTTGAGGCGGCGCGACCGTTGGCCGTGGCGGAGCCGGTGTTCACGGTGGCCACGCTCGCGACGCATCTGCATCGGAGCCGGAGCACCATCCGGGCGTGGTGTGAGCGCGGGGAGCGCAACAAAGGTCTGGCGGCCACCCGCGTCAACGGTCGCTGGTACATCACGCTGGAGGCGGTGGAGCGCTTCCTCGGCGGTCCGCAACCGCCTGCCCCGCCGGAGCCCGAGGCCAACATCGGCGACTGGCGTAAGCTGCGGGGCCTGAAACCATGAGCCACGCCCCGGCGGTGGTGGGCCGACCGTGGTGCCGAGGGTTTAGAACACCGCCCGCGCGCTCATGGCAACTCTGTCCGCGGCGCACGGTTCCGCCGACGTACGTGTGCACCCTCGCGGGGCGAACGGCGGGCTGGTGTGGTGGGCGCGTGGTGAGCCGGTGGTGAGCCAGCGGGTGCACCGGCCAAGCCCGCCGTTGACCCCGGGGGAAGAGCGTGAGCGGGAGGCCCGGCTGTTGGCCGCACTCAGTGCTGAAGGGCGCGCCCGACTCGTGGCCCAGTTGGCCGAGCTCGGTCTGCCCGATGTGGGCTGGTACCGAGTGTTGACGGCGCGCCGATGGGTGGAGCTCCTGGCCTGGCGCGCCCGGGTGGATGAGGGACTGGTCACCCACCAGCTGACGCGCCGGGCCGCCGAGGATTGGGCTGCCCGCCAGCTCGGGCTCGCCGCCGATACGCTACGCACCCGGCTCCGCGGGGCGGTGAATTCCACCGCCGCGTAAGGTTCCCCGCAGGACTTCCCCTGGAGTGAGCGTGAAGACTGCGGAGAACCGACCGCCAGCCCCGCCGAGCGGCACGAGCGTGGCGATGGGCATTCCGATTCAAAGTCCAAGCTACGGACCCGGCGCCCCCTTCACCGCGGCCACCGCCGCCATCATGCAGGTGCACAACAAAGTTGCGCCCTACTTGTTGACACGGACCGGAGTGCCCGGCTCGGTGACGGCACCCACCCTCGCCGCCCCACCCGCACCCTACGACCCAGCGCTCGTGGCGCAGGGGGCGGCCGAAGCGGAACAAGACCTTCAGCGCCAAACCGCCCCGCTACCGGGGCAGCTCTTTGGCCTGAGCAACGACTTTGGACGCCAGTTCGTCCAGCTACGCGCCTCTCAGGATTACACCCCCGAAGGGCAGCGCCGCCAGCTGGACGCCACCTTTGACAAACTCGCCGCCCGGGCCCAGACGCTCACTGATGGCTGGGTCAAGAGCGCCAGCCTCCTGACCCGGCGCTGGGTGGACCAGGAACGCGACCCCGGGACGCTGTTACTGATCACCCCGGAGGTGTTGCCCCTGGTGGGGGTGTGCGCGACGGCGCCGATCCCGTTCGTGGTGGCCTTGCTAGAACAATTGACCCCGCGCGATCCCAACGACCCGGGCAACCGGCTGCGGCGCGAGAACGTCGCTGCAACGCTGCGCTTGCGGCGGCCCGAGTGGTCGGTGAATCCGCGGCTAGCTGAGGAGGCGCTGGCCGCCTTGCGCCGGGTGCAGGCCAAGGACCGGACGGCGGCCTTCTTCGGCGGCATCTACGTGACCGTGCGCTTGGACCGGATGGGGCGTGCGTGGGCCGCCGCCATCGGCTCGCTGCTCCAACATGGCCAGTTGGATGAGGCGCTGCAGATGCCACTGACCCTGGCGTTCGACGCCCCCGCGGACCCGACCGCGCTCGTCTACGAGGGGCTGCCCCAAGATGACGTGGACGTCCTGCAGGCCTTCGGGTTGAAGGCCGCCGACGTGACGGGTCTCGCGCCGCGGAGCAGTGAGGCAGGCGGCCCGATCCGGCTCACGGACACGGGCAGTCGCGCCACATGAGCTGTGCTGGGGTGGCTGCGTGATGGCGCGGCCCGTAAGTGGTCCTGAGCCACGGGGACCGGCCCCGGCGCATCTCCCGCCTGTGACGTGTGAGTGAGCCACCGCGCTGCACCGCCCTCAAGGCGAACGGTGAGCGATGCAGCGTGAGCTGGGGGTTGTCCGAGGGCCGTTGCTTGATGCACGATCCAGCCCGTCGAGAGCTGGCCGCCGCCGCCCGCCGTGCCGCGGGCGCGACGACGGGCGCCCTGGCCGCCACCCAAGTCCGCACTGGCAAGTACCGCACCGTTGAGCCCGGCGCCGTGCCCGGCGGTCGGCCGCCCCGCAGCCTGGGGGACGTGATCCGGTGGGCCTCGTGGTGCGCGTTTGCGGCAGCCACCGGATTGTTGGACGGCGTCACCATCAGGGAAACCAACCGCTCCCTCATCACCTTGAAGGTCGGGCTCGAGAAGCGTGACCTGCTCCGCCGGATCAAGGCGTTGGAGCAGAAGCTCAAGACCTATGAGCGTGAGACCAAGCGCGACTCCCGATGACCACGGCGCTGCACGTTGACCGGCTGGAGGAACAGTACGGCGCCTTGCTCGGGCGCCGCGACGCAGGCCGCAACCTGGCGGCCTTGCGCGCCGAGTACCGGACCGACAGTGCGTTGGGCTTCGATCTGCCGCGCCTGCTAACCAGGGAGTTTCCCGCGTTGACCTATCCCAAGCTGGACGAGATTATCCGCTCGGTCGCGGATCACCCCTACACCGTCATCGTCGGCTGCAACGGGAGCGGCAAGACCCACCTCTTGGCACGCATCGCGGTGGCGTTTGGAAGCATGGGCTGGTTGGTCATTGCCAGCGCGCCCGGTGAGAGGCAGTTGCGGGAACAGTTCATGAGCCGCGCGTTCGGCGTGTGGCAAGAGGCTGGGCTACCCGGTCTGTTCCATGAACTGCGCTGGCGCTTGGGTCGGGGCGAGGAGAGCGGCATCATCGCGCTGGCATCGGATACGGTGAGCAGGTATGGCGGCTATCACTCCCCGACCGGCACCCTGGTCATTCTGGACGAGGCGCAAGGCGTCAGCCCCGAGGCCTGGAATGCGTTGCGGCGGCCGGGCACGGAACAGCGCCGGTTCATCGCCAGCGGGAATCCGCTGTTTCGCGTCGGCTCTTTTGCGGAGGTGGCTCGCCTTCCGCACTGGCACCGTATCACCATCACCGCGCGGGACGTGCCGAACGTCAACGGTCAGGGCCCGCCGATTCCGGGCCTCATTGATCCCGAGACGATTGAAGCCACCATCCGCGACTTTGGCGCCGGGAGTGACTACTACCGCAGCCGGGTGTTGGCGGAATTCCCGGAGGGCGATGCCGAAGGGCTGATTCCGACGCGCGCCTGGCTGGACACCGCTGCTGCTCGTGCGGCCACTGCCCTGGCTCCCGCTCCGCGCTCAGAGCCGATCATCGCGGCCGACATTGCCGAACGCGGCGCGGCGCGCAACGCGGTGGCCGTACTGATTGAGCGTGTGGTGCGCGAACTCGTCACGTGGAGTGAGCCGGACCTGACGGTGACCGCGCAGCGCATCGCGAACCTCGCCCATCAGCATGGTGTGCGCCCGAAGCGCGGCCCCTCCCAACCCGGCTGGGGCTGGATAGTCGTTGATACCGTTGGGGTCGGGGCGGGGGTGGGCGCATTGCTGTCCCGCGTCGGCTACAAGACGATTCACTTTCGCGGCTCCGAGACCGCCACCACCGAAGGGCCCGCCGGGCTCGGCTACAAGAATTTGCGGACGCAGAGTTTCTGGCAACTGCGGCTCCAACTAGAGCGTGGCCAACTCGGGTTGCCTGCCGACGAGCAGTTGTTTGACGAGCTGATGTCCTTGCGGTGGCGGCCTGCGGCCACGGGCGGGAAGATCGAAGTGGAAGACAAGCGGGATTGGGCGAGCCGCGTGGGCCGCAGCCCGGACAAGGCGGATGCCGTCGCGATGGCCGTGGCCCAGATCGCCGCGGAGGAGGAGGCGCGGACCTTCCAGATGCTCAGCGCCTTCTCCCGGGAACACGCCCTGTGGTGAGCCGCCTAAGCATCCACTTCCTTGGCGCGCTGCTGGATGCCTTCCAGGAGATAGGCCACCAGTAGGCACAGGCCATTCCGCTCCACGCAAAGCTTGCGGTCTTCGTCCACATCGTCGGCAAGACCCCGCCATTCTCGGAGTAGCTCCGCGCGGTCGTCGTTGTCGAGGATGGAGAGGTCCACATCGTGCCCGAGCCGGCGTTCCAGGACGTCGAACACCGTGCCAGCCCGAATCGCCTGCTTCATGTCCGCAATGGAGATGTCGTCGTACCGGCCGGAGCCAGCGGCCCCGTTCAGATAGAATCCGAGGAACGTCATCCGCACAATCTTCATCGCGCCTCCCGCGCATTGGGCGTGAGCCCTACACCCCATTTTTTCTGAAACAGTCACAAGGACACCTTCAACGAGGGCCGCTGCAGCGGCGCGCTCTTTACGCGAATCACGTCTGTCATACGGTCTCGCCCTTCTTGCCCTTGCCCTTGAGAAGACGGTCTCTCTCAAGGCGGAGCACCTCTATCCGCCCCTCCATCTGCTCTCGGAGCTCGTCCATCTGCGCCCGACAGACCAGCAGGGTAGTCTCCCGCGATTCAAGGTTCTTGCCCCACATCACCCGCAGCGCGAACGCGAGGAACGCGATGCCTACGAAGGTGCAATAGACGATCAGTTCTGTTGTGCTCGCCTCCTGACGCCACGTCGCCCCGAGCTCGATGAGCGAATAGAACGCTCCAAGGGCAGCAACGAGCCACCATGTGACCAGTTCTTTTTCCCACATGTTCCCCTCCTACTCTCTCGCAAAGACTGGAAACGATCAGAGCCGCAGCTTCCAGTTCACCGTTCATGGCTCCCGGCCTTGCGGCACGCCCGACGAGGTTGCTGCCGCGCGGGCCGACCTCCAACACCGCAAGCCAGCCTGTCGCATTCCCGCCCCTCGGTGCCGCCAAGCATCTGGCGGGAACGCCGTCGCCACTCCACTGTGGGCCGGTGACGGGGATCACCGTAGCCGTGCCGGGTATCAAGAACTTGTGTAGGGGGCTACCTGACTGGGCGTTGCGGACACCGGTACGGAGCCACTACTTTCAGGCGCCCCGCCGGGAGAGGGCTAGCGAACTTCCCGGCCGCGGGTATCGTAGTAGCCCTTAGCGCCCGGCGGGCGGCGGACCCGCGTGAGGCTGCAAATCGCCACCTCAACCCGAGAACGTCGTCACGTGCGCTGGTGCGGCGGGTGAGGGATTTGAACCCTCGAACGTGTCTCCCACGTTTACCGATTAAGAATCGGCTGCCTTCACCACTCGGCCAACCCGCCGCGTGACGCTCCCTGCGGCTAGAGGCGCTACCAGCTTCTAGCCGCAGGTGTTTTCTGCACAGCTCAGTCTTCCCAGACGACCGAAAAGCGCAACACGCCTTCCGGCGTTTGCCGTTTCCGACTACTTCGACCATCCGCGCTGCGAGGAGAAAAGCCGTCACCCTCAGGGCGCAGCGAGGCAGTGGTGCCATTCAGGGGGGCCTCGGGTTCGCGGGCTCGACGGACGACGGGCCAGAACCCCTGGTGGCGGTGGCGCAGCACCTAATTTACCACTGTCCATCCGCCCGTGCCATATCGCCGTCAAGGACCCGCCGGCACACCGTTCCGGTATTCACATCACAAACCGTTTCCGCCGCGACTGTCGCCACCCGCCCCAAGAGAAAGCCGCCACCCCGTCAATAGACACTTCGTAGGAGTGGCGCAAGTCAGGAGTCTCCTGACCAAAGGCCGCAGCTGTCGAGGGGGCGGGAAAGAGCGGCACCGAGGCGCGGAAATGCGGCGTCGTCACCCAATCACAACCGCGCCCCCAACCCCGTCGAACACGTTGCCGCTCATCGTGATGCCGCCGATGCGCCAGTGCGTCGGCGTGATCTCCAGCAACTCACCCGAGTGCGTGTAGAAGGCGCCATTGGTGATCG
>Ga0070697_100003715_pt1 | contig 11723 bp, 7 predicted proteins | sample KBSK1501metaG_FD_65475 | JGI IMG/M metagenome (GOLD analysis project Ga0070697, IMG submission 65475) | Corn, switchgrass and miscanthus rhizosphere microbial communities from Kellogg Biological Station, Michigan, USA - KBS K1-50-1 metaG | ecosystem: Host-associated > Plants > Roots >... | reverse complement strand
ACTGCGCTTCGGCCCGGATCCCTCCACGCATTCGCGGGCGAGCATCGGCGGTTCGATCGGCAACAACGCCTGCGGCTCGCGGGCGCTGAGGTACGGCCGTACCGCGGACAACGTGGTGAGCCTGGACGTGCTGACCGCCTCGGGAGAGCGGCTGGCGGCGCGCCGCATGGGCCGCGACGGCCTGGCCGCCGCCGGACGCCTCGGCGTCGAACTGGACGCCCTGGCCGGGGCGCACCTCGGCATGCTCCGCACCGAGTTCGGCCGGTTCACCCGGCAGGTGTCCGGCTACTCCCTGGAGCACCTGCTGCCGGAGAACGGCTCCGACCTGGCGAAGTTCCTGGCCGGTACCGAGGGCACCCTCGGCATGATCACCGGCGCGACCGTGGCGCTGGTGCCGTCGCCGAAGGCGGTGGCACTCGCGGTGCTCGGCTACCCCGGCATGCCGGAGGCCGCGGACGCGGTGCCCGGGCTGCTGCCGCACCAGCCGGTCGCGATGGAGGGCATGGACGCGCGGCTGGTGGAGGTGTTCCGCGCCCGCCGGGGCGCCGCGGCCGTCCCGGCGCTGCCGCGCGGCGAGTCCTGGCTGTTCGTCGAGACCGCGGGGGACACCGAAGCCGAGGCGCGCGCCGCGGCCGGGCGGCTCATCGCCGACGCCGGGTGCCTGGACTCGCTGGTGGTCACCGGCGCCCCGGCGCGGGCGCTCTGGCGCGTCCGCGAGGACGGCGCGGGCCTGGGCAGCCGCACCCCGGCGGACGCTCCGGCCTGGCCCGGCTGGGAAGACGCCGCCGTCCCGCCCCGGCAGCTGGGCGCGTACCTGCGCGACTTCGCCGCGCTCATGGCCGAGCACGGCCTGGACGGGCTGAGCTACGGGCACTTCGGCGACGGCTGCGTGCACATCCGCATCGACTTCCCGTTCTCGTCCGCGCCGGGCCGCTACCGCCGGTTCGTCGTGGCCGCGGCGCAGCTGGTCGGCAAGTACGGCGGCTCCATGTCCGGCGAGCACGGCGACGGCCGGGCCCGCAGCGAGCTGCTCCCCGCCATGTACTCAGCCGAAGCCATCGAGGTCATGGCGGCGGTCAAGGCGATCTTCGACCCGGGCAACGTGCTCAACCCCGGCGTGCTGGTCGACCCGGCGCCGGTGGACGCGGACCTGCGTGTGCCGCTGGCCCGGCCGCTGCGCCGCGGGCTCGGCTTCGCCTATTCCCACGACGGCGGCGACCTGTCTGCCGCGGTGCACCGCTGCGTCGGGGTGGGCAAGTGCCGGGCCGACACCACAATGAAGGGGGATGGGGAGGTGGGTGGGGGAGGGGTGATGTGCCCGTCCTGGCTGGCCACCAGGGACGAGAAGGACTCCACCCGGGGTCGCGCGCGGGTGCTCCAGGAGCTCGCGAACGGCACGCTGGTCCGTGGCTTCGGCTCGGCGGAGCTGGCCGAGTCGCTGGACCTGTGCTTGTCCTGCAAGGGCTGCGCATCGGATTGCCCGGCCGGGGTGGACATGGCCACCTACAAGGCCGAGGTGCTGCACCAGCGGTACCGCCGCCGGCTGCGCCCGCCGGCCCACTACTCGCTGGGCTGGCTGCCCCGCTGGGCCCGGCTGGCTGCCCGCGCGCCCGGGCTGGCGAACGCCGCCCTGCGTGCGCCGGGGCTGGCGGGCCTGGCCAAGCGTCTGGGCGGGATCGACGCCCGCCGGCCGCTGCCGCGGTTCGCCGCGCAGACCTTCCGTGCCTGGTTCGCCGCGCGGGCCGGGTCGAGGGCCGGGTCGCTGGCCGGCACGCCGGTGCTGCTGTGGGTGGACACGTTCACCGACTACTTCACGCCCGAGGTCGGCCACGCCGCCGTGCGGGTGCTCGAGGCGGCCGGGTACGCGGTGCAGGTCACGGCCGGGCCCGTGTGCTGCGGGCTGACCTGGATCTCCACCGGCCAGCTGGACGGCGCCCGCCGGCAGCTGCGGCGGAGCCTGGACGCCCTGGACCCCGCGATGGCCGCCGGCGTCCCGGTCGTCGGCCTCGAGCCCTCGTGCACCGCCGTGCTGCGCGGCGAGATCACCGAGCTGCTGCCGGAGGACCCGCGCGCCCGGCAGGTCAAGGCCGCCACCCGCACGCTGGCTGAGCTGCTGGACGGCACCGGCGAGTGGGAGCCGCCCGATCTCGGCGGCGTGCGCGCGGTGGCCCAGCCGCACTGCCACCACCACGCCGTGATGGGCTGGCACGCCGACCCCGCGCTGCTCGCCCGGGCCGGCGCCGAGGTCACCGCGGTGGGCGGCTGCTGCGGCCTGGCCGGCAACTTCGGCGTCGAGCGCGGCCACTACGACGTCTCGCGGGCGGTGGCCGAGACCGCCCTGCTGCCCGCGGTCCGCGCGGCCGGCGACGCGGTGGTCCTGGCCGACGGGTTCTCCTGCCGCACCCAGCTCGACCAGCTGGCCGGCGTCAGCGGCATTCATCTGGCCCAGCTGCTGGCCGGCCGCCTGGAGGAGCCCGCTACCTGACCGCCTGGACCTGGGTGGTCTGGGCCACCAGCCGCTCGGTGTCGTCGTATACGCTGGTCTGGGCGGTCACCGTCGTCCGGCCCCGGTGCACCGGCACGGCCACCGCGCGCACCACCCCGCCGGTAACCGGCCGGAACATGTGACTGGTCGAGGTGATCGTGGCCGTGGTCTTGCCCTCGGGCAGGCCGAGGAACGTGACCAGCGCACCCGCACTGTCCGCCAGGGACATCAGGACCCCGCCGTGCAGCACCCCGGCGGTCGTGCACAGGTGCGGCGCCCAGTCCAGCCGGGCCACCACCCGGTCGGCGCCGGCCTCGTCGAGGACCAGGCCGAGCTGCCCGGCGAACGGCATCAGCGCCACGAGGGCGTCTAGGTCAGCGGACATGCCAGGAGACTACAGGCGCATGCGCCGTTTATCAGGCTCCGTGTATCAGGCGCACGGCCGGACCCTCTGAACCGATGGCACGCTCCCATATCGGGGCAAAGCCAGGTGAAGAAACAGGGGGAATCACCATGACCGCACTTGCTATCCGCGCGCGTCGCGTCCGCCGCATGGCGGCGTCTCGCGGGCCGCGCGTCGCCGCGGCGCTGGCTGGCGCCGCGCTGCTGGCCTCGCTGACCGGGGCCGCCCGCCAGCCCGCCCCGGCCTACCCGGTCCAGGCCGCCTTCAAGTCGCCCGGACCCTACGCCACGACCACGGGAACGGTCACCGACTCCGCCGGCACGGTGATCTACGACGTCTTCTACCCCAGTAACTACGCCGCGCTCGGCTTCGAGAGCCCGATCGTGACCTGGGGCAACGGGACAGGCGCGAGCCCGGCCAAGGTGTCGGACTTCCTGAGCCACCTCGCCTCGTACGGCTTCACCGTCATCGCCTCGACCCTGCCCAACACGGGCAGCGGCAACGAGATCGATGCCGCCGCGCACTACCTGGTCGCCCAGAACGGCGTCGCGGCCAGCGTCTTCCACGGCCACCTGAACGTCAACGAGGTCGCCGCGGTCGGCACCTCGCAGGGCGCCGGCGGCGCGGTGCGGGCCGCCACCAACGACCCGGCCCTGATCAAGACCGTCATGACGTTCTCGCTGCCGAACGCAATCTGGGCCGGCCCGAACCCGGACTGCCCGACCGCCGCCGACTGCACGGCGAACCCGGCCGCGCTGACCCAGCCCGTCTTCTTCATCTCCACCTACGGCTTCTGGGACTCGATCATCGCCAGCCCGGCCACCGAGAAGGCATATTTCCTCAGCACCTCGGTGCACGCCGCGCTCGGCATCATCCTCACCTCCGACGGCAAGCTGGCCGACCACACCTCGATCCAGAACGCCGCGGACGGCGGGAACCCCGGCGGCTTCCTCGGCTACGCCACCGCCTGGCTCGAGTACCAGCTGCGCGGCAACGCCACCGCGGCCGGCGCGTTCACCGGCGCGCATCCCGAGCTGCTGTCGAACATCAACTGGCCAGGCAGCGCCGTCAAGTGAGTACGCCCCGGCCGCCGAGACACGGAATTGCCCTGAATGAGCGGCTTTCGTCCGCTAGCATGTAGCGGCTAGGAGCCGCCATGACCAGCAGCGACACCCTGCCTCTCAGCGAGGGCCAACAGGCACTGCAGGACACCCTGCGGGGGTTCCTGGCTGACCAACTACCATCCGCTGCGCTGCGGGCCGCGCTGGAGACCCGGGCCGGCTACAGCCCCGAGCTGCACGCCCGCCTGGCCGGCGAGTTCGGCCTGACCGGGCTTACCATCCCGCGGGAGTTCGGCGGCCCGGGCATGTCGCAGGCCGAGGCGAGCGTGGTGCACGCCGAGCTCGGCCGCGCCCTGTACCCGGGCCCGCTCCTGCCCACCACGCTGGCCGGTGGCGTGCTGCTCGCGACCGGTAACCACGCGGCGCAGGAGCGCTGGCTGCCACAGCTGGCCGACGGGTCGGTGACCGCGACGGTCGCGGCCGCCGACGAGGGCGGCCACTGGGTGTTCGGCCCGGATAGCGTCCAGGCCGAACGAGCACCCGGGGGCTGGCGGCTCTATGGCCACCGGTGGTACGTCCTGGCCGCCCACGCGGTCGACGTCGTGGTGGTGCCGGCTGTCGCCGAATCCAGCCCCGCGATGTTCCTGGCGGATCCCAGGTCCCTGGGTTGCACCGTCTCCGGGCAGCTGGGCCTCGACCTGACCCGGCGGGTCTGCGTCACCGCCTTCGACGAAGCCCCGGCCCTGCTCATAGGGGAGGGGGAGGCCGCGGTCGCCGCGCTATACCAGGCCGAACGGGACTTCCTGCTCGCCACATCGGCCGAAGCCGCCGGCGGCATCGGCTGGTGCCTGGACGCGGCCATCGCCTACGCCGAGGACCGCGAGCAGTTCGGGCAGACGATCGGCGCCTTCCAGGCGGTGGCGCAGGCGTGCGTCGACATCCTGGCGGCGTTCCAGGACGTCTCGGCGGCCGCCAGGTACGCCGCGCTCGAAGCCGCGGACGGCAGCGCCGAGGCGCCGAAGGCGGCCCACGCCGCCGCGCTGCGGGCCGGTGAGGCCTACCGCGCGGTGACCGAGTCCGCCATCCACCTGCTCGGCGGAAACAGCCTCAGCTGGGAGCACGACGCGCACCTGTACTACCGCCGCGCCTGGTCTGCCGAGCGCCTGGCCGGCGGCCCGCAGGCGCACCGCGCCGCCATCTCCGGCCTCGGCGGCTCGTAGCCCGTTACTTCAGGCCGCCGAGGCGGGAGCCGGCCTCGGCTCGCCCTTCTCGCGGCCGCCCCGGCCGGGGATAGTGCTGGCGGCGTCGGCGTCGCGGATGGACAGCGAGCACGGCACGGCGCACAGGCAGATCGCCGCGGCCGTCAGGAACGCGATGCGGTAGGCGGTGAGGTTGACCACCTCGTGCCCGGCTACCAGGTGAACCGGTCCGATGAGCACGATGACAGTGGTCAGCACGGCCACGCCGACGGCCCCGCCGAGCTGCCGGACCGCGTTGAACATCGTGGAAGCGCGGCCGGTCGCGGCCCGGCTGATGGTGGCGAAGGAAGCCGCCTGGACCGGGACGAACACCTGGGCTATGGACAGGCCCAGGGTGAGCATGAGCAGTCTCGCCCACCACAGGCTGGTCTGCGGTCCCAGCTGGGCGAGCAGGCCGATCGACGCCGCCGTCCCGGTCAGCCCGAGGGTGATGTGGCGGCGGGGCCCGAGCCGGGGGTACAGCACCCGGCTGGCCAGCTGCGCGCCGGCCATGACGCCGAACGCCTCGGGGAACGTGCTCAGCCCCGAGCCGAGCGCGCTCAGGCCGCGGCCGTCCTGGTAGTACAGCGAAATGGCATACAGGGAGCCAAGGAAGGCGGTCGAGGTGAGGACCATGACCCCGTTGCCCGATCGGAACAGGCGGTTCCGCAGCAGCCGCAGGTCCACGATGGGCGCGTCCGACCGCAGCTCGACGGCCACCATGGCGGTCAGCAGCACGGCCCCGGCGGCGATCGTCGCCAGGACCCGCGTGTCATGCCAGCCCAGGTCGGGTCCCTCGGAAACGCCGTACATCAGCAGCCCGAGGCCGAGCCCGGAGAGCAGGAAACCGGCCAGGTCGAAGCGGCCCGGCTCGTCCTGGGCGGGCTGGCGCAGGAAGATCGCGCCGAAGGCGAACGCGGCCGCCCCGATCGGCAGGTTGACGTAGAACACCCAGCGCCAGGACAGCTCGGTGACGAACAGGCCGCCGAGGACCGGGCCGAGCGCGGGCGCAAACGTGGTGGGCACGGTGAGGATCGCCGCGGCCTTGATCCGCTCGTCCGGCGGGAACACGCGGTACAGCATCGCCATCCCGACCGGGGCGAGCATGCCGCCGCCGGCGCCCTGCAGGATCCGGAACGCGACCAGCTCGCCGAGGCTGGACGCCAGCCCGCACAGCGCAGAGGCGGCGGTAAACAACGCGATCGCAGATAGCAGAACCCTCTTGCCGCCGTACCGGTCACCGAGCCAGCCGGACGCCGGGATGGTGACCGCCAGGCTCACCAGGAAGGCGATGGCGATGCCGTCGACGGCGGTGGCGCTCACCCCGAAGTCACGGCCGATGGTCGGCAGCGCGACGTTGACGATCGTCGCGTCCAGGATCGTCATGAACATCGCGGCGACGAAGACGGTGCCGACCGCTACCTTCTGGCTGATCCGCGGGGCCACAGCTTCCTCTCCCCGCGGCAGCGTCCGGCCTGCGGCTCACGATTCCGGCTGTTACAAGATCATGCCGCCGGCGGAAATTCCGCCACAGACCGCGCCGGCACCGCGGGCCGTCGTCCCCGCGGCCCGCTTATCCCCGTCGTCCTGACAGGTGATAGGTCAGCACCACCACGCCGGTGCCGAAGGTCTTCGCCCCGGCGAACTCCAGGACCTGCTTCTGCCCGTCGCGGAACAGCACCCGGCCGCTGCCGACCAGCACCGGGTGGACCGAGAGGTTGAGCTCGTCGGTGAGCCCGTGCTCGAGCAGCGCCTGCGCCAGGCGTCCGTGGCCGAAAATGGCGAGGTCCGCGCCATCGGCCCGCTTGAGCCTGGTCACCTCGGCCACGGCGTCGCCCCGCAGGATGACCGAGTTGTTCCAGTCGGCCTTATCCAGCGTGGCGGAGAAGACGTACTTGCGGATGCTGTTCATCCGGTCGGCGAACTCATCGGCCTGACCCGGCCAGACGGCCGAGAAGAGCTCGTAGGTGCCCCGTCCCATCAGCATCGCGTCGGCGCCCGCGAGCCGCTCCAGCGCTTCGGCGGTGACCTCGGCGTCGCGGTATTCCATGGCCCACCGTGGCGGGTCTTCGATGACGCCGTCCGCCGAGACGAGGGTGGATTCGATGATCTTTCGCACTGCTGCCTCCATGGTCGCTTTGAGCCATGGAGACCGGCCGGCCCAGGGAAAGGAATCGCGAGCGGCTGGCCGCTGAGCGGCTGGCCCGGCACGAGATCGGCGCGGCCGGACCACCGCGCACCCCGCCTGCGGCGGCGGAAAACCGCTGGTTAGTCCGCAGTCTGGTCGTCGACCTCGGCCTCGGGAGCGTTCTTCTTGACCGAGTCGATCCCGTTCAGCGCGGACGCCTTACGCTCGTACATTTCGCTGGTCGCGATGATCTGGCCGTTGGTGGCCACCAGGTTGAAGTGATACTTGCCGTTGGCCGTCTTCTTGAGCACGAACTTGCCCGCCATGTTGCCTCCTCGATGAGAGCGAGCGCCTGACCTGCCTGGACGATACTCATCTTGCCGTCACGCAGCCGGTTTAACCATCGTTATCGTGGTCATCGCCAGCCCGGGCGTGTCGCGCGGCTTTGTACGATCTGGCACCGGGATGTCGGCTGAGGAGATATTGAAGGCCAGCACCTCCAGTTTGATCCGGTGCAGCCCGAGGTCGCCGAAGCCCCAGGCCCACGACCAGCCGAGCTATCTCACGGCCCAGTCCCCGGCCGGGTACGCCGGCTAGATGAGTGATTCGTCCGCCAGACGGCGGCACAAGCCATGACAGCGCCTCATGGTGCACTAGTGCACCATGAGGCAGCCGACTGCGAAATGATCGTGGTGGAAAAGGGCTTGGCGGTTGGTCCGGTGCATCATGGTCCCCCCAATCCACCGCCGAGCCCGGATCCACCGCGGAAAAGCTAGATCATCACGCTGGTGAGCGATAGATGGTGCAGGAGAGACGGACCGGACGGGTGTGTTCTTCATCGGGCGGCCCGGCGGGTGATCCGCTAGGCGCCGGCCGCCGGACGGACCCGGACGCACGCGACCGCGTCGCCGAGGGCGGGATGGCTGGCCCGGACCGTAACGGTTCCCCGCGCGCCGGGCAGGGAACGTATCCAGACGGCCCCGGCGCCGCCCGCGGCGGCGAAGTCGAACGGGTTGTCGCCGACCAGCACCGCGGGTCCCGCGACGTCAAAGCCGACCTGGCCGGTCACGTAGGGGCGGGGTGCGCCGTAGCGGTCGACCGCGCGGAACTCCAGCCGGGTGGCATCCGCCTCGTCGCCGTCGATCGCGTCGTCGTCGGCGGCCAGCGCCAGCACGTCGCCGGACGGGTCCGAGGCGAAGGACCGCGAGGCGACCTTGTCCGCCCCGAGGTAGCCGTCGATGCGCAGCTCCGGCCGGGACGAGCCGTCCACCACGCGGAAGTCGGCGAACGACGGCGGGTAGGGCAGGTGCCCGTAGCCGACGGTGTCGGGCGTGAGGCTGGCGAAATGCTCGCCGCCGACATACAGCTCGAGCCGGTCCAGGTTGGCGCAGATCATCGCGGCCGGCAGCGCGGTGACCGGAGACAAGGGGCCGAAGTCCCAGTAGAACGCCGGCGCGATCACCGGCCGGACCCGCGGGTCGGCCTGCGCCTGGTAGATGGCGGCGCCGGGCTTGGGCACGCGGAACTCATCGACCACGCCGGTGTACTTCACGCCCCGGTACTGGTTGCCGCTGCCGGACGGGTAGTCGAACCCGGACCAGGCGAGCAGGCCGCAGTAGCGGTCGTCGGCGGCGGCGATCTCGTGCACCCGGCCGTGCGCCGCCGCCTGCCCCTGCTGGACGGCCTGGGGATCGGTGCGCCGGTAGTAGATGGCCGGCCCGGACAGCGTGCCGACCGCCTCGCTGACCATGTACGGCCTGCCCACCCCGGCCACCGGCGGCTGCAGCACAGGCTCCTTCACGCCGTCCGGGCCCTTCACCGAGGAGTAGTCGTCCTCGGCGAACACGTCCTGCTGGTAATCCGTGGTCAGGCACAGGCCCGCCATCGCGCCTGCCGTCGGCCGCGAGTCGTCCAGGGCGTGCGCGAGCTCATTCGTGCTGGTGTAGAAGGCGGTGTCGTTGGGGGTCTCGTTGAGCCGGGCGCCCCAGATGATGATCGACGGGTGGTTGCGGTCGCGGACGATCATCTCCCCGATGTCGCGGTAGGCCAGCGCCTTCCAGGCGTCGTCGCCGAGGTAGCCCCACCCCGCGGCCTCCTCCCAGGCCAGCAGGCCGAGCTCGTCGCAGGCGTCATAGAAGGCCTCGTCCTGCGGGTAGTGCGAGCAGCGCACCATGTTGCAGTTCAGCTCGCGCCGCAGGATCTCGGCGTCCCTGGCCTGCACCCGGGCGGGCATGGCGCCGCCGGCGAACGGGAAGAACTGGTGCCGGTTGGCGCCGAACAGCTTGACCCGGCGCCCGTTCAGGTAGAACCCGTCGAGGGCGAACCTGGCCTCCCGGAACCCGGTCCGCACCCGCTGCCCATGCACCCGCCGATGGTCCAGCATGAGTTCCGCTGCCACCGTGTACAGCGCCGGGTCGTCGATATCCCACAGCCTGACACCCTCGAGCCCGGACAGCGTCGCGGTCACCGTCACCTGGCCCGGCCCGGCGATCGCGACGGGCACCCGCGCGGAGGCGATCGCCCGGCCGTCATCGAGCAGCCGGACTGCCACGCGGGCCGGGTCCGACCCGGAGACGAGCCCGGCCGCGACGTCCGCCGTCACCTGCACCACGACTTGCCGGGTAGCGGGATCCAGGACGTTGACCGGCTTGGCGAACACGTCGGCCAGGAAGGCCTGCGGCACCACCCGCAGCCGCACGTCGCGGTAGATCCCGCCCGGCTGCCAGTAGTCCACCGAGACGCTCGGCTCCGGCGCCGGCCGGTCCGGCGGCACGTTGAGGTTGAATCCGGAGTCCAGCCGGACGGCCAGCACGTTACCGCGAGGCCGCAGCAGGCCGGTCATCTCGACGCTGAACGGCAGGTAACCGCCCAGGTGATCGGCCACCTCGGCGCCGTTGAGGGTGACCGTGGCCCTGGTCATGGCCGCCCCGAAGTCGGCGAACACCCGGCGGCGGTCCGCGCCGGGCGGTGCGTCGAAGCGCTTGCGGTACATCCACACCCGCTCCCAGGCCGGCGGGTCCCAGTCCCGCCAGGACAGGGGGACCACCGTGTGCGGCAGCGTCACCTCCGCGAAGCCGCTGTCGTCGAACCCGGGCAGGTCGCTTCCGGCCGAGGCCGGCCCGAAAAGCCAACCAGTGCCGAACGGATGTGAGGTCATCCGCGTTCGCGGCCGGCTTCCAGCGTCCGCTGCATGCCGCGCCGGACCGCGTCGATGAGGTAGGGCCGCAGCCGCGCCGCCGGGACGATGGCCTGCACCGAACCCACTTCGCGGGCCCGCTCGATGCTGTGCACCCGGTCGAACTCGTCGGCGACCTGCCCCAGCTTCTCGGCGTGCACGGCCGGCCAGGCCGACGCCAGCTTGGCCCGCAGCGCGGACGCCTCGTCGCGGGCGCCGCTCGCGATGGCCGCGGCGATCGCGGCCTGCAGGTCGGCCACCCGGGGATCGGCGGCGGTGCGCTTCCTGACCTCGGCGGCGAACACCACCGCGGCGGCAGGCGCGCCGCCGATCACCGAAGCGTGAGAGCCCTCGACCGCGGCGATCTCCATGTTGTCGTTGAGCGTGCCGGAGAACACCACGAACGCCCCGCCGTGGTAGCGCGAGACCACGCAGAACACGATCGGCCCGTCGAAGTTGACCACCGCGCGCGCGATCTCCGCGCCGTACTCCAGCTGGAGCTGGCGCAGCGACTCCGGCGAGCCGTCGAACCCCGACAAGTTGGCCAGGATCACCACCGGCCGGTTCCCGCTGGCCGCGTTGATCGCCCGCGCGGTCTTCTTCGACGAGCGGGGGAACAGCGTGCCGGCCGTGAACTGTGACGGGCCGTCGACCGGCCAGAACCCGTGCCGGGTCAGCGGCTTGGACTCGAAGCCGATCAGCTCGACCGGCTGGCCGCCCAGGTGCGCGTCGAACACCAGCACCGACGCGGCGTCGGCCATGTCGGGCCAGCGCTCCAGCGGCGGGTGGTCGGCGTCGATCACCCCGGTCAGCAGCGAGCGCATGTCAAAGGGCTTCTTGCGCTCCGGGTTGCTCGCCGGGTCGAAGATCTCGCCGAGCGCGCTGAACTCCGGGCCGGCGTGCGGCGAGGAGGAGATGTCCCGGTCGTCTGGGTCGGTCGTCGGGGCCGGCCGGGGGAAGCGCTCGCCCGCGGCCACGTAGGCGTGCTCGTAGTGCGCGAGCAGCACGTCGACCGCGCTGGACACGTCGGGTGCCCAGTACTGGGCCTCGCCGTTCGGCCCCATGATGCGGTCGTAGCCGCCGATGCCGAAGTTGTCCTCGGCCGAGACCCCGCCCGAGTAGTCCAGCGACTGCTTCCCGGTCAGCACCATGGCCGAGTCCGGCGTCATGATCAGCACGCCGCTGGTGTGCATGAGCATCGTCGCCTCGGCGTTCCAGTACGGCTGGGCACCG
>Ga0070697_100003713_pt1 | contig 11724 bp, 10 predicted proteins | sample KBSK1501metaG_FD_65475 | JGI IMG/M metagenome (GOLD analysis project Ga0070697, IMG submission 65475) | Corn, switchgrass and miscanthus rhizosphere microbial communities from Kellogg Biological Station, Michigan, USA - KBS K1-50-1 metaG | ecosystem: Host-associated > Plants > Roots >... | reverse complement strand
TCGACGACACCGGTGATCCGTCACGTCCGGCCCATACCAGTCTGCTCGGAGCCGGCATCCCAGTCTGCGAACACATGACGAATCTGCGGGCGCTCCCTGCGAGTGGCGCCCGCCTGCACGCTGTCCCGATTGCCTGGGTGGGCGGCCCGACGTTTCCGGTGCGGGCCTACGCAATCGTGGACGGGTAGGTTTCCGTATGCTCGTGAGGTGGGCACGGTGACCTACGTCTCAAAGGTTCGGATTGAACGGGTCAAGGGCTCTCTGCGAAAGGCTTTCCTGCCGGCCGAGTCGGCGCTCGTCCTTTTCGGCGTGCACGACGAGGTCGCGGAGCACTACAAGGCCCCACCTGGGTACGAGCCGCACGCAACGACGCTCGACTATGTCGTGGCGGCCGCCGCCGGTTGACTCACCGGAACCCTGGGTGGCGCGCTGGAGGCGCGCGGAATCGATGCAAGCGGTGGCAAGTTAGTCTCGACCGCTGAAGGCGAGATCGAGGTCGAAGACGGGGTGCTGGTCATCAAGCGGATCCACGTGCACTACACCCTGGAGGGCTGCCCGCCCGATAAGCGCGATGCGGCTGAGCGGGCGCATACGTATCACGCGTCGAGGTGTCCTGTCCATAGGAGCATCAGCGGCTGCATCCCGATGAGTACAGACCTGCAGTTCGTTTAGAGGCCCGTACGCAATCGTTGACGAAGACTGACATGGCCGAGTTGCTCCGAGTCGAGGACCTGCGGACCTGGTTCTATACCCGAGCGGGCGTCGTCCGCGCGGTGGACGGGGTCACTCTCTCGCTGGAGCAGGGCCGGACGCTCGGCCTGGTCGGTGAATCGGGTAGCGGCAAGAGCGTGACCGCGCTCTCCATCATGCGGCTGATCGACCCGCCCGGCCGGATCGAGCCGGACAGTCGCATCCGCTTCATGGGGACCGACCTGGCGACCGCGAGCGAGGACGAGCTCCAGGAGCTGCGTGGCAACCAGATGGCGATGATTTTCCAGGAGCCGATGACCTCGCTGAATCCGGTCTACCAGGTCGGCCAGCAGGTCGCCGAGGCGCTGCGCCTGCACCAGCGGATCCGGCCCAAGACCGCCAGTGCTCGCGCCGTGGACCTCTTGCGGCAGGTCGGCATCCCCCTGCCGGAACGTCGGGTACGCGATTATCCGCATCAGCTCTCGGGTGGGATGCGGCAGCGGGTGATGATTGCGATGGCGGTTGCCTGCGACCCGCTGCTGCTGATCGCCGACGAGCCGACCACCGCGCTGGACGTCACCATCCAGGCCCAGATCCTGGCGCTGATGCGAGATCTCCGGCATCGTCGCAAGACCGCCATCCTCCTGATCACCCACGACCTCGGCGTCATCGCCGAGATGGCCGACGACGTCGCGGTCATGTACGCGGGCCGGATCGTCGAGCAGGGGCCGGTGGACCAGATCTTCAACAATCCGCAGCATCCCTACACCGAGGCGCTTCTCCACTCGATCCCGGTGCTAGGCATGACGCAAGCCGAGCCGCTCCAGGTGATCCGCGGCATGGTACCGAGCCCGCTGCGCTGGCCGACCGGCTGCCGGTTCGCGCCGCGCTGTGACTACGTGTTCGATCGCTGCGCCGCCTATCCCCCACTGCTGAACGTCGGCGACCAGCGCGCCGCCTGCTGGCTGTGTGAAGGCGGGCGGAGAGCCACGATCGGACAGGAAGCCCGAATATGACCAGTGCGCCGCTCATCCGCATTCGAGGGCTGCAGACGTACTTTCCGGTTCGGCGGGGCATCCTCCAACGGACCGTGGCCCACGTGCACGCCGTCGATGGCGTCGACCTTGACATCGCTCCGGGTGAAACCGTCGGCCTGGTCGGCGAGTCGGGCTGCGGGAAGTCGACCCTGGGGCGCACCCTGCTCGGCCTAGTCCCGTCAACGGCCGGCGAGATCTGGTTTCAGGGAAAGCAACTCTCGACGAGCAACGGCTTCCGATCGAAGCGCGTGCACCGTGAGATGCAGATCATTTTCCAGGATCCCTTCGGTTCGCTGGACCCTCGCATGCGCGTTCGCCAGACGGTCGGGGAAGGCCTCGCCATCCATGGCATGGGCGGCCGGCGTGACCGCCACAAACGGGTCGCCGAGATCCTGGCGCGCGTCGGCCTGCGACCGGAAGCGGCGGATCACTTTCCGCACGAGTTCTCGGGTGGCCAACGCCAGCGCATCGGCATCGCCAGGGCCCTGATCGTCGAGCCGACCTTCGTCGTCGCTGACGAGCCGGTGTCAGCGCTGGACGTCTCCATCCAGTCGCAGGTGTTGAACTTGCTCGTCGAGTTGAAACGCGAGTTCCATCTCACCTACCTCTTCGTAGCCCACAACCTCGCGGTGGTGGGCTACATCAGCGACCGGATCGCGGTCATGTACCTGGGCAAGATCGTGGAGCTCGCCCCTGCTCGCGAGCTGTTCGCCCATCCCCAGCACCCCTACACGATGGCCTTGATCTCCGCCATCCCACAGCCGGTTCCCGGACAGACCGGCGACCGGATCATCCTCGCCGGTGACGTGCCGAGCCCGGTCAACCCACCCTCGGGGTGCCGTTTTCGCACCCGTTGTCCGATCGCGCAGCCGATTTGCGCCGAGGTCGAGCCGCCCCTGACCCAAAAGCGCGACGGACACCTCGCGGCCTGCCACTTCGCCGGCACGCCAATCCGCACGTAGACTTCAAAACCGCTGGTCGGCATCCTTGGCGATGTCGACTGACGGATCGTTCCCGTCGCGCCCCCGCCATTTCCTATTGGGCAAGTGGTGCCGGAAGCGGCCGTGCCTACTGACGGTAGTGGTGATTGCGAGCGAACGGGCGTTCCGACGGCATAACTGACGGCACATCGGCGACGCGTTAACTTAATTCTCCGAGCACCTTTTGGAGAGCCGCGGGCGATGCGAGTTTGCCTCCTATCAATCAAAAGGCCGGAGTTCAGCCCGTTTTCGGACAGTCGCCCGACACCGGGACGGTCAGGCGCCGCAGGTGACGCTTAGGGCCGAGTTGAGGCGACTCGCTGAATTTGCGAGATGGCGGCGCAGTTGACGCTGGGGACGGTCAGGTGACGACGGGCAGGTCGAGCGCTTTCTGGCGCGGCCGCTGCGACCAGTCTCCGGGTCGAACCGGGCTTTCCGACGGCCAAGCGATGGATTAAAACTGGCTCCCCAGGGAGGCGGTTACGAACGGCCGGCTGCGACGCGGTTACATCCGGCGATGTAACGAATGGCGCCGTCGCCCGTTGTGAAGATCAACACGCGTAAAGGAGTGCCAACTGGACGCCGATCGCACCTGGTTCGAGCCGCTAGCCCGGACGTTCGAGCGACCGGCCTACCACTTTGCCGTGATGCTGACCAACAATCGCGCTATTGCCGAGGAGCTAGTACAGGAAGCATTTGCCAGGGTCTGGTCCTCGCCCCGTACACCCTCGGCTGAGCCGGATTTTCGCCGCTGGCTGTATCGCGCCATCACCAACCTCGCTCGGGACTACCATCGACGGCGCCTGCTCGAAGCGACGCTGCGCTTCTGGGATCCGCCGGCGGTCGATCCGATCGATGAGGTGGTCCACCGCGCCGAGGATCGGGAATTGCTGAAGGCGCTGCTTGCGGCACCCTTCACCGACCGCCAGGCGATCTACCTTCATTATTTCGACGGCCTTTCGTTCGCCGAGGTCGGCGGGATGCTGGGCGTCAGCGAAACCGCCGCTCGAGTACGCGTGCACCGCGCGCTGAAACGGCTGCGTGGCCGGCTCGGCCTGGAGTCCATCCCTGGGGAGGCGACTGCATGAGCGGCGCGCCGATCGAGCTGGAGGAGGGTCTTCGGCGACTGGCACCGGCCTTCAAGGACGGCACCGAACCGCCGGCGACGCTGCACGCCAGCATCATGGCGCGGACGATGACGCCCCACACGCGGGTGCGGCGTTCGATGCTCCGCGAGCTGTCCGTCGCCGCGGCGCTGATCGTCTTCGTGGCTATGGTGGCCCTAGGCTTCTCACGGCTGCACAGCATGGTTCCGGCCCCGGTCAAGCGCTCGCCGTCTCCGTCGCCAGTCTCCGGCGTCATTCCCTGGCTGCCGCTGCCGGCCAATTCATCGAAGTCACAACCGCCAAAGATCATGTGGCCTGATCAGGCCGCACGAGATATCCGGCAGACGGTCACCGGCGTCCAGCCGGTCTTGCTGCCGACCGCGATTCCTGCAGGGTTTCAAGCCCAGCTTTACGATGACGCCAGTTCGTTCAGCGTGGACTATCTCGCCGCCGGCGGCCGCAGGATCTCCTTTGCGATCGTGGTGCCAAACCCAGGTCCGGGCACGTCAAACGTTCGCCAGTCGAGCCCCATTTATCGCGGCATACGCGCCGACTACCAGGTGGACGATGCTACCTTGCCAACCAGCCATCGGTGGTTGATGTGGAACGAACCGGGGACGGCCGTTGGCGGACAGCCGGGTCTTCCATATTTCCTCTCTACCGAAGGCTTCACCGAGTCCGAGTTCTGGAATATCGCGAACTCGATCGCTGCTATCGCCGCTCCACAAACGGTTCGGAGCTGTGGCGTCAACGATCTCTACGCCGTTTCGAACGGCGCCAGCGGGGCCGGCGGTCACATCGTCTATAGCATCTCGCTGGCGAATCACAGCGCCACGCCGTGTTCCGTACAAGGCTTCCCGGGCTTGTCGCTGATCAGCCAGCAGGGGACGATTGTCGCGCTCCAGGAGTCGAATGATCCGGGCGGCATCGTGGGCAACGGCGGGCGAGACATTCCGGCGGGTGTGCTTCAGCCGAACCAGCCCGCCCCGGTTCCGCACCAGGCTGGCTCAAACGCCCTGATCCTCTTCGAGTGGTATTACTGCGGCGGAACGCCACCGAATATTGACGCGGTCGACCTCACGGTCCCCGGCAGCGCCAGGTCGGTGCGCGTGCCACTCCTGAACGAGGGGCTGGCATGGGGTGCTTCTCGTTGCGACGATCCGACGCAGGGCCGGCGGCTCCTGGTCGGGCCGATCCAGCCGCCTGCCGCTGACCAGGTCGTCACCCAGGCGCCGCAGTGGCAGGTCGCCATGCATGCGCCGGACCAGTTCGTCGCCGGCAAGAGGGTTGATTACACGGTGACGCTCACCAATATCTCGGGCGCGCCGATAATCTTCGACACCTGTCCCACCTATGACGAGGGCTTTACCCCCGATGGGCTGGTCGCGTATCAGCTCAATTGCGGGTCGATCGGGACCCTCCAACCTGGCGCCAGCGTCACTTTCGCCATGCGGTTCACGGTGCCGTCCAAGACGCCGGCGGGCCCGGAGAAGTTCGGGTGGGCCTTGCGGGGGGCCGACGCGCTTGCCTCTGCCGGCAAACTGGTAACCGTTAACGCGCATTAGTTCGGCGGTGACGAGAGCCGTTTCACGCGGTAACCGGGCTCAAGCCCTGGCGTTGTCGCAAACTAGGCCTTCTGCGGAGTGCCAAGTTCGCCAGTGGCGACTACGGAGGGAGGCAGATTGGCAAACCATCGGAGGTGGGGGCACCCTATACCCACTCTCGAAGTTGTCGCGATGGACCCAGTAGTGACGAGTGGACGCCGTGGACGGTCTCGGGACCACCTTCGGTATTCTCGATCCCTCTTGCAGGGAGGGAAATCGCAAGGGCGGAGAGAATTACTGGCGCAGGCGCGGATCGAGAGCGTCGCGCAGCGCGTCGCCCAGCCAGTTAAAGGCGAAGACCGCAACGCTGATGGCCACGCCGGGGCCCAGCGCCAGCCATGGGTCGTTGTTCAGAAACCGCGCGCCCGTGTTCATCATGAATCCCCAGTCCGGGGTGGGCGGTTGCGCCCCGAGCCCGAGGAAGGACAGGGTGGCTTCGGCGAGCATGGCGGCGGCGGCGGACAACGAGATCTGCACGATCAGCGGATTCAACAGGTTGGGCAGGAAGTGAGAAACGATCAGCCGGGCGGGTGAGGCCCCGAGTGCTCGAACCGCGGCGACGAAGTCGAGTTCTTTGAGGGTGAGGACCTGGGCTCGCATCAGGCGGGCGTAGACCGGGACCTGGACGATGCCGATCGCAATCATGGCGTTGCGGATCCCCGGGCCGAGGACCGCGACGATCGCGATCGCCAGGATCAGAGCGGGAAAGGCCAGGATCGCGTCGATGACGCGCATTAAAAAGAGGTCGGTCAGGCCGCCGCGGTAGCCCGCGGCGAGGCCAATTGCCCCGCCCACCAGCAGGCCGACGGCGACCGCGACGAAGGCGACCGGCAATGAGACCCGGCTTCCCCAGATGACGCGAGCGAAGAGGTCACGTCCCAGCTCGTCGGTGCCGAGGGGGTGGGCCCCGCTGGGACCGAGCAACGCGTTGGAGGGATCGGTCGCGATCGGGTCGTGGAACGCGATCCAGGGCGCCAGCAGCGCGACCAGCACCAGCAGGAGCAGCAGTCCCGAGGCGACGGCGACCCGAGGATAGGTGCGAAACAGCGTCCGGATGGAGGTCGGTGGACTGACCGGTGTCTCGGCAACTTCTTCGGGAAGGGTCGGTCCATAGACCGCGCTCATGCGTAACTGATCCTCGGATTGAGCCAGGCATAGGCCATGTCGACCGCCAGGTTGGCGAGCATGTACGAGAACGCGATCACCAGCACGATGCCCTGGATGATGGGGTAGTCGCGGCCGAAGATGCTGTCGATCGCCAGCTTGCCCACGCCCGGCCAGGAGAAGATCGTCTCCGTCACGAGCGCCCCTTCCAGCAACGACCCGACCTGGATGCCGACGATGGTCACCACGGGGATCAGCGCGTTCTTCAGCGCATGGTCCCAGATCACCTGGCGCCAGCTGGCGCCTTTCGCCCGCGCCGTCCGGATGTAATCCTGGTTGAGCACGTCCAGCATCGACGAGCGGGTAAACCGCGTGTTGATCGCCGTGGTCACCGTTCCCAGGGTGATCGCCGGCAGGACGAGACGATGGAGGTTGTCGAGAATCGATTCGCTGAAGGGCGTGTAGCCGCCCGGTGGAAACCAGCGAAGCCCGACCGACAGCGTGAGGATCAGCAGGATCCCGATAAAGAAGTTCGGGACTGAGACCCCGAGGACGGTGAAGCCGGTCGCCAGCACATCGATCGGCGAGCCCCGGCGGAGCGCGGCGATGGTGCCCAGCGGAATGGCGAGCAGGACCGACCAGGCCAGCGCGGCGATGCCCAGCTCGAGCGTGTTGGGGATACGCTCGGCGATCGCTTGCGCGACGGGCTGGTCGGTCCGCACCGAGCGACCGAGGTCACCGTGGAGCGCGCGGCCGATCCAGGTGAGGTACTGCTGCGGCAGCGGCTGGTCCAGGCCCAGCTCATGGCGCAGGGCGGCGACGGCCTGCGGCGAATGCTCCTCGCCCAGGATCAGCTCGGCCGGATCGACCGGCGTCAGATGAATCAGGGAGAAGACCGCCACGCTGACGAGGAAGGCGACTGGCACCATCAGCGCCAGCCGCCTTACCAGGTACGCAAGCATGGGCCGGGCCCGCCGCTCCTAGTCCTTCCAGACCTCCCCGAAGCGGCCCATCCCGTCGGCGATCAGGCTGAAGTTGTGCGCCTTGGTGCTGTGCATCTCCTGCGCCGGCCCGTGATCGAGGAAGACGTAGGCGACCTCCTTGACCAGGATTTGCTGGGCGTCGTCATACAGTGCCTTGCGCTTCGCCTGGTCGGATTCGGTGCGAGCCTGCTCCAGGTCGGAGTCGACCTGGGCATTCGAATACTGGCCGTCATTGAAGCCGCCGCCGGTGTGGAACCAGCCGAACATGTTGCCGTCGGGATCGATGCGACCGCTCCAGCCGACCAGCGCGGCGTCGAACTTGTGCGCCTCGGCGTCGTTGAGAACCTGGCCGAACTCCTCGACCTGGATGTTGAGCGTGATCCCGGCTTTGCTCAGCTGGTCCTTGATCAGGGTGGCGATCTGGATGTCGGTCGGGTCGTTGGGCGTCTTCATCGCGAAGGCGAAGCCGGTGGCCATCGACTTGGCTTTGTTGGCGTCCGCCTTGGCGTAGGTCTTCTCGCTCGGGTCGAAGGCCCAGCTGCTGGGCGGAATGGGACCATTGGACAGCGTCTGCACGCCAAAGGAGACGTTCTTGATGATCTGGTCCCGATCCAGCGCCAGGGCGACCGCCTGCCGTTTCGACATGTCGGCGAAGACGCCGGCCGCGCTGTTGATCTCGAAGCCGCCGAAGCTCAGGCCCGCCGTCGACCTGTAGACGAGGGTGGAGTCGGACTTGACGGTGGCGACGTCTTTGTCGGCGATGGCGCCGCTGTCGGCCACGTCGATGTCGCCGGTGCGGAGCGCCGCGAGCGCCGCGTTCGAGTCGGTGATCGGACGGTAGATGACCTCATCGAGGTAGGGACGCCCCGGCACCCAGTAGTTCGGGTTCTTCTTCAGCGTCAGGTGGTCGTCACGCTTCCATTCGACGAACTCGAAGGGCCCGGTCCCGGCGCCGACCGGGGCGAGCGTGAAGCCAGCCCCACCCTTCTGTATCGCGGCCGGGGACAGGATCATCCCGGCCCGATCGACGAGCTGGGCGAGGAGCGCCGCGTCCGGCTTCTTGAGGTGGAAGATGACGGTCGACGCGTCCTTCACCTCGACCGACTTGACGCTGGCCAGCTCGCTCTTGCGCGGGGAGCTGGCGGCGGTCAGGATCCGGTCGATGTTGAACTTTACGGCGTCGGCGTTGAAGTCGGTGCCGTCGTGAAACTTCACGCCCTGGCGGAGCGTGAACTGCAGCGTGGTGGGATCGGTGTACTGCCACGCGGTGGCCAGCCCCGGCTTGATCTTCAGCGAGGCATCGATCTTCACCAGCGACTCGTACATGTTGTAGTAGACCTGGCGTTCGACGCGCTGTGACGACTTGAGCGGATCGAGGGTGCGCAGCTCCGACTCGATGGCGACCTTGAGGGTGCCGCCCGCCTTGGGCGTCGCGGCGACGCTGGTGGTCCCCCCACCGCCACTGGCACACGCGGACAGGAAAAAGGCCCCGATGACTCCGACGGCGAGTCGCTTCATGAACACGACCTCCCTTCCCCGTAACCGGGATCGTCCCTCCCCTCTCGAAACCGAGCGTAGCAGGCGACCGATACCGCTTACTACATTTTGAGGTTACGAGTGGCCGAGCCCGGTGGCTAGCGGCCGACGGCGTAGCCCTGCATCCCCCGCGGATTCGCCGCCGCCATAAGCTGGCCGGTGGTCGGGTCCTTGCCCACGACGCAGATGCGACCGAGAGACCAGGGTTCCTCGAGAGCGAGGTCGTGGCCGCGGTTGCGGAGGTCTTCCGCAACCGCCGGATCGACCCGGTTCTCAACCGAGAGCTGCCCGGGAGCCGCATCGTGCGGATAGAACGAGCTGGGAAAGTGCCGATTGTGGAACATTGGCGCATCGATCGCCTCTTGCAGGTTGAGGCCGAAGACCTGATGCGCCAGGAAGAAGTTCAAGGTCCACTGATCCTGCTGGTCCCCGCCCGGCGTGCCAAACGCCAGCCAGGGCTCTCCGTCGCGAACGACGAGCGATGGGCTCAGGGTGGTCCGCGGTCGCTTGCCGCCCTGGATCACGTTGGGGTGCTCCTCCTCGAGCGTGAACATCTGGGCGCGCGTGCCCAGGCAGAAGCCCAGGCCGGGAATCACGGGCGAGCTTTGCAACCATCCCCCGCTCGGGGTTGCGGCGATCATGTTGCCGTCTCGATCGACCACGTCGACATGGCAGGTGTCGCCGCGTGCGCTGCGGTGAAGGCTGGCATCGACAACGACCTGCGGGAAACCCTGGCCGTCCTGGGCGACGGTCTCTGCCACAACACGCGGAATGACGGGTCGGCGGCCGTTCACCGTACCCGGCCGGAGTTCCATCGAGGCGCGCTTGCCAATCAACTGCCGCCGCTGCGCGGCATAGTTTTCATCGAGGAGCGCCTCCAGCGGCACGTCGGCGAAGTCGGGGTCCCCGTACCAGGCCTCACGGTCCGCGAAGGCGAGCTTTGCGGACTCGGTCACCGCGTGGATGTAGTCAGCGCTCAAAAAGCCCATGCCGTTCAGGTCGAAGCCGGACAGCAGCGCGAGCTGTTGCAGGAAGACGGGGCCCTGGCCCCACGGGCCGCTCTTGTGCACCGTCGCGCCACCATAGGTGAACGCCGTGGATGTCTCCGCGCGAGCCTTCCAGCCGGCGAGGTCCGCCGCCGTCAGGAAGCCCGCGTGTCGCCCCCCGGAGATGTCCATCGCCGGCACGCGGGAGCCGGTCTCGATTGCTTCGGCGACGAAGCCTTGATAGAAGGTTTTGAGCGCGGCCGCGATCTGACCGTCGCGATCGGCACTGGCGCTTTCGGCCTCTTTGAGGATTCGTGCAAAGGTCTGCGCGAGATCGGGATTCCGAAAGGTCGTCTTCGGGCCGGGGACGCCATGGGCGAGGTACACGCGCGCCGACTCCGGCCATTCCTGGCGGAACAGCGGCTCCGCCTGGGCGATGGCATCGGAGATCCCGGGAACGAGGGGATAGCCAGCCTGGGCGTAGCCGATCGCGTACTCGAGGACGTCGCGCAGGCGCAACGTGCCGTGTTCCGCCAGCAACGTAAGCCATCCACCAAACGCTCCGGGCACGCAGGCGGCGAGGAGGCCCGTGCCCGGAATCAGATCGAGGCCGAGCGCGCGAAAGGCTCTCGTGTTTGCCCTGCTCGGGGCCGGGCCCTGGCCGCAGATCACCTCGACCGCTGCGGCGCGTCTATCCCAGAGGATGATCGGCACTTCCCCGCCAGGGCCGTTGAGGTGCGGCTCGACCACCTGGAGGACGAATCCCGCCGCGACCGCCGCGTCGAACGCATTGCCGCCTCGCTCGAGCACCGCCATGCCGGTTTGGGAGGCAATCCAATGGGTCGAGCTCACCATCCCGAAGCTTCCGCGCAACTCCGGCCGCGTCGTGAACATAGAGGAATCGTACCGGCGGCTGCGATCCGCGGGTCAGCCTCGTCTCGATGTCTGGTATTACGTTCATATGGCGGTCATCCCCGAGCCGGTTCGCCAGCAGCTCAAAGATCGGTTCGAGTCCGTGCTCACTGGCCCGGTCCATCTCACGCTTTATACGCGGCCCGGCTCATCGCGCCTGATCCTGCCAGTGGGGCTCGGCTGCCCCACCTGCGAGGACGCCCGGCAGATGGCCGAGCTGTTGCGCGACGCCGCCCCGGAGAAGATCACCATGGAGGTCGTCGACGTCTCCCGTGATGCGGCCAGAGTGGAGATCGACGGCGTCGACGACGTTCCCACGATCGCGATCGCTTCGAACTCCGAGATCGGGCGCATCCGTTTCCAGGGCCTCCCGACTGGCACCGAGTTCCCCGCGCTGATCGACGCGGTCGAGCGGGTCTCGCGCGAGGAGCATGGCTTGCGCGAGGAAAGCGTGGCAGCGCTGGCCCAGTTGACCGAGCCGACCGAGGTGCTGGTCTTTGCGACGCCGACTTGACCGTACTGTCCCCGGGCCGTGAGCCTGGCTAACCGGATGGCGCTGGCCTCACCGCACATCACGGCGATCTGCGTGGAAGCGAATGAGTTCCGGCAACTCTCGAACCAGTTCCGCGTGCGCGGCGTGCCGCATACCGTGATCAACCGGCGGGCAGCGTTCGTCGGCGCGCTCCCGGAGCCCGATTTCGTCACGGCCGTCCTCGAAGGCGCCGGTGTCCTGGTCGAAGAGCCACACGAGGCGCCGAGTGGTCCGACGACCGAAATCAGCGCCTG
>Ga0070697_100003709_pt1 | contig 11738 bp, 12 predicted proteins | sample KBSK1501metaG_FD_65475 | JGI IMG/M metagenome (GOLD analysis project Ga0070697, IMG submission 65475) | Corn, switchgrass and miscanthus rhizosphere microbial communities from Kellogg Biological Station, Michigan, USA - KBS K1-50-1 metaG | ecosystem: Host-associated > Plants > Roots >... | reverse complement strand
TCACGGCTCGCCGCCGACGCCTACGGAATTACAGTGCGCGGCAATCAGCCAGCATCCTCGCGCCCGCTCGTGCAAGCGGACCAACTCAGGATTCGTCTAAGAATCGTTTCACTGCTACGCAAAAAGGTTGATCTACTCGAGATCGTCCTCCGTCATCCAGTGGTGAACCTCCAGGTCAGGAAGGATGGAACTACGAATCTTCCGACAACTCCGAAATCGAACAGCAATAGCTCGACGAATCCGTTCGCTCTAGGAATCCAACACGTGCTGCTGGAAGATGGCGAGATTTATTACAACGATGTGAAAACTCCGTTGCAGGCGGAGCTGCATGACCTGCAAGTCGAAATCAAAGCTCAGGCCATTGGAAAAAGTTACGATGGCAAGGTTTCCTATCGAAATGGAAGCATTTTGTATGGAGATACGAAACCGCTTCCTCACGACCTGACTGCCAGTTTCAATGCGACTCCTTCCGAGTTCACGCTGAAGCCTCTGCTTCTTACGGTGGCTTCCTCCGCGATCGAATTGCAAGGCCAAGTACAAAACTACTCTCAACCGTTGGCCAGCGGGTCTTACAGGATTACGATTCACCCGCAGGATGCAAGGGCGGCACTCAGGAATGCATCCGTCCCAGCTGGTGAAGTGACCTTAACGGGTTCCGTGCGCTATCAACAGCAGGACAACGTGCGATTCGTACGCGCGCTGGATTTGGATGGCGTCTTGAAAGGCCGCGAACTGGCGGTCAGCACAGCCGATCTTAACGCAGTCGTTCGCAATGTTCGCGGAGAATTCAAGCTCACCAACGGAAACCTCGACGTGCATGGAGTGGAAGCCGACCTCCTGGGCGGACATGTGACGGCGTCGGCAACAATGCAGAATGTTGATGGCAACTCGACTGCCAAGCTCCATGCATCGGTGAACGCGATTTCATTGAGTGCGGGCAATGCAGCGTTGCGAACAGCGCGTCTCAATGCGCTGCCGATCGATGGACAGATTAGCGGAACGGCTGATGCCGCGTGGACCGGCAGTCTCAAAAATGTTCAGGCTCGTTCGGATATTACTCTGAATGCTGCTCTCACCCACACTCGCGAGGGGTCCACACCTGTTCCCATAGAAGGTGCGCTTCACGTGGGCTATGACGGCCGAACCGCAACGGCCACACTCACTAACACATCCCTGCATACACCGCAGACGCGTGTGGAAATAAACGGAACAGCCGGTCAGAAGTTGAATCTGAAATTACAAGCGCGCGCGGCCGACCTGATGGAAGCAGATGCTCTGATAGCGGCATTCCAGGGCTTCGGGCAAGAACGGTCGACAACCAGTTCCTCTCCGCGCTCCGTAAATCTCGCCGGCACCGCTGATTTGCAGCTACTCGTCGAAGGCGCTGCGAATGACCCTCGTATTCGAGGCCAGCTAGCCGGCCGAAGCCTTCAAGTGGAGAATACGCAGTGGCGCAGCTTGGAACTGAGATTACAGGCCAGCAAATCCGGCATTTCCATCCAGAATGGCTCGCTCGTGAATGCGCGCCAGGGCTACATCAATTTCGCCGTCAGCTCTGGTCTCCAGAACTGGCATTACCTGCCGTCGAGCGCTATCACCTTGGAGGTAAGTTCCCGGGATCTTGCAATCAATCAGCCATTGCAGCTCGCCAGGCTTGCCTATCCCATTTCCGGCAATCTTTCCATCGATCTCTCGATGCATGGCTCTCAATTGAACCCGATCGGTAAAGGAGCAGTTCGGCTGACGAGAGCCACCGTGTATGGACAGTCGTTGCAGCAATTGTCGATTCAATCCGAAGGAAACGGCGATGCGCTTACCTCGTCGCTAGAGATAAGTCTGCCTGCGGGCTCTGGGAAAGCGAACCTCGTTCTCTATCCGAAACGCAGAGGCTACGAAGTTCAACTCAATGTTCCAGGCATCAACCTGGCGCAACTGAAAGCAGTACAAGATAAAAACGTCGGCGTGACAGGCGTATTAACCGCGAATGCGAACGGACGCGGAACGATAGACGATCCACAATTGACACTCACGGCGCAAATCCCCGAACTCCGGGTACGCGATGCTAACATTTCGGGTATCAAGACAGTCATCAACATCGCCAATCACCAAGCGCATTTGGTGCTGGATTCGGAAGTTCTGCAAACGTCCGTTCAGGCCCGCGCGACGGTGAATATCAGCGACGGACACTACATCCAGGCAAGCCTGGATACGAAAGGAATGCCGATCGAGGGCCTCCTTGCACTGTACGCCCCAGCCAAGAGCAACGGTCCCCGCGGAATCGTGGAAGTGCATGCGTCCGCCGAGGGACCGTTAGACGACAAGAATCGGATGCAAGCGCAGGTGATCGTTCCAACTCTGAAGGCCGAGTACCAAGGTTTGCAGATCGGGAATGCGCGACCCATTCGAATCCATTACGCCAATTCCATCGTTGCACTCGACTCAGCGGAAATTTCTGGAACCGACACAACGTTACGGCTGCAAGGTCAGCTTCCGTTGCAAGGCACCGCACCCGCGACCCTGTCTGCTGTAGGCACTGTGGATATGCAGCTCGCACGTTTCTTCCAGCGTGATCTTCAGAGTTCAGGGAAACTGCAGATCGATGTTCGCGCGGCCGGTCGGACCGATCATCCAACTGTCCAGGGGCAGCTGCGCTTAGAGAACGTTTCCATGACCCACGCCGATGCACCGGTGGGACTCCAAAACTTGAATGGGGCACTTGATGTGAGCAATGACCAAATCACCATCACGCAACTTGCGGGGGAGGCGGGAGGCGGACAGATTTCCGCCCGAGGGGCGATAGGATATCGTCCACAGTTTCAAATGAACGTCGCTCTTCAAGCCAAGAACGTTCGCATCCGCTACCAGGACGCGATCCGGACCGTTTTGGGGGGCGATCTCACCCTGGTCGGTACGAGCCAGGCGGCGAATCTGAATGGCCGGGTACTCATCGACAGCTTAAGTTTCACCCAGAATTTCGACTTGGCGACATTCGCGGGGCAAGTTCAATCGGGTCCGGAATCCGCGCCCAGCGAAGGCATGGCTAACAAGATCAAGCTGGATATCGCCGTGCAAACTGCTCGCGACCTGAACCTTACGAGCAGCGCCGTAAGCCTGGAGGGGCAAGCGAACCTCCACGTTGTCGGCAGCGCCTCAGATCCGGTGATTCTCGGAAGAACGGAGTTTACGGCTGGTGATATATTCCTAATGAACAAGCGCTATAAGATTGACCGCGGCGTCATCGAGTTCTCGAATCCAAACCGCACTGAACCCGTGCTCAACTTACTGCTTACGACCACGATAAACCAATACAACCTGAGCCTGACGTTTCGCGGACCGCTAGACAAAATGCAAACCAGCTACGTCTCCGATCCTCCTCTTCCAACGGCTGACATCATCAATCTCATTGCCCGAGGACAAACCACCCAACAGGCCGCAGCTTCGCCATCGAACTTTGGAGCAAGTTCGCTTCTGGCGCAAGGTGCAGCAAGTCAGGTGAGCGGTGGAATCCAAAAGCTCGCCGGTCTCTCGAGCTTATCGATCGACCCGACGTTAGGCGGCAACAACTCCGATCCTGGCGCCCGCATCGCGATGCAAAAGCGAGTTACCAACAACTTCTTGTTCACTTTCGCGACCGACGTTACCTCCACACAGCGAGAGCTCATACAGGGGGAATACCAGCTCACTAAGCGTTGGTCCGCCAGCGTGACTCGAGACGAAAACGGCGGTTTCGCGGTCGACGGCAAGTTCCACAAACGGTATTAAACCGTAACCGCAAAAAATGTAGCCATGTGTCTGAAATAGCTAGTCAATAACGGCGGTTTGCGGTTCCTGCCGTTGTGCTATTGGGAGCCGGACTCAAGCGCGGCCGCGGAGCCCCGATCGAGATGGCCGATAAGGAATTAGCCCGTCATCCGCCCGCAATCGGCAAGGGTCCAAACGGAGCTTCCCGCGAAGCGATTCTCGTTCTTCTCGAGCTCTCCATTCCCGCGGATAGCCCGTAACACGTCCGCCCTTGACTCCATAGGAGCACTGGTGTACTGGTGACCTATAGGGTGAAGATCCGTTATGCAGTCAGCGGAAAAACTCTCTCTTTACGACAGACTTGGGGGTGTCTATAGCATCGCCACCGTAGTGGATGACTTCATCAACCGAATCATGGTAGACCCTAGATTAAACGCCAACCCTCAGGTGGACGAGGCCCACCATCGCGTTCCGCCTGCGGGATTCAAGTACCTAGTGACCGAGATGGTCTGCTGGGCTACAGGCGGCCCGCAAAAATACACAGGTAAGTCCATGGCGGATTCTCATGCCAACTTGAAGATTACCGCCGAGGAATGGGATGCGTTCCTGGACGATTTTCAGCAGACGCTAGATAAGTTCGCGGTTCCCGCCGAGGAGCAAGGCGAACTGAAAGCGATCGTCAACAGCACGCGATCGGATATCGTTCTCGTCGCCGGGTCGGCAGTCGCTTAGCCTCTTCGCAAAGGGCGGGTGCGGAGGTTCACCGATGACGCAGACTGTGCTTGGTTCGATCGTTGCTCTCTGGCGATACCCAGTCAAATCCATGCTGGGAGAAGAATCGAATGCCGCCGAAGTCACCAAACGCGGGTTATCAGGAGATCGCGCCTACGCATTGGTCGACAGCACTGATGGGACGGTCGCAAGCGATCAATGCCAATCATTCGGGGAATAAAATCCTACTGCAAGGCGTCCATCAACCGCGTTATGGTGCGGTTCAAATGTCTGTCGGAGCGTCGCATCTCTTCAATCTTGTCAATGGAGTGCAGCACCGTCGTGTGGTGCTTCCCGCCGAATTGACGGCCAATTTCCGGCAGCGACGCTGTTGTCAACTGCTTCACAATATACATCGCCACTTGGCGCGGAAAAGCGATCGCGCGCGTGTTGCTGCGAACTTTCAGATCCTGTTTACGCAAATTGAAATGTTCGCTCACGCGTTTCTGGATCAGATCGATGGTGACGCGCTCTTCCTGCGCAGCAAGGATGTTGCTCAAAACCTGCTGCGCCGTTCCCAATGAAACCACAGCGCCAGTCAGCGCAGCGTAAGCCATGAGCCGCGTCAGCGCGCCTTCCAGTTCGCGCACGTTGGACTTAATCGCTCGTGCGACGTATTCCGCCACATCATCCGGAAGCACGAAGCGATCGTTCTCCGCCTTCTTCTGCAGAATCGCGATCTTCGTTTCCAGGTCCGGAGGCTGAATATCGGCAATCAATCCCCATTCAAAACGCGACCGCAGGCGTTCGTCGATGGAGTTGATGTCTTTCGGCAGGCAGTCTGAGGAAATTACGATCTGCTTCTGCCGCTCGTATAACGCGTTAAAGGTGTGAAAAAGTTCTTCCTGCGTGCGTTCTTTTCCCACGATGAATTGAATATCATCGACCAACAGCACGTCCACTGTATGAAACCGCTCGCGGAAGCTGAACATCTTGTCGAATCGCAGGGAGTTGATCACTTCAATCGTAAATTTTTCCGCGCTCACGTAGCTCAGCTGCGCCGCCGGATTGCGCTGCTTGATGGTATGCCCGATGGCATGCATCAAGTGCGTCTTACCCATTCCCACCCCACCGTAAAGAAACAGCGGATTGTACGCTTTCGATGGCTGCTCCGCGACCGCTCGCGAAGCCGCATGCGCAAATTCGTTCGACTTGCCGACAACAAACGAGTCAAACGTTTAGCGCGTGTTCGGTTGATGATCGCTGCTTTCAAAATCCAACCTCGATTGTTTCACCGAAGCCGTTGCGGCGGCGGGCGCGGCGGCCACCGGCTCTTCTTCGGTGCAGACATATTGCACACGCATCGCAGGAACGCCGAGCTCGTGAAAAACAGCCTTCACGATTTCGCCGTACGTGCGCGTCAGCACCTGGCGAAAGACGGTGGTGGGAATCCGGACATAAACCACGTCCCCATCCGCGCGATTCAGCCGGGTCGGCTGAAACCAGGTGTTGAAAGTATTGATGCTGACTCGGGATTTTATGTGTTCTAAGAATTTGTCCCAGAGGTTTGCCGCTTCACGTTTCTTTGCCAAGTTGAATAGCCGTCGTCCTTCGCACAAAAATCCAAATCCTAGCTCTTAGCTTTCCAAGACTTGCTTCCCTTTTTCGGTTATGACCGTCGGAAGTGGCTCTTTCCCGGGTGAGAGCAATTCGATTCCGATGTAGCCGGACAGATATAACTCTCTGATGGTAATTGCATTTAGCTTGTTACCACCCGCGAAGACTCGCAAAAACCATTTTGCTTGGTCAGTGTCCATACGGGCGTCACCTTCAGGGTGACGCCTGCCAATGTTGCATTTCTGTCGCCAATAGAATCGAAAAATAAGCGCAATATTTACTGCGACTTACGCGGCCGCTGTCTATGAGCTGTCGACAATTAGTTACGCGAAGACTGCAACGCACAGGATTAATAACATCTTCGGCTAGTCTTGCCTGTACGATAGTAAACTCGTCTCGTTCCGGGGCGTTATTGATGAGGAGACTGCTGCCGCTACTGGCCAAAATGGAACAGCAAGACCGAAACCTGATCCTTTTTGTCGCAGGGCCAGTCTCCAAGAAACGAGGCGGCATGAAAGCAGGTCGGAAACCCGCTTCGAATACCGCTGCTTAGGTCCTCGAACTAGACTTCCGCGCCTATCTGATGGGGGTTCCATGGGTTTGCTCTCTGTTTTTACCCTGATCGCTGTCTGCTTGGTTTGTTCGTCCGGTAGCGTAGGCTCAAGGAGCGCCGCTGAGCAACCGGATATCAGCAGGTCCGGCCGCGACTTCCTGGAAGTCTGTTCAATTGTAGATAGTGAACAGGAGGGAGACCCTGTTCGCATCCACAACGATGCCACCTGTCTAGGCTGGGTTGAAGGTTTCCGAGATGGCTTCACGGTGCATGATGAGCTGCTAGGTGTTCCTGAAAGAGACAGGATGGTCTGCATGCCCCGCGGAGTAACCACCGTTCAAATCATTCGCGTAATTAAGAAATACATCGCTGACAATCCCGACAAAGCGCACCGCGCAACTCGTTACGTTGCATCGCTAGCGTTGGCGCATGCGTTTCCGTGCAAAGCAGGAAAGTAGGACCTACCTGCCCTGTTGGTACTCAACATGTTTCATTTGTTTTGAATAGCTTAGGTTGTTATCAGTTGCACTGAATCACCCCATTTGCACGTTTAACATCATGTCAGGAAAACTTGACCGATCACGTGGCCCACGGAACCCTGTCAAGACTACGCGGACCGCGATTCCTTCCATCGTAGGGGCGGGAGTTCCAAATTCCCCACACGCTTGAGATATTGCTGGGCATGAGCTGCGGCTCGCTCCTTCCCCTCCTCAAGATCATCCACGGGCTCGGAAGGCGCAATCCAAGTTTTGGCAATTACGTTGTAGACAGAAGCCTGCACTCCGAACGCGTTGTGCTCCGCAAATAGACGGAGATGTTCGTCCGCCACTTTGACTTCCGCCCACACACCTTGATCCAACATGGAACAATAAGTATAGGGAAGAACGGACAGGGCAAGCCGGAGGAAAAACGTCCCCGTTTTTTGTTCCGACAACATGGGGGCGTGCAATGGAAGAACCGGACTGAGTCGTAAGATCTGGCACGAACCTAATATCACAAATTGCCGGAACCGGCCCGTCACGCGGTTCACTCGGAAAACCTACGGCAAAGACCCGCTCAGGGCATTAAGACAGGCGCAGGTTCTTGAGCGACGCACGAGCGACTCCGCCACTGATATTCGGATTGATGATCAATTCAAGTACAGTAACAGCCGAAAGCTCTACTTGATATTCTTCCACCTCACATACCGAGTCAGGTGGACAGAAATTCCATTGTTGTCGGACAATTTCTTCAACTGAGTTTCCGCCATCCGGAGACCAGCGCAAAACGAACTCCTGCGTGCGGGCAGTTTCCTTTTCCTCAAACACAAGCGATATGCACCGGAGCCGTTGCGGCTGATCGAAGACCAGCCGAATCGTTTGGCTCCCCGACGCTGCCGCACGCCAACCTTGCGCAATCTCCCGAGACGAAGGCAGACTCGACCGGGTAATTTTGTCTCCAGCAGGGCTCGGCCGCACATTGAAAGAGCTGAAAAGAGAGAACTTGTCCTAGCCTGCCTCGGGACTGTATGGCGAACACCGTGATTTCATTGTTCTTGTTACAGCATTTAGCCGATAGGCGATCAGCCAACCTAGCTGGTAGCGACGATGAGGGCTCTAAACTCACGCGCCCCGGGTGCCGAGCGAACCCTGTCACCCAAAATCCCTAGTTGCCATCCTCGCCGTAAAAGATGCGGCCAGTTGCGGAGATTAGAGCGACCACGAAACGAGGTACCACGATGGCAAAGACTGGACGACAGCGCAATCGTGCGGCGCACTGTTGGCTCCGCTCTCCTCTCCGACGGCTTCAACGTGTGTGGCGAAGCGAATAACGGTCAGGAGGCAGTTGAACTTGCTGAGAAACTTTCTCCGGACCTGATTGTCTTCGATCTATCGATGCCTGTGATGAATGGCCTACAGGCTGCTCCGGTGCTTCGCAAGTTGGTTCCCAAGAGTCCGATCATTCTCTACACGCTCCACGCAGACAAAACCGAGAGTACAATGAATCGATGAACTGCCAAGTGAAGGACGAGCTGGTCAGTCAGCTCTGCTTTGAATAACAAACTCAATCTGCTCAGTCCTGATCTGGTTCACGGGGACGAAGAACGCGCGGAAGTGCAACAACAACGTGAGAACTTATACACCGAGATCAAGCACCACAGGGCGAAGGGACACGAAGGCAAACCGTGCCCAGCGGCAAAACAGGTTTGGGCCAGTCGTCTCTGACTGGCTTGGGAAGCGAATAGCGCAGATCCGGACTCCAACGCGGTTCCAAGTCGCCGGTCGGTATGGTCCTTCCGTCAGCGGTCAGGGGGCTCTCGGAGTTACTTGCTGCACTGCCGTGTCCCTGCGATAGAAGCGACCGTCGCAAGAGGCGCGACGATAAGGACGGATTTGCAAGACGCGCTGGAGGTATCGTTCCACGATTCCGCGCCACTTGATTCTTGGCGGCGGTTTTCCAAACCGCCGCCGACCCGAATGGCTCTCACGGATTAAGTCTCAGCGCGACCAACTCTCATCTGCGTGACATTTCTGTGACAGCGCCACAGCAAACAATCTACATTAATCACGCACGCTCCGGATCAAACAGCCGTTCGGCCTCGACTTATCCATTGTTAACTCGACCTTGCCGCTCCGGGCCGTTACGATCTTACCTCGGGATAATTTTCATGAGGTTTCGCGGGCCCAAGGCCCTACAAAGACAACCGTGAATTTAACTTAATCATAAAACTACTGGAGTCGAGCTAAATCGAGGGAAGTCAGCAAGTTCTGATCAATTCGGGTTGGTCAGATTTTCTTTCGCTTTTCTTTTTTTATTCGCTTCTTTAGCATGATTTAGCACGATTCACATGACACCAATATGACACTGAAGCCCTTCGGTAAGAGCCGAACGGTTGGCATCGATCGGGAATTGCTTGAAGGTCATTGTCTTTGGTTCTGTTCCAACGTACCCCCGGTTACAGGTACGTTCAAAACTATCTTTCCTGCCTCGAGGCTAACTTCCGGATAGCGGCTTCATTATGCCGACCATCCAGAAGTTGTCCAGACCAGGCAATACAAGGGCGTTAAGGCCGGTACTAACCCAAGGGGCGAGCTGATAACTTCCGGGTTGCTCGTGACTCGGGGAAATTGGCAGGATCGCTGGGAATTCTCCGCACATCGGAAACCTGTGACCTCTAGCCCCAGATGCCGGGATATTGACCTTCGGCCTTGGGCGCAGCGACCAAGGTTCGCATCGGGGAACTCGACAGAGAAAATGTCCGCGTATTCGGTATTGACGATCATTTGCTTGTTCCCAAGAAATTCCGGCGGAGGGGCAAGAACCAGTCAACCCGTTTGCAACTCCACAGGGAAAATGCTCTTGGTCAGCCGAAATGCAGCGTTACCGACTCCAGCAATACTTTGACCCCGTTCCAAGCAATCTGCACACCGATACAAACCAAGAAGAACGACGACAATTGCGTGATCACCGTCATCCCCGTCGCTCCAAGGATTCGCGCCAACCGGTCGGCAAATCCATAGCAGAGCAAAATGCTGATCGCGATCAACAGCAATCCAATGAGTGCAGTCAAAATTGTCAAAGGATGGTACGAGTGATGGTGAGCCGCGTTCGCGCCCAGCGTGATCGCCACGGAGATTGATCCAGGGCCTACTGTCAGTGGCATCGTCAAGGGATAAAATGCGTGGCGGAATGTGTCCTGCGGCTGGACGGTTCTGTGCACGTCGTGTTTTTCGTCGTCTCGCTGTTTCAGCAGCGTCCAGCCTGTCGCGATGACGATCATGCCTCCGCCGACCTGCACCACTGGCAGCGAAATCCCAAAAAAGACGAGCACGTAGGTCCCAACAAAATACGACCCAACCAGCAGGAAAAAACTGTTCATGGCAATGCGCCATGACAATGCCTTTCGCGCTTCCGGTGAGTATTCCCTGGTCAGCGCCAGAAAGAAGGGGCTGCCTCCGAGCGGATCCACGATGGGGAAGAGCGCAACGAGAACCAGGAGTAGATTTTTCGCCGCTTCTCGCATGGGTTCGGTAGCTTCCCTCCCTGAGTGTAGTCTATCTCGATCGGTGTGCACCTGGGGCCAGAGCTGCCGAATCGTCGTGCGAGAATAGGCCTCAACAACTTGGTCGCATCTGTTAGCAGTTGAAGATTAGGATTGGCCATGAATCGACTTTAGCCTGTGGACCAAATCGCGTTCGGCCAGATTCCGCTCGCGCGCGCGCCCATCCCGAATCGCGTCTACCAGTGCCAGAAGTTGGTAGAGTGCGGGATCGCGCAACGCCGCACGCGGGACGTTTTTATAGAGCGGATCAAGCCCCACGCCCCGAGTATCGCCGTCATGCCAAGGCCAAACTGGCGGCAGGTCGTTGGAGATAGAAATTTCGCTTTTTAGCGGCTCGGCTGCATACGAAGTAGGAATGCCCCTCGTCACTTCGCCATGTTCGGCAGGAAATGCGTACTTCAACCCATGGATCAGAAATTCTTCCAGACCGGAAATATTGGGTTGGTCTTTCAACGCTGGACCATGCAAAAGCCGGGAGCCTCTGAGCCGCTGAATGGCTCCATGAACTTCCGAGGGGCTCAGGCCGAGATCGCCTGCGACAACGGAAATCGGCGGGCGTCCACTTGGATAGCCGAGTAGCTTCAGCGCAATCACAACGTCTTGAGGCTTCAGATTCATGCCTATATTCTATATTCGCGATTCGCGAATTGCGAATTAAATTGCCCCCGAGCCACTCGACACAAACAACGCTATTAAGATCTGCCAGATACGCGGGGTGGCGACCGGCCTCAGGAGTCGAGATTGTGCTCCCGTATTCCAGTTTGGACCGCCACGAATATATGAATATATTAAGGATACCGATGGACCCTCCGGTTCTGCCGTTTTGAGTCAAGTGCCCCGTTGGCACAAAACCGAAGGTCAACCCGACCTTCGTGATGGTGTTCAATCGGAACAGAGATTACTCGCTACTCTTGCCGCTGGAGAGAACAAAAACGACGTTCTTCTCGTGGTGAATGTGAGATTGAAAGTCATCGACATCAACAAAGCGCCGTGGGAGTTTTTGGGAGAGTATGCAAAACAAAGACGCCGAGCTCCTTCACGCGCCCTTCGTTCAATTCCCGGTTCATCGAATAT
>Ga0070697_100003708_pt1 | contig 11739 bp, 14 predicted proteins | sample KBSK1501metaG_FD_65475 | JGI IMG/M metagenome (GOLD analysis project Ga0070697, IMG submission 65475) | Corn, switchgrass and miscanthus rhizosphere microbial communities from Kellogg Biological Station, Michigan, USA - KBS K1-50-1 metaG | ecosystem: Host-associated > Plants > Roots >... | reverse complement strand
CGCCACCAGCAACAATCATTGAACCAACAAGTCTTGAACCATATCTTCTTGATAACAAGTATGACAGACCAGCTAGAATTAATGCCGGTCCAATACCAATTGAAATGAATTCAAGCATTTCAGGTCCACCTTGCAGACTTGGTAGAAGGTCTTCAATTTCCTTCGCTGTATGATGTGCAAGAAAATTAAACATTGATAAAATTTCGCCAACAAAAAGTATAAACCAAGCAAGGCTTGCACTGCCAACCCATTTTTCAATTGCCACAGATATTATTTTTTCAATTCAATAAATAAACCAAGTGATTGATATGACATGTTGTTTTTGACTCTAGATTAGAAAAACAGGACTCATCTAGACAATACCGACAAGATTAGCAAGTTCTTTTCTGCATGAAGAGCCCAATTCTTCTGCAGCTTTTTCTGGGGGGATCTTGTTTAGAAACACTCCGTATCCTCGTTCAAGCCCTGACCAAGAATCATCTTGTGGATATACTTCGATGTGCCAGTGGATTTGTCTATTGTTTTTCTTTTCTGGGGACAGGTGAAAGACCATGTTGTAAGAAGGATTTTTCATTGTAGTTGCCAGTCCACCCAGTGTTGCACGTAAGATCAACGATAGATCATTAATCTCTTTTTGTGTAATTTTTGAAAAACTTGTTATGTGTTTTTTTGGATAAATCCAGAATTCATACGGATGAGACGGTGCCCATGGGCAAAAGGCAAGAAATCCTTCTGTCTGGAGTATTTGTCTTGGCCCCCCTGTCTCCGTAGCTACAGCCTGGCACATTGGACATATTCCCTTTTCATTTAAGATTCTGTGCGCAGCCTCTGCTTCCAGTTCTATTGTTGGAGGAATTGTGGAAAAAGTTACGACGTTTATGTGAGGATGAATGGTAAAGCCACCTGCCTCCTTGCCATGATTAACGTAAATTGAGACATATGTGACTCCCCTTTGAGTATAGAGCCAACGAAGTCGGTCTTGAATAACTACCAGAACATTTGACCACTGTTCTGTAGGTAATGTAGCAAGGGAATCTTTGTGTTTTTCAGATGCAACCACGATATAGTGATACCCGTAGGCAGGTTCGCTATATAGCGGCCTATCACTAAAAGAATTTTCAGAGTCTGTAGTGACTACAGGATTTTTACTTTCAAAAACTCTTACTGACCAGCCTTCAACAAAATAATCTTCACTGTCCTGAAGCCTTTGCAACATGCCATCTTTTGCGACAAGAGAAAGTGTAGACGGGTTTGTCATGGATTCATTTCCAGGACAGAATGGGCATTTTTTTGAATCTGTAGCTACATGGTTGTTTGGAGAAACAATGACAAACTTGTCAATGACATAATCTTTACGCAAATCCCCCATATCACTACAGTCGGGATCTGGTAATTTAAAACCTTTCCAAAGATCGGATAAAAAAATATTGTAAAGTTTATGTGTAACACAACAAACTCGGAAAGTGAGCTGATGAAAAATTTCTGATAATTCCGATGTACATATGATATATGTTCTGCTAGATGGTATTGGAGATCTTCCACATCCAGATCTAAAAGGTTCTACTCCTCTTAGTTTCGCAAAAACTCCAATCCTTGATAAAATTGCAAGAAATGGCTCCATAGGACAAGTCATATCAGTAGGAAAAGGAATTGCCCCCCAGTCCGATATTGCAGTCTTTAACATGCTGGGATACAAATTTCAACATGCGGATTATGTTGGAAGGGGAGTAATAGAGGCAATTGGAATAGGCATTGATTTTAAAGATGGGGACTTGGCATTGCGTGGGAACTTTGCAACAGTAAATGACGAGAACATCATAGTGGATAGAAGAGCTGGAAGAAACATAGAGAAAGATGATGCCCTTGCAGTTTCACTTGAGATAGAACGGAAGATAAAATTTTCAAATCCTAAAGCTTCAGTTGTCGTGGCACCAACCATAGGACATAGATTGGTTGTTAGAATAAGGTGTGAGGGGGAACATCTTTGCTCAGAAATAAGCAATACGGATCCTGCCTATGCAAGAATAGCTGGAATGGGTGTGGCAAGAGCACCTGGGGACTATCTAGAAATTGAAAAATCACTTCCTCTTAACGAATCCCCCAATGCAAAGCTTTCTGCCACTCTAGTCAATGAATTTACCGAACAATCACTAGATATAATGAAAAAAAGTGAGACAAATAAAATCCGTAAAGAAAAAGGAAAGAAACTTTTGAACAGCATACTATTGCGTGACGCTGGCAACAAATTTCCTGATGTCATCCCCATAAATGATTTGCATGCAATGAAGTTTTCATGTATAGTTGACATGCCAGTAGAGATTGGAATTTCAAACGTGTTGAAGATGAAGACGTTTAGTGCAGGAGGATTGACGGACTATGAAGAAAAGGCAAGGGTTGCTGCAAAGGCAATGGAAACCCAAAATGCAATATATGTTCACATCAAGGGCCCTGATGAGTTTGGCCACGATGGTGATGCAATAGGAAAGATGAAAAACATAGAAGAGATAGACAAGAGATTTTTTGGAACACTGCTTGACAACATAGACACTGGAAAGGTTTCAATTGTGATTTCAGGTGATCATTCCACACCATGCATTAATCGTGGACATAGTGATGACCCGGTTCCTGTTTTGGTTTCAGGGGACTCGGTCAAAAAAGATGGAACCACAAGGTTTACTGAAGATGAGGCAAAGAAAGGAAAAATCGGTTTACTTGCTGGTGCAGATGTGATAAAAACTGCCTTGAAGTTAATCAAATCATAAACCATTTTGAATTTAACAAGATTATCAGTTAGTAAAATGGTTTATCCTTTTTTGTATAACACTGATCATAGTAAAGATCTGAAAATCAACAGTCTGAACCCAAAAATATGATTTGCCGGAAATTAATTAAATCAAAAATTATCAACTACAGGAACGTTTTATAGAACCGTCAAACCAGCAATATTTGTTGAGCGCAACTGATGATAAACCCAAGGGCAATTTTGTAATTGTAACATTGAAAATGCCAAATGGAGAAGAACACACCGTTCCACTTCCACCAAAGACGTTCAAAACAGGAAGACTAGGATATTATTCACAGATTCCGTCTTTCATATATGATAACGAAGTGTATGGTGGACAGATACAGATTTGGAAAAAAGGAAAAGAAGAATCTGAAAAAGCAGAAAACTAACTCTATCTTCCACCAAGGGAATCTATTGTAAAAGCAGGAACTCCGTCTGTTATTATGACAATGTTTACTGCTTGTCCTTGATCAAGTGATGCTCCAGATGAATCAAACATAACTCCAGACGTTGTCTTACTTGTTTGCCAATTAGGACCAATCCATGCTTTGATTATATGTACACCTAGTATCTGTTGTGATAATGTAATATGGTTTATTTTAAGAAGAGCATCGTTTGATACCGATACAAAAGAGGTGTACTGTCCATTGCCCACATATTCCGTAACACTTTGACTTATGTGGCCATCTAATGTTTTTGTTAACGTGTTTGTATCTCCATAGGCTGTTTTTTTAATATAGTTTGCATATGGCGTATACACAATTGCGTTTTTGACATTCTTTAGTTGGTGGCTCATCAATTGGTGTATCCACTGGTTCCATTCTCCTGGTTTGCAGAGATGATCTCCACAAATCTTTGGGCCTCCAAGTGAGATGTATGTATAATGATTGTCGTTAAAATTCTCCCTAGATGTTAGCGCGTTTGCTGCAGGCAACAAAATTATCGTCGTTGCAACAACTAGCAACGTTATCATGAGGAAAAGCCTCATCTTAGATGTATGATATGTTTGAAAACCTAAAACCCTTGCTTAGAAAAGCTGAGTAATGATTTTATCCTACAGTATGTCTGAAACAAAACAATCTACATCGTGCCTGAAATTAATTAAATAGTAAAAGTTTCTATTTTTCCAGAAGATACAATATCTGATACTTTGTGTCTTAGAACATCGACATCAATGTTATAGTATTTACCAGAAGAATTACCAAACTTTTCCATCGCTCTCTTTAGAATTGAAAGACAAATGTCATCCTCGTTTTTCTGATGGTGCACAAAGGCTGCAGCGACAAGAATGATTCCCTGAACCAGGTCCTTTTCGCCTTCGTATGTCTTCTTCCACACGCTTTCCAGTATTTCATGGCACTCCCAAAACCTTTCATAATTGAAATACTCCCTTCCATTTTCTACTGCTTTTTCTTTTTCCATTTCCTCTTCAACCAAATGTCTTGCATGGTCAAGCGGAGATATGGTTTCGAGTTTTTTTACCAAGACATCCAGATATTCTTTTGATACGGACACATCAAACTCTACATACCTTCTTGAAACTCTTGCATCCCTTACAATTGCATGCATTCCAGCAACAAGCTTGTCAGCTTGGGACAGGAGCTTTTTTGCATCCAGCGGAACAAAACCTGAATTTTTCAGGTGAATCATAAAACGATCCACAGGCAGACAATGGTTTAATTTCTTAAATTTGTTAGCAATTTTCCGTTAAGATTATATGAACAATTAAGAGGACTTGGAATACATGTCCATGATTGATGTAACACGTGATGTAAAGAACATCCTACTTGCAAGAAGGGAGATTACATGCACGTTTAAAGGACTGGCTGGCAAGCTGAAAAAACTAGAAGCGGTTGATGTCGTATCAAAACACTTTAAGCTTGATGGCAAAGTCATAGTTCCAATCAAATTACAAAATGAAACAGGAAGGCCTATGGTTTCAGGCATTTTCTATATTTATGACGATGAAAAATTGGCAAGACAGCATGTCAAGCCGGCAATTTTCCAAAGATTAGACAAGGCAAAAGGCGGCGGTGAAAAGGCAGAAGAGACAAAGGAAGCCCCAGCAGAAAAAGTAGAAGAGAAGAAAGCAGAAAAGCCAAAGAAGGAAGAAAAGAAAGCTGAAGTAAAGTCAGAAGAAAAGCCAAAAGAAAAGAAATCTGAAGATAAACCAAAGAAGGAAGAGAGTAAGTAATGGCTGGAGGAAAGAAAGCAGCTGGAGGCAAAAAAGGTTCTAGTCCCAGTGTCTACAAGTTTTACAAAGTTAAAGGGGAAAAGGCAGAAAAACTGCGAAAGGAATGCGATAGATGTGGCAAGGGAGTGTTCATGTCAGAACACAAAAACAGACGCACTTGCGGCAAATGCGGTCTTACTGAATTTAAACAATAATTAGTAATACTTTTTCTTGCGAAGTTTGGACATTTTTTGTGCAAGTTCATCAAGCTTTGATTCCAGTTTTGGATCAATCTTTGTTTTAACAAGGATTTCTGATGGAATCTTGGCAATGTTTGTATCCATGGTTATCTTTGTGGTTGGCAGGTTTTTTTCTATCCAGAATTTTACCACCTTGTCTTCAAGCTTGTAGTCTCTAAATCCTTCAGGAAATTTCTTTGTTATATGCAACAGCAAGGTCTTGTCGTCAAATACGGCCCTTGGATCAAAAAGCCTAGTTGCATCCGAATATGCACTTTCAAATAAATTTTCTGAAAGCTCATCAGAGAGAATTTCCATTTTTGATATACGTCGTACTAGTTCCAGATAGTGTAAGAATTCGTGAGCCAAAATGGCATGTATTGTTCCCTTTAGGCCAAAGGCTACAAGTGGCGCAGTGATTTGAATTATGATTTCAAGTTTTTCTGCAATAACAACTGGAGTTGTCCTGGCAAACAAGATTCCAAGATCAGTTGAGCTATGAGAGTGCGATAATACGATAGATGGTTCCACATATGCAATTGGAAAGTTGATTCCTGATGCCTTTTCTATTCTGTCTATTCCGGATATAACAACAGGAAACCTTTCTGTTATGGTATGATAGATCTTGTCAGGCAAAAGACCATTTTTGTGCGCCTCTTGAACTTTTAGTAGCGGATTCAATTAAAACAAACTACTCTCAGACTATAAAAAAACGTTGAGACTTTTCAATTACAGATCAGCAATGCTCAGATCAGCATTTTTCTGATTAAATTTTTACAAATTCAACAATGGTAAATTTTAGAATTTTACTAACAGGATGTGTCTAAAATTGAACCGAAAAAGTATCTAATCTAACAGGGCTCAAATCTTCAGTGGGTTCAGACCTGTGAGGATTTGAATCTCATTTGAGAGTGCTTCCCACCAGAATCCCATTAGCCCAATAGAATCCTGTTTGCCCAGATGGTAAGATATCATAGGTATAATTTTCATCATATGAAACAAGCTGGATACTTTTTACAGGCGAGTTATCAAGCATGTCACCTAAAGACAAGTTTCCTATGAATCTGTCATCTGCTGTTGGGTGTCTAGGAGAAGCAAATAATTCTCTGTTATCGTCTAAGATTATGTGAACCATGTTATGTGTAGAAGAAACTGGAACTTTGCTAGTCTTCATAATTATTGCAGATTGTTTGTGTCCTAGCTCGTCCACTGTCCACACTGACATCCCAATTTTTAATTCTTTGACATTAACTGCGCCGTTTGGTGTATTGATGACTGTGTTGCCAGATAAACAAACAGGACAATAGTAACTGGTGCCATCTTCAAGAAATGTAGCTGTATTGTTCTCTATAAGAATTAAAATCAAAATTTTTTCCATACATGCTCTTCCCACACTGTCTCCAAAATGCAGTGTTATTGGACTCCCACTACCACTATCGTTTGGTAATGGAATTGGTTGAGAAACATCCTCTATTCCTGTAACGCGATCATTGAAAATCTTTTGAACAAATAGTGGTGGCTTCCTCATACCTTCCTTGAGAGTTATTATAGATTGAGATTTTAGGATCCATCCACGCGGTACTAATTTATGAACGCTGACTGCCTTTACACATGCGACAGAGTTTTCAGATTCTTTCTTTATCAGTACAAAACCATCTTTGCAAACAACATTTTCGGGTAATACCCCCTTTGCGATTTGTTCTCTTGATGAATTAACTAGGTAACCATAAGATGAATGCGCTGTCAATACGAAAAGGGATAGAATAAAGGCAAAAAACAACGCTTTTGCAGAAAATGACATCACATCTTAATGTACATCAAAATTGAATATAGGTTTTGATTAAATTTGAATTTAATCCAATTCTCCAACAAAGCATAACGTATCACATAACGTAGTTATCCTCACTTTTTCTTTTCTGTAGGAAAGATTTCATCAAATAAATCATTATGATCAAGAATATACTCAAGCATTTCTTTGATTATTTTTGATCTTGATAGTTTTGTCTTTTTTGCCAAATCATCAACATCTTCAATTATCCAGTTTGGCAAATCAATAGTTAATTCCATAAGATATTGAAAGGGGTGACTGTTTTTGAACTTTTCAGCCACAAATCATAATGTATCTCAAAACGTAGCGCGTCTTACAGGACTCGGAACTTGGGAGTCAAACCTAACTCAAAGGAAAAATCTATCCCAATTTTTTATTTTGAATTTCCACTTGAAAATGTATGCTATGCGGCTACTAGCTCTAAACTTTTGGGATTTATTTTATATTTGTTTATTGTATATAGTGCTTTATCATCGCCTTCTGGTAATGGGTTGGCGCATTGTCCACATTTTGAAAATACCACTACTGCATCACATTCAATTTCACCTATGAATTTGTCACACTTGCAACAATAAATTGATTTCATATCATACAAGTTCAAACTTGGTTACCTTCCCGTACGGGCAATTCTCTGTTATGGACTTCAAAATTTCTTATTATTTTATTAATCTTGTTAAGCAACGTCGTATGGTCCATACCTTTTTTCATTTTGGCTAATATGATATGAGAAAAAGATGGTATTGAAACAAAATTTGAATTCTCCCTCTCGGTTATGGTAAAACTAACAGGCCCAAATTCTTTGTCAAAATCTCTAGCCATAGATATTTGCAATGCGCATTGCATAAAGTACATCTCGTTTTTTTTATCTGACATCAGTAGACCAGAATTATCACGAGCCTTTTCTTCAATGGCCCTGCCATTTTTATTAATAACAGCAACTGATTGTATATTCTCACTAGTGTACAAGATTGATTTGCATAAGTTCTCTAGCGTTACACTAGTTTCGTTAAGGATCACATGGGCATTTGTACTCATGTCTTAATCGTATAAGAGATTTTTATTAATAAATACTTGGGAACATTGTTCTATACGATCATTCCAGCGACCTCGTGTACATCAAATTTGTATTGACAGCGAAATTAGCTTTGGGATATGATGTTTTTACATCTAGATATGAATCCAATGGTTTTTTAACGAACAGTTTAATTCTGGAACCGTAAGACACAATTATTATCTTCGAAATAATTTTGGAGCCAGCATGATTTTTTAAAACACTTAATTTGTAAGCGAGATTTCGTGAAAATCAAACACTTTGCATTTGCATTGATTTTCCAATAGGCTGGTCAAGCTTGGCTCCACTTCAGAACCATTTACAAATCGTTTTAGCGGTACACCGCCATCTGCTTCCATGAATACGGAAAACAAATTATCAGACATTTTTTTGTATTTTATATGATAGATTTTTTTCTGGTTTTTCTTTCCCGAGTTCTCATATACTGATATGGTCTGCTTTTCTAATTTATGAAGGGATTTTAGCTGAGATTGCGTGATTTTCTTCTCTGTTTCCACTTCAATTTCTATTTCTGATTTGAATCGTATTACATCAGATGGGATTTTTTCAATTGTTTTAAGATTGTGTATAATGATACCACCAAGGTCTATCTTTTTTTCAGATTTGATGTTTCTTTTGTGAGGGTTGATAACTTTGGCAAAAAATGGCCTACCTTTGCCTAGAACCAAGCTTGTTTCATCCTCGCTTCCAATCCAGGTAATTTTTGCCATCTGTGCTCCAAATTTTTCGTACAGAAATTTTGCCATCTTACCTTCCACACTTTCAAATTCTGAGATACCGTGAAATTCACATACGTAGCATCCTTTTCCTCCACAATTTTCACATGGCTTTTGTTTTTGCGGAATACCTCTCACTGTTTTTGTATATCTGCCAGAAAGAAAGACAGGTTTTGGTTTTATCTCGCACTCTTCGGTTTTAAAGTCAAGTGTAAAAACAATGTCTGGGTTTTGATAATTGACAATTGTTTTTGTTCTTCTGCCAAATTTTTTTCCCATTTCTCGTGTAATGTCATTTTTTATGCTGTGTATTCCCTTTAGCTTGAATTTAGAACGAATCAGATCATCCCTATCCAGTATGGATGGCTGCAGTATTGCTCCAATTAAAAACGATGAAAATTCATATTCCTTTGACATGTCTAGCATCTTGTTTAGCTGCAAGTCAAGCTTTGACATTAGATTTTTACAGATATAGCATGATTTTGGATTTTTTTGTTTTAGGATATTTCTGATCTTGTTTCCCAGTTTTTTATATGAAGTCAGGCCAAGCTTTGGGGCAAATATTCTTCCAAGACAGTTATCACAAAGATGATGTTCTTTTAGAATTGTCCTTGTCTCTTGTATGATATCATCAACGTTTTTCATTTGGTGTACCATATCTCATGTAAAAAAGCATGCTTTATGCGTAATTATGTTTCAAAATCTAGATACGATGTGAAATTACCACGGATACAGTGACTTTTCTGTTTCCTTGTCTTTGACACTGATTGCCTTTGTAGGACATGTCTGTGCAGCATCAAGTATCTTTTCACATTTGGCTCCTCGCTCATTTATCACGTGTGATTTTGGATTTACTCTGGCACTTTTATCCACTGCAAATACTGTTGGTGCTATGGTTTCACAGCTGCAACAGGCTATGCATCTGCCTGGATCTACCTTTACTGAAACCAGTATTTCCTTTTCTGGTTCAATTGGTTCTGCTTCTGCTTTGGAAGCGTCTGATCTTACCTTTTCATAATTCTCCCAAAAGGTCTTTTCATAGTATTTCCAAAAATCCTGATATGCATTTTCAGTTTGTCTTGTGTATCTGCTCCAGTCTTCCTCTGGTGAACGGTCATCAGGTCTTGCACCCCAAGATTGTTTGTGTGAATCAAAATCATATTGTTTGGAGTTTTTGCCAGTGTATTTTCCGGTGTTTGAGCTGGTTTGATGTGTTCTTTTATTCTCTTTTTTTAGAAATTGGTATGCTTCTGTAACCACCTTGAATTTTTTGCCGTCAGTTTCTGACATGTTTTTGTCAGGATGAAACTGCAGTACCAGTTGCCTGTAGGCAGATTTTATTTCTTTAAACGAGGCGTCATTTTTGACACCTAGAACTTGATAACACTGGTAATTATTCACAAATATTATTGGTAGAACTATTTTAAAAGTATTGAATTAGACAGTTTTAAGTGTCTTTATTGCAAGATTAAACTTGTAATAATGTTCTAAATCCATCCAATTTTTTAGAAAGTATAAACCAGATCAGGAAAGCTTTAGCCCAAACCCATTTTTCTTAACATGCCTTGCATCTGTCTTCCCTTCGATGCCTTCATCATGGTTTTAGAATTTTTATATGCCTTCAGTAGATCTTTTACCTCGTGTTCTGGCCATCCAGAACCACGTGCAATTCGTTTTATCCTTGATGCATTCAATAAATCAGGATCTTCTTTTTCAAGTTTGGTCATGGATTGTATTATAAATCTCCACTTTTCCATCTTTTCTTCTTGTTGTTCCAGCTGGTCTTCTTTTACCATGCCAGACATACCAGGCATGTTATCCAGTATGCTACGAAGACCGCCTGCTTTTGATGCCTGTTCGATTTGAAAGTAAAAATCTTCCATGTTCATCTTTCCATGTGTTATTCTTTTGACCCTGTCCTCATCGCCTTCAATCTCTAATCTTTTTGCCATATCAAGCAAGGCCTGAATGTCTCCCATTCCAAGTAGCCTTCCAACAAACCTGGTAGGTGAGAATTTCTCCAAATCATCAATTCGCTCGCCAGTTCCGATATACATTATCTGAGCTCCTGTTGCTGATGCAGCGGCTAGTGCCCCTCCTCCTTTTGCGGAACTGTCAAGCTTTGTTATTACGATTCCCCCAACAGGTGCTGTCTTGTGAAATGCCTCTGCTTGACTATAACATTGCTGGCCTATTGTTCCATCTATTACTAGTAACGTAAGGTCCTGATTTGCCACTTTGCTTATTTGTTTCATTTCTTCAAGCAAGTCTTTTTCTTCCTTGTGTCGACCAGCAGTATCAATTAGAATAACATCAAAATTAGAATTTTCAAAATGTTTCAAACCATTTTTAACAATTTGTGGCGAGTCAGAGTTTCCCTCTTCCCCATAGACTTCGACATTTGCCTTTTCACACATTGTCTTAAGTTGTGTCAGTGCACCTGGTCGAAAAGTATCCGCGCCAATTACTGCCACTCGATATCCAGATTTTGTCAAAAATTTAGAAAGCTTTGCTGTAATGGTTGTCTTGCCACTTCCTTGAATTCCAAGCATGAGCACCTTGTTCAGTTTTCCAGGCTGGAACTCGTACTGTTTTTCAGTACCAAGAAGCTTGGACAGTTCATCATACAGTATTTTTACGATGTGATCTTTTCTTGAAAGACCCGGAGGAGGAGTTTCATTAAGCGATCGTTCCTCTAAATTTTTTGTTATCTCAAAGACCAGCTTGACATTGACATCAGACTGCAATAGTGCTCTTTGGATGTCCTTTGCCAATTCCTTGATTAGCGCCTCATCTATTCCTGAAGAGTTTACTATTTTTTTCAGTGCTGCCCTAAGACCGTTTTTTAAACTATCAAGCATTATGTCATTGTAAAATTGCCTCGGTTATTTCAAATCTTCCTCTGTATCCATCCCAGGTTTTGTTG
>Ga0070697_100003707_pt1 | contig 11740 bp, 7 predicted proteins | sample KBSK1501metaG_FD_65475 | JGI IMG/M metagenome (GOLD analysis project Ga0070697, IMG submission 65475) | Corn, switchgrass and miscanthus rhizosphere microbial communities from Kellogg Biological Station, Michigan, USA - KBS K1-50-1 metaG | ecosystem: Host-associated > Plants > Roots >... | reverse complement strand
ATGGCCTCCACGAACTCGCCGACCTCTGCCAGGCTCCATGCTAGCCAACCTCGAGACAACACCGCGGGCAGCCCCGGCAGTCCGAAACGTCCGGGCCGATCGCTCTCGAGCATGGAGACGTTCCGCCGGAGAACGTCGATGGCTTGCCGATATTCGCCACGGAAGTAAGAAACCTGGCCCAGGTAGAAGCGGGCCACCACCTGCAGGGTGAGATCGCCGAGAGTCTCCGCGAGGGCCAACGCCCGAGCACCGCACGCCACCGCCCGCTTGGAGTCGCCGGACAGCCAGGCGCAGTTCGTCGCATACGCCAGGATCCATCCGAGGCGAAGCCGATCGTCGAGCGCCCGGGCGAGGGCCTCGGCCTCCCGCAGGTACGGAGCGGCCCGCGGGCCGTCGCCGAGGGGGAGGAGGGCGTGGTAGAGATCGATGAGTAAGTCGGTCGCTTGCGCGAGCACCTCTGGGTCCTGGGGCAGGTGGCCAAGGGCCGCCCGCGCCTGCTCGAACCACGCGAGGGCCTCGCGGTACGCCGAGCGGGTGAGCGCCTGTGTCCCCGCCAGCCGGAGATACTCCACCGCCCGCTCCCACACCTCGGCCTCGCGGTAATGTCGACCAAGGGCCGCGTACGACGACGCGATATTCCCGGCGTGGAGGGATTCGAGGGCCTCCGCCCCGCGGCGATGGAGGAGCCGCGCCCGAGGCGCAAGAATCTGGCTCAGCACCAGCGTCCGGATCGCGTCGTGCGTGAAGTCGAAGCGCTCGCCCAGCCCGTGCAGGACTTGTCGCCTCACCAGTTCTTCAACGCCCTCGGCCGCCTCTGCCTCCTCGAGCCCTGACACTCGCTGGAGAAGGGCGAAGTCGAACTCCCGTCCGATGATGGCAGCCGCGGCGATCAGCGCCTGGCCGCGCTCCCCGATCCGCTCCAAACGGCGCGCGATGAGCTCCCGGAGACGCTGTGGCTGCGGGAGACTCGCGGTGCCTTCCGGCGGTGTCCCTTCGCCGAGCGCGCGGATGGCCTCCACCACGATGAAGGGGTTCCCGTCACTGACCCGCCAGACCTGCTCGCCCAGCCGCGTCATGGTGGCGGCGTCACTCCCGGATCGGACCAGCGCCTTCATGAGCGTCACGGTGTCCCGCTCGGAGAGCGGCGCCAGCCTGATGGTCACGACGTGCGGCTCGCGGCCGAGGTCCTCGAGCACGTGGCGAAGGAACGGTGTGTCGGTTAGTTCCTCCTCACGGATCGTGGCGGCGACGAGGACCGGCCACCGCTGGAATCGCTGGTTGATGAAGCCGAGGAGCCGCAGGCTCATCTCGTCGGCCCACTGGAGATCCTCCAGTACGACACAGAGCGGCTGTGCGTGCGCGAGGTGGGCGATGCACCGCGCAACGCTCTCGAAGAGCCGCAGGTACTCGGGCGGCTCGCTTCCGGCCGACAGACCCTCCGCGCCTATCTCCGGGAGCAGTCGAGCCAGCTCCCGTCGCCAGACGGGATCCAAGCCAGGGGCGCCCGTCAGGTCGCGCGCCACGTGTCCGGAGCGGAGGGCGTCGATCCAGGGCCCGAAGGCGAAGATCTGCTCGGTCTCACGGCAACGGCCGAGCAGCACGCGCCCGCCGCGTGTGACGGCATCGGAGATGAGCTCCGCGACGAGGCGGCTTTTGCCAATTCCCGCCTCTCCGAGGATCGTCACGAGCCGGCCGCGGCCCGCCCACGCCTCCTCCAACGTCTGGCGCAGCAGGACGCTTTCGCGCTCGCGGCCGACGAGCGGTGTCTCGGGGAGTCGGTCCTCGGCGTGGCTGCGATCGGGGCCTGACGCGTGCTCCAGTTCGGCCCCGAGCGCCGGGACGGCCGTCGCGCCCGGCGGACCCTGCCGCCGCAGAATCTCGCGATACAGGGCCTTGGTGTCCGCCTCGGGCTCCACGCCGAGCTCCCGCTCCAGCACGCTCGTGCACGCCTGGTACTGCCGGAGGGCCGCGCCGCGCCGTCCGAGCCGGACATAGAGCCGCATCAGCGTCCGATGAACGGCCTCCTGGAGCGGGTCCAGCGCGAGAAACCGCAGGGCGGTCTGGATGGCGGCCGGAGTCGCGCCTTCGGAGCGCTGGTGGGCGAGGAGCTTTGCCATCACGTCAAGCGCCACCTCCCGAAGCCGCTCGCGCTCCGCAAGCAACCATTCCTCGAACGGCGCCTCATTGAGGTCGAGCCCTGCGAGGAGATCGCCGCCGTAGAGTGCGACGGCCCGCTCGAGGTCGTGCGTGGTCTCACCGGTCACCCGCAGCTCGAAGGCCACGGCATCCACCTCGACCGCGGCGAGGTCGAGCGCCACGGTCTCGCCGTCAAGCCGCACCACGGGCCGGTCGGTCGCGGCCAGCAGCCGTCGGAGGACGAAGAGGGTGTGCCTGAGGTTGCTCCGTGCCTGCGCCGCTGGCAGATCTCCCCAGAGGAGTGCGGCGAGCTTGTCACGCGGGTGCACCCGGCCCAGAGGCAGGGCGAGGTACGCCAGGAGGGCTTGCGCCTTCCGCGTCGGGAAGGCCAGCGGGGGCCCGGCGTCAAGACGAGCCTCAAAGCCACCGAGGAGTGTAAGGCTGAGCCGGGCCATGGCGTCTCACTGTACCCCAGCGCCGGCGCCGAGGGCCAAGCCGGTTCAACGCCATTTTCAACGCCTGCGCACACGAGTTACCAACGCCCCTCGCGTACAACGAAGCTGAAGAGGAGGAACGGCATGAACAGCCATGAGAAGTCTCAAGGGGCCCTTCAGTCGAGCCGAGGACAGCATGATGGAGCGAGCCCTCACGCCACGACCTTCATCGTCCGCATCTCGCAAATCGATGCAGATCCGCTGACCGGCATCGTGGAGCGGGTCCGGACCGGGCAGAAGGAGCGATTCTACGGCCTCGACGGGATCAGTCAGGCCATTGCGCGGATGGTCGAACGCGAACAGCGAGCCCGGACCTCTCCGGATCAGGGCTCGGGAGGATGATCATGAACCGACTAGGCACGTCCCTCTATCTGCTACTCACGCTGTGCGGCCTGGCGTCCGTTGCGGCCGCAGCGCCCGGCCCCGTTATCGTCTGGGACGAGCGGAAAGGGGACGTGTGGCATTTCGACTGGGTCGAGTGGCCGAATGCAGATTTCTATCAGGTCAGATATGGGAAAGAGGGCAGCGAGGAAGCCCAGGAACGCCAGGCAAAGGGCTACCCTCACTGGACCATCACAGCGAACGAGCCGGGTGCAACCTACGTCTTCAAAGTCCAAGCATGTACCAGCGGGGCTTTCGGCTCCTCCTGTTCGGACTGGACGGACCGGAAGGTGACCGTGCCTCGACCGCCTCCGCCCCCGCCCCCGGTTCCGCTTCGGGGCCGTGCCCCTGAGTACGTGAACTTCTCGGACGTCTCTTCGTGGGAGAGCCCAACCCGGTTTGCTGCCAAGGTCGAACTCACCTGGACTCCTGGGGAGCGGCTCACCGGGATCGAAATCTCGCCCCTACCCTACGTGAGCGGGGGGCGCGTGCGGCTTCCGGCCACGGCGACCAGTTACGTCGCGCGGATTAGGGCCGGGGACGAGGTTCGCGGGAATGAGAGTCGAATCTTCGTCTGTGGATACGACGGGCAAGGGCACTATGAGCGCAACGTTGGGTGTGTATCGACACTGGCCCTGATCCCGCTGCCGCCTCCCAATGCCCCGGTCAGGATCGCCGTTGTCCCCACCTCCCCCGCCGAGGTGCGCATCTCGTGGAGAGGGGATAACGTCAGTGCATCGTTTGAGGTTGAGCGACTGCAAGCCCCGGGACTGAGTGCGGTCACGGTGCAACCGAGGGAGATCCAACCCCCGCACGCTTGGCGGCCGGGGATGGCGCTGCCATCCCAGAGTGTGGGTTCGGTACATCCAGGGGCTGCGGCCGCGCGGGCACCGAGCGCTGGGCAGGTAAGACTCCCGGAGCCACCGCCAGCTTCTCTCCACTGGGTCCGCTTGCAGCCCCCAACGAGCGCATCGAGCGCCAGCGGGCCGCCAGACGACCTTGCGTTCACCGACAACCTCACCAATAGCTCCGCCTACTTCGGGGGGGCGCCCGTCGAGCCGTACACCTATCGCGTGTGCGCGGTCAACACGAGCGGCCGCACCTGTTCGGGTCCCGTAGAGGCCGTCAGGGGCGCTGCTATCCGGCTGCCCCGGCAAGGGCAGTGATCGAACTAACCGCCCGGCACGCGTCTGTCTTTTCGGGGCGAGGCCGGGCCGCGCGAGCGCCGCGCGCACTACATGCCACATGGAGGTGAGCCATGCACCGAAGGGTCGTTATCATCACCGGCATCTTCCTCGGGTCACTCCTGATACTCGCCGGCGCCCGACCGGCACTGGCAGTGGTGGATCAATGCGGGGGGCTTTTCTTCGCCGGTGACCAGTTGGCGAAGGGGGCGGCCGACTATAACTTCGGCCAAGTCTGCACTTACGATGTAAATCAATATATTGGACCGCCTCCAGTATGGGCCCGCTTTACAATCGAGATGAGGGGCCACTGGGATGCCCTGCACAAGTGGGCGACCGAGGAGATAGACATCCTTGGGTTTGATCCCAACTATGGATATGGACCAAGCACTCGGAAAAGGCCCTGCTCCGAGGATCCCTGGCTGGCTCCCGACCCATCGGTTGTGTGCGGGGCTGGTCGAGCGGGACTCGACGATTCTCTCACGGGTTTTTTCCTGAACGAATTTGGCGACAATCCCCCTTTCCCCCAATCCGGGGGGGTCTGAGCTCTGCGCTCAAGCAAGAGATCAAAGCCAAGTGGCTCGTATTGAACCCGCAGACGGTCTTGTCACGAGGTGTGCCGCCCATGCCGCCCACGGTGCAGGCCGTGGAGCCGCGGATTTTCTACAAGCATCCGAAAGAAGGAACTGGCAGCGTGCGGGCAACGACCGGAGGGGCGGCGGCCGGCCACGTTGATGTGCGAATCAATTTTAGCGGAAGCATCCCCACCGCTGCGGCCTACCGGGTCGACGGCGAAGGCTGGTGGGTGGGTGTTGGACCGCCCGAGGTTGTGCGGGACACCGCGCTGGTGAAGATTCCGACCACGGTGTTTCAGGAGAGTCAGCACACGGTGGAGGTCCGGTTGTCAAACGCCGTGGGCGGCTCGGCCGGCACCGTTCTGATCGAGGAGCACCCCCCTCAAGGGACGAGAGGATCCGTCGACCTGCACCCTCCTCAAACCACGAGAGAGTCCGTCGACCTCCACGTGAACCCCTCCATGCAAGGCGACCTCCCCGGCGCTCCTGCGGGGCGCAGAAACCCTCAAGGAACGATCCAGAGAGCCCCGACCATTGAAGACCCCATCAGGGGTGCGATCAGACCCAAGCCATGAGCGAGTTGAACAGATGATATCGCGACGGCGGATGTTCGCGGAGGCGCCGGTGGGACTGCCCACACCCGCAGGGAGATGTCTTACCCTTCGGATGTCTTGTAGTTGGTTGGATGTGCCCCATGCACGGGCCGCTTGGGGCGACCGTCGAGCTGTACACCTATCGCGCCAGCCCAATCAACACGAGCGGCCACCCCTCACCGCGAATGTCTGATCAAAGGAGATTGACCATGCCAAGCCGGCTGCGTTTGCTGTTCGTACCGTTTGTAGCGATCGCCTCGACGGCAACCTTCGTGTTTGCACAGGACCCATCGAGCTGGGACCAACAGCGCACGTTAGTCGCCCAAACTTACCGACCCCCAACACAGTCCCAACCTTCCGAGGACCTGCTAAAACAACGTGCACAGGCGCAAGCCGATATGGCGGGGAATGTGCAAAGACTTCTCGCAGAGGTTAGGGAGCTTAGGACGGTCATGATACAGCTCGACGCGGACGGTAAACAGAAGCTCGCCGCGTTGAAGACGCAAGTGGATGACCTCAAGATCAATCTGAAAGACGCGCAACGTCGGCTGTACGGAGTGTGCCTGATTGCCGCAGGAAGTTATGGACTGCTCGAGCAAATTGGCAAATTCCAGCGGGAGAAACTAGGATGCACCTACAACGACTGGCCCATCTCTCCTTATGGCTGGAATATTTTCTGGGACTCGTATTTCGGCGGGCCGTAGTCTGCTGTCACGCGGCTCCAAAATCTTTAACTCGCGCAATGTGTTCATGGCGCACTCGTCAGGATTCGAACCTGTGACCGCTGCCGTCGGAGGCAACCGTCACGGAACGGTCTCGCACTCGCGGGCGCGAAACCGATTCAGATTCAGATCGAACACGATCCACGAAGCGTGGCGCGAGTTGGCGTCAGGCGTGAGGCTCGGAGCAACCATCGAGTCAGTAGAGGGAGGAATCCAATTGAGACAATGGCAACTGCGCCGCGGTCCGGGAATGCTCCGTACCGCCCATGCCAGATCGTGCTGGCCATCGGTGCACACGCGGCGCCGCCCAGGTCGACGGAGCGAGAGGTCGGGTAGACTCCGGCTCTATGGTCGGTCCGTCTTGGTTATGCTCTGTGTCGTCACCGTGACTGCGGCGCTGAGTATTCGCCCGACGATGGCCGCGGAGGGCGGTTCGCCTGAAACCGTGTCCTTTCCCAGCCTCGATGGCAGCACGCAGTTGACAGGCTATCTCTTCAAGCCCGAGGGGCGCCACGCTGACCGTGCACCAGCCATCGTCCTCCTGCACGGCCGTGCCGGGCCGTATTCGTCCCTGGCCCATGGTCGATACGATGCGAGCACCTTATCCAAGCGCCACATGATGTGGGGCCACTTCTGGGCCGCGCGTGGGTACGTTGCCCTGCTACCGGACAGCTTCGGTCCCCGCGGCTTCCCGAAGGGCTTTGCCGCAGGCACCCACGCTGAACGGCCCTCCGACGTGAACGAGGTGACCGTCAGGCCGCTCGATGCCTATGGAGGGCTGAAGTATCTGAGGCAGCGCGGTGACGTCGACCCCGAGAGAATAGGTCTGCAGGGTTGGTCGAACGGTGGCAGTGCGGCCCTGGCGACCATGGCGGACGACACCGTGCAATCGGCGGGCTTGACTCCGAGGATCGGTTTTCGCGGCGCGCTTGCCTTTTACCCCGGGTGTGGCCTGCAGAACAAGTTCAAGACATACAATCCCTCCGCGCCCGTGAGAATTTTTATCGGAACGGCGGACGAGGAAGTCTCTCCACCGAGATGCCAGGCGCTGGCCGAAGGCAGCCGTGGCGCGGGCAACGACATCGCGATCACCGTATATCCGGAGGCCACACATGACTTCGATGATCCGGGCACACGCCGCCAGAGCGTCTCTGCCAATGTATTCGCCGCGCGAGATGCGATGGAGAAAGCCGCTCAATTCATGCGCGAGCGCCTGTCACCGTAATGCGTATCGGATCGATATGCCTGCGTCGATCGGTTGAGCACGGCCCGCACGCGGGACAACGACGTGGAAGCGGTTCTTCCTCTCTATACGCCAGCCTCTCTCCGCCCCTGGGGCAGGATCGCCACGGGAGCCGGATCAGGGCCAGGCGGGTGTCTGGCAGCCGAGTGTAGAGAGCATAAAACCTGAGGGGCCGCAGGAACTCGGGCGGGCGCCGTTGCGGCGTCGACGGGCCTGAAGTGTTAATTCTGGTCAAACGAAAAGGGGTCCTCGCCATGCTGAACGGGACTGGTCCGACTCACGCGGTGATTTCAGCCTCGTACTCGCTCCCACGGTGGAACTGGCGCGCCGCCTGGGCGGTCGCCCTGATACTGCTGGCGCCCACTCTGACAAATTGGTCCTTCCCCCTCGGTCCGGACTTGGCCGGGGCCGCGGAAGTGCTGACCAACCAGAATGTGATAGCCATGGCGCGCTCTGGCCTCCCCGAATCCCTGATCCTCACAAAGATCCAGTCGACTGACGCTCAATTCGATCTGAGCTCCAGGGGCCTGATCACGCTCAAGCAGGGTGGCGTCTCGGACGCTGTCATACTGGCCATAATGAACCGGGCGACTTCCGGGCCGTCGCTCGGGCCTGCGCCGCCGCCGGCCGCCCCTGGTTCGGTCTCGCCAAGTCCTCTGCCGGCTTTCCCTTCTGCGGTACCTCTTCCCGGGCAGAGTGTCCCCGGTTGTCCGCAACTCGCGCAGCCCGACCCCTACCGGGATGTCCGAAATCTCGTGGCGCAGTTGCGGGCGCAGGCTGGCCAGCCGGGCATGCTCGACCAAGGCCAGACGCAGGCTTTCGCCGGGCAGATCCAGACGGCGCTGGACGGCCGGGACGCGGCGCTCCGGCGAGGGGCCTGTGACACGAGCCAGTACGAGCAGCAGATCGGATCCCTGGTCGCGAGTCTGCAGAGTGCCTTGGCAGCGTCCACGCAGGCGGGGCCGCCACCACCAGCGTCGGCTCCACAACCGCCCGCGTACGGATACACTCCGCAAGCGGTTCCACCTCTACCAGCGCCGGCATACCCGCCGCAGGTCGGCAGCGCGGGCGCGCCACCTGGCGCGCCTTACCAGGCTGCGCCTGGAGCGCCGAGCCAGTCTCCGAGCGCTGGTGAAGTGTTCTCGAAGCTCTTCGACATCGCCATTGACAAACTGGCGAAGAGGTCCAAGAGAGGGGGAGACAGCGGAAACGGTCAGGCGACGGCGAGTCAGCCTCCCACATCGTATTACGACCCGTCAACACCGCCTTCGTTCCCCAGCGTAGCTGGAATCCCAGGAACTCCGGGCCAGTCGAATCCCTCCAGTTCCTCGCCTCCTCAGTCGAGCCACGAGACTTCTCCTTCGAACCCGGCCAGTCCTCCGAGCTCCTCCGGCTTCTCGAGCCTCCCGGTTTTGCCGAGTCCAATCAGCCCCCAGAGCCCCGTGCCCCACCCTGCGGCTCTGCCGACCCTTCCCCAGCTCCAGGACCTCGCCAAAGTGACAGGCACTGTGCGGACCGAGTGGGGTGACGCCATCGCCGGCGCTATCGTGTCGGTCGTGGAGTGGAACAAGTCCGTGATGACGGGCTCCGACGGAACCTACGTCCTGCAAGGCCCCGCCCGGCAGAGCGTGACGATCCAGGTGCAGGCCTTCGGATATCTCAGCACGACCAGCGCGACGGCGGTCTCTCCCGGGGCAGTGACCACGCAACCCATCGCACTCGTCTGGGCCCGGAGACCCATGCGCAGCTCCGGACGCTAAGCGACTTTCTAAGGAGGACCACTACCGGGCTCACTGTCACCTTCGGACTGGTTTGCCGGTTGGGCTAACAACCCAAAGCGCGACCGACCCAAAACGCCGCCGCAAATCATTGTCAGCGCGGCGCTTTTCGCGCCTATGACGGCGCTATGAAGAGATAGTCCGCAAGGAGCGAAAACGGTCGCGGCGCAACCGGTGCCTTCAGGCCAGATTTCGAACTCCGGCTTTAGTCGGTGGGTTGTCGCCTTGGGGCGCGACGGTCGAAAAACTTCATAGTCGCTTTCGGACAGCCAAAGGGGCCGAATCAATCGGCCCCTTTGGTCTTCACTACTTGCGTGGTTGCAGGGGCTGGATTTGAACCAGCGACCTTTGGGTTATGAGTCGCCTCGAGGCCTTACCGGCAACCCTCTGATCTCGCGAAGAATAGTCAGAACGACGAACAATTACTGGTTGCTTCCTGATAGCCCTGCGTGGCTCTCCTTTGAGGTTTTCGAGTTGGCAACATCTTCTCGCCTGACGAGGCCCACCAGCCTGCCATCGGACGTGGTGATCGGGGAATTGGGAAGGTCGTGAGCGACCAGGAACTTGGCAATGTCATCGACCGACACGTGCGGGCGGAACGTACTAGGACCGGGCCGCATGACTCGCTCGACCGGCTCTTCGTGCCCCTTCCGGAGCTCCGCGTCCCGGAGAAGCCCCAGGACCACGCGCTCGTCGTTCACGACCACACACGCATCCCATCCCGCCGCCGCCGTGCGTTCACGGACCGCGCGTATCGGCTCCTCCAATCTGCAGGTGGGGACATCCCGGCGAGCGACGTCTCCCGCTCGAGCACGCGTAGCGTTTCTCCCTTCTGAGGGGAGCCCGGCCGCCAGCCAATCGAGCTTTCCGTCTACGTAGTCGTATACCTGCTTGAATCCGAGGCTCTCGAGCCGCCACGCGGCTCGTGGACTCAGGTCTCAGGCCGTATCCCAGCAGTAGACGACGACTGGCTTCGCCGGGTCGAGTCTGCCCTTGGCCTCGGTTTCGAGGCTTCGGAGCGGGAGACTGATGGCCCCCGGGAGATGGTCCTCCTCGAACTCCTCTCTGGGCAACACCTCCACCACCTGCACCCCTTCCCCCATGAGTCGCTGGATGTCTTTCCGATCGATAGCTTGCGGCATCAGTACCTCCCCGGCTGACTCAACTAGGCGAGCCGACGCTTGACGGACCTTCTTATACGCGCGGCGCCAACAGATCTCCAGCACTTTCCATTCGCGACGCCTGGCGGAAAGGCCTGCGAGCGGGGACTTGAACGCGACTTTCAGTCCCCTATACCGAGAGCTGGAGTGATCCGGCCGCTTCGCCCGCCGGTTGACGGTGGCGCTGTGTCTCGCATAGCATGCCGCTCACTCGGGCCGTCTCTCGCGACCCGCGAGGAGGCCGCTAATGTGCGCTGTGCCGTCGGCCCCTGAGGCGGCCGGCGGCCGAGTCTGGGAGGTTATGCCACGGGGACGCGGGCCACGAGTGGGGTGCCCGCCGCCGGCCCGGAACCAGAGATCACCCCAGCAGGTGGGGAAGGAGGAAGGTTATGAAAATGCGCATCGCAAGCCTGGCCCTGGTTGTTTTCATGACCGCATTCGCGATGGTTGGTCGCTCGTTCGCTGGGAACATCGTCATCTATGTCGATGAGGGTGACAAAACAAGAGCCAATCCGCAGGGCTTCGGCCTGGGTTCCTACACAATCGATGGCAAGAATCTCACGAAGATCCAGGGCGCGAAAGCGACCGATCCTGTCAACGGCAATATGAACGGGTTTGCTTACACGCTGCCCGTTACAGTGACGAACGGCGATCTCATTCTCAGCAGCCCGCCAACCCCTAGCGAGCCGACCCCGATAATCTCCGACGTCATTCGTTTCCAAGCCAAGCAGCTGTTCTTTTACTCTGATTTCCACGTCGGAGAGGGAATACTGGGAACCCCCTCGGCCGACTTAACTGGAGGAACCGTTCCCATGGCGGTCGGTGTCAAGGATCCCGTGACAAATCAGTTCGTATTTCCGGTGCCGAACCGGGCGGTTGCGGGGCAACTGGAAGGCAATGATGACGCTAACAACGGCGCGACCTATCAGCCGAAGGCGACCGATCCGGGTGGCGACCCGAACAATACAATCGTCTACAGAATCAAGAGTGAAGGCACCGGAGGGCCCGATCTTCGAGAGGAGCCGGTGAAGTCGATGATCGACAAGAAAAAGTCAATTGACTTCAATGCTTCACAGAGAACCCTGACGGTTACGGATGATCACGTCATCGACACCGGCTTCTTCGACGATCCCCTCCTCAATGCCGCCGTCAATGTTCCGATTTTCTCGCTCGTGGGATCCTCCGCCGGTGGCAACTTTCTCTTTGTCTCCCAGCCGGACAGTGTCTTCAGTCTGTCGAGTGGCAGCACCGTCTTCATGGCTGCGCAGCTCCCAATCCTGATCTATTCTCCAACGGACAATACCTTCTCCGGAATGTTGACGAATCTCTCATTCAACACCGATTCTGGCTCGATCTGGGTTGATGATACGATCAACTTTCTCAATCCAGACTGGCCCTTGTTTGACCCTGGGGTCCAGTTTCTCTTTACCATGCAGCCGGATGCCAACATGCGTGATCTAACCGAGTCCTTTTC
>Ga0070697_100003706_pt1 | contig 11740 bp, 10 predicted proteins | sample KBSK1501metaG_FD_65475 | JGI IMG/M metagenome (GOLD analysis project Ga0070697, IMG submission 65475) | Corn, switchgrass and miscanthus rhizosphere microbial communities from Kellogg Biological Station, Michigan, USA - KBS K1-50-1 metaG | ecosystem: Host-associated > Plants > Roots >... | reverse complement strand
TTTCACTTGAACAATTGAGAGAGCTGGCGGCGCGCTTTTGCGGCCTGATTGAGCAAATGCCGCCACCGTTTTCCGCCAAGAAGATCCATGGGGTGCCCGCCTACAAACTGGCGCGCAAGCACAAAGACGTGCCCCTCAAGCCAATACGGGTCGAGATCAAAGAATTTGAGATCTTAGGGGTCGAGGGCGATCGGGCCAGTTTTCGCGCCCGGGTCGCTTCTGGAACCTATATGCGCTCCGTCGCCCACGACTTGGGCCAGCAGATGGGCTGCGGCGCCCACCTGGAGTCTCTGCAGCGGACCAGCCTCGGCGAGTTCGATCTGACTGAAGCCCATAGCCTCGAAGAAGTAGATTCCGCCGCGAAGCTCGCTCAGGTGGAGGAGATGTTCATCCACCCGCGCAAACTCCTGCCGCAACTTCCGTCCGTGACGGCAAGCGAAGAGATGGCTTCCCGTATCCGCAGCGGCCGCACCGTCAACCTGCCGGAACTCTCCCGCGCCAAGCAGGTGAAGGTGTTCTGCGGACAAAGGGAATTGATTGCTATTGCCACCCGGATCGCGGGCACCCTGTTCCATCCGAAGATTGTGCTGACGGGGGATACATCCGCACAACTCGCGAATGCGCAGAGAAAGTAGGAGTTCAGAGCGACGGTGGCGAGTGCACGGATCGAGGCAATGTCCGATAACAGGTATTATGTAAAGTACGATGAATGATCTGGCCTTTGCTTCTTTGCTTAGGCAGGCCGCGGAAAAACTCGAGATTCGTGTCAGGGCATGCCTTCAGGCATGCCGTAACTGCCGTTAAATCAATGGCGCCTTCAGGCGCTTTGGATGGTAAATCGAGTTTTTCCGCGGCCCGTTAGGTTCGTCCGCACGACCGGGCCGTCCCAATCGCTCTCTTCAAATCTCGCGCAGCTTCGCGCGGCTTTTCTGAATCACCCCAACCGTAAGCCTTCCGCCTTGGCCAGTTGCTCCTGGCGCTGAGCGAAGGTAAGGAACCGATCGCCTTTTAGCAGAATGGCCGAGGCGACGTGGAGAATGTCGAGGGTGCGCAGTCCAAGCGCGGCGGTCCTCCGACGCGAAATCTGACGAGCGCGCTCATAAACGGTCGCTGGCATGGCCTGCTGGGAGAAGAACCCGCTGGCAATGTGCTCCTGAAACCTGGCTTGGACAAGCCGAGTCTCGGACCCGCTGGCCTCCTTGCGAAACCCGCGCAATTCCAGGGCATTAAGTAACTCCAGCTCGCCGAGGGGTGTCAGAAAGACCGTGGCCCGAAGACGGGCTATCGTCGCGGCGGCGCGAATGGAATGAACGTCCGGACTGTAGAGCGAAACCAGGAAGCTGGTGTCAGCGTAAACTCTCAATGCCGGCCCCTCTGCTCGGCCACCAACTCAGCTCCAGATACTTTGTTGACCTTCTCGCCGTAGATGTCGTGCAGCATGCGCACGAAGTCAGGTGGCGACTTTCGCGGCTCGGGCTGCACCGGCAGAAGCCGGGCGATAACCCGGCGTCGCTTGGTGATTTGAATCTCCTCTCCTGAACGCAAATGCTCTTCAATGGCGGTAAAACGATAGCGTAGATCGCGGACGCTCGCCTTCTTCATGTGATACATTCTAGCATCACATACATCTTGAGTCAATGGCTCGGAGCGCTCGAGGATTCACAGCGGAGCAGTTTCGTTAATTCACCCCGGAAACGCCGCAGCTTCTCCAGCCTTTCCGGCGTGGCTTCGATGATCTCCTGCTTGGCCTGGAAGACTTGCCGGCCTTCCGTTTCTACCAACACCCCCATGACTTCCCCCATCCGCCAGCCGGGCGTGCCCAGCATCTGCAGCCCGTCAGGCGTAGGCAGGAGCAGCGCAATGCAATTGTCGCGGACCACGCCCACGCATTTGGGAAAACGATCAAAGGTCTGCATTTCAAAACCAGCAAGGTAGAGGCGCTGGAGCTGGACCGCAGGATCGGCCATGAAAATTGGCAAGCGGCAATTGGAGTTGGCAATTCCTTTACATCTTGTATCTTCCGAGATCCTCGTCGTTCAGCCCTTCCAGCCACTTGCGCAGCTCTTCGCTGGACACACGGCCGGCGTCGTTGGTGGCCAGCTTGGAGTTCTTCAGTACCTCATCTTCCACGAAGATCGGGCAATCCACCCGCAGGGCGAGGGCGAGCGCGTCCGAGGGCCGGGAGTCAATGCTGATGATCTGCCCCTCCCGCTCCATCCAGATCACCGCGTAAAACGTGTCTTCGCGCAACTCTGTAACCACCACTTTATGAACATGCGCGTCCAAACCCACCAGCACGTTCTTGATCAGATCGTGGGTCATGGGGCGCGGCGTGGTGACTTTCTCAATCTCCAGCGCAATGGCATTGGCCTCGTAAATCCCCACCCAGATGGGCAGGACCGTATCGCTGCCCGCGTCCTTGAGGATCACGATGGGCATATTGGTAACCGGATCCATCATTAGGCCACGAATTTTCATCTCGACTTCCATCGTGATCTCCGCGACATGGTTGATTGTTGACTTTGATTGTTGATGAACCGCTACAACCTGACAGGTTTTTTATTCAACAATCAAGAATCAACCATCAACAATTCCTTATATCACCATTTGCCCCAGAAGGCTGTTGGGAAAACACCCGGTGGTAACCACTGGGACATAGCTACCCAAAACGGGTGTCAGGCCTTCCGGAGCCTTGAAATTCAGGACTTTGTTCTGCGAGGTCCGGCCGATCCACTGCCCGCGGGCGTCGTTTCTCCCTTCAACCATTACTTCAGCAATTTGTCCAAGGTGCCTCTCGTTCCGCCGTCTCTGGATCTCGCGCTGCTTTTCCTGCAGAACCGAGAGGCGGCGTGCCTTTTCCTCGTCCGGGATGGTGTCTTCGAACTTCAACGACGGTGTGTTGGGCCGCGGCGAATACTTGAAGCCGAAGATGCCGTCGTATTCGACTTCATCGAGCAGCGAAAGGGTTTGCTCGAAATCGGCCTCGGTCTCCCCGGGGAAGCCCACGATGATATCGCTGGTAATGCTGATCTCCCGCTTCGCCGCCTTCATCCACGCGATGCGCTCGAGATATTGATCTCGCGTGTAGAGGCGCTGCATCGCGTCCAGCACTCGGGTCGAGCCGCTCTGTACGGGCAAGTGGACGTGATCGCAGAGGGTGGGAACGGAATCGATGGCTGCAATAATGTCGCGGCCAAAATCTCGGGGATGGGAAGTTGTAAACCGCACGCGCTTAATTCCGGGGACTTCACCTACCGCGGCCAGCAGTTCAGCGAAAGACTTCTTCCCTGCCGGATCTTTGTAGGAGTTCACGTTCTGCCCGAGCAACTGGACTTCGGTATAGCCCTGGTCAGCCATCTGGCGAGCTTCAGCGAGCACGGAATCCGAGGTGCGGCTACGCTCCTTGCCACGGGTGAACGGAACCACACAATAGGCGCAGAATTTGTCGCAGCCCTCAATGATCGTGATATAGCCTCGGTGGGGATTGGTGCGGGCGGTGAATTCGGTTTCAAAACACTCGTCGGTCTGGCGATCATCCAGGCCGGTCACGCGGCAGTTCCCTGCCCCGATCTGGGCTTCGATCTGCACTAGCATCTGCGGCAGGTTGCGGTACGACGCCGACCCACATACCAGCGAAACGTGTGGCGCGCGCTCAAAGATCTTCTCGCCTTCCTGCTGCGCCACGCAGCCCAGCACACCGAACTTCTTGCCCTGTGCTTGAAGTTTTTTGTAGTCGGCCAGCCGGTGGAAGACCTTCTGCTCGGCCTTGTCGCGGATGGAGCAGGTGTTGTAGAGGATCAGCCCGGCCTCTTCGACCGTGGAAACCTGGCGGTAGCCCTGCGCCATGAGCGTGCCAACGACCTTCTCCGAGTCGTGCACATTCATTTGGCAGCCGAAGGTTTCGAGATAGAAGGTTTTCTGGGCGTCACCCGGCATAGTATGTCAGTATAACGCGGCTAGCACGGTGTTTGGTAAGGCGTGTCCTTCCCCATTGTTATTCCGGGCCGGGCTTCCAGCCCGCGCGAGGAATCCCCATTTCGAGCAATGAAGAAGCGAGTGGAGATGCTTCGACTTCCCCGGCCTCTCGCAAGCGGGGCCGAGTTCGCTAGCACGACAACCCCTACTGGATTGAGCACCGGTGCCCCGGTCGCCCTGAGAAAACCAAAAGCCCCGGTGGTCATCCGGGGCTTGGCAGTTGCCAGTTGGTGCGCTGTCTATCAAATATGACTATAGCAGAGGCTAGAAATCAGGTCGAGAGGTCCGCGGAGGACGACGGAGTTGAACCGTAATGGCTGACCAGGCCACTCGACTGTTTGATAGACAGCGTCCAGTACCCACTGGCAACGTCCTCCAGACGCAGCCTATCTTCTTGCAGTGTCGCGGCCGCCTGCGGTCGGTGCAATTCCACGAGCCAGCCCCCTGCCGCTTGAGAATATATTCAAATATACGTATTCATGTATAATAACAGGACAGAACGCCCGGTAATATGGATCGGCTCAAGCCGAAGAGACCTGCGTGGCTTTCCGCGCGAGGTCCGGCGCAACATCGGCCAGGCTTTGTATGCTGGCCAACAGGGTGAAACCGATCCATCGGCAAAGCCGCTGAGAGGCTTTGGCGGGGGATCGGTGCTCGAAATTATCGTGGAGCATCACGGCGACACATGGCGCACTGTCTACACGGTCCGCTATGCGGAGGCGATCTACGTTTTGCACGCCTTCCAGAAGAAATCGAAAAGAGGTATCGCCACACCCAAGAAGGATATGGACCTCATCCACCAGCGCCTAGCTGAGGCCGAACGGCTTCACAGAGAAAGGCAGAACTAACGTGACTACGAGAACGAAAAAGTCTCTTGGTTTAAAGAAAATCACTATAGAGAAAAGCAGTGGAAATGTTTTTGCTGACCTGGGCCTTCCCCATCCCGAACAGGAGCTTTTGAAAGCCAAGCTCACGCTGCAGATTTACCGCCTGATCAAGCGCCGCGGCTGCGGGAAACGACGCGGCCTCACACAAGCCGAAGCCGGAAAGATTCTGGGTATCAAGCAGCCTCACGTCTCGGCCTTGATGCGCAACCGCTCGGGTGCCTTTTCCGTCGAGCGCCTCATGGACTTTCTCACTGCCCTTGGGCAAGATGTAGAGATCACCGTCAGGCCCACGCGCAAGCCACACGGCGAAGTGTCCGTGGTCGCCTGACCGCGGCCACGACATGCGCTGGCGGAGACCCTTCCCACCCTTTCACAAAAAACGCGAAAGGATTGATTGGATAAGAGCGAAGGCTCGATTCGAACTCAGTATGCTTTTGGTGAGGACCAAAACTGCTGGGCAGAAAGGAGCCTTCGCATGATGATTATAGGATGTGATTTTCATCCCAGCTGGCAACAAGTGAGTTGGCTGGACACGGAAACCGCCGAAACGGGCGAGCAGAAGCTGGTGCAGGCCTCGGGAGATGCCGAGCGGTTCTATCGGCAAGTGCCGGCGCCGGCGCTGATCGGCATGGAAGCGACCGGCAACTGTCACTGGCTGGTGGATCTGCTGGCCGAGTTGGGTCACGAGTTGTGGGTGGGCGACGCGGCGCAGATCCGAGCCAGCTATGTGCGGCAGCAGAAGACGAACAAGCGGGATGCAGCGCACCTTCTGAAGCTGCTGGTGGAGGGACGGTTTCCGAGGATCTGGATGGCGTCGAGTGAGGTGCGGGATCTGCGGCAGCTGCTGTTGCACCGCTACAAGCTGGTGATCATGCGGGCGCGGGTGAAGAACGAACTGCAACACCTTTGCCTGAACCAAGGAGTGCAGCGGAAGCGCAAGCTGTGGAGTGCAGCTGGGCAGCAGATCTTGCGCGAGTTGCCGCTGAAGCCGTGGGCAGGACGTCGGCGAGACGACTTGCTCAAGCTGATGGCGATGCTCGACCAGCAGATCGAACCGCTGGACCAGGCGGTCCAAGAAGAAGCGCAGCGAGACAAAATGGCGCTGCTTCTTCAAACCCAGCCGGGCGTGGGTCCGATCACGGCGCTGGCCTACGTGCTGACCATGGGCGATGTCAGCCGCTTCCCGCGCGGCAAGCAGGTGGCCAGTTACCTGGGTCTGATTCCGCGCGAGCACTCCTCGGGCGGACGGCAGAAGCTAGGTGCGATCACCAAGCAAGGCAACCGCATGCTGCGCATGCTGCTGGTCGAGGCGGCGCAGATCGCGGTGCGTTACGATCCCGAGTTTCGTAAACAGTATCTGCATCGCTGCCATTCCAAGCCGAAAGCGGTGGCCAAGGTGGCAGCGGCGCGCAAGTTGGCGGTACGTGCCATGACAGGCCATATTTGTCTTTAAGCCAGCCGCATCTTCCTTTTTCTCCGCCTTCAGAAAGCTTCTCCCACAGCTCGTCTACTTCTTGCTGGGTCTGGCAGTTCACGAAGAACGATATGGCTGGCGAGAAGGTGAAATGCGGGCCACCGTTTAACGCCATAAAATCTTGTCCCTCAAGTTGGAATGTCCCGGTCATTACCGTTCCCTTCGGTCCAGGACCTGCTTCTCCATAACGAGTAACGCTCTTGATCTTTGAATTTTTGAAAATTGAGGTATAAAAATTCATCGCTTCTTCGGCTTTGCCATCGAACCACAAGAATGGGGTGATTTTTTGCATATGGTTTTTCTTATGCTAATCAAATTATTTACCTAGTAAATGTTACCAAAAACACTAGGTTTCGCGGATGGGCAAAATCGCTTCAGGGTTGCTGTCCTGGAGGAATATGGCAAAGAGTTGTCTGCATTGCTGCTTGAACCTCGGAGAAGCCTGTTTGCGGACCGCGAGACGAAGCAGGGCAGGAGGTGATGCACCATCCCGGAAGCTGGGCATCGCGACTACTTCCGGATCGCCGACCGTCCGGGAGCTATCCCGCCAACCGACAATGGGTCAACAATCCTACTCTAGTTACCCTCGGTCATTTGCCTTGACATAAGGCGTTTTGAGGATAGACTTATCCCGCTCCAGTCGGTACTCCCACCTCCCCCTTTTTACCATGGTACGACTCAACGGGCTCTTGTTGAGTGCTTCTGAGCAGCTCGGCGTGGCCACTACGTCTCCGGAGGTCACGGCGGGCCCTTTGACACGTGCGCGTGCAGTTTTGCGCGAAAAGGAGTGGCCATGATTCGAAAGGAAGAATTCATCTCCTTCTGTCTGGCATTGCTGACGTGTTTGCTGAGCTTTTATTTCCTCGCGGGTGCACGTGCGGAAGCTCAGGCGGGGAGCCATGCGCGTGCGCTGATCTCGCAAAATGTTGACGAAAGCGAACTGGTCACGCTCAAGGGTAACACCCGTCCCGAAACGATCCCTCAAAATGATAGTGGCCCCGTTGCGGATGGGCTACGAATGGAGCACATGCTCTTGCAATTGCAGCGGCCTCCCGAGCTAGAGAAAGAACTTCAGCAGTTCATTGATGAGCTTCACGATCCCGCTTCGCCGAACTTCCACAAGTGGCTCACGGCGCAGCAATTTGGAGAGAGATTCGGGCCGGCGCAACAAGACCTGGACACCATCACACATTGGCTCGAAGCGCACGGATTCGCGGTCAACGTCGTCTATCCGAGTGGAATGCTGATTGATTTCTCCGGAACGGCGGCCCAGGTGCGCGCGGCCTTTCACACTGAGATTCACAGTCTCAAAGTTAACGGAGCGAATCATATTGCTAACGTGCGCAACCCGCAGATTCCGGCGGCACTCGCGCCGGCAGTTCTGGGCATTGTTTCTCTGCATGATTTTCACCCGCATCCGATGCACAAAATGCGAGCCCAACCCCAGCCCAATTACACCTTTGGCTCCCTCTTTGGAAACACCTATGCGGTCGTACCCCCGGATTTGGCGACCATTTACAATTTGAATCCTTTGTTCAACTCGGGCACTTCTGGCCAGGGCCAGACAATAGTGGTGATTGAAAACACGAACGTGTACAGCACTGCGGACTGGACCACCTTCCGCTCGACGTTCGGCCTTTCAAGTTACTCGTCCGGCTCGTTGACACAGGTTCACCCCGCGCCTTCAAGCGGGACCAACAATTGCAGCAACCCCGGTGTGCTTGCTCCCAATGACGCGGAGGCAATCCTGGATGCGGAGTATGCCAGTGCCGCGGCACCCAGCGCGGCGATCGAGCTGGCATCCTGCGCCGATACCAGCACAACATTCGGCGGTCTCATCGCGGTCCAAAACCTCATCAACGCGAGCAGCACTCCCCCCGCCGTCATGAGTATCAGCTACGGCGAGTGCGAGACCATGAACGGGGCGACGGCGAATGCCGCCTACAATTTGACCTATCAGCAGGCGGTGACAGAGGGCGTTTCTGTTTTTGTTGCTGCAGGTGATAGCGGGGCGGCCGGATGCGATAACGGTGCATCGCAGGCAACGCATGGAATCGGCGTCAACGCTCTTGCATCCACGCCGTACAACGTGGCGGTGGGTGGCACGGATTACAGCGACACGTACTCCAATCAAAACAGCACATACTGGAACTCGACCAACACGTCCACGTTCGGCTCCGCAACATCTTACATTCCGGAAATTCCGTGGAACGACTCCTGCGCCGGTATGCTGCTTGCCAACTACGAAGGCTATTCCACAACCTACGGCTCGGGCAGCCTTTGCAACAGTCTCCTCGGCGGATTTTTTCAGACCACTGCTGCTGGCGGCGGCGGCCCAAGTGGCTGCGCAACTGGAACGCCAACCGTCAGCGGCGTTGTGAGTGGAACTTGCCAGGGATGGCCCAAGCCGCCGTGGCAGTCGGTCCTCGGCAATCCGAGCGACGGGGTGCGCGACACGCCGGACCTCTCGCTGTTCGCCGCCAACGGCCTGTGGGGCCACTACTATGTGTTCTGCTGGTCGGATACCGCGAATGGCGGCACTGCCTGCACGGGTGCTCCGGGCGGATGGTCCGGGGCAGGCGGAACATCATTCGCAGCGCCCATCATGGCAGGTATCCAAGCTCTTATAAATCAAACAGCAGGTGCGAGTCAGGGCAATCCCAATCCAATTTATTATCAGCTCGCGGCCGCGGAATACAACTCAAGCGGCAGCAATTCTTGCAACTCAAGCAACGGTAATGCTGTAGCTAGCAACTGCATTTTCTATGACGTTACCCAAGGGGACATGGATGTAAATTGCACGGGCAGCTACAGCTGCTACTCGCCATCGGGCAGTACCGGCGTGCTTTCCACCTCCAACAGCTCGTACAGCGCGGCATATGGCACCACGACCGGCTGGGACTTCGCTACGGGAATAGGCAGCGTCAACGCCACCAACCTGGTGAACAACTGGCCAATGCCATCGAACTCAGCGGTGCTAAGCATCACGAAAATGCACACCGCGGGCTTCACGCAAGGGCAGCAACACGCGACCTACACGGTGACGGTCTCGAACCGAGCGAATGCGGCACCGACGGGCGGAGACATTACCGTAACCGAGATACCGCCTTCCGGCCTCACCCTCGTATCGATGTCCGGAACGGGTTGGGCTTGCGCGGCGACTAATTGCACACGCAGCGACGTTCTGAACGGAGGCGAGGGCTATCCGCCGATCACGGTGACGGTAAATGTTGCGGCGAATGCAAGTTCGCCGCAGGTCAACCAGGTAAGCGTGTCGGGCGGTGGATCAGGTAGTGCGGCCGCCACCGATTCGACGACGATTATTCCGCCACCTGCTGTTGTTAACTTCGTCGGCTCGGATACAAGCACCCGAGGTAATTGGCATGGAGTGTACGGAGCCGAAGGATATTCCGTGGCCAACGACACCCAGAGTATCCCGAGCTATGCCTCGTTTGCCGTTCAGAATCAGCTGAACTGGACCTGGGCCGCGAGCACGACGGACGTCAGAGCGCTTCAAAATGGGGCCAACACGGGAAGGATTGCGGCAACGTGGTACAAGAATGGGACCTTCACTTTTGACGTCAATTTCAGGGATGGAAATTTACATCAGTTTGCGCTCTACGCCCTGGATTGGGACAACCAAGCACGAACTGAAACCATTCAGATTCTGGATGCGAACACCAGCGCCGTGCTGGATACTAAGAGCATTTCCAGCTACCTCAATGGGATGTACCTGGTTTGGAACATCTCCGGACACGTGAAAATCAACGTCACTCAGACCAGTGTGGCGAATGCCGTGGTCAGCGGGGTGTTTTTTGGGGGTAGTTCGGAGACTGTCAGCATCAGTCCGCAAAGCGTCAACTTGAGTGCAGGCCAACAACAGCAATTCACCGCGACCGTAACCGGTGCTTCGAACCAAACCGTGACCTGGTCGATTAGTTCGGTGACTCCATCGAATGCGGCTTCGGGAAGCATTTCGACCGCAGGCCTTTATACGGCGCCAGCGACGATCACGCCGGCTCAGGTGACGGTGAAGGCGACGAGTGCGGATGGGACCGCGTCTGGCACTGCGACAGTCAATTTGATCGTTTCGGTTGTTACCTTCGTCGGCGCGGATACAACCACCAAAGGTAATTGGCATGGAGTGTACGGAGCCGATGGATATTCTGTGGCCAATGATAGCCAGAGTATCCCGAGTTATGCCTCGTTTGCCGTTCAGAATCAGTCGAACTGGACCTGGGCCGCGAGCACGACGGATGTCAGAGCGCTTCAAAATGGGGCTAATACGGGAAGGATTGCGGCGACGTGGTACAACACTGGGACCTTCAATTTTGACGTCAATTTCAAGGATGGCAATTTACATCGGTTTGCGCTCTATGCCCTGGATTGGGACAGCACAGTGCGAGCGGAAACCATTCAAATCCTGGATGCGAACACCAGCGCGGTGTTGAATACGAGGAGCATTTCCAGCTTCTCCAATGGGATGTACTTGGTTTGGAACATTTCCGGGCACGTGAAAATCAACGTCACTCGGACCGGCGGATCGAATGGCGTGGTCAGCGGGGTGTTTTTCCAATAGAAGAGCATCGGAGCCCTGGTCCCGGCCGCGAAGACCGTTTATGTTGGGCCAGACCGTTGTCGTGAAGGGGCCGGCGAGTATAGGAGACTGTCCCTATTCTCTGTCTCTACTCCCGCTGGACCTACTGGAGTGAGACCCCGTTGCTGACGTTGGCTAGCTGAGCGGACTCAATAACCAAACCTACAAAAGGGCGATTTCGGCCCAAACCGCCTTCCACAGCAACGGTGCTGCAGCCAAAGACATTCAGACGGCCTTATCGGCGATTCGTGTTTCCGTACGGCAGGAGACGAGTTGATTCCCGTTTGCCGTGACCCGTATTTCACGGTAGCGAGGTGCGGACGCCATGGTTCTCTCCGCAAACGGGAACCAGAGGATGAGGTGTCAGTCGGTCATTTTGTTCGCAATTCTAGTCTTGCATGCACGTTGCCGCAACTTTGCTGGCTCTTCCCGAGTGACGGGCGATCCGGAAACTATGCGCTGATGTCTTCCACGGGCGCAACGGTTGTGCGCTGCACGACCATGCGGCAGGTGGGCGGGAAGTTGTCTGAAGCCGGGTTCTGGGAGGTAGCGGCTCGGACGACGTCCTAGTCGGCTTATCGGCAACTGGAGCTTGTTCTGATACATGCAGTTTCCGTGGGCGCTCCTTGGTCAGTGACTATTGCCGTTGTTGACTAGGTCCAGGAAGGCGCGGTGCACGCGGGTGTCATCGCTGAGCTCGGGATGAAATGTTGCGGCCATGACTCTTCCCTGGCGGACGGCGACGGGATCTTTATCTTTGCCCTCGGTGGCGATGACTTCCACGCCAGGGCCGACACGCTCGATCTT
>Ga0070697_100003705_pt1 | contig 11743 bp, 9 predicted proteins | sample KBSK1501metaG_FD_65475 | JGI IMG/M metagenome (GOLD analysis project Ga0070697, IMG submission 65475) | Corn, switchgrass and miscanthus rhizosphere microbial communities from Kellogg Biological Station, Michigan, USA - KBS K1-50-1 metaG | ecosystem: Host-associated > Plants > Roots >... | reverse complement strand
CCGGCACAGTCCTGCTCCTGGGCCTGCTGGTCCTGCCGGGCTTCGCGCTCGCCGCTCGTCTCGCGGCGCCGATCGAGCGTGGGTCAGTGCCGCTCCTCCTGGCGATCGCGTCATCCCTCCTCGTCCTGCTTGCGGCGGCGGTGCCGCTGCTGATCCTCGGCTGGTTTTCGCCCGGCGCGATCGGTCTCGTCGCGCTCCTCCTCGCGGTCGCGGGCGCGCACCCATTCGGCCGGTGGATCCGCGCGACCCTGGGCGGCAGGATCCTCGCGCCCTTGACATTCGCGGCATGGGCCGTGGTTCTCGCGCTGCCGTGGCTGCTCCTCGCGGTTCGGGACGGCTACCCGCCGGCCGACAAGCTGCAGTGGTATTACGCGCAGGTCGCCGGCCAGCTGGGTGCCGCGGGCGGGATCCCGCAGGGCATCGCCGAATGGGGCGCCCTCCTTCGGTGGCTGCCGGACTACCTCGCCTTCGACGTCGTATCGCAGGCGTACACGGGGCTGCTGCCCGGCGTGCCGGTCGCCGACGTGATATCGGCCTGGCGGATTCCCATCGCCGGGCTCTCGCTCGTCCTCGCGTTCCTCGCCCTGCGCCTCTGGGTGGGCCGAACCCCAGCGTTGCTCGGGACCGCGCTCATCGGCGGGAGCACGTTCTTCATCGCCAAGTTCAACGCCTACAAGCCGGAGTCCCTGGGGATCCTGCTGGGGCTGGTCGGCCTGCTCCTCGTCGTGCATGGCGTCCGGTCCCACCGTCGGTCATGGCTGCTCGTCGCCGGCGCGCTTTTCGGCGCGGATCTGTCCGTCCACGCGATTGCCGCTCTCGCGATGGGCCTCATCACCGCGGGTTTCGCGCTGGCGGAGTGGGGGACCGCGCGTCGCGACCGTCTGGCTATCGCGGACGGGCTGGTTCGCGCCGCGATCGTCGGCATCGTCCTCAGCGTCGCCCTGGGCGCGGGGCTGCAGGGCCGAGCCGCTGTCGCCTCGCAGGCGCTGACGCCGGCGGTCGTCGACGGCCACGACCCCACCTGGACCTTCTTCCTCCGAAGCACGGGGAACTTCGCCGAACCGGAGCCGGCGCCACCGAAGGCGCCGCTCGCCGCCGGCGTCGTGTCGCCGTGGGACGGGTTCCGGGTGACATCGGCGTTCGGCTGGTGGTTGCCCGCGACCGTCACCATCGGGCTGTTCTTCCTGGCCGCATTCGGTGGCCGTCGCGGCATTGCCGCCGCTGTGGGGCTCGCGGTGGCAGGGGCCTTGCTCGCCGCGGCCGTCGGCTTCTTCGCGGTGGCGTTCACGACGTACGTTCCGCGCTGGACCGGCCTCGTCCGGCTGGGCCAGTACACGCCGTTGTTCGCGGGGATCGGCGTCGCCTTCGCCGTCGAGGGCTTCCTGCGGACGTGGTCGCGACTCGCCGAGAGACGACTGCCCCGCGCGCTGGCAGCGGTCGCCGCGGTCATCGCGATCGCGTGGCTGCTGCCCTGGTCGGGCGCGCGGTATGCGGACGAGCTCGCCATCACGCCCAACGGACGGGGCGTGCTCGAGGAGCTCAAGGCGATGGCCCGACCGGGCGACGTCGTCGTCTCGAACGCGTTGACCACCGGGACGGTCGAATCCTTCACCGGCCTCGAAGATCCGCTGGAAGGCCGCCAGCCCCTGATCGAGGAACCGGCGATTCTTGCCCGTGCGAACGGTCTCCTGCTGGCGGCGCACCGTTGGTTCGAATCGCCCGCCGATCGGGCATTCGTCGACAGCGTGGGCGCCCGCTGGGTCCTGGTCGTCGACGACCCGGCGACGCTGGGTGCGGCCGGGACGCTGGGCGGCTCCGTCGCCTCGCTCGAGGCGGCGGCGCCACCATGGCTCCGCGGGGTGGCCAGGGGATCGGGGGTGGCGATCTTCGAGGTGACCGATCCCGCGGTGGCCTCGGTGGTCGTCGACCGGCTGACGCCGCTCGCGGTGGCCGCGCCCGCTCTCCTCTGGGCCGGGCTCCTGGCCCTCGTGGTGCTGGCCGTGGTTCGGCTGCCGGCGCTCCGGACCTGACGCGTACACTGCGCGCGGATGCCGATCAGCCCCCTCCGAATTGCCGGCCTGCTGTTCGCGCTCGGCCTGATCCTCGTCGCCTCGTCCCGACTGCGGCGCGCGCGGACCGGCAGCCGGGTGCCCTCGACCGCGTTGTTCCTCGTCGCGCTGGGCCTTGGCGCCGTGTCCATCGCGCCCGACCTGGTCGCCCCGCTCCGGAACGTCCTGGGGCTCGAAGGCGAACCGCTGGGCCGGCTGGTCACCGTCCTCGTCGTTTCAGTCGCCCTGGCGTACCTGCTGCTCTTCTACGCGTTGGCGCGGGTGGATCGGGCCAACCAGCGCATTGCCCGGCTCATCCGGTCGCTTTCGGCGGCCCAGCTCGAGGCCGACCGAAAGGGCAAGCGGCTGGGTGGCGTGCTCGTCTGCGTGCCGGCCTTCAACGAGGCCGACAGCCTGCCGGCCGTCCTCGCCGAGATCCCGGCGGAGGTGTCCGGGCTACCAACGCACGTCCTTGTCGTCGATGACGGATCCACCGATGCGACAGCCTCTGTCGCGGCGGCGGCGGGAGCCCGCGTCGTGAGCCACCCGGTCAACAGTGGCCAGGGAGCCGCCCTCCAGACCGGCTACCTGGTGGGGGAGCGCCTCGGCGTGGATATCGTGGTCACCCTCGACGCCGACGGGCAGCACGACCCACGCGAGATGGAGCGGCTGGTGGGCCCGATCGTCAAGGGAAAAGCCGACTTCGTCGTGGGCTCCCGCCGGATGGGCGCCTACGACTCGGAGTCACGGGCCCGCGACGCTGGGATCAGCGTCTACACGCGCTTGATCAACCTGCTCGGCGGCACCCAGGTAAGCGACATCGCCAACGGCTACCGCGCGATCCGGGCGAGCCGACTGTCAGAGATCGCTTTTACTGAGGAGCAGTTCCACAATCCGGAACTTCTGCTCGGGGCCGCGAGGGCGGGCCTGCGCGTGATCGACGTTCCCGTGACGATCCGGCGTCGCTCCGCCGGGACTTCGAAGAAGGGGACGAACCTGCGTTACGGCCTCGGCTTCCTGCGGGTGATGCTCAAGACCTGGCTGCGGTAGAGGCCTATGCTGACTCCCAGTCCGCCCGATGCCATGACTCGATCCGTCGCCCTCTGACGACGTTGATCCAGGCGAGCGCGAAGCCGAGACAGACGACCCCGAACGCGCGTGGAAACGCCAGGAGTCGTGGTGGTTTTCGACCGGTCCGCGAGATCGCATGGGCCAGGACTGCCGCGCCAATGCCAGCCATCGTGAGAAGCGGCACGATCAGGTAGCCGGGCTGGCCGGAACCCCCCAACACCGCCGCCGATCCTACGGCGGCCAGTACGAGCCAGGGCGTCGCCCAGCGGAGGAGCTTGTGCGACCAAACGGCCACTGCGGCGCGCGGGTGGCGCCACGGGGCGAGTCGTCGAACCATGGACAAGTTCGCTTGGATCCCGCGGGTCGCCGTTCTCGTTCGGTTCTGGAACTGCTCGCGAAGCCCGCTGATCGGGCGGTCGCTCGCAATGGCGTCGGGCACGAATACGACGCGTTGTCCCTGTTCGAGGACGAACAGCGGCAAGAGATGGTCCATGCCTGTCGTAGTCGTCACGGCACGGTAGCTCGACCGCCGAACGGCTAGAACCGCCCCGGTCCCTGCCGTCAAGAACCCAGCGCGACTCTCCAGCGCCCTCACGCGGCGCTCGTACCGCCAGTACAGTCCCTCGTTGCGAGAAGTGGCCGTTGCATCCTCGCCGAACCACTCGAGCCGCCCGGTCGCACACCCGACGCGCCCATCACGAAAGGCCTCTGCCACAGCGGCTACGCACCCGGGCTCGAAGCGGGTCTCCGCGTCAGTGAGGAGCACGACGTCCCCATGCGCCGCTTCGAACATCGCATGCTGTGCGGGCGTCGTGCCTGCACGTGGCAGAGCTAGGAGTCGGACGCGAGGTTCATGACGCGCGACGGCCGCGACGATTTCGTCGGTACCGTCCTTGGACCCGTCCGACCCGACGAGGACCTCCGGTATCAGCCCGCCACCGGGATCCTGAGCGAGCACGTTGCGTATACGGTCGCGGATGTGCTCGGCCTCGTCATGGGCGACGATTGCCACCGTGACGCTGGGAGTCGGCAGGTTTCGATCGAGTCGAAGCGGCGCGACGCGTGCCAGGAGGGCCACGAACGCTGGATAGCCAGCGTAGACCCAAAGGAGCGCCAGGACGGCTACCCAGAATGCGAGCTCGGCGACCACTCGGCTAGCGTATGCGATGCGGCGGAGATGACTCTATGGACTCCGAGAACCCTTTCGAATACCACGAGTACGAGGCAGTCGCGGGCTGCCCGTTGTGCAAGGATGTCGACCACGTCATTGTCGACTCCGCAGCCTCCGTCGTTGAGTGCCGCGGGTGCGGCCACAGGTACGTAAATCCCCGTCCCACGCAGGGAGAGATCGCGCGCGGCTACGGTCTCCCAACGTCGTACCAGGATTGGATGAGTGAGGCGGGGCCACGACGTCGACTTTGGACTCGCCGCTTTCGCCGGGTCCTCGGAGGTGCTCGGCCGGGAGCGCTACTTGACGTCGGCGCGGGCATTGGTACTTTCCTGGCGATTGCGCGCGACGCGGGATGGAGCGTAACGGGAACCGAGGTTTCCCGAGCTGGCATAGCTTTGGCACGGAGCCAGTACGGCCTCGACATTTGCTTGGGCGCCATCGAGCAGGCGCCTGTTGAAGGACCGTTCGATGCGGTCACACTCTGGCACGTGCTCGAGCATCTTCCCAATCCTGACTCCACTCTCAAGCATGTGCACCGCCTGCTTCGCGATGACGGCATTCTCGTGTTGGCGCTTCCCAATGACGGGGCGGCCGCGTGGTTTCCAACCGCCATGACAAACTTAGGCCGACGATTGCTCGGGCGTTCTGCTGTCTCCCGTTATCAACGTCTTCGGCCAGGCGTCGAATCGCACATCCAGCATTTCGACGAGAAATCAATCCAGCGGGCTCTCGTCGGCGCGGGGTTCCATGTCGAGTCCATAGCTGTCGACGACGCCGCCCCACGGAGAAGTTCCTTTGGCACCGTTGCGTATCACGCGCGGCGATTCCTGACGGCAGCGACTCCCTTCAACTTTGGTCGCGAAATCCTTGTCACAGCGCGTCCTCGCGTTGTCTCGTTCCGTACAAAGTCCTCGTCGGGCGTCTGCTAGCATCTATTTGGGGGGCCTCTTCCGGGGCGGTCAGCCGTTTGTCGACATCAGACTGGTTGGGCGTCCCTGCCGAGCGGCAATGAAGGTCCAAGAGGTGTCCGAGCTCGCAACCGTCCGGTCACGTGCTTTGGCCGGGAACCCGGAAAGGCCAATTCCTTTCCATCTGCCCTCCGTGCCTGACGTCGAAGGTTTCCTCGCCGACGCCCGGACGATCATCGAGTCCGGTCGTTTGAGCGAAGGTCCTTACGTCCGCGAGTTGGAGCGCCGGCTCAGCTCGTGGGTGGGCAACCGTGACGTCGTCGCGGTGTCCAATTGCTCCGACGGGTTGATCGCGTCGCTCTCTATCGCGGCGCCTCGAGGCGCCGAGGTCATTATTCCGGGCTTTACTTATCTCGCGACGTGGCAGGCTCTAACGTGGGCCGGGATGACGCCCGTTGTGGCTGACGTCGACGATCGCGGCTTACTCCGGCCGGAGGCCGTCGCCGATGCCCTGACATCGCGCACCGCGGCGGTCGTTGCGGTGCACGTCGCGGGCACCATGGCTCCGATGGCGGCTCTTCGTGCCGTGACGGAGCGAGCCGGTATTGCGCTTGTGGCGGACGGTGCGCATGCGGTCGGGGCGCATGACGGCACTTTCCCGGCCGGGAGCATCGGTGACTTCGAGGTATTTAGCATTGGCGCGACCAAACAGGTCGCAGCGGGCGAAGGAGGGTACGTGGCGGTAGGCAATCCGCAACAGGTGCCAGCACTCCGACAGTGGGCTCTGCAGGGCCACGAACCTGGATCGATGGATGTCATCGGCCCCGGCATGAACCTCCGCCTCGCCGAGTTGACAGCGGCGCTGGCGCTGCGGCAGCTCGACGGTCTTGATGCGCAGCTAGCCCGTCGCCAGCTCATCCACGAGCGTTATGTTTCTGGCTTGGGGAGCCTGCCAATGCGTCTATCGGGCCCGAGGGCCACCGAGCGCTCGGCCCACAAGGACCAGCTCGTTTGGGTTGATGATCCTCGAGACCGCGAGCCACTACGCGACGCCCTTGCGTCAGCCAGGATTGGCACGAAGCCTTACTACGATCGAGCTGTACCGGACCTGACCGCATTCGTAGGTCGCGTCGCGTCGGTAGACCAGAGCCGTGCCTTAGCCTCGCGGTCGTTCGCGATTCCGATTCACGCGAGGCTCGTGGACGACGATGTCGACCGTATAGTCGATGTCTTTCAGAGTTTCTACGCCGCGAGATGACACTTCAGTCGGTGGGTTTCGCGACCGATGCGGAGCCGGACCTGGATAGAGAACTCGCCACCGCAGCGGCCGCGGCCTGTTCGGAGCTCGGAATCCGGACCCTTGGGATCAAAACATCGTCCGACGCTCGGAAGGTCGATCTTGTCATTGGCATCGGTTTCCCCAGCTCATACCGAGTGCTGTTCGACTCCTCCCTTCGAGCCATGCGCGTAGCATGGTTCGGGGAGCCCTTGCCACCGCCGGACCAATCGTGGGCCGACGCCGCCTTCCGAACAGTTCCGCTCGGGCGTGTTCTCGATGCCATGATCTCGGTAGCTCGCCGAGTCGGACCCCAAGGAAACGCACCAGATCGTCTTTGGCGCTGGCGGGAAGCAGCGGCCTATACCTACGACTGGCGGAGAAACCTGGGTATTCACGCCGCCGCAGAACATGCCGGCATCCGCGTTGTTGTTACGTCGCGCGACAGGTCTGGATCGCTTGCTCGCCGTGGCATTAGGGCACCGGTGGTTCCATTCGGGTACCACCGCGTAATGGCAGGGGATCCCGTTGACCCGTGTGAGGGACCACGAGACATCGACGTTCTTTTCCTGGGTTCCGTAGCCAGGGACGTTCGGAGTCGGCGAGCACGGATTATTGCGGCGGTCTTAGCGGACCTACGCTCTGGGACTCGCACCAAAGTGATTGACGGCGGAGTGTGGGGAGTAGACAGGACCGCGCTTCTTCGACGAGCGAAAATCGTCCTCAACGTCCATCGCGCTCCTGGGAATTTCGAAGGCGTCCGGTACATGGTTGCCGCCGCCGCAGGTGCGCTCGTCATCAGTGAGCCGATCGCGGATCCACACCCGTTTGTACCGGGGATGCACTACGTCGAGGCGGAACCCAGAAGTCTAGCCGCCTCAGTCGAGGCATTGCTTGCAGATGACGGCGGCCGCCTGGCGATCGCCAGGGCCGGGCAGGCGCTTGTCGTCAACGAGCTCGCGATGGGCCGATCGATCGAGAAGCTGCTGGATGCAGTCGCATGACAGATGACGCCGTTGTCCTGGCTGGGGCGGGTGGCTTCGCCGCCGACGTTACCGATGTCGCCGCAGACGCGGGATTCCGTGTCGCGGCCTGGATCGAGGGCCTCGACGCCGATCGCGAGGACCTCAATCACGAACCTCCAATCTTGTGGGTCGATCGGCATCGTAGTGTCGACTCTGGGATGGGTGTAGTACCCGCGATCGGGGCGGTCGCTCGGAGAGCGCTCTTAGAACGGCTCGTCTCGGAGGGGCGTGGTCTGATCACTGTTGTCCACCCTTCCGCCGTCGTGTCGGCTACTGCGACCATCGGCCCCGGGTGCGTGATCTTTCCGAATGTCGTAATCGGCGCCCGAACGCACATCGAGCAAGGGACGATCATCAACCGGGGCGCGCTCATTGGCCATCACGTCGATGTCGGGGCTTGGTCCTTCGTTGGCCCCGGAGCCAACATCGCCGCGAATGTAGCGCTCGGATCGCAGGTGTACCTCGGGATTGGCTCGATCATCCGCGACGGAACCTCGATCGGCGCCGGCGCTACGGTGGGCGCGGGAGCCGTCGTCATCGACGACGTATCGCCCGGCCTCACGGTGGTCGGGATACCCGCCCGGCCTATCGAACCCCGATGAGCGACGAGTTGATCGTGAATCTTGCTCCCACAGGGATGATTCCGACGCGCGCCGCGACACGACACGTTCCGCTTACGCCGACAGAAGTTGCCAATGATGTCCGCCGTTGCAGTGATGCCGGAGCGTCGATCGTCCACGTCCACCCTCGCGACGATTCAGGGCGGCCAAGTCAGGATCCGGAAGTCGCAGCGGCGTTCATCCGCGCCATTCGAGGCGTTGTACCGGACATCGTCATCTGCATTACCACAAGTGGCCGGGTCAATCCCGAGCTCGACGGCCGCGTCGGCCTCCTTAGGCTCGAAGGGGATGCCCGCCCAGAGATGGCAAGCCTGACGCTTGGCTCGAACAACTTCCCACAGCAAGCTTCTATCAACGCGCCCGCCACGATCCAGGGATTGGCGACGGCGATGTTGCGGCGGGCCATCGTCGCGGAATGGGAAGTGTTCGACTTTGGCATGCTTGACTATGGACTGTATCTCCGCACGAAGGGCTTGTTGCCAGATCCCGTCTACGTCAATTTCTTGCTCGGATCGCTCGGGACCGCGTCCGCAACGGCCGTAAACCTCGCGCTACTCGTCGATCGGTTGCCGGTCGGAGCAGTCTGGGCCGCGACTGGAATTGGCCGGTTCCAGCGGCGGGTTAATCAACTTGCCATAGCGTCCGGCGGTCACGTGCGAATCGGCCTGGAGGACAACATCTGGTTCGACGACGACCGTACGGAGCTCGCGACGAACCTCAAACTCGTCGAGCGTGTCGTGCGAGTTGCGAGGAGCATGGGGCGGGAACCGGCATCGCCCGCTCAAGTGCGCCAACTTCTTGCGATTCCCGACAGAGTTGCCCAAGAAGCGGCGAGCGCAGCAAAGGTCACTGCTTTTGGGGAGCCGACCTATTGACCGACGCATCTCGCGAAGTCAGCGACTGAACGACGTCTGCGAGTGTCACGTCGAGGTCCGTGATAGGCCGCCATCCCGTAAGACGTTTGAGACGGGTAACGTCCGCGAGGATCTCGCCCGGCTCCCCTGGCCTTACCAGCGTATCGTCGACGACCGGAATAACCGTTGCGCCGACGATTCGCGCGAGTCTCTCGACAACTTCACGAAGGGTAACTGTCCTACCTGACCCAACATTCACGACGAGGCCTTCCTCAGGGATGCCTCCTTCCGCGGCGAGTTCCAACAGAAGTCGATAAGCAACGACGACGTCGCGGACGTCCGTAATGTCGCGACGCAAGTCAAGGTTCCCGACACGAATCGAGGACGAGCCTTGGCGCCGAGCGGCAAGGATCCGTTCCGCAAACGCCGGTATTGCGTATGTCTGGCGCTGCCCGGGACCGATGTGGTTGAACGACCGGGTCACAACGACCGACAAACCAGCTCGGCTCCCAAGCGACAATGCCACGCTCTCCTGCGCGAGCTTCGTCATGCCATAAGCGGTTCGGGGATGTGGCTGCACGGATTCGGCAAGCCCAGCTCCGGCAATCTCGGGAGAGCCGTAGACCTCCGAAGAACCGGCCACGAGAAGAATTGGTCTTTGTCTGGCCCTGGCGCGTTCGGCAAGTGCGGCGATCACGTTAGCGGTCCCGGCAACTGCGACTGAAAGAGCCTCAAGCGGATCGGCGTCTACGTCCAATGGCCGAGCGATTGCGGCGAGATGCATTACTGCGTTTGGTTCCGCAGCAGCGATCCAGCGTGACACCGCTGTCGAGTCCTTGATATCGGGCCTAGACCCAGTCGTTAAGCCAACGACTTCATGTCCCGCCGCATTCAGCTCCGCAACGAGCCACTGTCCGACGAAGCCCCCTGCACCGGTGACAAGGACTCTCACGGTCCGGGTGTCGCCTCCGCGGCGAGCGGGGGTACACCGGTCCGGAGACGGTCAAGGTCGTAGTCGACCATCATCTCGATGAGGCCCTTGAAATCGACCGTGGGGGACCAGCCCAACTCTTCACGGGCACGAGTGGCGTCGCCGCGTAGGTGATCGACCTCCGCCGGACGGTATAGCGTCGGGTCGACAACAACGTAGTCGCGGTAATCGAGATGGACTCGCTGAAAAGCGATGTTGCACAGATCCCGGACGCTGTGAGTGACGCCAGTCGCAACGACGTAGTCGCTTGGCTTCTCCTGCTGGAGCATGAGCCACATGGCGCGCACGTAGTCGCCGGCATATCCCCAGTCACGCTCGGCATCGAGGTTACCCATCTTCAAGTCCCGTTCAAGGCCCAGTGCAATCCTCGCCGCGCCGTGAGTAACTTTGCGCGGCACAAACTCCAACCCACGCCGCGGCGATTCGTGGTTGAACAGGATGCCGGAGACGGCGTGCAAGCCGTAGCTCTCCCGGTAGTTCACCGTGAGGTAGTGACCGTATGCCTTCGCGACCCCGTATGGGCTCCGCGGATGAAACGGCGTCAGCTCGTTCTGTGGGACAGTGCGGACCTTGCCGAACATCTCGCTCGATGACGCTTGGTAGAAGCGCGCGTGCCGCGCGACTTGGCGTACGGCCTCCAACATTCGTGTCACACCGAGCCCCGTGAACTCCCCGGTCAGGACCGGCTGATTCCACGACGTCGGAACGAAGCTCTGAGCCGCGAGGTTATAGATCTCGTCGGGCCCCGCGGCAAGGATTGCCTCAACGAGGGAGGCCTGGTCGAGGAGATCACCCTGGATAAGCTCGATCTGACCCGCAAGATGGGCGATTCGCTCGTCTCCCGCCGTGCTCGAGCGGCGCGTCATGCCAACCACGCGGTAACCCTTTTCGAGAAGGAACTCCGCAAGATACGAGCCATCCTGGCCGGTAATGCCCGTTATCAAGGCGGTCTTGGTCATGAGGGCGATTGTACGGGGCGTGGGCCACGAAGAAGGGATTCGAACCATTGCTCGTACGAGTCCGTGATCGAGTCCCACCCGAATCGTTCATGCGCGCGGGCTCGCGCCAAGACACGGAGCTCTGCGACCAAAGATGGGGCGTCGAGGAGGGACTGGAGCTCGACCGTGAGCAGTTGCTCATCGTGGTAGTACCGCCCGGCATCCGCGAGCACCTCTCGATGCTCGGGAACGTCGTTCGCGACGATGGCGTTGCCGTACCCCATCGCCTCCACCAGCGCCGGATGGGTCCCGCCCACCTCCGTCGCCTGAACGTAAATGGCGGCCTGTGACTGCAGAATCCTGTATCCGGCACCGTAGACAGCTCCGGTAAATCGGACGCGCGCATCGTCCGTCGCCTTGAGCTCGCGAATATAGTCACCGGCGTACGGGGCGTCCCCGACAATCGCAAGCGCGAGCTCAGTCCGCACCCCGCGGAAGGCATTGATTACGACGTGAGCGTTGTTTTCCGGCTCGAGGCGACTGACGTAGAGCACGTATCGGCCCGCTTCAAGTCCAAGGCGCGCCAAGGTTCCGTCGTCCTCTGTGTGCTTCGGATCAGCTCCATAGGGAAAGACGGTCGTGTCGCGCCGGAATGCCGTCCTGTAGTAGTCGCGGATCACTTCCGCATCCGTAACAATGTGAGCCGGCAAACGTGCTGCGAGCGACGCGCATAGCCGGTAGTAGGCCCGGCCGACGCGGTTCCACTTCGCGCGACGCCACTCGAGACCATCAACGTTGAGGACGACGCGCCGCCGGAAGGCTAACAGCAGCAGCACAGCCG
>Ga0070697_100003704_pt1 | contig 11743 bp, 9 predicted proteins | sample KBSK1501metaG_FD_65475 | JGI IMG/M metagenome (GOLD analysis project Ga0070697, IMG submission 65475) | Corn, switchgrass and miscanthus rhizosphere microbial communities from Kellogg Biological Station, Michigan, USA - KBS K1-50-1 metaG | ecosystem: Host-associated > Plants > Roots >... | reverse complement strand
GCATGAAGCTGACAAGCGGGCGCTGGGCTTGAAACCGCCCGCTTGCAGCTTATGCGCAGTGTTCTGCGGACTACCAGGGGCGCCAACGCGCCAATTCGAAGGAGGGTCCATGAGACTGCGTTCAGTTGCTGTTCTTGTCTGCGCGGTGATCGCGATGGCAGGGCAAGTGCTTCAGGGACCCGCCGCGTCGGCTGGAAGCGACAACGAGCGCGCTGCAGACCTAGCCGCCATCGAGAGGGCGTTCCAGCAGGACATTGCCGCCACGGTGTCGCGAGATCCTGTTGCGCTGACGGAGTTGTGGACCGATGACGCTATTCGTCTCGGCAGAGGCCAGGCGGAAGTCGGCAAGAAGGCTATCCGAGAGAGCAACGAACGCCAGACGGCTAACAAAGGTTTCAGGGTGCTGAGCTACGTCCCCGAAACCAAGGACTTGACTTTTCTGGATGGTGGCTCGGCAGTCGTGTGGCGTTCCTTCACGGCTTCGTATGTCGACTCGCCGGGTGGCGAGGCGAAGCAGATTCGTGGCACGGTGCTGACAGTGTTGAAGAAGCTCCCGGACGGCAGCTGGAAATGCTTCCGTGGAATGGGGGAGACGTCACAATAGGGTCCGGCGCAATTGGGGCTCATTGCCACGCCGCAGAACAAGGGGATGAAGCTGACGAGCCCTGAGCATACTGGAGGCTCGCAGCTCATCCAGGTGTTGGACCGACCTTTGAGGTAGTCGGGCATGCGCACGGAGGCTTCGTTCCGGTCGTGTCAGCTACCGAGGGCGTCCTGGTCGGCCCGAAGGGTACGCTGATGTCTGGTCAGAGCAGATGGCTCAGAGTAGTCTCGACAACTTTCCACCGGTGATTGGCCGCATGAACCGCGAGGCCGCACACCGTCTCGCGGGATCTAGCTGTTGGGGCGCTGTTGGGCCCGCAGCTCCCGGAGGCCGTCCTTGATGATGGCCGCCTTGCGCTCGCCCATCGTCTCCCGGACGAGGGCGACCTCGATGTCGAGCAGCCGCTCCAGCCCGCCCATGTAGCGCGCGATCTCGCCGCCCACGATGTTGCGGCGCAGGGCGATCGCATCGAGCGCGCCCCCGCGGTCGACCGCCACCCCCTCGAAGAGCGCGGGCTGCTCGGCGCTGGCCTGCGAGAAGGCCCGCTCGAAGAAGGCGGCCGCGCGCTCCCGCAGCTCGTAGCTCACCAGCTCGAACAGGAAGCAGTGGAGGCGGTTGAAGCGCTCGATCTCCCGGCCGATCGATGCGCCCCGCAGCCGCTCGACGTGGGGCTCGGTCTGCTCCTTGCGCTCCGCCGCCGCGTCCTGCGGCACGCGGTCGACCACCCCCGCCGCCCACAGGCCCCACAGCGACCGGCATATCAGGTAGTCGCTCTGGCGGGAGGCGGCGCAGACCTCCTCGAGCGTCATCACCCCGTCGAGGCTCGCGACGAGGTTCAGCTCCTCCTTCTGCAGCGAGAGCGAGCTCACGATCGCGGACGAGTCGGGGGCGAGGGCGTACTTCTGGTCGAGGCCGCCCGCGCCGGCCCGGATCCGGCTCCAGCGCTGCACCCGCCGCACGCCCTCGAGGAGGAGATCGCCGGTGGACATGCGCAGCACGATCACCTCCTTCGAGGGAAGGGGCCCTTCCATGAACTCGTACTGCCCCGACTCCCACTGGATGAGGCCGTGCACGATCTCCTGCACCTGGTCGGCCACGCCCTCCACGAGGTCGCGCGAGCGGATGGCCCCGTTCTCCACGAGGAGCGTTCCCTGGCGCTTGCCGGCCTGGAGCGCCGGCACCGAATCCTGGAGCGCGCGGTAGGTGATGAGTCCCTTCCGCATCAGCATCTCCCCCAGGCGGTCGTCGGGGTCGGTGGAGGTGGCGAAGATCAGCCGGCCTTCCGAGATGTAGACGGTCTTGACGATCCGGTCGCGTGTGCAGCGCAGGACGCCGGTCTTCCGGGCCCGCACCAGCGGGCGCAGCACCTGGGGCAGGCCGCTCGCGGAGAGGTCGCCGCGCGCCGCGGGCGCGCTCATCGCAGCACCCCGTGCCGGCGAAGGTCCACCCGGCCCCGCCGGAACGTGACGCCTTCCTGACGGAGCCGGCGGCGCTGGACGAGGGGGCCCGCGCCCGCCCGCGGGGAGATGCGGCCACCCGCGCCCACGACCCGGTGCCAGGGCACACGCTTCTCCCGGGCCGGGCTCAAGGCCCGCAAGGCCCAGCCCACCGCGCGCGCCCCGCGGGGCACGCCTAAGAGGCGGGCGAGCTGCCCGTAAGTCGCGACGCGACCGCGCGGGATCGCACGGACCGCCGCATAGACGCGCGCAAAGAAGCCGTCGGAAATTCGGGGGGGTACGAGGGACGACCGGGAGTGTGGACCGAGCGCAGCGAGGTCCCGCTGGCGCGGCTCCACGTAGTGGAGGCGTGCAGCAATCCCTCGCTCGCTGCTAGTTGCTACTCGACCCAGACCACCTCCTTATTGCGGAGGCGGCTGCGGGGTGGGCGTGGGCGACGGCGTGGGAGCGGGAGCGCCCGTGGACGGGGGCGCCACGCGCTCCGGCTGGGCCTGAGGCGTCGTCGAGATCTCCTCGTCCGGGTTCGCGGGCGCGGGTGGGCCCGCGACCGCGGGCGGCGGGGAAGCCCCCGGCGCCGTGGCCGCCGCCGCCCCCGCCCCCGCCGCGGCATCGAGACGCGTCGCTCCGGCCGGGGCCGGACCGGTCAGCTGCAAGGGGACCTCTCTCACCCGGAGGTCGACGATCGCCTTCTCGCGCAGGCCCGCGAGGTACTTCTCGACCTGCTCGTTGCCGCGGGTCTGGGTGAGGCGGCGCTGGATCTCGGCCCGCGCGTCCTCGTACGGCACGACGGAGCCCTCGGTCTTCTCGACGACCTTGAGGATCCGGAAGCCGTCGGGGGTCGGGAGCGGTTCCGAGACCTGGCCGGGGGCCAGCGCAAACGCGATCTTCTCCACGTCGGGAGCGAGGTCGCCCTTGCGCAGCACGCCCAGGTCCGCGACGCTCGCCTTGTGGGGAGCGGCGGCGTACGCCTTCGCCAGCTCGGCGAAGTCCTCCCCGCCGCGCGCGCGGCCGACGAGGTCGACGGCCAGGGACGGGTTCTTGGTGTCGGAGCGGACGAGGAGCTGCTGCAGGTGGACGGTGGCCGGCTTGGTGTAGTCGGCCTTGTTGGCCTCGTACCAGGCCCGGGTGTCGTCCTCGGTCACGGCGATCTTGTTCTCCAGCTCCCGCTGCATCACCTGGCGCTTGAGGATGTTCCGCTCGATGTTGCGCTTGAGCTCCTCGAGGGTCATCCCTTCCCGCTTGAGCTGCTGCTGCAGGTCCTCGTCGCCGGCGATGTTGTTCTCCTTCTTGATCCCGTCGAGGACTTCCTTGATGTACTCCGGCCGCAGCTTGATGCCGAGGTCGGCGGCGCGCTGCACGAGGAGCAGGTCGTCGATCGCCTCCTGCAGGATGTGGGCGTTGTTCTCGCGCAGGAACTTCTCCACCTGGTCGGGAGTGACGCGCGCCTGCTGGACGGCGGCGATCTGGCGGGCCTCGAACTCCGATTGGGTCACGACGTCGCCGTTCACCTTGACGATGACCCGCTCGATAATCTCGCCGCGCGCGGCGGCGGCGAAGAGGACGACGCTAAGGATGGGGAGCGCTCTGGGCGGCTTCATGATTCACCTTGGCCCGGGCCATGAGGCCCGCGACGAACTGCTGGATGTTCCCGTCCACCTTCTCGCGCCGGATCCGGGACCGGATCTCGTCCCGGCTCTCCTCCAGCGTGGGCTGGCGGGAGGGTTGCTTCGCGTCGAGGCGCAGCACGTGGAACCCGAAGGGCGTCTGCACGGGCTCGCTGACCTGTCCGGGCGCGAGGGCGAAGGCGGCCCGGTCGAGCGCCGCGGGGAGCTGGCCGCGGGCGAAGCTGCCCATGAGCCCGCCCGCGCTGGCCTCGGGCGCGCGGGACAGCGTCTGGGCGAGGGCGGGGAAGCTGCGCGGGTCCTTCAGCAGCCGGCGCCGCACGTCGCGCGCCTCGTTCAGCGTCGGCACCAGGATCTGGCGGAGCGCGACGGTCTCGGGGCTCTGGAACTCGTCCGGGTGCGCCTCGTAGTACGCGGCCACTTCCTCGTCACCCACCTCCACCCCCGACAGTCCCTCGTCGGCGAGCAGCTTCCGCGCCGCGGCCTCCTCCTGCTCGGGGGTGCTCGGGGCCGAGACCAGCCCCCGCGCCCGCGCCTCCAGCACCACCACGCGCTCCTCCAGGAAGCGGTCGAGCAGGGCCGCGCGCACCGTGGGGTCGAGGGGCGCCCCGCCCTGCTGCTCGAGGTTCATCACGTGCCGCTCGAACTCGCTCCGCCGCACGGCCTGATCGCCGAGGGACAGGATCGCGGGGTCCGCGGACTCCCGCGTTCGGCATCCCGCGGGGAGGCCGAGCGTGACGAGGACGATGAGCGTCTTGGACGGCCACCGGCCCGTTGCCAACACGCCATTATAGGCTGGAAGCCCGTGGCCCCACCGACGCGGCGGAGCGGGATTCACTCCCGCGGAGCCGCGGGGGGTGCGCCGCCAGCACCCCGGTCAATTGACGACAGCCGCCTCCAGCTCCCGCAGCACCGAGCCGAGGGCCCCGGGCGCGGAGGCCGTGGCGGGCACCGGCACCCGAAGGACACCTTGCGGCGAGAGCGTCGCCCCCGCCAGCCGCCGCAGGGCGGACACCAGCGCGTCCGGGGAGATCGGAACCGCGGGGCCGAAGCGGAGGTGGAGGGCGCTCCCGGCCAGGTCGGCCTGGACGACGCCCACGGCCTCCGCCCGCAGCCGCAGGCCGGCGTAGCCGAGGAGCGCATCCACCTGGGGCGGCGGTGCCCCGTAGCGGTCGCGCACCTCGTCCCGCAGGGCCTGGATTTCGGCCGTCTGGCGCACCTGGCTCGCGCGCTTGTAGAGCGCCATGCGCTGGTGCACCTCCGGCACGTACTCCTCGGGGATACGCAGGTCGACCCTCAGGTTCAGCGTGGCGCGGGCCGGCTCCGGCGCCGCCTCGCCCTTCAGCTCCAGGATCGTCTGCTCGAGGAGCTTGACGTAGAGGTCGAGGCCCACGGCCTGGATGTGGCCGCTCTGCTCGCCGCCCAGGAGGTTGCCCGCTCCCCGCAGCTCGAGGTCGAGGGCGGCGATGCGGAAGCCGGCGCCCAGTTCGGAGAACTCGCGGATGGCGGCCAGGCGCTTGCGGGCGACCTCGGAGAGCACCGCCCCCGGCGGCACCAGCAGGTACGCATAGGCGCGCCGGTCGGCGCGGCCCACGCGGCCCCGAAGCTGATAGAGCTGGGCGAGGCCGTAGCGGTCGGCCCGGTTGACGATCATCGTGTTCGCGCGCGGGATGTCGAGGCCGTTCTCGATGAGCGTGGTGGCCACGAGCACGTCCGCGCGCCCCTCGACGAAGCCGAGCATGGACTTCTCCAGCTCGCCCTCCGGCAGCTGGCCGTGGGCCACCGCCACCCGGGCCTCGGGGACCAGCCGCTGCACGAGGCTCGCCATGGAGTAGATCGACTCCACCCGGTTGTGGACGAAGTAGACCTGGCCGTCACGGGCCAGCTCCTGGCGGATGGCGGTCGTGATGACGTCGGTCGCGAAGCGGACGATCGAGGTCTGGATGGCCAGGCGGTCCTTGGGTGGGGTCTCGATGACGGACATGTCGCGGATGCCGGCCAGCCCCATCTGGAGCGTGCGGGGAATGGGCGTGGCCGAGAGCGTCAGCGCGTCCACGGTCGTGCGCAGCTGCTTGAGGCGCTCCTTGGCCGCCACCCCGAAGCGCTGCTCCTCGTCGATGACGAGCAGGCCGAGGTCGCGGAAGCCCACGTCCCGGCTGAGCAGGCGATGGGTGCCGACGAGGATGTCTACCCTGCCGGCGGCGGCGTCGGCGAGGACCTTCTTGATCTCCCGCGGCGCGCGGAACCGCGACACCATCTCCACCGTCACCGGGAACGGCGCGAAGCGCTTGCGGAACGTCTTCCAGTGCTGGAAGGCGAGCACGGTGGTGGGGGCGAGCACCGCGACCTGCTTGCCGTCGAGCACCGCCCGCATCGCCGCGCGCATCGCGACCTCGGTCTTGCCGTAGCCCACGTCGCCACAGATGAGGCGGTCCATCGGCGACTCGGAGGCCATGTCGGCGGCGACGTCGGCGATGGCGGCGGCCTGGTCTTGCGTCTCCTCGTACTCGAAGGACTCCTCGAACTCGCGCTGCCACGGGCTCTCGCCGGTGAAGGCGTGGCCGGGGCGGGCCTTGCGCTCCGCGTAGAGGCGGAGCAGCTCGGCCGCCATGTCCCGCATCGCCCGGCGGACGCGCCGCTTGACCCTCTCCCAGCTCCCGCTGCCGAGCTTGTCGATGACCGGCCGCGCGCCCTCGGCGCTCGCGTACTTCTGCACGCGGTCGAAGGCCTCCACCGGCACCTTGAGCTTGTCGCCGCCCTGGTAGACGAGGACCATGAACTCGCGCCGGCCGCCGCCGACCTCGAGCGTCTCCAGGCCCTCGAAGCGTCCGATGCCGTGCTCCTCGTGGACGACCAGGTCTCCGACCTTGAGGTCGCGGAAGTCGGAGAGGAAGCTGCGCGCCCGCCGCCCGCGGCCGCGCGGGTGCAGATGCACCTCCTCGGGGAAGACGTCGCCGTCGGCGAGCACGGTGAGGCCGGCGGTGGGCAGCTCGAACCCCCGGGTCAGGGCTCCCACGCGCACGTCGAGCGGGCGGCCGGGCGCCGGAGAGAGGCCTTCCTCCCGGAGAAGGTCCTTCAAGCGGTCGGCGCGGCCGGGATTGCCGAGGAACACGACGGTCGTGCCAGGGGCGCCCTTGAGGTCGTCGACGAGGCTCTTCAGGTCGCCCGCGTAGCGGCGGACCGGACGGGACGGGAGGTGCACCCCGCGCCCGCGCGGATCGACCTCGCGCAGGTGGAGCGAAGGCGGCGCGCCCAGCCTCGCCGCCAGGGCGTCGAGCGCGACGAGCGCCTCCCCGGGCGCGAGGGCCAGGGCGTCCGGGCGCCGCCCGCGCTCCTCGACGGCCCGCGCGAAGAAGGCCTCCGCCTCCGCCGCGATCATCTCGGGATCGAGGGCCACGGTCACCGCCTCCGGCAGGTGCTGCCAGGGGGGAACCGTCGCGCCCGGCACCAGCGGGAGCAGCTCCGCCGCCTCCTCTTCCGCGAGCCCGCGGTCCAGCTTCTCCAGGAGGCCCGGCAGCTCGCTCGCGCCCGCGAAGCGCTCGGGCAGGAGCCGGCACATCTCGTCGAGCACGGAGCGCGGGGTGAAGGCGTCCGACAGGGGATGCGCCTCGAGCGATTCGATGACGGCGGTGGTGCGCTGCGTCTCGGGATCGAAGCGGCGGAGGCTCTCCACGGTATCGCCCAGGAACTCGATCCGCACCGGAGCATCCCGGTCGGGAGGGAAGACATCCACGATGCCTCCGCGGCGAGCGACCTGGCCGGGAGCGGTGACCGGGTCCTCGCGCCGGTAGCCGCCCTCGGCCAGCGCCTCGAGCAGGATCTCGGGCGTCATCTCGTCGCCGGTCCGCAGGCTCAGCACGCGCGTGGCGAACAGGCGCGGGCCCAGGCTGGGCCGCAGCAGCCCGGCGGGCGAGGCGACGAGAGCCCGCAGGGCGCCCCGGCGCGCGGCGTCGAGGGCGACCGCGCGCTGCAGCGACGCGTCGGGATGGCGGGGCAGGCCGCGGAAGGGCGCGGGGCCGGGCGCCGGCAGCGTGAGCACCGCGCCGGGCGACCCCAGCTCGGCGACCAGCGTCTTCAGGTCGCCGGCGAGGTCCTCGACCTCCCGCTCGTGCGGCGCGACGACGAGCAGCGGCCGGTCGGTGAGGAGGAGCGCGGCGAGCGCGCGCGCGGGGCCGCCGAGGCCGGAGACCTCCGCGCGCTCGCCGCGGGTCAGAGCGTCCCGCAGCTCGGCGAATCGGGCCTCCGTCTCGAGGCCCGCGAACCACGTGGTGAGCGCGCGGGTGGCCAAGGGGTCAGCCGTGCCGGATGCGCTCCAGGATCGCCGTCGTGGACCTCCCCGGCACCCGCTCCACCCGCACCACCCGGCCCCCCGACGCTTCGACCTCTTCCCGACCGACGATCGCGTCCTCGGCCCAATCGGCTCCCTTCACGAGGACGTCGGGAACGAGCGCCTTCACCACCTCGAGCGGCGTGGGCTCGTCGTACACGACGATGCGATCGACCGGCTCCAGGGCGAGGAGCGTCTCCGCCCGCTCCGCCTCCGGCACCAGCGGACGGCCCTCGCCCTTCATCCGCCCCACCGAGCGGTCGGAGTTGATCGCCACCACGAGGACGTCACCCTGGGCGCGCGCCGCCTCGAGGAGAGCCACGTGCCCGGGATGCAGCAGGTCGAAGCAGCCGTTGGTGAGGACGACACGCCGGCCCTCCCGCCGCCACGTCCGCCGCTCTTCGACCAGGCTCGCCAGCGAGCACGCCCCGGAGCTCATGGACCTGAGGCTCATTTTCCCTCATGGAGGTCCAGCTCGGGCCGGGGCGCCGGCTTCTCGAGCTCGAGGCCTCCCGCGAAGCTCCAGCGGTGCGGCGGCCGATAGACGCCCACGTCCTTGATGCGGCTCTTGACGCGGAAGGAGTGAAGCCCGCGGTGATAGTCGTAGGGCGTGCCGTCGCGGCGGTGGACCGCGACGTCGAGCAGGTACGTGCCCTCGACGAGGCGCAGGTCGAGCAGCTCGAGGGAGACCTCGCCCCGGCCCGACGCCCGGCGGGGCACGTAGTCCTCGATGTGGGTGTTGGTCCCGTAGACGCTCACGCCGTCGGCGGTGAAGATGCCGACGCCGAAGACGAAGTCCTCCACGTCGGCCCGGGCCTCCACGTCGAGGCGCACGACGACGCTCTCGCCGGAAGCGAAGACGTGGCGCTCCTGGCCGCGGTCGTCGACGAGGAGCACGCGCGTGATCTCGACGTCGCGGCTGCCCCAGCGGCCCTCACGGTAGCCCTCGGGCTTCGTCTCCTCCGCCGCCGCCGGTGACGGAGACGCGGCCTGATCCCGCGCCAGCAACGCCTCCTCGCCGCCCGCGACGTAGGTGAGGTAGGCGTCGACGACCCGCCTGGGATCGCCCAGGCCGGCCCCGCGGCCGTGCCGGAGCCAGAGCGCCTCGTCGCACATCTTCTCGACGAGGCCGAGGCTATGGGTGACGAGCACGATCGTCTTCCCCCGCCGGCGGAACTCCCCGATCTTGTCCAGGCACTTGCGGGTGAACGCCTCGTCGCCTACGGCCAGCACCTCGTCGATGAGGAGCACGTCCGGGTCCACGTGGATGGCCACCGAGAAGCCGAGGCGCATGTACATCCCCGACGAGTACGTCTTGACGGGGGCGTCGATGAACTCGCGCAGCTCGGCGAAGTCGACGATCTCGTCGAAGCGCTCGTCCACTTCCCGCCGGCTGAGGCCGAGCATGATCCCGTTGATGGCCACGTTCTCGCGGCCGCTGATCTCGGGGTGGAAGCCGGCCCCCAGCTCGATGAGGGCGGAGATGCGGCCGGCCACGCGCAGCGAGCCGCGCGTCGGCTTGGTGATGCCGGCCAGCAGCTTCAGCAGCGTCGACTTGCCGGATCCGTTCTCGCCGATGACGCCGAAGGTCGTGCCCGCCGGCACCTCGAAGGAGACGCCGTCGAGGGCGGTGAAGGTCTCGTCCGGCCGCAGGTCGGTGATGAGGCTGCCGGTGAGGAGCGCGCTCTTCAGCGTCCGGAACTGGTGCTGGTGGAGGAAGCGGCGATAGACCTTGCTGACGCCGTCGGCGACCACGGCCGGCGCGCTCACACCTCCTCCGCCAGGGTGTCGCGGAGCCGGTCGAAGAGCCACGCGCCGAGCGCGAAGGCCAGCAGCGCGACCACGGCCGTCGCGGCCAGGCCCCGCCAGTGGTCGAAGGACCCGTGGAAGAGCATCTGCTGGTAGCTCACGAGCAGGTGCGTCATCGGGTTGAGCCGGAGCACCGCGCGCGCCTTTCCCTGCAGCGTGCCGTAGTAGTACAGCACGGGAGAGGCGAAGAACCACAGGTGCACCAGGTGGGTGAGGATGCTCTGGATGTCGCGGAAGTGCACGGTGAGGGCGGAGACGATGAGCGCGAGGCCGATCGTGAGCACGAGCTGCACGGCCATCGGCAGGGGCAGCAGGAGCGCGGACGGGCGAAGGCGCCCGTACCCGAGCAGGACCGCGAGCAGCACCGGCAACCCGAACACGAAGTGCGCGAGGTTTGCGAACACCGTGACCACGGGCAGGATCTCCGCGGGGAACAGGACCTTCTTGATGAGGTTGCCGCCGGAGATGAGCACGCCCGCGGCCTCGGTGAGCGACGACTGCAGCCAGGTCCAGGGGAGGATCCCGCAGAAGAAGAAGAGCAGGTACGGCTCGATCTCCGGCTGGCGGCGCCCGGGCAGGATCACCGTGAAGACGAGGCCGTAGGTGAGGAGCTGGAGGAGGGGGTTGACGAAGCTCCAGAAGAACCCGAGCACGCTGCCGCGGTACCGCGCCTTCAGCTCCCGGCCGACCAGGCTCTGGATCAGCAGGCGGTAGCGGACGAGCGTCCGCGCCTGGGCGATCACGGGAAGGATTGTGACAGCGTTGCCCGCGTGGAGTGAATCAGGCTCCGTGTCGCCGAGCCACGCTGAGGCGGGTGAGCGCCTTGACGAGGGCCTCCTGCGCTTCCCGGTAGCCGGCCTCGTCCTTGATCGCCTTCAACGCCGCCTCCGCGCGCGCCTTGGCCGCCTCCGCGCGGGCCAGGTCGATGTCCTCCGCCCGCTCGCCGATCTCGGCCAGGATGCTCACGCGGTCGGGCAGCACCTCGGAGAAGCCCCAGAAGCAGGTGAGATGCGATCTCTCGCTTCCGCGGCGATAGGTGATCTCGCCCGCGCCGAGGGTCGAGAGGAACGGCGTGTGGCCGGGCAGGACGCCGAAGTACCCGAGCGCGCCGGGGGCGACGACGTCGTCCACCTCCTCACGGAGGAGGAGACCCGCGGGGGTGACGACCTCCAACATCAGCTTCGTGGGCAGGGGCAAGGGACCGCTACTTTTCCAGGTTCTTGGCCTGCTCGAGCACTTCCTCGATGGCCCCGACCATGTAGAAGGCCTGCTCCGGCAGGTGGTCCAGCTCCCCGTCCACGATCATCTTGAAGCTGCGGATGGTGTCGGCCAGCGGCACGTACTTGCCGGGGATCTGGGTGAACTGCTCGGCCACGTGGAACGGCTGGGAGAGGAACTTCTGGATCTTGCGCGCCCGGGCCACCGAGACCTTCTGCTCCTCGCTCAGCTCGTCGATGCCGAGGATGGCGATGATGTCCTGGAGGTCCTTGTACGTCTGGAGGATCTGCTTGACGTCGCGGGCCACCTTGTAGTGCTCCTCGCCGAGGACGCGGGGGTCGAGGATGCGGGAGGAGGAGGCCAGGGGATCCACCGCCGGGTAGATCCCGAGCTGGGAGATCTGCCGCGACAGGTTGGTGGTCGCGTCCAGGTGGGCGAAGGTCGTGGCGGGGGCGGGGTCGGTGTAGTCGTCGGCCGGCACGTAGATGGCCTGCACGGAGGTGATGGAGCCCTTCTTGGTGGAGGTGATGCGCTCCTGCAGCTCGCCCATCTCCGTCTGCAGCGTGGGCTGGTAGCCGACCGCCGAGGGCATGCGGCCGAGGAGCGCCGACACCTCGGACCCGGCCTGGGTGAAGCGGAAGATGTTGTCGATGAAGAGGAGGACGTCCTTGCCCTCGTCGTCGCGGAAGTACTCCGCCACCGTGAG
>Ga0070697_100003703_pt1 | contig 11745 bp, 10 predicted proteins | sample KBSK1501metaG_FD_65475 | JGI IMG/M metagenome (GOLD analysis project Ga0070697, IMG submission 65475) | Corn, switchgrass and miscanthus rhizosphere microbial communities from Kellogg Biological Station, Michigan, USA - KBS K1-50-1 metaG | ecosystem: Host-associated > Plants > Roots >... | reverse complement strand
TTTGTTAAAGAAAGCGGTGCCTACCTTCTCATTGTCCCCGAATTCACCTAGGAAGATCGAGCTTAAGGTCGCATCGTCTGAAAGATCCGTGCCGGCAAGCTGGGCAACTATCGGTGCGCGGTCTTCCGGTTGTTGCGCGATCCATGTTTTGATGTCAGCTGGGGGTACCTTGGCAAGGATATCGCTTGGGAAACCTATCGAGAACATTTCGGCGTTGAGCGGAGATGATAGGTATGGCTGAATCGCCTCCCAAACGCCAGTCGGGTCCTGTTCAGCGCACGAACGGAGCACATTTTCAGCTTCGCTATGAGCGATAAGCCAAGGCACGCCGGAATCGCGATTTTGATGCTGCGAAAGGATGGCCGCCGCGATATCCCTCGCGTGTTCCGTAATCAAACGGCGTGCGGCCCCTTTCCAGTAGAAATTAGCCATCTGCCCACTGCGGATGAGATCCGGAGTCATTGCTAATCTGAGACAAAGCGGCTTCCAGTGATCAAGTTCATTTGGATTGGAGTTTATCCGATTAATCAAAATCCCAATCGCCGTCCCGTGGTGGCCAGTCTGCGTCATTGCCTGGAGCAGTCGGTCCAGCACCTCAAGGGACAAATCCTGCCCCCAGCTACCAAACCCGAGCCGACCACGATCGCCGGGCTAACTTCTACATGTTGCATTGTCTGTGCCAACAAGAGGGCCGCGGTCGGGTTGGTGGGACGTCGACCGTCCACCGCCAGGCCCCTGGACAGCTTACCGGACTGGCACGTTCGCCGCCCTTAAAAAAGATCCTTCGCCTTAACCCTAGCCTGGGGGGCTTGGGGGGCGCGGCAATGAGCGGCCCCCTTTTCTGTTCTTCTCGGAAAATGCCTTAGGGCTTGGGGCGCCTTTACTAAAGCGACCGACAGCTAATGACAAACTAGTTGTGCGCCGGAGAAGCGCTGGATGAGGGTGTAGCGATCAACGACCAATTATGCCTGAATCATTAAATGAAGTGCCGGCAAGGAGAAAAGCGGGTATTGGACGTCCGCCAGCCCAGTTTCAGGGCGGATATCCGCCACCGCTGACACGCGAGGAGTTGGCGACATTCCTGAATGTCTCAACCCGAACCATTGAGCGATATGTCCGAGCCGGCCGGATTCCGGTTGTGCGCGTGGCCGGTCTTGTTCGCTTTCGCCTGCAGGACGCCGAACGAGCTCCAAGGGAAAACAGCTTCGAGGAGGCCGGCATATGAGCTGCGCTGCTCCGCCAGGCCAAGAAGGGCCCAGGTCGCCTGCAAGCAAACCCGGGCGTCGGATCAAGAAGCTTAAACGAAGCAGAAGCTATCGCACTGCTGCTCAACTGACAAGGTTTCATTATGTCACTCTTTTGCTCGATCAGTACGCCTTGGGTCTCTTGCATCCGTTCAGCTGTTCTCGGTGCGGACAACGCGCCCTTGATCCACTTGGTTGGGATGGCCCGCGCCGGCCGCTTTGTGGCATGTGTGCCGACGGGAACACGAAATGAAGAAAAATGTGTTTGACAGCAAAAGCGGCATTTTTGGGCCAAACCGTGTCTACTAACATCCGTAGGCTTCCATATGGATGCGCCGGAGGAGCTGTCAGGCGGTCTGCTAATATGAAACGCATGCAAACATCTATGTTAGATAGTCATTCGGTTATCTCTCCCGATGAAGATAAAATTCTTTCGCTCACAGTGCTATCGCGACGATGGGGGTGCACCCTGCAGACAGCAAAGAAGCGCGTCAAACACCTGCAAATACCGTTAATCGCCTTTACAAAGCGAGCTAACGGGCCGCAAGGCGTCATGCTCTCGGCCGTTTTGCGCGCCGAGCAAGCGGCTAGCCGGGTGCTCACGGAAGAAGATGAAACCGAGGCGTGACATTTAAACGGTAATGGCGTCACCATGGGCTCGGCTAGGACACTTACTCTCAAAGAAGTCCAAGAGCTCTTTCCGGACCGCGTTCTGCTTTATATCAAAAAGGGCGAGAAAGGCCCGTTCGTCTCAGAATGGCAGAAGACAACCTTCGACAAAACGCAGACGGCTTGGTACCGAAACCAACTTAAGTCTTATCCAAACACAGGTGTGTTGCTCGGCCATCGTCTTGTCGCCCTAGACTTTGATACTAACCAAGACGTCGAGCAGTTTTTCGCCGATAATCCGCAGCTCAGGGATAACACCCTGGTGACCAGAGGCGCCAGGGGCGCCCAGATCTGGCTGGTAATGGCTGATGACGATTACCCGGGACGAGTAGTCACTGTCAAAGGCAAAGGCGAATGCCGCGGCGCCCTTCAATCCGTTGTCCGGGGCATCCATCCATATGGCCACCCGTACACCTGCCTATGCGATAAGGCACCGGCTACGATCGCCTTCAAAGATCTGCAACTTCCGGATTGGATGGCTGAGGAAATCGCAAAAGATGAGCAAAAAATAAAGCTCAATGGAGACCACAAGGCGCCGACGGTCGGCCTCGTATCCATCGATCCGCTGCGCGATAAGCGCATCCGAGCATACCTCGACAAGGTCGATATCGCCGTCGACGGGCAAGGGGGCAGCACGCCAATGTTTCGTACGGCGTGTTTCCTGGCCAATCGGTGCGGATTGAGCCGGGATGATGCCCGTGTCTACCTCAAGTACTATTCTGAGACACGTTCCGATCCGCCATGGAGCGATAAGGAAATCGAGCAAAAACTCGATGACGCCTACGGGCCCGAACACTACAACCCTATTGGCGATTTTTGGAAACAGCCAAAGAACCAAGGCGTTACAAACAATGCGCCAGGCCGCAAGGAAACATTTAGCGAGCAACTTGAACGCGAGTTTAACGGCCATCAAGCGCCCCAGCCTCTGCCCTACGAGCCAGGTTGCGATGATGGATCGCTTTCCATGCCACAAATCCGGCTGCCCGCATTGAATAGGCCTGAAAGCCAATTTGCGGCCGAAGTTGGGCAACTGCTGGGCCAGCGGCAAGTACTTTTCCGGTTAGATGATCGCCTTGTAGAGGTTGAACAGGAGCAGTTCGATGGAGAACTCGACCAGTTCAAACTCGCGAGGGGCGGGCTTAAATTCAGGACCCTTACAGCGACGCGGGCTAAAACTTGGCTCGAACAATTTGTTCAAACAGGAATCGATAGCAAATCAGAGGATGGTGATGGGGCAAATATTTTCAAAGCAAAAACCATGAGCGAGGCCCTAGCTCGTTCACTTCTTGAAAGTCCTCAATTTCTCAAGAGCATCCCGCGGGTGGCAAGGATTCTTGATGTGGCGATTCCAGTCCGCACAAAAACCGGAGAGTACGTTTTTCCGAAGCCCGGCTTCAATCGCGAGCTCGGGCTCTTTGTCGCGCTGGATGCGCCTCCGTTCACCAAAATGTCATGCCCTGAAGCGATCGCAGTGCTTGAGAAGGCCCATGCGGGTTTTTGCTGGAAAAACGAGCAAAGTAAGGTTCACGCATATGCGCGAATCCTAACTCCGTTTGCGCGCGGTCTTATGGGGTTCGGAGAGCGGCCGCCGTTGTGGTTTTTCGGAGGTAATCGCCCTAGGTGCGGCGGCCCAAGGACGTTGTGCGGATGTCTGGGCTCGGAGAACTTCGGCTTAGAGCGGATGGAGTGTTGGTTCTTCTGCATCGACGGATGTCTGCTTCCACAGGCGGAACGTGTGACATGCTCTTTGACGATCGTTGTTTGACCGGTGAGCTTTGAAGACGCTCGACGGTTTTTTAAGCTTGAGCGATTGGCTAGGAAAGCGGTCTGGACGGGACACAGGAAAACAGATTTTTATATGACATGTCACCAAAGGAACCTATTTGAACATTTTAAGGCAGGTTAAAGAATTGTCCTCGCCTTTATATCGACCATTACATTTTACAAATCCGTTCTAGGATTTTTCGCGCAGAAACGTCACGAAATTGTTGCATACAGCCTGCATTGTGTTCGTCTAGAACACACCATGAGCTGGGAGGAACAAAGACGAATAGCACTGAGGCGAAAACACGTTGCTGAAGTTCGATCAGTCCACGGGTGGCTGGAAATTGCCTTTCAGCAATCCAAGGATCTTGGCTGGAAGGAAGAAGAGTTCATCCAGGCTGTTCAAGAGGTGATCTCAAGAGCCAAACACGGTTGCAATCCGTCTGAACCCAAGTGACCATCGACGAAGTCGCAAGGAAGCTCTCAAAGGTCAATCAACTCATGGATGAGTTGATCTATGCCTTCATGCAGACGGGAATGAGCTACAGGCAGGCAGAGGAAGAAGTCTTTAGGATGAGAACGAGATCGTCCAAGGAAAGCGAAGACGCATAAGGATTGGCTCACCTTCCCTTGAATGGTTGCTGAAAGAAGCTTTTCTCTTGAACCATTCTGGTATTTCTGGCTATTGGGGAACAATCTCCCGCACCCAAAGCGAAAAACGTATTTGTCTCAAGCCTTCTTCTTCTTGGACTTAGCGTTACTTCTTTTGCTCGCATTGGAGAAACGATGGATGAAGCGGTTAAGAGATATGGTGAAGTCGTCCATCATGGCAATATCCATGGTGAAGAAGTTTATTCGTTTACGAAAAATGGTTTTAATATCCTGGCGCACTTCCATGGGGGAAAAATTGACCGTATCTTGTATAGCAGGGAGTCGCGTGGCAAACTGAGTGACGAGGAAATTGGTACTTTCCTTAGAGCTAATCCAACTACAGCAGGTGATTCTCAATCTGGTAATTAACGCTGTCGAGGCGATGAGTGGAATGAGCGAGGGTCCGCGGGAACTGTCGGTAAGTTCGGAGAAAGTAACGGCGATCCCTGGTTACGCGGAACGAGAGAGGTTCGAGGCTCGACCCGGCATTGAGCGCGAAGGCCTGTCCTCCGACGAGTCCGCCGTAGCCCTGCCGAAGGTGGAAGCTTTATCGACGGAGGAAGCGAGATCGTCTTCGGCTGGCTCTGAGCGGGCCCAAGTCTTGGTTTCGGTGGCAGATACCGGTCCGGGGCTGGACCCGAAGGATCTGGGTCGTCTCTTCGAGACCTTTTACACGCCCAAGCCTCAAGGCTTGGGCGGGGGATTAGCGATCAGCCGTTCGATTGTCGAAGCTCATGGAGGACGACTGTGGGCCACGGCAAATACACCTAAAGGCGCTCTGTTTCAATTCACGTTGCCGATTGGTAATGAGTAGCAGCCTGATGATTCTATTGTTGATTCTTTGAGGTACTGTGTTCCATGAACGCACCACAACTGGCTCGCACGACGAGTTGCGGATTAGATAGCAGCGTTATCTGCGGCAGGGTACTCCGAAGTAGACTTAGCGGGGCTTTGGCGGCCATGGCCTTCCTGTTCGCAGCCGACGTGAGGGCCGCGGACGAGCCGATCCAGATCACGGTGGTCTCAAAGGATCCAGATAACCATTTCTGGACCGCAATGGTCGAGGGCGCGAAAGAGGCCGCCAAGGACGAGAATGTCCAAATCACTGTCGCGACTGGCCGCGACCAGACCGACGCGGATGGGCAGATCCGAGCAATCGAGTATGCGATCTCGCGAGGCGATGATGCCATCCTGATCGCGAACAACGGTCCAGCAGTGAACAACGCCATCAAGAAGGCACGGGCCGCGGGCCTCTACGTGATTGCTCTCGATACCCCAACGACCCCACCCGACCTGGTCAACGCCACCTTCGCTTCCGACAACTTCGAGGCGGGTGTATTGATCGGCAAATGGACTGCTGGTGCCCTCGGCGGCAAGAAGGCGACGATTGCCATGCTCGACCTGTTCGCCGACAAGGTCGTGGGAATCGACTGGCAGCGCGACCATGGTTTCCTTACCGGCATGGGAATCAAGACCAAGGACCCCACGGTCAACGGTCACGAAGATCACATCGGCAGGTACTCTGGTGGAGAGTATGAAATCGTCTCTAATCAAGCCACTAACGGCTCGGAGGACGGTGGGCGAACCGCTATGGAGAACTGCCTATCGATCAACCCGAACATCAACGTGGTATTCACCGCCAATGAGACCTCGGGTGTGGGAGCCGTGCAGGCTGTGAAGGCAATTGGCACCAAGAACGCCTTGGTGGTTTCGATCGACGGCAGCTGCCGCGGAGTCCAGGCCGTCGCCGATGGTGACTTCGGCGCAGTCGCTCAACAATACCCAAGTGCAATGGGTCGGCTTGGCGTGAAGGCTGTCATTGACCACATCCGCCATGGCATCGACCCGGTTTCGCCGAAAGGGGCCGAATTTGTCGACACCGGAATAACACTGGTCACAGACAAGCCCGTCCCTGGACTCTTGAGCATCGACTCCAAGAAAGGTACCGAACTCTGTTGGTAGTGTGTCTACGGAAAGGCTGAGCGGCAAATGCCGGCACAAAAATTAGAAGCAACTAGCGCTGCCGAAGCATTTCGGCGGCGACGCGTCACTCCGATGCAGCGGGCGCAACGCGCCTTGCACCGCCATCCAGAAATCAGCCCTTTTATTGTGCTGATCATGGTTTTGATGACGTTCGCTTTGGCGAGTCCTCGCTTCCTTCAGCCATCCAACCTGTCGCTTATCCTCCAGCAGGTTGCGATCGTTGGATCGTTGGCCATCGGCCAGACGCTCGTCATCCTGACAGCCGGCATCGACTTGTCCGTGGGCGCAATCATGATCCTTGTCACGATGGTCATTGGAGGGTTGGCGGGCCAGGGTGGCCTGCCAGGATGGTTGTCGCTTTTGGTCGGACTCGGTGTGGGAACGGGCGCCGGCTTCGCGAACGGCGTCCTCGTTGCCTATGTAGGGCTTCCCCCTTTCATCGTGACACTCGGTACGCTCAACGTCTTCACTGCGTTCGCCCTGCTCATGAGTGGAGGGCGTTCCATTCCCGCTGCCAAGCTTGGCTCCTTCCTCAACTGGACGAATGTCTCCTTACCGATTGGGCCATTCCAAATGACGACAGGCGCCTTGCTCGTCGTCATCATGTACCTAATCGTCGCCTTTGCCCTGTCGCAGACCAAATGGGGAAGGTACATTTACGCGGTTGGCGGCGATGCCTCGGCGGCTCGACTCGCAGGTATTCAAGTCAGACGGCTTCTCATCAGCGTCTACAGCGTTGCCGGCTTTATCTTTGCCATGAGCGCGTGGGTACTTATAGGCCGCATTGGCGCTGCGACGCCAACCGCTGCCGTCGACGCCAATCTCGATTCAATCACCGCGGTGGTCATCGGAGGCACGAGTTTATTTGGCGGCCGCGGTAATTTGCTCGGCACTTTTCTCGGTGCAGTCATTGTCGGAGCCTTCCGGGACGGATTGGCCCTCGCTCGGTTAGATGTCCTTTTCCAGACCTTGGCGATCGGTCTTTTGATTATCGCTTCAGTCTCGCTGGACCAATGGATCCGCAAAGTGCAAGTTTACCGTTGAGCGATTCCCAGGCAAATTCGAGGCTGGCTGGAACAGGCGCTGGCGACTCCGTCCTGTCGGCCCGCGGTATCGTGAAGACGTTCGGTCCCGTGGTAGCTCTTGACGGAGTCGACCTCGATCTTTATCGCGGCGAGGTCCTAGCGATCATTGGGGACAACGGCGCCGGCAAATCGACTCTCATAAAGTGTTTGGTCGGAGCGGAAATCCCCGATGCCGGCGAGATTCGAGTGGACGGAAAGGAAGTCAGGTTTCGCACGCCCCAGGATGCCCGCAACGCTGGCATCGAGACGGTTTACCAGACGCTGTCTCTATCGCCAGCGCTGGATATTGCATCAAACCTTTTTCTCGGCAGAGAGCGGGTCCGGAAGGGCTTTCTTGGCCACTGGCTGAGTCTACTGGACAAGGCAGGAATGCGTCAAGATGCGGAAGCCAAGGTCGCCGCCCTTGGCATCAGCACGATCCAAGACATCAATCAGTTCGCTGAAACCTTGTCTGGGGGACAACGGCAGGCAGTTTCAGTGGCCCGCGCCATAGCATTTGGCAGCAAGGTGATTGTGCTCGATGAGCCCACCGCAGCGCTCGGCGTCCGCGAGTCCAGCCAGGTACTCGAAATTGTCCGGCAGCTTCGCAACCGCGGTCTTGGCATCATCCTGATAAGCCACAATATCCCCCAGGTCTTCGAGATCGCCGACCGTATTCACATCCAGCGTCTTGGCCGCTGCGCTGGGACAATAACGCCACAGACTCACACGATGCCGCAAGCCGTGGCGATTATGACTGGCGCGATGTCCGTCAGGGAACACCTGGATCTAGCCGGGGTGATCAAAGCGTCGCAAGCGATCTCTGGTGAGATCGTCCTGGAGGAATTGATCAACACGCTCATGCGAATAGCACTCGAACAAGCAGGAGCTGAGCGCGGGCTCTTGATCCTTACGCGAGGTAATGAGCAGCGAATCGAGGCAGAAGCCGGCTACAGAGGGGCGTTGCTTGCGACACCCGGAACCGATCCCGATAAGGTCACGGTTCAGTTACGCCAAGCGTTAGTGAATCCTTCAGAGCTACCGGAATCATTGTTGCGTTACGTCATCCGAACCCGGGAAAGTGCGACTTTGTATGATGCTTCAACCGGAAATCTCTTTTCAGAAGACGAATACATACAGCGACGTCATCCTCGATCAGTGTTTTGCCTTCCTTTGATTAAACAGGGAGAACTGGTGGGTGTCCTTTACTTGGAGAACAACCTGGCGCCGGGTGTTTTCACGTCCAACCGGGTAGCGACCTTGGAATTGATCGCTTCCCAAGCTGCGATTTCTCTGCAACAAGCTCGGTTATATGCGGAACTACGACGGGAAAACCGCGATCGACGAAAGGCGGAAGAAGCTCTCCGAGCGAGTGAACAGCGGCTCCAGGATATCATCGACCACACTCCCGCATTGGTTACTGTCAAAGACCTCGATCTTCGTTATCTTCTGGTAAACCGCGAACATGAACGCGTTCACGCTCACCGCGGCCAAATACGAGGAAAGACCGACTATGACTTTCTGCCACGCGATCTTGCCGAGATAATACGAGCGAATGATCGGCTGGCAATAGAGACCGGCAAGCCAATCCAATTCGAACTGACGATACCGACCGCGCATGCTGAGCGTCACTACGTGGTAGTGAAATTCCCCCTGCGGGACGCCGCCGGGAAACTGTATGCGGTTTGTGGCATCTCAACGGACATCACCGAGCGCAAACGTGCCGAAGAAGCCTGGCAAGAGGCACAGGCGGAGTCGGCTCACGTCACCCAATTGGCGACGCTGGGAGAGTTGATGACCTCGATTGCTCACGAGATCAACCAACCGCTTGGCGCCATCGCTAACAACGCTGGCGCCTGCGTGCGCTGGCTTGCCTCACGAAATCTGGAGAAAGCCGAACGATCAGCCGCGCTGGTGATCAAAGACGCTCATCGGGCCGGCGAAATCATCACCCGGATTCGCTCTCTGGCTAAGAAGGCGCCGCCGCAAAAGACCTGCGTGGATATTAACGAAACGATTGCTGAAGTGACCGCCATGGCCCGTGACGAACTGAGGCGCAATGGAGTGTTGCTACGAACCAGGCTCGATCCAGACCTGCCCCGCATCATGGCAGATCGAATCCAACTGCAGCAACTGATTCTCAATCTGGTAATCAACGCCATCGAGGCGATGAGCCGGCTAACCGACGGCCCGCGGGAGCTGTCGGTCAGTTCCGAGAAAGTGACCGCAATGCCCAGTCCCGCGGATGCGGGAGAGCAAATGAAACTCGGGGCTTCTCCCGCGGACGCGGGACTGAACGCCAACCTGCCCGAAAGAGCTTCAGCAATGTCGGAAAGCCGAACGCCGAACGCCGACTTGTCCGACATACCCTTGGCGACGTCGAAACGGGCCTGCGTATTGGTTTCGGTGGCAGATTCGGGTCCGGGGCTGGATCAGAAGGACCTGGATCATCTCTTCGATTCCTTTTACACGACGAAGCCTCATGGCCTGGGAATGGGACTAGCCATCAGTCGTTCGATTGTCGAAGCTCACGGAGGACGGCTGTGGGCCAAGGCAAACACACCCAGAGGCGCCCTATTTCAATTCGCGTTGCCGGGCCTTGAGCCTGACGACCAGGTTCCAGCCCCGCGTTCAACTCGCACATGAGCCAGAAAGTGTCGAAGTGTTAATTTCGCTGTTAGTTCACCACCGGCTTGGACGACGACGTTCGGAAGTAAATTGACTAACCCAAATCCCGAATTAGAAACCGCAGATTTCACAGATTAACAGAGATTAGAACTACCTTGAAGCATCGAAGGGCTGGCAACTTTACGGTGCGAACACTAAACGCTCTTAGCCGTGTTTAACTCATTGAATCTGTGGAATCTGTGTAATCTGTGGTTTGTTCCAATTTCGGAGTTTAGGCTTAACACTTAGCGCCGTTGGCCGCAAAGCTTTGCTAGCCGCACTCATGGTGGCTAGCCTGACTTGCGCGTTTTGTCGATTCGATCTTGATTTGATGCGGGTTGGCGGGCGCATTCAGTGACTATTTTTGGGTCCCAACGTTTGATCGGCGATAGGATGCGCTCGGGTATACGCAGCACCCGGTAAATGTCGCGGTGGATTTGCTCTGGCCGAGTATCGCGCCGGATGGTGAAGGCTCGGCCATCGGTGGTTGGCAGTCGCACGGTCACGACTTGGTGAGTGGATAGTTGGCTGCGTAAGGTTTCCCAAGAAGTGTGGATACCCTGATCCAGAAAGGCGCGCTCCGTATGAGCTGTGGCCAAAGCTGACCGGGCGGCGTCAGCAGGAACGCAAGGAACACGGCGCAGCACTCGTCACAAGCGAAGATAGGACGTGACTGTCGTTCCTAAAACAGCAGGTTGGCGATTTGGCGCTATTGCCGGAAATCGTCGAGCACCGGCGAAAGACTTGATCCGGAGCGGTCAAGCCGACTCTCATCATAGATGCCGTCGCAGAGTTTCAGGAATTCCAGCTACCGCAGGTCAATTCGCGTAGAACCAGATCAGACATTAAGTCCCGGCTCAATAAGTTCTCTGCAGCTTTCCCGGACCGATATCTTCATCAGTGAAATCGAGAAGTGGCTGCACACGTATAAGAAAGCCTGGACTCGACGAAGCTACTGGAAACGAATTGCGCCAACTGTTCGACTACGACATGCTTGCCGTTAATCCGCTGGATAAGCTGGAGGCGCCAAAAACGAAGAGAGTCGGCGCCAAGCTCTACACTCCAGAACAGTTCGTGGCTATGCTGCAATGGTCCCTAGCGAATTCGTTCCATATCATGCTGCAGTTCCTTGCCTTGTCTGGACTGTGCTTCATGCGGACTGCGGAATTGGTCAGGCTGTATGAAGAAGAAGAGGTTTTGCGATGGGACGACATCCGTTGGGATCGCAAACTAATCCACGTTCGCGGTGAAGTCGCCAAGGAGACTAGACGAGAGAACAATGAGAGGTTCCCGCAATTCGGTGAAGCTTTCGAGCGGGTGATGTCAGGTCACAAGCACGGCAACAAGACCGGAATGGTTGATCCGGTGATGCACGGAGAGTTCTCGGTCTTATGGCGACGCATGCATACTGGGCTTGGGCTCACTCCGCTCAAAAATGGAATGCGCAGGTCTGCGATTAGCTACACGCTCGCCAGTCGTCCGGAGCTTGGGATCGTGCAGGCTGTTAGCTAGATGCGCCGGCAATTCCGAATCAACAATCAAAAAGCACTACCTGGAACGACTCACTCAAAAAGACGGAGAGAAGTGGTTTAACGTTCCAGTGCTGTTGTCAATCCGGAAATTATTTGCGAATCTGGGCGGGTAGCCGAGAATTAAATGCGAATAGAAGGGCGCTATTTGCGAATGAAAAACGTGGGTCGGTT
>Ga0070697_100003702_pt1 | contig 11749 bp, 8 predicted proteins | sample KBSK1501metaG_FD_65475 | JGI IMG/M metagenome (GOLD analysis project Ga0070697, IMG submission 65475) | Corn, switchgrass and miscanthus rhizosphere microbial communities from Kellogg Biological Station, Michigan, USA - KBS K1-50-1 metaG | ecosystem: Host-associated > Plants > Roots >... | reverse complement strand
ATCCGCATTCGGCGTACTCTTGACCACGCCACGCGGAAAACCCATTCGCCAAAGTCCAGGTCTAGCTCGGCTGATTTGGCGATGCCAGAAGCCTTAGAAAAGTGGCTGCGCACGTTCCTAGCGTCACACTGGCGCGAAAATGAAGCAGACCTACTTTTCTCCAACTCCAAGGGGAAGCACATGCAGCGAGATGGCGCGAGTTCACACCTAAGCGGTGACAGCCTTCCCGCGATATGCAGGCGCAAAAACATCCTGGACAAATTCTTCAAGCGAAGTCGGTGTGGTGTTCTGCGGCGAACGCGGCTCCTGCGGAATGAGGACTCCCGCGTTGATGGCCTTATACATCTCGATGTACAACGCGGCTCCCTTCGGCGGAACACCCATTTGCGTCAACACCTGCTCCACCTGGTCATAGGGAAACTGCTCGTAACGCAGATCCGGTTTGCCAATGCCGCGCGCAATCACGGCGGCAGCTTCCGTCATGGACAGGTCGCGCTCCCCAAGCAGTTCGCGGGTTTGTTTGCCGGAAAAATCCAGGTCCAAGAGGCGCTGCGCGGCGTAGTCGCCAACGTCGCGCGTCGCGATCATGGGCAGCTTCAGGTCGGGTAGCAGCGCATTTCCGAAGACTCCCATCCCATGAATCATGCCTATCGCCGCCAGATTGTTCTCCATGAAATACGCGGCGCGCAGGTGCAGAACGTTCAAACCGCTGATCTCGTTTAGCTTTTGCTCCGAAGAATGCAGCCCCGCGACTGGCCCGGTGCCTTCCGGAACCTGCGCGCCGTAGCTGCTCAAGTGCACCGCGTAGCGCAGGCCGGACTCCTTCACGGCTTTCGCGATCGCATCGCTCTCTCGCTCTTGGTCCTCCCGGGATTTCGCCGGCGGCAACATCAAGTATGCCGCGCGCGCGCCTCTGAAGGCTTTGGTGAGCGCAGCCGCATCGCTCACGTCGGCCGTGAACGCTTCCGCGCCCTTGCGCACAAAACCCTGCAGTCGCCCCGCGTCGCGCCCTACGACGCGCGCCTTCCTGCCCTTCGATAGCAAGGAATCGGCGATGATCGAGCCGGTGTTCCCGCTCGCCCCCAAAATCACGTATGTGGCATCGTTAAGGCTGTTCATCATCGTTCCTCCTTTTCTTCGGCACACCGTTTGGCACTCAAACGAGCACCGCATTTCCTAACCGGCTGAATGTCGAAGGCTCTGGGCTGTTTCGCCATAGCTATATCTTACTTCGATTCGGCGGGACGGCTCGCAAGCGCATTGGTGGTGGAGTTGGAGATGCCGGTGCCGCCAAGCGCGACAGGATAAACGAAAGTTGGCTGTTAATTTCTCGGGTTGAGCGCCGGCCGCGATTTAGTGTGTTGTCAAACTAAACGTAATGCTATGGCTTAGGGCTCCAGACGTTCCCTTGATGGAGATACTAAACGTGCCCACGCTGGCTGACTTGGCAATTTTCAGGGTCAGCGTGCTGCTGGTGGTTGCCGGATTCGGACTGAACGAGGCCGTGACTCCCTTCGGCAAACCGGAAGCAGACAGGGTGACACTGCTGCTGAACCCGTTTAGGCGGGTCACCGTGATGGTGCTCTTTCCGCTACTTCCGCGAGCTATGTTCAAAGAGCTCGGCAAGTCGGAAAGGCTGAAATCCGGCTGAGGCCCTGGCGTGATTGTGAGCGAAACAGTGGTTTGATGAGACAGATTGCCGGAAATTCCGGTGATTGTAATCGTGAAGGTCCCTACGGTGGCTGTGGACGATGCGGATAGCAGAAGAGTGCTGGTCGTAGCGGTCGGGTTGGGGTTGAAGGAAGCGGTGACACCGGTGGGCATTCCGGAAGCGGTCAAGCTGACACTACCTGAGAAACCGTTCACAGGAGTTACCGTGATGATGGATTGCCCCGACGTCCCCTGGTTGAAGGACAGGCTGGAGGGAGCAGCGGAGAAAGTGAAATCCTGTGGCGGCGCAGAAGTGTTGACGGTAAGAGAGACCGTTGTGGAGTGAGTGAGAGCACCACTGGTGCCGGTGATGGTCACGGTGACCGTGCCGGTCGTAGCCGAAGCTGAAGCGGTGAAGGTGACCAGGCTCGTCGTGGCGGTCGGGTTGGTGCCAAAGGACGCGGTGACCCCATTGGGCAAACCAGAAGTGGATAAAGCCACGGTGCCGGCAAAACCGTTTATAGGATTCACTGTGATGGTGCTGGAGCCGGAGTTCCCTTGCGCAACAGTGACGCTCGAAGGCGCAGCAGAAAGGCTGAAATCAGGCGATGGAGCGGATCCCGGCCAACTGGCGACGAGGTTGGCGACGTTGATGGTGCCGATACCAGTGGCAAAGTCCCAGCCGGTAGCCGCAGCGAAAGCGGGCTGAAGCGTGGAGTTGGAGGTCGAGAGAACTCCGGTGCCGTCCGCGGAATCGTAACAACTATTGTTAGTAGTGCATCCGACGGCCATATCGCCCAAAGTGACATCGTAGAACGTGCAGTTGGGTGCCACTGCGTTGCCCATAGTGGAGTTACAGGAAGCGTCGCCGCCAGCGCCATACTCAGTTGAGGCAAGCCTATAAAGAGTGGGATTGGGATTGCCCTGACGCGAACCAGTTTTTTGGTTGATGAGAGCTTGCACGCCCGCCATGATTGGTGCGCCGAACGAAGTGCCACCAGCTCCCGTCCAACCACTCGGATTGCCCGTGCACGCAGCCCCGCCCTGGTTGCCGGTATCGGAATAGCAGAAAATATAGTAATGCGACCACAAGCCATTCGCCGCGAAGAAAGAGACGTCGGGAATATCGCGAACGCCATCGTTCGGATTGCCGAAAACGGATTGCCATTGGGGCTTGGGCTGCCCGAGGCACGTCCCGCTGACCACATTACCGTTGGAAGGAGTGCCGGAGTAGCAGCCGCTGGGACCGCCGCCGCCCGCGGCTGTAGTCGCTACACCGAGCAAGATCGCTTCGATTCCGCCAGCAACATTGCAGAGGCTGCTCGGCCCGTAAGTCGAGAATCCCTCTTTTTGCGCAAAGAGTGCACCGGCGCACGAATCGTTCCAGGGAATTTCAGGACTGTAGGAGCGGGCGGACTCAAAGGTGGTGCTGTCCCCGGAATTCCAGTACGTACTGTTAGTGCCCGCGTAGGTGTCGCCGAAATCGGTACCGCCGACAGCGACGTTGTAAGGTGTAGATGCGAACCCGCTAACCGCGATTCCCTGAGACGCACTGGACTGATTCTGATCACAAGCAGCTCCACCTGAGTCACCCGAGGCCACGAAAACCGAAATGCCTTCCGCGGCGGCTTGCTGATATGCGGAATTGTAGGCGGCATTCGCGGTAGCGCCATTTACGGTCTCACATTCACCGTAGCTGATGCTGATGATGGGAGGCGGAGCAGCCTGATTGATTAAATTTTGAACCGCTATGAGTCCGCCAAAGGTGGCGGAAGTGGTGCAAGAGGCAACTAGTATGTTCGCGCTGGGCGCGGCCGCGCTTGCGTATTCGGAATCGAGAGCGGCTTCGCCGTCATCGGCATTGAATCCGGGATCCGTACAGTTCGTCGGTCCAGTGGGGGGCGCAGGATGGGTCGGCGACAGTGTTGCGGCGGTGTATGCGGAAAGCCCAAACGTGGAGCGGAAAGTGGTCCAGTCGGACATGGTGTAGAGATCGGTGTCTTCGATCAGCGCGATGGTCTGGCCTTCGCCGGTAATACCCGAACTGAACACGGGATTGAAGTTGTAGATGGTCGCGAGGTCGCCGGGCACAACAGCGTAAACGTTACCAGCGAGCGGATTTGAAAAGGTAAATTGCGGACGATACTTTACCATCGGGTGCGGCCGGAAATCATGAAGCGATACCACGCCAGCCACAAGCGGCGCTAAAGCTTCGGGAATGCGCGGATCGCTGGTATTGGCAAAGTGAGTGGCGCCATTCACTTCAAGGCGATGCAATTCGGTATGAAATGCTTGGGCCACCTGGCCTGCGGTCCCGGAAAAGTCGATCAAGGTGCGGCTCGGATATACGACATTCACTCGGAAACCATGAGATTCGAGCCAGCGCGTGATGGCGTCTATATCCGTTTGCGCCGCCCCGAATCTCTCGCCGAACTGGGCTGCGGTAAGCCAGGCGTGGTAATTCGGGGATTGCGGGTTATCAAGTTGGTCCAGGAAGGTTCCAAGAGCCTGTTCTTGTTCCGGAGGACGGCGTAAGAGCAGCAGCATGTGTTCCAGCGGAAATTCGGCCGCCAGCGCGCCGCGGTCATTGGCGGCATTCGCCTCCGGGCGGGTGTTGCCCGGTAGTCTGACGAGTTTTCCCTCGTCAATATTTCGTGACGTGAGAGGCCGCGCGCCTTGTGACGCGGCGGGGCGGCTAATTCCAAACAACGCACCCAGAATTACGAAGAAGAGACCGAGCGTTTTGAGGAGGCTTGACATGGCTGGGCTCCTTTTTCGAGTCGAGATCGGGGGATCAGTGATGGCGTACAGAACGCTTCATAGGCGTCTAGGGGGACAACCGTGCGGGGATTCTAGACCAACCATTCGTCAACGCACAACTGAATTTTTACAGATGTCCCCCCGGCTACGCCCTAATCGGACAGCAATAGCTAGGAAGACGGTGAATGCTGAAAAACCAAGCAGAAGGGACATGCTGCCAGCCTCCCCGAGCCAGGGGCTCAGATTTGTGTGCACAAATTCGATGTACAATTGAGAATAGGCTCAGGGGAGCATCACTCTAGAACGCGCACAGCTCGAAGTCAAGGTGACGGAGAAAAGCTTGGCCCTTATCTCTTTCGGTGAGGGTTTGGACTTTTCAACTTCGCAAACTCCTCTACCAATCAAGTGGTGCGTTCGCTGAGTTTGAGCGTGACTGCATCCGTGAGCGCGTGAAAGCGGGCCTGCGGAACGCCCGCGCAAAGGGTAAAAGACTTGGCAGGCCGTGTGTCGTCGTGGATGGGGCCAGGATCGGCCGTCTGCGCATTCAGGGGCGCTCAGTGCGCGAAATCGCTAGCGAGTTAGGTTACAGCCGCGGACTCGTTCACAAGACCCTTGCGAATAGGAGAGCACTCGGCGTTGCAAACGCGGCGGATTAGCAGCGGCTAAAATCCTTGTTTGGGTACTTTGTCCGGCAATCCGAGACCGCCGCCATTATGCCGGCGGCGCGCACGTACTGTCCGCTGTAACCGCCTGTTATGCCAATTATTCAGTGAGGTTGGCTTGCTCGTTGGCTCGTTTTCGCATTCTTAAAATCATCGACTGCTCCTGCTCCTCGAGTTTAAGCACTCGGTGGCACGCGGCTTCCATCGTTCGCGAGGTCACCGTACGAGATTGCCGTACGCGGCTGGCATACAACGACAAACACGTCTGGCCGCTGCAATGTTGCTATGAAAGGGTGCGCAGCAGGAGCAAGCTCTGGTCGTCCTGTTGCACGCCGTGCTGTTTTACCTCGCCCATGATCAGCTCCCAAATCTGCGGCAGGGGCTGCGCGGCGTGTTGCGTCAGCAACTGCTCCAGGCGCGTGAGGCCTAACTCTTCATCTTTCTCGTTGGGTACCTCTGAGATGCCATCGGTCAGCATCAGAAACAGATCGCGGGATGAGTAAGTGACGCGCTGGCTCTTATAGCAACCGCCGACGATCAGCCCCAAGGGAAACTGCTCCATGGAGAGCCGGGCCGTGTCGCGGGTGCAATCGCGATAATGCAGAATAGGCACGTGCCCCGCCAACGCATACTCCACTTCGGCCGAACCGTCGAAGTACAGCAAGGCGAGTGTGGCGTACATCTCAGGTTCCTTAAGGGCGGGCAGCACACGGTCAGCGCTTTCGAGCAAGGCTACCGGTTCTTGTCGGAACTGGAGAGAGACTCGCATCGCCGTTTTCAGCATCCCCATGAGCTGGCCGGCGGGTAAGCCGTGTCCGGAGATATCAGCGACATAGGCCAGCAGGTTTCCGCAGTCCTCAACGACGTCGATTAAATCGCCGCCCATTTCTGTGCTGGGAATGGATTTGCCGTATACCTCGAAGCGCGCAGTCTGGAACGAGACGGTTGGAACCAGGGTCGCCTGAATGCCGTGGGCGAGAGAGAGTTCGGTCTCCATGCGCACATTTTCGCGGCCCTCGGTAGTAACGAAGGAGATTAGCAGGCGATAGCCTATGCCGGCGCCAAACAGGATGCCTATGGCATCGAACAGGACCCGGCTTTTCAGCGCCGCCGGGACCGGCCCGGGCGTGGAACCAAGCGACACTCTGATGGCCCACCAGCCGACCGCCCCCGCAATCAGGAAGAGAATAGGGAAGAGACGAATTCTCTTAACCCTGGTCGCAAGAAGGCCTGTGCCCATCGCACCCGTGAAGACAGGCCAGAAAAAACCTCGACCTAAGCGTTGACCATGAAGCAACAGCAGATCGACAACGAAACCAACCACGGAGAGGGTGAAAAATGCCGCAGTCAAGAGCTTTTTCATGCGCCGCATCGGCAGCGTGCGCCAGTAAAGGCTGAAGGCGCTGGGAAAGGCTGAGCCCAGATCAGCAACCAGTTTTTGCAATCTCTCTCTCATAACCGGCCTACTCCAAACCCAGCGCTGTCGGTGCGTATAGTCGGGATCGTGCCATCGTACCAAAGTTCCTCGCACGGGAGCGCCTCTTGGAACTTGCAAACTCTGCGAGCTTTACGAAGGACCTGAGAGACAGCCATCTAATGCCCCGCGCGCTGTATAAGAGAGCACGGGGCTCTGGATCGAAGGGAAATCAGACCCGCTGCTCATCACGAAGGATAAACGGAAACAATCGTCGCACCAGATCACGGATTACGTGTTGTACGGCGATTGCGAGCACCGGCTTAACGTGAGCGGCGAGGATTACGTCATGCGCCTTGTCGCGAAGCAAAACCTTGATTTTCCGCTCCTTGACGCGTTGCGAGCGGTGCAGGCGACGATGAAGATGCGAATTGGACGCCTATTCGGCGAAGGGCACTCCTGCAATTAACCGGGACAAACTCGCGTACTTCGCCATCAGCGTTTTCTGGCGGGCGTCGGTCCATACGTGGGAGCTCGAATCCGGCGAAAAAGTGAAAATCGAGCTCGGTGCGAAATACAACGAGCAATTGAGAAGCTATCTGATGGGCGCAACGCCTGTTCCGCTAAAATGTATCGCTCCAAGTCGTGGTTTGCTCGGACCACTGGAACCGCGGGACCTTTTTTGCGCCGGCGGAAAATCAAAAGCACAAAGACCGGACGTTCATTTTCGTCTCTCGTGGCATCATGTTCTTCTTCCGGGTACAACACACTTGAGGACTACCAGAAACGGCTTTCGATTGTGAACAGTGCTGAGCGTTGGATCACCAGGAAAGATTGCGGGAATAACCCGGTGTGGCGGGGACCCGAACCTTGAAGAGATGCACCCACCGCAAACGCCGATGGCCGATCACTTCCCTTGCAGCAGGGGCGCGAAAAATGGAGGCTCCTTGCCAGGGAACATCTTCCGGGATTCGACTGCCCGCCGGAGGCTCTCGTCCCAGTTCGCAATGCCACGGGACTTCTTTTCCATCGCTTCGAGAAGTAGCAACTCATCAAACGACAGTCTGTCATAGCCCGGCTTCTGTTCCTCGGTCTGAATCGGCCCACCATTCGGCCCACTCGCCTCAATTCGTTGTGGTGCATCCAGCCCGTGCAGCTTCGCTACGCGCTCACTGATTCGGATCAGCGTATCAGCCACACGCGGATCGCCCTTTTTCGGGTCGAGACACAGTCTTATGCGATCCATGCGATATAGCTCCAACTGACGCACGCGCTCCGCGGTATCCTGGCAGTGCTGCACCAATTCGTCCAGCGCCTTGCGGACAATTCGGAACGCGCGAGGCTTTGAAACGGATAATGCCTCCCCGATCTGCCTGAAGCTGGCGCCCGCCGCTCTAAGTTCAAGGGCCTGAATCATTTGCTGGTGTGACTTCACTTTTCGCCTCGAGTTTTCCTGCGGCATTTCGTAACCCTCCCTTGTGGGGTTAACACGTCTTGATCTGTTTTTCTTTTTGTCTCAATTCGCTGTAAGGAGAGGCACGCTGGAAGGAGTCAGCATGTCTCTCGACTTCAGCGGCCAAGTCGTTCTACTCGGCATCCTGCGGTTTAAACATCGTTTGCTGGGCCGCCGCTGTGCGGCTTGCGACGAGAGCATTGATCTTCGTCATCAACTCATCCAACTGGCCGTGCACATGGACGCATAACTTGGTCAGTTGCTAGATAGTGCGGGCGCTGACTTGGCGAGCGTAACGCTCAGGTCCTCTCTCCAACGCTTCGAGCAGTGCGAACACTGAATGCCTTGTAGGCTGTGGGCAAGTTCACGTCCGAAGTTTGGGAAAATTGTTGTTTAAGATTTCAAATCGAATACGAGGCGATTAGTGAAAAGAGAAAGGCCGACTCGCAGGGAATCAGCCTTTCTCTTTGTTTGGTCGAGGCTTTGGACCAACTTTGGACCAAAACCCCTGCTTTTTCTGGCCTGAATCAGCACTAGATAGTGCGAGGGCAACTGAGGTGTAGCACCGCTGCCCTTCTTCCAATTGGTGTCAAATGGTGTCAAATTCCGCGAACTGCTCATGATAGGTCGGTGTTGGCAATTTCGACGCGCAGTGATTTGACTTTACCGGTAAGGCGACAAATCAGGAGTTGTCCAACTGGGTGGGCAATCCCCTGAAGGGACATAGACGTTTTTAGGCGGCCACCATTTCCAAAATTGAATATGGACTCATCGTCTCCACAACAAGTTTCAATCGCAGGGCCGATTTCGAGGCCAAGCATCCATATTCGTCCTGAGTGCGCTCCAGGCCGCCGGGGAGCGCCATCATGGCGATGTCGAGTTCCTTCGAGAGATGTGGTCCCGGTGTGGGTGGCACCACGGTCTCAATGATCAGAACTCGGGCGTGCGTCGCCATATCGCGACGGATCGCGGACAGAATCTTGGTGGATTCCGCGTCGGGCCAGTCGTGGATAATGTTCATCAATAGGTAGGCGTCCGCTTTGGGCATGGGATCTGTAAAGAAGTTGCCGCCGACCGTGGTGAGCTTTTCGTCTCTTTCCGGTGTCACACCCGCAACGACGTGCGGTTGATCGAAGAGAATTCCTTGGGTCTTGGGCGAGGCCCTCAGTATTGCCCGCAGCAGGTGGCCTCGTCCGCCAGCGATGTCAGCAATGCTAGCAAATTGCGCGAAATCATACGCAGGTAGTATGGCTGCGATATCGCGGTGCGATTTCGAGACCATAGCCGCGTCGAAGATGTAGCTTTCCTTCGGGCGCTTAGCCAAATATTCGAAGATTCCCTCCGGGTAATGCTTTGTAAACGCAGATTTGCCCGTGCGCAAAGAATGGTCCAGATCACCAAAGGCATTCCAGAACGCTGGCAGGCCGAGCATTCGGACGTAATCCCGCAAAGAGCCCGGGTGGTCGGAGCGGAGGAGGCGCGACGCATCGGTATGATGCCAGGCTCCATGTTCGAATTCGAAGATTCCAACCGAGGCGAGCAGGCGCAGTACGCGGTAGAGTGCATTCGGTTGAGTACCGCTAGCTTTCGCAAGCGACTCTGTGGATTGCGGCTGATCACCGATGAGATCGGCTATTCCCAACTCTGCGACGACGTGCAAACAACGCGAAGTCCAGTAACTGGTGGTTAACTGCATGATTTGGATGTTTGCGGCCAAGGCAGCTTCGGCGTTCATTGGTAAGAACCCTCAAAGGAGAAAGTGACGGATAGGTTGCGCGATTATAGAGCAAGCACCGTTGCAACGAAATGGTTTCTGCAAATGAAATGGGCAAACTCCTGATAACGCAAATCGCCGAAGTTGATTTTGGCGCGGGGGACTTTACCGGAAAAAGCCGTGGGCCACGAGTCCCAGATAGAACTATGGTCGCCATTTGACCGCCGTTCTGCTTTGCCGGTTTCGGAACTGACAGGCTTCGTTGCAAACAAGCCATGAAAACCGCCGGTAGAGAAAACCCAAACCACGGGGTCGCATTGCCCCGCAACCGAGCACATGGCGCGGTAGGTCACAACAGATCTCGCTCGATCACATGGGCTGCGAAGCAAGAAAAATTCCAGCCGAAGGAAATGTGTTTTTTCTTGACTTCTCCTTTTATAGCCTTGGCCACCCCTGCGGGGTGGTTGTATGAACCAGAAACTCCGGCAGAGACTGACAGCGAGCTGCCCGGGCGGTAGTTAGATAGCATCTGTGGCACGACTTGGCTCGGCAGCTAAGGCCGTCTGTTCTATGGAGCGTTTCTGCCCGATTTATAGCATGGCTCCGGTAGTGGCGATTGTGTGGGTGGTGGCAGGCATTGTCCTGAAAAAGAGAATGGCCTGGCCCCGATGGAGAGATTGAGGAGCATGAAAGCCAAGCAAAAGGAGCCAACCGAAAAATCCACTGGCCAGTCTAGCCAACTCAATTGGCGCCAGATGAACCGCAAGCAACGGCGAGACCTGGAACGGAAAATCCAAAGCGCAGACCTCACCTTACAGCTCGTACATCCCGATGCCTCTGGCATTGACATCGGTAACGAATCCCATTACGTAGCGGTTCCACCGGACCGGGACAGCCAGCCGGTGCAGCACTTCGGGTGCACGACAGCGGAGCTGAGAGCTATGGCCGATTGGCTGAAGCAGTGCCGGATTCGGACCGTAGCCATGCAATCTACGAGCGTGTACTGGATCGCGGTGTACGACGTTCTCGAGCAGGCGGGTTTGGAAGTCTACTTGGTGAACGCGCGGGAGACGAAGAACCTTCCAGGACGCAAAAGCGATGTGCAGGAGAGTCAGTGGCTGATGAAGCTGCACACCTATGGCCTGTTGCGAAATTCGTTCCGGCCGCCACAGGAGATCCGCATGATGCGGACGTACTGGCGACAGCGCAATGATCTGGTGCGGTCGGCGGCACGGCACATCCAGAGGATTCAGAAGACACTGACGCAGATGAATATGCAGTTGGCCAATGTCTTGAGCGATGTGAGTGGAGTGACCGGGCAAGCGATCATTAAGGCCATTCTGGCGGGCGAACGCGATCCGCAGAAGCTTGCGGCGTTTCGAGATCCACGCGTCAAGGCAAGTGAGAAGGACATCGCGCGAAGCTTGGAGGGAAACTGGCAAGAGGATCTCTTGTTTGTGCTCAAGCAGGAACAAGCGACTTTCGAGTTCTGCCGAAAGCAGATGGCTGAGTGCGATCGCCAGCTCGAACAGTACCTCCAGAAGATGGAGGACCGGAGCCAAGGGGCCACCCTGCCGGAAGAGAAGCGGAAGGATCGGCTGCAGAAGAAGAAGGGGAATCAGCCGCAGTTCGACTTGCAACAGCAGTTGTTTCGCATGACGGGCACAGACCTAACTCAGATCGATGGTATTGACGTCATGACCGCCACCACGATTCTCAGCGAGGCGGGTTGGGACATGATCAAATGGAAGGACGAACACCATTTCGTTTCCTGGCTGCGGCTCGCTCCAGACAATCGCATCAGCGGAGACAGAATCATTGGAAAAGGACGGCTGCCGACCAGCAATCGGGTGACCGTCGCTTTAAAGCTGGCGGCCAGCAACCTGCGAACAAGTCAGAGCTATCTTGGAGCGCAGTTCCGTCGACTCAGAGCCAGACTGGACACCCCGGTTGCGATCAAGGCCATGGCCGCCAAGCTAGCCCGCTTGATCTATCGTATGCTCCGTTACGGCACCAGATATGTAGACCATGGATCACGCCACTACGAACTTCAACAGCGCACTCGAGAGATCAGGCGTCTCAAGCTCAAAGCCGCC
>Ga0070697_100003701_pt1 | contig 11750 bp, 20 predicted proteins | sample KBSK1501metaG_FD_65475 | JGI IMG/M metagenome (GOLD analysis project Ga0070697, IMG submission 65475) | Corn, switchgrass and miscanthus rhizosphere microbial communities from Kellogg Biological Station, Michigan, USA - KBS K1-50-1 metaG | ecosystem: Host-associated > Plants > Roots >... | reverse complement strand
GGCGCGCGCCCAGTACGGCCAGAACTGCAGAGTTATGTAGAAGAACTCGCGCGGGAGGGTTAGGCTCCGGTAGATCTCCTTCAACGCGTAGCCGACACCGAGGACCAGGACGAGCTCGGACAGCATCAGGAGGAGGAGCCAGCGCTTGATCTGGAGACCAGGCGTGAGCCAGCGCAGCCATCGGGTTGTGGATTGAAGCCTGGTGGCCATCTACCCCACCTGCGGGAACGGTTTCAAGACGTGCAAGGTTATCGTGGGCTACTCTTCAATTGAAGTATGCGTACTTTGCGTGGGCTGCGCCGGCTGCTCCGGCTTGCCGTGATCGGCCTGGTCGTTGCGGCCGTGGCGACCGAGTTGTCCAAGCCGGAGGAGGAGCGCACCTGGCATGGGAGAGTCTGGGGAGCCGTGCCGTATGACTTTCGGCCACCAACATGGGAACGCATACGAGCGGCGTACTGGAACCCTGATTCGAACCAGCTGTTCAGCGATCGAGTTTTTGGCGTCGGCTGGGCGGTCAATTTCTACCAGGCAAAGCGGCTCCTGGAGTCTGCATTCGACCGGCTCATGGGCACACCGCCCCCGCTCCCGATCCGGATGAGCACTCGGGAGCCTTCCGGCAGTCGGTCGCGCCGCGGCGGTGCGGAGCGCGACTAGGCTTTAGCTCGCCCCCGCGGGACCGGTAGGCGGTGTTTCGACGGTAGGCGACCACAGGTGTGGAAAGCATGTGCAAAACCCCTGAAAAGAGCGTCCCAGGGGCTGGCTAGAATAGGCGGCCGGCCCAGACCGCTTGCTTGGGGAGTGGCGCAACGGTAGCGCAGCTGACTCTGGATCAGAAGGTTGAAGGTTCGAATCCTTCCTCCCCAGCCAAACGATCGACGCCCTGGTCCCGGCAGAAGGGCAACTAGGCGAACGGACGAAGGATGCGATGAAGGTCGCCCGCACCAACGGCGCCACGTTTGGGCGGGCCAAGGCGATTGATGGTCGTATGGAACAGCGGATCGTGCGCCTGCGGAAGCGCGGGCAGTCCTTTCAAGCTATCGCCGAGCAGCTGAACGTTGACGGCGCCACCGCGCCGCAGGGTGGCCCATGGAAGTGGCAAACGATCAGTCGTGTCGTTCGTCGTCACGGCAACGAACCGATCCGGCGTAGGGTGCGGGCAGCCCGGCTGGATTGACGCCAATGAAACCCCGACCCTCACAGTGGGCCAGTCAGGACGACCTTGACCGGGCGGAACGTCGTTGGCCGCGGAGTGTTGCCAACGCCACCCATGCAGCCCGGATTGCCCAGGAAGTCGGGTTGTCGATCCCTACAGCGAAGGTCATTTTGGCGATCTGTCGCGACGGTGCGTCCGGGGACTGCGTCGAACTAGCCGAGTAATCGACCCGGCCCTGTAGCTGGGGCGCTCAGTACAGCCTGCCAGCACCATCTACAGCAACAATGCCCACAGTGATCACCATCCAGCCGCTACGGTCACCTGGGGCCTGTGTAGATGACCTGCTGGTCACCCAGGCCGACGCGCGATCCACATCAACGTCGTGCCGCCGACGTCGAAATGCTGCCACGCGCAGTCGTAGAACGTCATGACCAAGGCCATACCTGTCAGACCTTGCGAGATTCGGCCAAGACCGATGCCCGACACGAGCGCGGCGCCAGACCGGCTAATCCGGGCTACTAAGATAACGCGCAAATGGGACACGGTTGCGAGTGTTGCGGGAAAAAGTTGCCCGCCCAGAAAAGCCCCATCGGGCGCCCGCGTAAATACTGTTCCGACGCCTGTGCCCAGGCGGCCTACAGGCGCAACAAGGTCGGCATTCCGGTCACTGCGCCGCGGGTCAAGCCGGGCGGGCGTCTGCTGCTAATCGACCGGTTGGGTCTGAAGTAAGCGCACCTAATCTCAGAAGGGACGCCTTGCAGGTGTGACAATGGTCTTATGGGAATCGCACAGTTCGTTCGTCAGGGGATCGCGCATCTGCTTCGTCGTGTCCATGGCAGGTTGCTGAAGCGCCAGCCGAACAAAGTAATGGAAGCATCGGTCGGCTTCCAGACGTCGCTGGGAATCAAGAAGTTCACTCCCGGCCATCTGGGGCCGGTAATCGATCACGTGCAGAGAACTAAGCGTGGCGGAAAGTCAGGTCAGCCTGCCCATGAAGACCTGCGCTTCGACCGCTCCGATCCAACGAAGACGGTTAAGACTCACCACGTTGAAGAACAGGATGCAGACGGCACATGGCAAGTCGTCCATGACGAACAGGTCCAGTACCCTGCGAAAAGGCGACCGCCCCAGAAGTAGCCACTCGCAAACAACCGCCGCGGTTCCCTTCTGAATCTCGAGACTCCCTGTTCAAATGCCGGCACGTCCAGCGATACCATGCCGCCATGACCGAAGGCTTCTTCGCGCTGGCAGGTGTGGCGATCGGGGCCGTGCTGGGGATTGCTGGCACTGCGCTGACGGAACGCTGGCGCCACTCCTACATCCGCAAGGACGCCCGCACCGATCGATACGCAGCGACCATGCGCGAAGCGTTGGACGCCTACACCGAATTCGTGCTGGCGTGGTCGCCCGTCGCCAACAAGATCGCCCTGGGCGGCACCGTAGACCTACTTGATCCGACGATCATCGGTGGGCCGCCGGGTATCACTCACCAACGGCTGGCGGCGGTCGCTGAGCGTGTCCATATCGATTCCATTCGGGAGCGCATTGGCGAACTTGTTGAAACCTTCATGACCCACATCGCCAATGGCACCGTGACCGCCGTTTCGATAAATGCGGCTGGTGAAATGGGCACCCGCATCGCCGCGGACATAGGCACCGAATTGCGAAAGCTGGAAGCCCAGTAGGCGACATGAAGCTCGTCATCGAACTCGTCCCGACGCCGCTGTGGCGTGAAAGCCTGTACAGGCTGCTCACCCGCGGTCAGTGGGACAAGATTCGCAAGCCCGCCTTGGATCGTGCCGCCGGTCGGTGTGAGGTCTGCGGCGACGCAGCCGCGCGCTTGCTGTGCCACGAGCAGTGGCACTACGACGACGCGACCGGCGTCAGGAAACTCACCGGAATTCAGGCAGTCTGTCAACCGTGCAGTTCTGTGATGCACATCGGACGGGCAGGCATCATGGCTACGGAAGGCGTGGTGGACTTGCAAGACGTCTACGACCACTTCATGCGCGTCAACGGCATTGATTGGCCCACCGCACAGAAGGCGATCGATGACGCTTACGCGCTGCACCACAAGCGCAGCAACCAGAAATGGACAACCGACTTCGGCGCTTACCAGTCTGTCGTGGACGAGCGCAGGGCACAGTTCCCAGGCGGTCAAATACCAGTCAAGAAATGACGAAAACTGCCCGGCCTGCCTTCTGAACTTCGCCGCGCAAGTTTCAGACGCGAAGGTAGGCTAATCCCGCGATGCGGGTGACCAAGGAACACGTCCTGTCGGAGATCAGGCGCACTGCCGCGCAGAACGGCGGCCAGCCCCTAGGCCGAGGCGCCTTCTTCAACGCCACAGGCATCCGCGAATCCGACTGGATCGGCAAGTGGTGGCCGCGCTGGAACGACGTGCTGGCCGACGCTGGCTTCCCGCCGAACAAGATGAATCCGCGACGGCCCGACGAAGACATGCTTCAGCGCTTGGCGGAACTAGTGCGGGAGCTTGGGCACTACCCGGTCATCGCCGAACTGAAGATGAAGGCCAGCGCTGACAAGACGTTTCCCAGCCCCAAGACGTTCGACCGTTTCGGCGGCAAGCGCGGTGTCGCAGCGCGGCTGCAAGCCTTCGCGTTGGAACGTGGCATTGATGACGTGGCAGCGCTGTGCGCGCCCGTACTGACGGGTGGGGATGAAGGCGACGGCGCCACTACGACCGCTGAGGCTGCGCAGGTCGGCGTGGTCTATATGGTCAAGTCGGGCCGGTTCTACAAGGTCGGTCGCAGCAACGCCGTCGGTCGGCGGCAGTACGAATTGGCGATCCAGCTACCGGAGAAGGCGACGCTGGTTCACTCGATCGCCACGGATGACCCGCCCGGCATCGAAGGCTACTGGCACCGGCGGTTTGCCGACCGGCGGCGAAACGGTGAGTGGTTCGAACTGACTGGTGAGGATGTGTCTGCTTTCCGGCGCCGGAAGTTCATGTGAGCAGGGAAGGCTGATGGCGGTAGCACCGGCCAATGGTTGAACTGACGACCCAGCGCCTGCGTCTAGTGCTGGTCACAAGGGCGATGGCCGACGGCATTCTTCGTCAGCAGACCCTTGGCTTGATGTGGCCTTCTGATTACACGCACCTGCATGTGCCTGCCCAAACCTTCATCGATTCACTGACCAAGTTCGCTGGCATGCACCTTCTCGTGGACAAGGACGCCGGTGAAGTTCTAGGCCACTCCCGGTTCGAAGCAGACGGCGGTCAACCAGAAGTGGTCTGGCTGTCCTACGCCGTGGCCGATTCGCGGCAGTGCCGAGGGTATGCCACCGAAGGCGTTGGGGCACAGGTCAAATGGCTTCATGACCAGCCCCAGGTGCGAATCATCAAAGGTGAGGTCATCGATCCCGCCAACAACCGCGGGTCGGTACGCGTACTGGAAAAACTGGGGTTCACGGCTATCAGCCCAACGGTTTGGCAGTTGTGAATCAGCAAGCTGCACCGCAACCGCCGACCTACTACTGGCGCGGCGCCCTGTGGCTGGCGCCCGGTGAAGTGATCCAGCCCGGCAACTGGGGCAAGGTCATCTTTGCCTTCGGTGTCCGGCACAACCTGTTCTTCCGCGAGTACGTGTATGAGCGCGTCCGGGCAACCGAGTTCGCGGCGCAGCCATCGCGTATGCATTCTGCGTTTGCCTTTCGCGACGAAGCTGTCGCGCGGGCATTTGACCAAGCTGCTGCACCGCTTCTGTACCGAGTGCAGCTACCAACTGGCGGTCACACCGCGACTCTTGACATGCAATGGCTGGACGTGGGGTCAGGGGCGCACACCTTCGATGAAGCTGAAGACTTCGCCCGCCGCTACTGGGCTGGTGAGCAGACAGGTCAACCGCGGTGGGAGATTCTGTCCGAGTCTGGCTTCACGGTGATCGACCGGCTGGCCTAGACCGCAGCCCGGCGCAGGATGGCTGACCCGTCAGCATCAAGCAGCCCCGCCAATCGCGGGCCTTCAACCATCACGCCATTGTCGGTCGCGATGGCTAGAAGTTCAGTCGCAAGCCGGATGATCGTCCCGCGGTGCATGCGTACAAGTCGTGCTGCCTTCTGACGGGCAACGAAAAGTTCTTGCTGTCCCGGCGGGCCTGCCTTCGCGACCGCTAGGTAAAGTCGTTCGCGATCGCTTCCAGCGTGGACACGGGGCAGGACTTGGCGCCCGAAGATTTCCACTTCGCTTATCTCACCACTAAGCAGAACCGTGAGGTAGTTGGAAAGGCGGGTGCTGTCGTAGTCGATGAAGCTGAATCCATCAACACGGTCGCCGTCGATCGTGATTTCAAGCCTCTTGACGAACAGGCCCAGGCGGTTCGCGACAGTGACGTGTGCCGACTCATGGATAAGGATCGGCATGAGGTCGGCGGGTAGGGGGGGCATCGATCACGGCACCCATATTGTCGGCGGGCAGTGTGTGTCGCCCAACAATTTCGAGCCGCGTCAGTTCTGAAACTTGATGACGAATTTCAGAAGCGATGACACGTCATGTGGCAGTCGAAAACGCCTTCCTGGATTTCTAGACAGGCCCCAAAAGGGCGCTTAGAGTGCAGGAATCCCAATCGTTTAGGAGCAAAACCAAATGTCAAATGAGTACGTCTATCCCGAACCGATTCAAGGTGGCGATGAAAAGGTCACGCGACAGACCGGTCTTCCGCTGCAACAGCAGCCGGTGACCCTGCCCGCCCGCTTCATGAAGTCATTCAGGGTTCGCATGAGCTTCACACGACCAGAAACGAGGGCAACGGTGCGCAGTATTACTCGCCGGACGGCTTGACGCTGTACGCCGACTCTGAGAAGAACGATCAGACCGTCTACGTTGACCATCGCCTCAGCGCGATCGGTGAGGCAAATCCGCCCCCTGCACCGGCACCCGCGGCGGCAAGCGCGCCAGTGCCACGCGACACGTTTGACGTGGTTGCCAGTGACGACCCCGGCGCGGGTGGCACCGACCCGCGTGACGCGTCCACCGGCCCGCAGACCTTCAGCGCTGAACAGCTTGCAGCAGCGAAGAAGGCGCGAAAGTGAGCAAGGGCCGCCCCGGTTTCGGCCAACCGCTGCCCGCTGGGCCACGCGCACCGGCGCCCAGGCCACCGGGGCCGCAGCCGACGCCGGTCAGGCCGCGACCTGTTCGGCCGCCGAAGGGGTAGTCCGCTGATGGGCTGGGCGGAGTGGCTCATGGTCGCGGTGTTGGTCGTGTTGGCCGCTGGAATTCTTCGGCATCTGCGCGCTGGCGCAGCGGCTGGACAGTGGAGCGTGGGAGTGATGGCTGACGACAAGGTCACGCTTTTTCTCATGCATCGGCGCGTCACGGTCAGCCGGATTGCTGAGAACAAGGGATACGGCTATCCCGACAACCCGTATACATCAAAGGACTCCCCAAGGGATTTCGAGGTCGTCCGAGAAGCGACTGACGAAGAAATGCGGGCCTCAGAACAGAAGCGGCAGGCCGACACCGATTCGGCGATCGAACAGCTTCAGATGCAGGCTGCGGTCGATCGACGTGTCGAACAACTTCGTATGCAGGCTGCGGTCGATCGACGTGTCGAACAACTCGTCGGCAGGGTTGGCGGATCGATGGCTGACGACACTGCGACGAAGGGCGCAGCACCGGCGCCAACCGCTGATCCGCTGCCACCACCGGCGCCCAGGTCAACGATCAAGGTTCAGGAAGGCCCGCCGCGGACCATCGTTGCCTACATCCAAGGCAGGCTGCGTGACGAAACGCGTTTGTTTGCGGAGTCGGTCGGCGCCGAATTTCACGACCTGACCAATGACGCCCACGGCTACTTTCAGTTGATCTTCGACCTGTGGGCAAAAGGCGATCCGTTCATCGTGATCGAACAGGACGTCTTGCCCCACGATCAGCAATTCAGTGCCATGGTGGCTTGCCCTGAACCGTGGTGCGCTGGCGTCCACAAGCTACGCGACGATGCGCCCGAAATCTGGTCGATGGGCTTGATGAAGTTCGGGGCCGATGTGCTGTCCCAGCGCTACTCGCAGCTTTACACGGGTGAGGTAGAAGCTGACGGCGCGCAGCAATTGGCAAACCGGTTGGGTGAAAACAGGCACTACAGCCGTGTCGATTTGGCCCTCTACGGTGTGCTGAGTCAGCGGGGTTTCGAAAAGCCGCATCTGCACGGCCCCGCAGGACGCCACATCAGATGACTGCCGTCGTGAGCGCGACGAAAGCACAAGACCGTAAACCGGCCAGCAAGTTGCGTCTGACCCGCGTCGCGAAGGGCTGGCCGCAGGCGGTGTTGGCGGCCAAGGTCGGACTGAATCGGCGCAGCCTTTATCAGATCGAATCAGGCCAAACGAAGACCCCCAAGCTGGCGACGCGCAAGGCGTTGGCGAAAGCCCTGGGGGTCAGCGTTTCGAAGCTGTTCGGGTAACGCAGGGTCGCTGCTTCGAACTGTTTGAGAGGGCGCCACAGGCTTAACCTCATCGGCGATGGCTGTGCCCGCGCTACCGGAAAAGGATCAACTCGCCCTGTTGTCCGCCATCTACGAAGGACTGAAGCAGCGGGGCAACTGGCCGTCTTTCCAGTTCGTGGACAAGACGCTTGACGCTAAAGGGCTGGACGCCGAAGAAATCGCGAAGTCCTTGCCACCCGATCTCAGCAACTTAGGGCCTAGTCAATTCTTCCGGGGCACCGACGAAGCCACGCTCACGATCGCCGGTCTGTACCACTGTCCCGGTGCAGAAGTAGACCTGAGCCTCATCGTTCAGGTCGTTCAGAAGGCAGTGGAAGTTGAGCAGTCGCATCAAGCGACGCTCGACGCCCGTGACCGGCCCGTACTGCAAAGCAGCGAACTCGTTGCGCGTGGCGCGGACGCAGCAGCCTTGCAACGCGTCTATCTGTTCCTTCGCTTTGAACCTTGGACTGATGGCAGCGGGGCTGGGCCAGAAGGGTGGGAAATCTACGTTGGTCGTGCGATCCGACGCTTTCGCGGCGTCCAGACGATTGAGGAATACCTTGCCCGTCGTGCTGATTTTTTCGGCCAAGCTGCCCGCATCCCACCAGCCGTTCGGCTTGGGCTGCGCCCTGGCACCGTGCCGGGCTTGGAACAGGAATCTGCGGAACAGAAGGAAAGCAAGTACATCTTCGTGATCATGCCGCTGAAGGCTGAATTCGATGACGTCTACAAGACGATCAGGACAGCCTGTGGAAAGTTTCCGGGGGTGACCTTCGATCGTGCCGATGACTGGTCACAGACCGGTCGCATCACTGACCAGATCGTGGCGGCGCTGAAAGCCGCACACCTGATCATCGCCGACATTACTGAGCAGAACCCAAACGTCATGTACGAACTTGGCTACGCCCACGCCCTGGGGAAACACGTCATCGTTCTCAATGCGGGTCAGGGGTCGCCGTTCGACGTCGCCGACTACAGGCAGATTCTCTACGCCGCCACCGACCTGCTGTCGGCAGAAGAATCGCTTACCCGCTTCGTGCAGACGGCCCTGAAGATCGAACCCAACCGCTGACGTCAGGTATCTAGGGCAGCTACAGCTTCGAATTCAGCCAGCGCTCGTGCTTCGTCACTGACGTCCACGACCTTCGATACGACGCCAAGGACACGCAGCAGCTGGTCGGCTTCGTCTGTTCGATGCTGTGGGGGAGAGTACACAAGCGATACGCAGGAATCGCGCTCAGCAAACTGATTCTCTACCACCTTCTCAAACATCCACGCCGAGTCATGAACCGCTCGGCGCATTGACGGCCCGCGCCCGAAAGGCACACGTTGAAAGATGTGGAGAGTGCCGTTCTGATAGGCGTGGCTGAAGGCCAATTCTTCTTCTTCGGTCGCGTCTGGTTGCACCCGGCATCTGACGCGGAAGTCATTGAAGAAATGTGGGCTGGACGGAAGCGAAGTCCTCTTGATCAAGCCGTCACAGATGACGTCAAGACCCAGCTGCTCAACGACGGCCATCGACTCGGGTTCAAGCTCCAAATCGTCCTTCGCCTTTTCCCGCGGCGCCACCAGTTGATCGAACAAGAAGCCCGCGACGTCCTGAATCTGATCGGCGGCCACCTGATCCAGCAGCGCCCCACCTTCGGCAAGTTCGAAATTGCCCTTGCTGGACTCTAGAAGGCGATCAATCACGACCTGGGAGGAAGGCTGCTCCGCTCCTGCCAAGAGGCCGCGCCAGTATTTGATCCACTGTCGGTAGGCAGGCAGGCTACCCATTCGACCGCGCAACGAGCGACCGTCGATCTGGCCGGGCTTGGCTTGCGATTCACCGACGAACCGGGCTGCCCAACTGGTTGGCCCGACTGCGATAACGCCGATATTCCGCGGCTCCATGCGCCACGTGTCAGCGATGTACTTGGCGACCAAGTACCGAACCGGCGATGCCTGCGTTACGGGATCAGTGGCCATGGACTCACCGCCTTGAACTCAACACTATGCGCATTGACGATCTCCCATATGGTGTCCCGCCGCTCCTTCAGGAAGGTCACAACTGCCGCTGCCTCAGCCGCTGTGATGCCTGCGTCCTTCACGTCGGCGACGGCGTCCTCAATGAAGAAGTCCGGCAGCGCCTTGATTCGCTGCACCCATCGACCAAAGTGATCACCCGTATTGAGGGCATCCAACAAGCAGTGCCGGTTACCACCTGTTGGCGCTGCGCCTGTAATCGCCAGCCGCCCCTTCATGGCTGCAAGCCGCGCTTCGCCCTGGCCAGCCGTCGTGCCGAACAGACTGTGGCTGTGGTCGAACACACTCATGCGCGGGGCGTCAACTTCGAAGTTCGTTGAGTGACGATCGCTATTTGCAATCAAGACGTCGAACATCAGCAGCCCAGTCGATTCCGAAGGCATGTCCCGCACACAAGCGGCAATGTCAACGGGCGGGAGCGTGTGCGAGTCGATGTTGAAGTCAAGCGACCCAAACCACAGCTTCCTGGGCGCCGCCCCGTCGGTGAACACTCCGCACGGCGGGACGGGGAGTCCGATGAAGGCGCCAATACGACCGGCTATGTACTCGTTCGCAATGCAGTACGGCGCCGCCGTGTTGTCCTTGATGACGACGGACACCTGCGCAAAAAGGCCACCGCTTGCCCCCGGCGCTGACTGGCCGGTCTGAACGAGGCGATAACGGCCCGGCATCTGTCACTCCCGGCTATCGGCTGGAACGAACGGAGGCTTCCATCAGGCCGCGAAATCTACTCCACTGGCTCTGAACTCGATGGGCCTAAGTTCGACAGCCGGGTAGAACCACGGCCCTGATTCGACCCGTCGGTCGCCAAAGCCGTCAGACGCCGCCCCATCGCGAAAAGTCAAAATCAGATGCCATCCCACTCGGGAACTTGCCTGGAGCGCTAGCACGATCGACTCTGGATCAGAAGGTTGAAGGTTCGAATCCTTCCTCCCCAGCCAACACCCCAGCCAACACCCCAGTTCTATCCGCCTAGCCCCGTTTTCCGTGACGCGGCCGACCGTCTGGTGCCCGCCGAGGGTGGGACGTCGAGATCGATTCGGATGGTCAAGAAATCCGTGCCCATCACCTCGGATGCGGTCACGCAGAGTCCACGCGCGAGGTTGACACGACGGGCGGTGCGCTGGCGCTCGCGCGGATCGTCGTCATCCAGGATGTGCGCCGTCCCCGCCCGCCAGCTCGCCCCGCTTGACTTGACCCTTACACGTGGATTGGCCTCGATGTTTCTCACGTAGTCGGCCTGGCGTCCGTGTTGGGCCACCACCCAGAAGGTATCGCCATCGACGCCGTCGCAAACAGGTGTTGGCCGCTTCTGCCCCGTACGCCGGCCGATGGTCTCGAGCAGGGCGTCGCCCGGAGGCGGGATTCCTAGCTCGAAGGCGGCCCTGACAAGCCGGTTGAGCACCAATTTTTGAAACGGATCGACGACGCGACGCTTGGCACCCGACCCGAACATGTGAGACCTCGTTTCGATAGGGTGAAACGGTAGTGCCCCCCGGCCGTCCGACCTGCTGATCGTACGAGCATGCGGGCGGCGTCAGTTCGGCGGTTTTCGCGTCGCCGCCAGAACAAACGGGCGACAACGCCGTTCGGGGTATTCGGAGATGCGGGACGTGAGAACAGCGGGCTGACTTAGGCCGGGATCTGCTACTCGGCCTTCCAGCGGTTAACGCGGAATCCCCACCAGCTTTCCGTTGTAGGTGAACTTGTCCTTGAGGATGCAGGCGTCAGTCGACAGCTCGCGGAAGCCAACGAGGACAGTCTGACCAAGGCGCTCTCCCGGCTGGAGATGTGGTTCGAGCATCCAACGGGGGAGCGTTCTTTGATCTTACTGCCCGCAGGTTTCGCGCGAAATTTGCGTCGTGGACTTAGACGCAGCGCAACTGCAATTCGCATATCAGACGCCACAATCCAATTCGAAAGCGCAGCAGGCGATAACGCGGATCGCTCTGGATCAGAAGGTGGGAGGTTCGAAGCCTTCCTCCCCAGCCACCGTCCCCTTCCATACCTCGATCAGGCGCTGGGGGCTGAACATGGACTTGGGTATGTAAGCGGCGGCGCCACTCTCGGCTACTGGGCCTACGAATTCGAGGGCTTCACGTGTTGAAAGCAGGAGCACCACAGTGCGC